>Ga0318576_10000007_pt1 | contig 32305 bp, 4 predicted proteins | sample GRESIP089b5f24_FD_203498 | JGI IMG/M metagenome (GOLD analysis project Ga0318576, IMG submission 203498) | Tropical soil microbial communities from Luquillo Experimental Forest, Puerto Rico - GRE.SIPMG.089b5f24 | ecosystem: Environmental > Terrestrial > Soil > Tropical forest > Bulk soil...
GGTATGCGCCAGTCCGGTGCTGGCCGCTTCGATCCTGCGCTCGGCATTCGCTCGCGGTCTGATCGTCGAGTTGGCGGGCCGCACCAATGACGTGGTGAAACTGCTGCCGCCTTTGACCATCAGCGACAGCGAATTGGAGGAGGGACTTTCCATTCTGGCTTTGGCGGTCGCCGACGCGGTGCAGAACGCGTGCGTCGCTGTGCAGTGAGCGGAGGCAAGGCGCGTGCACGGGCAAGGGAACAACAAAGTGTCTTCCGTTCAGACGCTTTGCCAGCTGCTCGATGCACGGGCCGTCGGCGGTCGCGGGAAGTACGTGTTCCTGCGGGACGGTCGCGAACCAATCGCCAGCTTGACCTTCGCGCAACTTGCCCGTCGAGCGCGATCGCTCGCTTCCGTCTTGCGGGAGCGCTCGCAACCCGGGGAGCGGGCCATTCTCTTATACCCGCCTGGGGCGGCCTTTTTACCAGCTTTCTTCGGCTGCCTTTATGCCGGCGTCGTCGCCGTTCCGGTTCCACCGCTCGATGCCGCCCGATTGAAAAGAAGCTTGCCGCGTCTGCTGGCGATCATGGCGGATGCCGAGCCGCAACTCCTTCTGACGACAGGCGAACTCCCGCTAGAGACGGCAGAACGACTGTCGCGGTCCAACCGCAAGCTCCATGTCGTTGATACCGAATTGGCAACGGCCGGAGACGCACAAGAGCCGATGGAGTGCGGCGTTCGGTCGGCACCTTGCGCCGACCTCGCATATTTGCAGTACACGTCAGGATCGACGTCCCGCCCCCGCGGTGTAATGGTCCGACACCGGAACTTGCTGCACAATCTTGAGTATCTGCGCCGGGCGTTTCTTTACGACTCCGACAGCGTCGTGGTGACATGGATGCCCTCTTTTCACGATTACGGGCTGGTCGAAGGATTAATGCAGCCGCTCTACAGCGATATCCCCGTCCATGTTCTCTCCCCTCTGACCGTTCTCAAGCGCCCGGTGCGCTGGCTCGAGGCGATCAGCCGAAACCGTGCCACACACAGTCATGGTCCCAATTTCGCCTACGAACTTTGCATCCAACGCGCGACCGCGGAAGGTCTCGATCTTTCATCGTGGCGGATGGCGGGCACCGGCGCCGAGACCGTCCGAGCCGATACTTTGGAGCGATTCGCCCGCGCCTTCGCTCCGGCCGGGTTTTCCGCCGACGCCTTTTTCCCGGCCTATGGGCTTGCTGAAGCTACGCTCTTCGTAACCGCCCGGCGGCCGGATGCCCGTTACAAGGTCCTGTCCGTCGATGCCCCTGCATTGGAGCGCCACCACGTCGTGCCGCTCGCACAAGGGCCCAATCGGCGTACGGTGGTGAGCTGCGGAGTCGTGCAGGGGGAATCGTGCCTGCGCATCGTCGATCCGGCAACGAGCGAGCCGTGCGCATCTGATCGCGTCGGCGAAATATGGCTCTCCGACCCCAGCGTTGCGCTCGGCTATCGCGGCAGCCCGGCGGACAGTGCGGCAACGTTTGCGGCCCACGTCGGCAATGATCAGATGTGCCGCCGGTTCTTGCGGACCGGCGATCTCGGGTTTTTGCACGAAGGCGAACTCTACGTCACCGGGCGCATCAAGGACCTCATCATCATTGCCGGCGCCAATCACTATCCCGCGGACATCGAGTGGACGATCGAACGCAACTGTCCGGAGGTGCGCCGCAACCATTGCGCCGCGTTCACCGTCGATGACGAGGATGGGGAACAGCTCGTCATCGTTGCCGAGGTGGAGCGGCAGCAGACGGACTGGTCCGATCTGTTCCGCCGCGTGCGCGCAGCGGTCGCAAACGAGCACGAACTCGCGCCCTGCGCCATTGCGATCGTGGCTCGCGGCGCCATTCTGAAGACATCGAGCGGGAAGCTGCAGCGAAGCGCGTGCAAGAAAGCGTTTCTTGAGGGCGAATTGCCGACAATGGCGACTTGGCGCAGGCGAAGCCGCAGGCCCTCTGTAATTCCGGTGAACGGAGTGGACGCCGGCGACCTGCGGCGCTGGCTGTGCGGCGAGCTCGGCGCGATGCTCGGAATCGATGCCGGCGAAATCGATCCTGATGTGCCCTTCGCCGATTATGGGCTGAATTCCATTTCCAGCGTCGCACTCGTGGCGGCACTTGAAGACTGGCTCGGCCGAGGCGAATTGAGCCCGACCCTGCCGTGGGAACATCCCAGCCTGACAGCGCTCTGCGCTCATCTCGCCGGTGCACAAGCTCCGTCTGCTCGGGCAGTTGCCTCCTCACGTGCGACGACCGCCGAGCCCATCGCGATCATCGGCTTGGGGTGCCGATTCCCCGGTGCACCAACTGTCGATGCGTATTGGGAACTCTTGCGCGGGGGGCGCAGCACGATCGGCTCGAACGAACGGATGCCCGGGACCGTCGCTGGCTTTCTCGACGCCCCGGAGGCGTTCGACGCCGCCTTCTTCCAGCTCTCGGCGAGCGAGGCCGCCGCCATGGATCCACGCCAGCGGCTTCTGCTCGAGGTTGCGTGGGAGGCCCTCGAGCATGCCGCTCTCGCTCCGGAGAGTCTTCGCGGCCGGCCCGTCGGCGTTTTTATCGGCGCAAGCTCCGAAGATTTCGCCTTTCGCCTGTTCCAGCAGCCGAATGCAATCGAGCTCGTCAGCGCCCATACGGGAACCGGGTTTGCCTCGAGCGTCACCGCCAACCGCCTATCCTACACCCTCGATCTGCGCGGCCCGAGTCTCACCATCGATACCGCCTGCTCCTCCTCGCTGGTGGCTGTTCATCAGGCGTGCCAGAGCCTGCGCAGCAATGAATGCGAATTGGCGCTGGCCGGCGGTGTGAACCTTCTGCTCAGCGAGGAGGTTCAGCATGCCCTCGCATGCGCTGGAATGCTTTCGCCGTCGGGCCGCTGCCAGACTTTCGATGCCGAGGCGGACGGTTACGTCCGTGGAGAGGGTTGCGGCCTGGTCGTCCTCAAGCGGCTCAGCGACGCGCAGCGCGCCGGCAGTCACGTTCTGGCCGTCATTCGCGCCTCGGCCGTCAATCAGGACGGCCGCAGCAATGGGCTGACCGCGCCCAACCCACAGGCGCAAGCAGCGCTTATCCGGGCAGCATTGACGGAGGCCGATGTGGCTCCTGCAACGATCGATTACGTCGAGGCGCACGGCACAGGTACCCGGCTCGGCGACCCGATCGAGGTCGGCGTGCTGCAGGCCATCCTTGCGGAGGGCCGCGCGTCAGATGAGCGCTGCTGGATCGGATCGGTGAAGACCAACATCGGCCACCTCGAGGCAGCAGCGGGCATCGCCGGTTTGATCAAGGCGGTCCTTGCGCTGGAGCACGGCGAGATCCCGCCGCATCTCAACCTGCGTCAGCTCAATCCACTGATCCGGATTGGCGACGCGCCGCTTGCGATTCCGACAATCTTGCAGCCGTGGCCGCGACTGTGCAGCCCGCGTCCACGCCGCGCCGGCGTGAGTTCGTTCGGCTTCGGCGGAACCAACGCGCACGTGGTGTTGGAGTATAGCGACTATGCTTTGCCAGCGCCGCCTCCCAGTCGGCGGGAGTCGCACGTGTTCACCATCTCGGCGAGCACGGACACTGCACTGCGCGAGCTCGCAGCCCGCTACGCGGCGCGGCTCGAGAAGAAAGCGGCGGACGAGCTGGACGACCTCTGCTTCACGGTGGCGACCGGCAGGGCACATCTGCAGCAGCGCTTTGCCATGGTGGTCGCCGATACAGAGATGCTCGCCGATCATCTGCAGCGCTTTGCTGCCGGAAGCGAAGCAGGCTACGCTGGCCGTGCACCGGCGCAACGTCCCGACATTGCCTTCCTGTTCAGCGGCCAAGGCGCCCAGCATGCCGGGATGGCACGTCAGTTGTATGCGGGCGAGCCGCTATTCCGGTCCGTTCTCGACGAATGTGCCGCGCTGACGCGCGGGCATCTGCCCGAGCCACTTCTCCCCGTCATCTTCGGCGAGATTCCTGGACTCCTCGACCACACGGCCTACACACAGCCGGCCTTGTTCGCGGTCGAATACGGGCTTGCGCGCCTTTGGCAACATTGGGGGATCGAGCCGACCGCTGTCCTCGGCCATAGCATTGGCGAGTATGTCGCCGCCTGCGTAGCCAACGTCCTCGGCTTGCGCGAGGCGCTCGATCTGGTCGTCGCGCGCGGGCTCCTGATGGACCGGCTGCCGCGAGCCGGCCGGATGCTGGCGGTCGCCGCCGACGAAGCCGACCTTGCCGCGGAAATCGAGCGCTGTGCCGGCAAGGTGGAGGTCGCGGCCGTCAACGCACCGCGAAGCATCGTGCTCTCGGGCGACGGAGCGGCCGTGCTCGAGCTGCAGGAGCGAGTCGCGGCGGCCGGCTTGCCCAATCACCTTCTGCCTGTTTCGCACGCCTTTCACTCGCCGCTGATGGAGCCGATCCTCGACGAGTTCGCGGAGCTTGCCTCGAGGTTCTCCTACGCGAAACCGACGCTCAGGTTCATCAGCAACCTGGACGGCCGGCCACTGACCGCCGCACCCGATGCCGCCTACTGGACACGTCACCTCCGGAACACGGTTCAGTTCGCCTCTGGTGTCGCTTGGCTCGGCCGCACCCATCGGATTTTCGTTGAGGTGGGGCCGCAACCGGCCTTGTCCGCGCTGGCCGCGCGCTGTCTTCCCGAGGCGGATGTCCTGTGCTTGCCGAGCCTGCGCCGCGGATATGATGACCGCGCCGTGCTGATGGACAGCCTCGCGCGCCTGCACGTGGCTGGCGCAACCCCGGTTTGGCGGCGAATCCACGAGAACGTCCCCCGCCGGCGCTTGCATGGATTGCCGACATATCCGTTCGAACGGAAGTGTTTCCCTCTACCTGGTGCTACCGGGCGGCCCATCGAGCCAACCGCACCGGCCCGACGGCAATTCCCGTCGATCGAACAATGGGCTCAGGTTCCTGCTCTTACGCCCGTGTCCCCACCGGTGGGCGGTGCACCGGGCGAGTGGCTGATCCTCGCCGATCAAGGCGCGGTCGGATCGCGCCTTGCCGCCGCGCTCGAGAGCAGTGGTGCGATCTGCACGCCCTGCCGCTATCGGCCGGAGCGTCCGCCGGCCGGCGAAGGACCCCTGAAGGTCGTCTGCCTCTGGGCACTCGATTGGCCGATGTTCGAAGACGTGCCCTCGCGGGAGATCTGGCAGCAGCTTGAGCCGTTGCTCGATCGCATGGTCCAGGGCCTGCAGACTCTTATGCGGCTTCAGAGCCGTCCGCCGCAGTTGATCCTAGTCACCCGCTGCGCCTGCGAATGGCCGGGCGCAACGACGGCCACGCAAACCGGCCTGCCCCAGTCGGTGCTATGGGGCCTGGGTCGCAGCTTGCGCCAAGAATATCCGGATTGGCGCATTCGCCTCGTGGACCTCTCGGGCGGCGACGACGAACTCGTGCGCGATCTGACGGTGGAATGCAGGGGCGAGGACGCATGCACGGAAGTCTGCTGGCGAGACGGCACACGTCACGCCATCGTTCTCGTGCCGCGCGAGTTGCAGGCGAGCGAGCAGCCGTGGAGGACCTCGGGAACGTGGCTGGTCACGGGCGGCTTTGGGAAGCTCGGCCTTGCCGCCGCGATGTGGCTCGCCGACCGCGGCGCGCGACAACTGGTGCTGGTCGGCCGCAGGCCGCCTAACGAGGAAGCGACAGCGCGCATTGCTGCGCTTCGGGCAAGGAAAGTGGCCGTCGCGGAGCGACTGCTCGATGTCGCCGACTCGGCGGCGGTGCGCGTCCTCGCCGACGAGTTACGATCAAGCCCGTTGCCGATTGAAGGCGTCATTCACGCCGCAGGGGTGATCCAGGATGGCGTGTTCTATCGCTTGGACTCCGACAAGCTCAAGGTCGTTCTGGCGCCGAAGGTTCTCGGAGCATGGCATCTGCATGTACTGACCCGCGACCTGCCGCTGCGCCATTTCGTGCTGTTTTCCTCTGCAAGCAACCTGTTCGGCAACTCGGGCCAAAGCGCTTACGCGGCGGCCAATGCCTTCCTCGACAGTCTGGCACATCTTCGCCGTCGCTCCGGCCTGCCGGGGCTAAGCATCAATTGGGGCGCCTGGGCCGGACAGGCAGCCCGCCAGCGTTTGGCGCGGCGGCTCGAACACGCAGGCGTCCTGCCGATCCCGCACGATGAGGGGCTTGAAGCATTCGGCCGCGCCCTTGCGCTGGATGTGGCGCAACTTGCCATCATACCGTCCCTCGATGGCGCGCCGCTCAAACTTGCATCGTCGGTTTCGAATAAGGCGCCCGGCAAATCAGCAATACAAACCGCGACCGCGGATCTCGTACCTCGACTTCAGGCTGTTGCGGCGGACGTGCGCGTACGGGTGCTCACGCGCCACGTGCAAGAAGTTGCCGCGGCGATCCTAGGCTGCCCGCCTGATGAGATTGAAGCCGAGCGCGGCTTCTTCGAGCAGGGGCTCGACTCGCTCAATGTGGTTGAGCTGCGTAATCGCCTGCAAGGCGACCTCGGACGAGCCATCTCGACCACATTGCCGTTCGACTTCCCCACTCCGTCAGCGCTCGCCGCCTGGCTGCTACGCCAGCTTGGCCTCACCCCCTCGGAGCCCGTTGCCGCTCCCGCAATTCGCCCGGCCGAGCCAAACCCGTCAGGCGCCGATGCAATCGCCATCATCGGCATGGGCTGCCGCATGCCTGGCGGAGTGCATGGACCCGATGATTTCTGGATGCTCCTGCGGGACGGCGTCGATGCCATCTCGCAGGTTCCTCCCGATCGCTGGGACGCTGACGCCTACTATCATCCTGACCCCGATCATGCGGGCACCATTCTCACTCGCTATGGGGGCTTCCTCGAGTTCATCGACGGGTTCGATGCCGAATTCTTCGGCATTGCGCCTCGTGAAGCGCTGCAGATCGACCCTCAACAGCGGATCCTACTTGAAGTCTGTTTCGAGACGCTCGAACATGCGGGCATCCCGCCGAGTTCACTGCTCGGCACGCAGACGGGCGTGTTCATCGGGATCAGCACGAATGACTATCTGCAGCGGCTGTGCCGCGAACCCGTCAGCATCGACGGTTATCTGGCAACCGGAAATGCATTGAGCCTCGCGGCCAACCGCCTGTCCTACTTGTTCGGCCTGGAAGGGCCGAGTCTTGCTGTCGACACCGCATGCTCATCCTCCCTTGTGGCGCTGCACCAGGCCGTGCAGAGCCTGCGTGCTGGCGAGCTCGATCTGGCGATCGCAGGTGGCGTCAATCTTCTGCTCGACCCCACGATCAGCATCAACCATACGCGCGCCCGCATGCTGTCGGCGGACGGCCGCTGCAAGGCCTTCTCGGCTGCGGCCGACGGCTACGTGCGGTCGGAAGGATGCGGTGTCGTCCTGCTGAAGCCGCTCGCGGCTGCACGCCGCGATGACGACCGCATTCTTGCGGTGATCCGGGGCTCGGCGGTCAACCAGGATGGCCGCACCTCGGGCCTGACGGTGCCGAACGGGCAGGCGCAGCAGCGGGTCATCCGGCGCGCCCTGCAGCAGGCGAAATTGCCGGCAGCCACAATCAGCTATGTCGAGGCGCACGGCACCGGCACGCCGTTGGGCGATCCAATCGAGGCCGAAGCGTTGGCTGCCGTGTTTGGCGGGGCACGCACTACGCTCGAGGTTGGATCGGTCAAAACCAACATCGGCCACATCGAGGCTGCCGCCGGAATCGCCGGACTGCTCAAGGTCGTGCTTGCCATGCAGAACCGGATGTTGCCGGCACATCTGCATTGCTCGACCCTCAATCCGCGCATCGATTGGGATGCGAGCCCAATCCGCATCACAGCGACAACAAGGCCGTGGCCGAGCGATGGCGAGCCGCGCCGTGCCGGAGTGAGCTCGTTCGGCTTCGGGGGAACCAATGCCCACGTGATTCTCGAAGAGGCTCCGGACCTGCCGCCGCGCGCTGCTTTGGAGCCCAGTCTGTTCGTTCTGCCGCTGTCCGCCAAGACCAGGGACGCGTTACGCGAACTCGCCTGCCGCTACTGCGACCACCTGGCTGTAACCAGCGATCATCCGGCCGATATCTGCTTCACCGCGGCGTGCGGGCGCGACCAATACCGCCACCGCCTGGCGATCTGCGCGCCAACTCTGTCGGCACTGCGGAACGCCTTGCAGGCATGGCTGAGGGGTGAATCCACGAGCAGCGTTCTGGACGGATTGGCGGTAATCGATCGCGGCGAAATCGTCGGCGATGGAGCGTTGCGCGCGGCTGGTGCCGCCCCCGACGATTGGCGGCGCCTCGCCGCCGCATACGTCACTGGCGCCAGCGTCGATTGGCGTGCCTGCTATGCCGGGCATGTGCTGCGTCGAGTCTCGCTGCCGGGTCATCCATTCCATCGACAGCGGTACTTTGTCGATCCTCCTCCTTCGCCCCGCGCGCCGGTGCCGTATTCGTATCGACTGGATTGGTGTCCAGCGCCTCATCCACCTCCGGCGGGGTCGGATAACGGCGGCGCCTGGCTCGTGCTCGCGGACGATAGCGGCTGGGGCGAGGCGATTGCCGCCATCCTCGAGAGCAACGGACGGCGATGCCGCATCCTCCATCAGCCCAAGGCGAACGGCAGCGGCGGCGCATCATCAGGCGATGACGAGCACGCATTTCGCGCGCTCCTGGCCGAGGCCGGGCCACTGCAGGGGATCGCCTATCTGTGGCCTCTGAATTGTCCGCCCCCCATCAAGCTTGAGGCGAAACGTCTGCCGGAGATCCAGCGTCGTCAGCTGGCACCGCTCCTTGGGCTGGCGCGCTCGCTCGTTGAAGTGCCGCATCCCCCTCGCTTGTGGCTTCTCACCCGGGCTGCTCAAGCCGCCGTGCGGACAGATGAGATGAGCGGGCTGATGCAAACACCGGTGTGGGGCATTGGGCGCACCATGGCACTCGAGCTGCCGGCGATTTTTGCCGGCATCATCGACCTTCCCGCAGGCTCGCCACAGTCGGCGGATGTCGCCATGGCGATGGCGCCCTTGGTGGGCGCCAGGGTCGACACCCAATATGCCGTCCGCGAGGGAAGTCTGTATCGTCCGCGGCTGCGCGCATGCGCGCTGTCACAGGGTCATGCCCCCCTAGTGCGATCCGATGCGAGCTATCTGGTCGCCGGCGGCTTCGGAAGTCTCGGGCGCGCGTTTGCCCATTGGCTCGTGAGCGAGGGCGCCCGTGAAATCTGGCTACTCGGCCGACGCGGTGCGCGCGATCCCGCAGCCGCCACAGACTTGATCGCGCTGCAAAGGGCCGCCACGGTGCGCACCGCCGCAGTCGATCTAGCCGACGCTAGCGCGCTCGACCGTCAGCTGTCGGATTGGGGTGTGGATGGCCTCCCCCTTCGTGGTGTGTTTCACGCAGCCGGGCTCAACGGACGGTCGGCGCTGGGCGAACTCGACTGGCCACTCACAGCCGATCTTCTTACCGCCAAGGTCCAGGGCACATGGGCAATCTCGCACGCGCTCGGCGAACGAGAGCTTGACTTCTTCATCGCCTGTTCATCGGTCGCGGCTCTCTGGGGCGGACAGCAACAGGCTGCATACAGCGCAGCCAATGCGTTTCTCGACGGCTTTGCGCATTACCGCAAGGCACACCGCAAGCCGGCGCTGAGCATCGCACTGGGACCCATCGCGGACAGCACTATGTTGGATGACGATGCTGCTGCCGCGCTGGCCCGCATCGGTCTGCGCGCTATTCCGTTTGCGCGGCTCACCGCCGAGCTGCCGCGGCTCGTTGCAGAGGGTGCTCCGCACCTTGCGTTCGTAGATGCTGATTTCGAACAGTTCGCGAGCCTCTATGCGGCGCGATCGCCGACCGATCTGTTCGCGGACCTGCGCAAGGAAACAACCAAAGGCTTCGTTTTCCCCCCCGTCTCTCCCGCCGATCCGCAGGAGGCGTTGTCATCGGAAGGGCTCAAGTCGTGGCTCGCCACGCAAGTAGCGGCGGCCCTCCGATTGCCCCACCACCAAATCGACGGTGACGCGCCGTTGCCGCGACTCGGACTCGATTCCCTGATGGCGGTGGAGCTGCGCAATCGTATTCAACGGCGATTGGGAGTGATTGTGCCGCTGCCCGATTTGCTCGGGGACCTCGGCGTCAACGCGCTTGCGCAACGTGTTACGGGCGCATGCGCTGGAGGTACGCAACTTTCAACGGGGGCGGTCGCCGAGAATTGGATCGGAGGTGAGATATGAGAGGCGCGTGCGCGGCGAATCTGGGCGAGAGGTGACATCGCATGAGTATTGCCGTATTTGTTCAGGAGCTGGCACAACGCGGGGTAGAGCTGTTCGTTGACGATGGACGGTTGTGCTATCGTGCTGCGGCCGGTGCACTGACGGATGAACTCCTGGCCGAGATCTCCGCCCAGCGGGCGGCGCTGATTTCACACTTGCAAAACAATCCTGGTTCAACGGGCTCCTACCCGCTGTCGCACGGCCAGGCCGCCCTGTGGTTCCTATACGAGATCGATCGCGACAGCCTCGCGTACAACATCGCGCTGGCGGCACGTCTGGTCTGCGATCTCGACCTCCTCGCGCTGCGTGCCGCGCTGGACGCCCTGCATGCGCGTCATCCGATCCTGTGCAGCCGGTTCGCCGCACAGTCCGGCGCGCCCAGCCAGGACTTCGACGGGGCGAAGCCGTCCTTTGACGTCGTCGATGCCTCGGGCTGGAGCCACGACGAGGTCGAGCGATCGGTTGCCGCCTTCGCGGACAAGCCTTTCGATCTGGAGAACGGACCCGTTGCGCGGTGGCGGGTGCTTACAGCTGCCGCCAACGCCGCCGGACCTACGCCGCTGCTGGTTTTTGCCGCGCATCATGCAATCATCGACTTCCGTTCGCTGGAGATCCTGTTCAAGGATCTGGGCCGTTTCCATCACGCGCAGCTCGCGGGACGATCCGCCGAGCTGCCGGCGCTCCCTTGGACCTACCGCGATTACGTGCGCTGGTCGCGCAACTGGCCGCAATCTCCGCTCGGCCAAGCCGCTCGCGCCTACTGGCTCGCTCAGCTCGGCGCGCTGCCGCCCGCGCTCGATCTGCCCAGCGACCGGCCGCGACCCGCACGGCAGCAGTATGAGGGTGCGCAATTGCTCTCCACCCTCCCCGCCGAGCTCACGAGTGCCCTGCGCGACTTCGCCCGGCACCATCTGGCGACGCCGAACATGGTGCTGCTGAGCACGTTTGGGCTAATGCTGCACCGCTACAGTAGTTGCGACGATTTGCTGGTCGGAACGCCCATGCTCGGTCGCAATCGTGACGAACTGCGCAATCTCGTCGGCTATTTTGTCAATACGGTAGCCGTCCGGCTGCGTTTCCCTGCAGGGCTCGACGGCAGAGGTCTCGTCGCGCAGACGCGGCAAACTTTCCTCGACGCGCTTGCCCATCAAGACTATCCGTTCCCGTTGCTGGTCGAGGAACTGCGGCCCGAGCGCGATCCCAGCCGCTCGCCCCTCGTGCAGGTGATGTTCGTGTACGAGCGGGAGAGCGGGGATGATCTGGAGTCCCAAGGCCTCGTCACGGAGGTGCTGCTCGGAGGACAACGCGGCGCCGCATTCGACCTGACGCTCACCGCTCTCGATCGCGGCGACGCGATCCGGCTCACTTGGGATTTCGCGACCGCGCTGTTCGACGTGGCCACGATCCGCCGCATGGCCGGCCACTTCACAGAACTGCTGCGTGGACTGCTCGCCATGCCGGGCGCGGCGGTCGGCAGCCTCCCGATGATCAGCGCGGAGGAGCGCCGCACCCTGGCCGAATGGAACACGACCTCCCGGGACTACCCGCGTGAGCGCAGCATCCCGGACGTTTTCGCCGCGCGCGCGGCAGAATCGCCGGATGCCATTGCGGTCGCCTGGGGCCCCGTTCAGCTTAGCTACGGGGCGCTGGCCGAGCGCGCCGACCGCCTCGCTGGGCGCCTCTGCGAGCAAGACCTGCAACCGGAGGCAATCGTCGCCATCATGGTCGACCGCTCGCCGGCCATGATCGTGGCTATGCTCGCAATCTTGAAGGCGGGCGGCGCATACCTGCCGATCGGCCCGGATCTGCCCCCCGACCGCATCCGCTACATGCTGGACGAGAGCGAGGCCCCCGTCCTCATCGCGGGACCGAGGCAGGCTTCGCTGATCCGGAAACTCCAGGCGGCGTGCGCGAGCCTGCGAACGGTGCTGACGCTCGACCCGGAAGGGCGCGAGCCGACCGGCGGAGAGCCAGTGCGCCTGACCGGCATCGACCGCAGTGCGCCGGACGCGTTGTCCTATGTGATGTACACCTCCGGAACCTCGGGTCGGCCCAAGGGCGTGATGGTCGAGCATCGGGCCATCCTGCGTCTGGTTCTGAACACCAACTTCATCCAGCTCGGCCCTTCCGATTGCATCCTGCAGACCGGGGCCTTCTCGTTCGATGCCGCCACGTTCGAGGTCTGGGGCGCGCTGCTGAACGGCGGCCGGCTCTGCCTGCCTGAAACGGACGAATGGCTCGGCGCGCATGCCTTCGCGGCGCTGGTCCAGGATCACGGGGCCACGACGGTTTGGCTCACGGCGAGCGTGTTCAACGCCCTGGCGGCCGAGGACGCGATGGCTTTCGCGGGCCTCAGGACCGTGCTGTGTGGTGGCGAGAGGCTGTCGGTGCATCACGTCAACCTCGTGCGCAGCGCGAACCCGGGTCTCCGGCTGATCAACGGCTATGGGCCGACGGAGAACACGACCTTCACGACGACCTTCGAGATCCGAGAGACCTTCGCGGGCGATATTCCGATCGGAAGTCCGATCGCCAATACGACGGTATACATCCTGAACGAGCGGCTCGAGCCGGTTCCGATCGGCGGGGTTGGGGAGCTTTACGCCGGAGGCGACGGGCTCGCGCGCGGCTGTCTGCACGACCTGGCTCTGACGGCGGCGCGCTTTGTTGCGCACCCGTTTCAGCCCGGAGAGCGTCTGTACCGGACGGGCGACCTGGCGCGGTGGCGTTGGGATGGGGTGATCGAGTTCCTGGGCCGCATGGACGAACAGGTCAAGATCCGCGGCTTCCGGATTGAACTTGGCGAGATCGAAGCGGTGCTGAACCGCCACGCGGAGGTGAACGGGGCGGCGGTCATCGTGGACGGCGAAGGCGATGCGAAGCGCCTGCTGGCCTATGTTGCGGCCGCATCGCCGGACGCCGCATTGCAGCGCAGGCTGGACGCGCATCTGCGCGCCCATTTTCCGCCCTACATGCTCCCGGCCAGCGTGACCGCGTTGGAGCGCCTGCCGCTAACCAGCAGCGGGAAGTTGGACCGTCGAGCCCTGCCCGCGCCGCAGCTCGCCGTGGGTGATGGGTTCACTGAGGCACGAAGCGCCACCGGGAGCCTGCTCGCCGGGCTATGGGCGGCCGTCCTCCAGCTTCCTCAAGTCAGCGCGACGGCGAATTTCTTCGCGCTCGGCGGACACTCGCTGGCGGCCATGCGCCTCAGCGCGCGCATGCGCGATGCGTTTGGCATCGAGTTGCCGCTGCGTTCGATTTTCGAACGTCCCACTATCGCCGGCTTGGCGGAGCTCATCGACTCACGCCTCGGCACCGTGGCGCTGCCGGCCCCGGCTCCGCGTCCAGATGGGGCGGAGGTCGTGCTGTCCTTCGGCCAACAGCGGCTCTGGTTTCTCGGCCAGTTGGAGGGCCCGTCCGCCACCTACAACATGCCGGCGACCCTGGCATTGCGTGGACACCTGGACACCGCGGCGCTGCGCCGCGCGTTCGAGCGGCTGGTTGAACGGCACGCGAGCTTGCGCCAGTGCTTCCCGTCGCGAGCCGGGCAGCCGTGTTCGCACCTGCTCGATCCTTACGACCCGCTGAGCGTAACCGATCTCAGCGCGCTGCCGACCGCCGAGCGCCATGCCGAGGCGCAAAGGTTGAGCCGGGATCATGCGGCGCAGCCTTTCGATCTTGCGAATGGTCCGCTCTTTCGCGTCGGGCTGCTCCGCCTCGCCGACGAGGCGCACTGGCTGCTCTTCAACGTGCATCACATCGTCAGTGACGGCTGGTCGCTCGGTGTGATCGTGCGCGAGCTCGATGCGCTCTACCAGGCTGAAAGCCACGGTGGGGATGCTGCCGTGCCCGTGCTGACGATCCAGTATCCTGATTATGCCGCATGGGAGCGTGACTGGCTGCAGGGCGAGGTCCTGTCGGATCAGCTCGCCTATTGGCGCCGACAGCTGGCGGATGCGCCGCCGCGGCTGGAATTGCCGACCGACCGACCACGGCCGGCGCGCCGGACCTATCGCGGCGGACTTCACGAACAGGTGCTTGAGGAGAACCTCACTGCCGCCGTCCGCCGCTTCAACGCGGTCTATGGCAGCACGGTGTTCATGACGTTGCTGGCGACCTTCAAGCTTCTGCTCTGGCGCTGGAGCGGCCAGAGCGATCTTTCGGTCGGCACGCCGCTGGCGAACCGACAGCACGGCCGGACGGAGGATCTGATCGGGTTTTTCGTCAATACGGTCGTGTTGCGTAGCCGGCTCGATCCGCAGGCCGGCTTCGACACGCTGTTGGCCCTGGTCCGCCACACCTGCCTGGATGCCTACACGCACCCGGATCTACCCTTCGACTATCTAGTCGAGCAGCTGCAGCCGGAACGCAGCCTGAGTGACAGCCCGCTGTTTCAAGTGATGTTTGTCCAACAGAACGTATGGCCGGAGGATCTGACGTTGTCCGACCTCAAGGTTGAGCGACACCCGCCGTCGTTAGTGGTCGCGAAGTTCGATCTCACTCTATATGCGAATGAGCAGGTCGATCGAATCGGACTGGGCTGGGAGTACAATGCCGATCTGTTCGATGCGGCCACGATCGGCCGCATGGCCACACACTTCGCGGAACTGCTGGGTGCAGCGCTGCGCATGCCCGGTGTGGCGCTCGGCAACCTGCCAATGATCCCCACGGCAGACGATGCAGAGCTTCGCGCTTGGAACGACACCACGGCGCCCTGGCCGGCACAGCGTACAGTCGGAGCTCTGTTCGCCGCGCAGGCGGCGCGAACGCCAAGTGCCGTTGCGGTGGAATTCGCTGGTGGCGAGTTAAGCTATCGTGCTCTTGACAATGCCACGTCCGCGCTTGCGTATCGTCTGCAAGGGAAGGGTGTCGGCCCCAACGTGCCGGTCGCCGTCGCTGTGCAGCGCGGTGTTGAGCAGATCATCGCGGTGATTGGCGTTATACGCGCTGGTGGCGCTTGTCTGCCGCTGGATCCGGAGCATCCGGCCGAGCGCCTCACCTACATGCTGCAGGAGAGCGAGGCGCCGTTGATCTTGACCACGGCGGCGCTCGCTCCCGGCCTACCCGTCACGGCGGCCGAGACGATGTGCTTCGACCTCATCGACATCCGCTCAGGCACACCGTCTCCGGCGGGCTTGGCCGGGCCGGATGACCTGCTGTACGTCCTCTACACCTCCGGTTCCACCGGGCGTCCGAAGGGGGTCGCGGTCCCGCACCGCACGCTCGTCAATCTGATCGCATGGCAAGCGCGACAGCCGGGCCTCGACACTCCGGCGCGCGTGCTGCAGTTCACGCCGCTCACCTTTGATGTTGCGTTCCAGGAGATCGCAAGCACTCTGTGTGGCGGCGGGACGCTGGTTCTGATCGACGAGGATACCCGCCGTAATAGCGATGGCCTTCTGGCAGTTCTGGCGGCGCGCCGCATCGAGCGGCTATTCCTGCCCTTCGTCGCCCTCCAGCACCTCGCCGAGAGCGCCGCGCCGAACGGGGCACCTGCTTGCTTGCGGGACGTGATCACCGCAGGCGAGCAGCTGCGCGCCACACCGGCCATACGCGGTTTCTTTAGGCGCGCGCGCTGTCGGCTGCACAACCATTACGGGCCAACCGAGAGCCACGTCGTCACGGCCTTCCGGCTACCCAAGGCGGTTGACGCCTGGAACGAGTTGCCACCCATTGGTGCCCCGGTTGCGAACGTGCAAGTCCATGTGCTCGATGATGCCGGGAGGCGCATGCCGATCGGCGTGCCGGGTGAGATTTGCATCGGCGGCGTCGCCCTCGCGCATGGATACCTCAACCGGCCTGAGCTGAACGCAGAGCGCTTTTGCGACCATCCGGATCTCGGGCGGCTCTATCGTTCAGGCGATCTCGCGAAATGGCGACCGGATGGGATGCTGATCTATCTCGGCCGTCGTGACAGACAGATCAAGCTGCGCGGGTTCCGAATCGAACTCGGCGAGATCGAGGCGGTGCTGTGCCGCCACGCGGAAGTGAGCGAGGCAGCGGTAATCGTGGATGGCGAAGGCGACGCGAACCGCCTGCTGGCCTACGTTGCCGCCAGGTCGCGCGAGCCCGCCGGATTGCAACGGATCCTGGACGCGCATTTGCGCGCTCATTTGCCCCCGTACATGCTCCCGGCCGGCGTGACCGTGCTGGACCACCTGCCGCAAACCAGCAGCGGGAAGTTGGACCATCGAGCCTTACCGGCACCGCAACTCGTCGCAGGCGCAAAGGGCAGCAGTGCACCGAGCGGCGCGATCGAGACGCTGGTGGCGGAGCTCTGGGCCGGCATGCTCGGGCTCGCACGGGTGGACCGCGATGCGAATTTCTTCGAGGTCGGAGGCCACTCGCTGCTCGCGACCCGGCTTACCGCCAGAATTCTGGACCGCTGCGGTGTGGAGCTCCCGCTCGCAACCTTGTTCATGAACCCCACGATTGCCGGCCTTGCTGCCGCGATCGAAGCCGAGCAGGGATTGCGATTGCCCCCGCTGTCGCCTCAGCCGTCCGAGGCTGAGCTCGTGCTGTCGTCCAGCCAGCAACGCCTCTGGTTCATCGACCAACTGGAGGGCCCAAGCACGGCGTACAGCATGCCGGCGGCTTTCGAGCTGCGCGGGGAGCTGGACGAGTCCGCCCTGCGCCGCGCGCTGGTGCGCCTTGTGCACAGGCATGCAATCCTGCGTTCCTGCTTTCCAAGCCGCGACGGCGAGCCCTGCCTCCGCCTGTTACCCCATTATGATCCGCTTGCGTTCACCGATCTCTCATCCGACCTCGCAGCGAACCGGGAAGCTGAGCGCTTGCGCGCTGCGGATGCCGCGGAGCCTTTCCGGTTGGCAACCGGACCGCTGCTTAGATTTCACCTGATCCGACTCGAACCGCAGCGATACTGGCTGCTGTTCAACATGCACCACATCATCAGCGATGGCTGGTCGATCGATCTGATCATTCGCGAGGTCCGAGTGTTCTATGCCGCATGCAGGTCGGGGCGCACGCCGGATTTGCCAGCGCTACCCATCCAGTACACCGATTACGCCATTTGGGAGCGCCGCCGGCTTGACTGCGAGACACTTCGCCGAAGGCTCGACTACTGGCGCGCGACGCTTGCGGGGGCGCCTGAGAAGCTTGAGTTGCCCGCTGATTTCCCGCGTCCGGCGATGCAGCGTCACGCCAGCGGCGAGGTGTCGCTGACGTTGAACAGCACGCTGGTTCAGCGGCTGACGTCGCTTGCCCAATCGGCACACGGCACTCTGTTCATGGCGCTGCTGGTCGCATTCGCCGCCGTGCTGGCCCGCGCCTCCGGCCAGCGTGACATGTGCATCGGCGCGCCGGTGGCAAACCGCAACCAACCCCAGCTCGCGGACATGATCGGCCTGTTCCTGAATACGCTCGTGTTGCGCGTGCGGATCACGCCGGGCGCGAGCTTCCGCGAGCTCCTGGCAACGGTACGGGAGACGGCGCTCTCGGCCTATGCCAATCAGGACGTGCCGTTCGAATACCTCGTGGAGAAGCTGCAGCCGCAGCGCAGCCTGAGCCACCATCCGCTGTTCCAGGTCATGCTGAATCTGGTGAACACGCAAAGCGAGGAATTCGTGCTCGACGGCCTAGACGTGCAGTTGCTCGACCGGACTGAGGGGCGGCTCGCAAAGTTCGACATGAATCTCGCGCTGATGCCGCAACCGGACGGCAGCCTGGTCGGGCGCCTGGAATTCAACGCCGAGCTGTTCGTCACCGAGACGATCGCCTTCCTTGCCGAACGCCTCGTAACACTGGTCGGGCAAGTCGTTGCACACCCGGATGCGCCGCTCGCCGATCTCTCGCTGCTGGACGCGGATTGGCGCACGCGGACAATCTCGGCGCCGCGTCTGTGCCCGACTATGCCGGCGCTAAAGTTCGGCGGCGTCGAGCAATCGATTGCAGCCCGCTTTGCCGAACAGGTGCGCCGGAATGGCAATCGGATTGCCGTGCGCACGACAGAGCGGGTGCTCACGTATGATGCGTTGGACCAGGCCACGCGTCGGGTCGCCGCCGCGATCCTGGCCACGCCGTCGGGCCGGCACGTCGCGCTGCTGCTGCCGCATGACGCCGGCATGGTGGTCGGCGTTATCGGCGTGCTGCAGGCCGGCCGTGCCTACGTGCCGTTGGACCCACTGCAGCCCCACGAACGGCTCGCCGGCATTGTCGCGGACGCGCAAGCTTCGGGGATCGTCTGCACGGCCGCCTTACGGAATCTTGCGATTGAGATCACGGGCGGCAGCCTTCCGGTGTTCGACGTGGACGACCCGGGCACGACGGCTGCTTTGGACCTGCCGTCTGTCGCGCCGGATCATAACGCATATCTGATTTACACCTCCGGCTCGACCGGCCGCCCGAAGGGCGTGATTCAAAGTCATCGCAACGTCCTGCACTTCACGCGACAGTACGCTGAGGCGCTGCGCATTTCCCCCGAGGACAGGCTGTTGCAGGTCGCGTCTTACGCTTTCGACGCCGGGGTAATGGACACGTTCGGCGCCTTGCTCAACGGCGCATGCCTGCATCCGGTCGATTTCCGCCAGGTTGGTCCTGAAGGTTGCTGCACCCGGCTCGCCGCCGAGGGCCTTACGATCCTGCACGTCACGCCGACCGTGTTCCGCCTGCTCGCCCGCAGCATGCGCCATCCGTTGCCTGCGGTGCGATTGGTGGTTCTTGGCGGCGAACGCGTGACCCGCTCGGACGCGCTCCTGTTCCGCGAGCGGTTCACACCCGGTTGCCTGCTGGTCAATGGCTTCGGCCCGACCGAGTCGACCGTGACCCTGCAACACTTCGTGGACCACGCAACGCCATTACCGCGCGCCAGCCTTCCGGTGGGCTATCCAGTCGCCGACACCGACATCCTGCTGCTCGATCCCGACGGGGCGGTCGCAGAGCTTTACGGCGAGATCGCGGTTCGCAGCGCCCATGTCGCGCTCGGCTACTGGCGCCAGCCCTCCGCAGCCTTCAGCGACGATCCCGAGCGTCCGGGCAAGCGTCGCTACCGCACCGGCGATCTCGGCCGACTCTTGCCGGACGGCAGCCTCGAGGTGGTGGGCCGCGTGGACCAGCAGATCAAGCTGCGCGGGTTCCGCATCGAGCCGGGGGAGATCGAGGCGGTGCTGCGCCAACATCCTTCTGTGCGCGAGGCTGCGGTGGCGCTCCATCCGGCGGATGCAGACGCCGTTGGCGCAGAGCAGCGGCTCGTAGCCTACGTGGCGAGCGAGGCCGGCTCGAGAGAGCTGCGAGCCTATCTGCGGCAGAAGCTACCCGACTATCTAGTGCCTGCATCCGTAACGGTCCTCGCGGCGCTTCCGCTCACCGCCAACGGCAAGCTTGACCGTGCCCGGCTGCCTGCGCCGGAGGACGACGGGCCGGATGCGACGCAGGCGCCGGCGACGCCGACCGAAGAGCTGCTGGCGGGCATCTGGTGCGAGGTGCTGGGGCGCGGGAGCGTCGACCGCGAAGATAATTTCTTCGACCTCGGCGGACACTCGCTGCTCGCCATGCAACTGGTCGCCCGGATCCGCGAGAGCGTGGCGGTGGAGCTGCCACTGCGGGTTTTGTTCGAGCATCCGGTGGTGCGGGATTTGGCGGCGGCGGTGGACGCGGCGCAGCGCGGCACGCCACTGCCGCCGCTTGTGCCGTGCGCGCAAGGCCCGGAGCTGCCGCTGTCGTTTGCACAGCAGCGCCTGTGGTTCTTGTCGCAACTGCAGGCGCCGGCGGATGCGAGCTACAATGTGACGGCAGCGCTGCGGCTGCGCGGGGCGCTGGCTGAGGCGGCGCTGCGCCAGGCATTGCGGCAGCTGACAGAGCGCCAGGCGAGCCTGCGGGTGAACATCCGCAGCCGGGGCGGCGAGCCGCTGATTGCGCTGGGCGAGCCGTACGATCCGTTATCGGTCGAAGACCTGAGCGGCCTGACGGCGGACGCGCAAGAGGTCGCCATCCGCCGCCATGCCGACGCGCACGGGAGCCGGCCGTTCGACCTGGAACACGATCGGCTGCTGCGGCTGAGCCTACTGCGGCTGGATGCGAAGGACTGGGTCCTGCTGTTTGCGATCCACCATATTGTTGCCGACGGCTGGTCGCTGGGCGTTCTGATGCGCGAGCTGGAGGCGCTCTATGCGGCGGCGTGCGCGGGGCGCGAGGCGGAACTGCCGGCGCTCGACGTGCAGTATGCGGACTATGCGGCGTGGCAGCGGACCTGGCTGCACGGAGATGTGCTGACGCAGGAGCTGGCATATTGGCGTGCGGAGCTGACCGGGGCGCCGGCGGTGTTGAGCCTGCCGACGGATTTTGCTCGTCCGGCGGTGAAGACCTATGGCGGGGCGCAGCAGGGGCAGCGGCTTTCGCCGGAGTTGACCGAGGCGCTGAAGCGGCTGAGCCGGTCGCAGGGCGCCACCCTCTACATGACGCTCCTGGCAGCGTTCGATGTGTTGCTGCACCGCTACAGCGGCGAGAGCGATTTGGTGGTGGGCACCCCGATCGCGAACCGGACGCAGCGGCTGACGGAGCCGCTGATCGGCTTATTTGTTAATACGTTGGCGCTGCGTACGCAGGTGTCACCTGAGCAGCCGTTCACGGCGCTGCTGGCCGATGTACGGCGTAAGGCGCTGTCCGCCTATGCGCACCAGGACCTGCCGTTCGAGGTTCTGGTGAGCGAGCTGCAGCCGGAACGCAGCCTGAGCAGCACGCCGCTGTTCCAGGTGATGTTCGCGCTGCAGAACGCGCCGGTGGGAGAGGTGCGGCTGGGCGATCTAGCGGTGACGCCGCTGTGGCGCGATCCCGGGACGGCGAAGTTCGACCTGACGCTGAGCGTGAACGAGCAGGAGGGTGGGCTTGCGGCCGTTTGGGAATACAGCACCGACCTGTTTGCGGCGGCGACGATTGAGCGGCTCTCGCGGCATTACGAGCGAGTGCTGGAGGGGATCGTTGTCGATCCGTCGGCTGCGGTGGCGACGCTGCCGCTGCTGGATGGGCAGGAGCGTGCGGCGCTGGCGGGGTTGAATGCGACGGGACGCGACTATCCGCGCGAGCGCAGCATCGCTGCGGTGTTTGCCGAACGGGCAGCGGCGCATCCGCAGGCGCGGGCACTGACGTGGTGGGACGGTGAGCTCGACTATGCGGGACTGGAGGCGCAGGCGAACCGCCTGGCGCATCATCTGCTGGCGCGGCTGGGGTCGTTTGCTGGGCAGCCGGTGATTGCGGTTTACCTGGAGCGCTCGCCGGAACTGGTTGTAGCGCTTCTGGCGGTGCTGAAGGCGGGGGCGGCGTATTTGCCGCTCGATGCGCAGGAGCCGGCGGAGCGGCTCGGGTTCATGCTTTCGGATGCCGGTGCGGCGCTGGTGGTGAGCACGCGTGGACTGGCGGGGCAGCTGCCGGCCGGCCATCCGGATGCGGTGCTGCTGGATGAGGAGGCGGCGGCGATTGCGGAGCGTGTGGACAGCGCGCCGGCCTGCGCGGTGGACGGCGGGAGCCTGGCCTATGTGATGTACACGTCGGGCTCGACCGGGCAGCCCAAGGGGGTGTGTGTTCCGCAGCGTGCGGTGCTGCGCCTGGCGTTTGCCGATTATGTGCGGGTTGGACCTGGGGACTGCATTGGGCAGGCGGCGAACGCAGCGTTTGACGCACTGACGTTTGAGGTGTGGGGAGCGCTGCTCAACGGAGCGGCGGTGCATGTCCTGCGCCGCGAGGAGGTGCTCGACCCGGCGCGGTTTGCCGCACAGCTGCGCGCTCAACGGTTCAACATCCTGTTTGTGACGACGGCGCTGTTCAATCGGTTTGCCGCGCTCGATGCATCGCTGTTTGGCGGGCTGGACGTGCTGCTGTTTGGCGGCGAGGCCGTGGACCCGTGCCCGGTTGCGGCGGTGCTCGAGCATGGCAAGCCCGGACGTCTGCTGCACGTCTATGGACCGACTGAGAGCACCACGTTTGCGACATGGTACGAGGTGGAGACGGTCGCGGCTGGAACGACGACGATCCCGATCGGTCGTCCGCTGTCGAACACCACGGCGCATGTGCTGGATCGGCTGGGGGGGCTGGTTCCGGTTGGGATTGCCGGGGAGCTTCACCTTGGCGGGGACGGGCTGGCGCTTGGCTATCTCAATCGTCCTGAGCTGACGGCGGAGCGGTTCATCGAGCACCCGGAGCTTGGGCGGCTGTACCGCACGGGTGACCTGTGCCGGCGCCTGGCGGACGGGAACCTGGTTTTTCTGGGCCGTGTCGATCAGCAGATCAAGCTGCGCGGTTTCCGCATCGAGCCTGGGGAGATCGAGGCGCATCTTCGCCGCGAGGGCGGGGTGAGGGATGCGGCCGTGGTTGTTCAAGGGGAAGGGGAGCATCGGCGGCTGGTGGCGTATGTGACGGGGCAGGAGCTGCCCGATGTGGAGCTGTTGCGGCAGCGGCTGCGGCGGTGCCTGCCCGAGGCGATGGTGCCGAGCCGGATCGTGGTGCTGGGCGAGCTACCGCTGACGGCGAACGGCAAGCTCGACCGGGCGCGGCTGCCCGAACCGGAAGAGGAGAACGAGGTCTTCGAAGCTCCGCGCACAATGCGCGAAACCACCCTTGCTGCCATCTGGTCATCCGTTCTGGGACGAGAGCGGGTCGGGCGCCATGACAACTTCTTTGCACTTGGTGGCGATTCGATTCTGAGCATCCAGATTATCGCGCGCGCTCGCCAGCAGGGCCTTCATTTCGCCGTCGGCGATCTCTTCCGCTACCAGACCGTGGCCGAGCTTGCGGCCGCCGTGGAGGATCCTCACCCGATATCTGTTCCCGCGGCGGCACCACCCGGCACGCTGTTCCCGCTAACGCCCATCCAGAGCTGGTTCTTCGAACAGGATGCGCTCGAACCATCGCATTTCAACCAGGCCGTCCTGCTCTTGCCACGCGAGGCGCTCGACCTGTCCGTCTTGCGCCGGGGCTTGGAAGCCATCCTAGAGCAGCACGCGGCGCTGCGACTTCGTTTCTGCCGTACGGCAGAAGGCTGGATGCAGATCTACGCCACGCCGGGGAGCGACCTGCCGCTGCACGAGGAAAATTTCCAGCAGCTGCCAATCCAGGAGCAGCACGCGGCCATGGCCAATTGCGCGAGCCGCTGGCAGCGAAGTCTGGACCTGGTCGATGGACCCGTCACCAGGATGGTGCTGTTTCACCTGACCGAGGGACAACGGCTCCTCTGGTGCGCCCACCACCTCTGCGTCGACGCCGTCTCCTGGCGCATCCTGTTGCACGACCTGGAGGAGGCCATCGCGGCAATTCGGCATGGCACTGAGCCTCGCCTTGCGCCAGCGAGTGCCCCTTTCAGCGCATGGGCCTTCTTTCTGCAGGAGCTTGCGGCATCCCCGCAGGTGCGCGGCGAAGCGGCGCACTGGTTGCAACTCGACAACAGCACGAATTTGCCGCTTGACGATCCGCTAACGATCACTCGTTCTGTGAGCACCAGTCATTGCCGGCTACGTCTCGGCACCGATGATACACGTGCATTGCTGGAGCAGGCACACGAAGCCTACGGGACTCGTATCAACGACCTGTTGCTGACGGCATTCGTGCTCGCCTTCGCACGCTGGTCGGGACTGCGGCGCATCGCGGTCGATCTCGAAGGGCACGGACGCATCGAGCGTCCCGGCGCCCCGGACGTTTCACGTACGGTCGGCTGGTTCACGCAGGTGCATCCGGTGGAACTCGCTTTGCCGGCCACTGACGAGCTCGGCGCCTGCATCAAGGCCATCAAAGAACAGGTGCGAGCCGCGCCGTCTGACGGAATAAGCTACGCGCTGCTGCGCTATGCCACGCCTCCCGCACTTCCGGACAGGACGGCGCCGATCTCGTTCAACTACCTCGGGCAGCTCGACGGGCTGGAACGCAACGGGCTGCTTGCTTTTGCGCGCGAGGATGCGGGTGAAAGCCGCAGCCAGCTGCTCCGCCGTACCAGACCGATCGACATCGACGCCATGGTGATTGGCGGCGAAGCCGTGTTCACGATCTCTTACAGCACCGAACAATTCGTGCCGGAGGCGATCGAGCGCCTTGCCATAGCCTATCGAACCGCCCTGGAACAACTGATTACGCATTGCTGCCGCGACGTTTGCGGCTACACACCAAGCGACTTCCCGCTCGCCCGGCTCGAGCAGGCAACGCTCGACGACCTTGCCGCGCGGTATCGCCGCACCATCGTCGACATCTATCCCTTGAGCCCGTTGCAGCAGGGGATGCTCTTCCATAGCCTGTACGCCCACGGCAGCAGCGCCTACCTGGAGCAGATCCATGCCAGGATCGAGGGTGGGCTCGATGCCGTGCGCTTCCATACGGCCTGGCAGGCGCTGATCCGACGCCACCCGGCTCTGCGGACGGCCTTCCTTTCAGACGTTGATCGGCCGGCGCAGATCGTTTTCGAGCAGGTCACGCCATCCTGGCATTCCGCGGACTGGCGCGGGTGGACCGATGCGCAGCAACGCCGCGCGCTGGATGAGCTCCTTGCGCAGGAGCACGCCCGTGGTTTCGACCTCGGGCGCCCCCCGCTCATGCGCTTCCATCTCATTCGGGTGGATGACGATTGCATGCGCTTCGTGTGGTGCTTCCACCATGTCCTTCTCGATGGCTGGAGTCTGCCCATCCTGTTCCAGGAGTTGTTTGCGCTCTACAAGGATGCCGAGGCTGTCCTGCCGCCGCGCCCGCCGTTCCGCGATTATGTCGCTTGGCTGCTGAAGCAGGATTGCGAGGGGGCCAGAAATCATTGGCGCGGCTATCTGGCAGGTCTCGTTGCGCCGACACCGCTGCCCGGCGCGCAGCTGCCGGCGACCGATTGCGAGAGCCACGACGAAGTGACTTTCGTCATCGATGAGCCGGCGACCCGCGAGGTCATGCGGTTTGCGGGCGAGCAGCAGCTGTCTCTCAGCAGCGTGCTGCAAGCCGCTTGGGCGCTGACGCTGCACCGTTACTGCGGCGAGACCGATGTCGTGTTCGGCGTCACCGTTTCGGGCCGAGACATCGATCTCCCCGGCGTCGACCGCATGGTCGGGCTGCTGATCAATACCTTGCCGGTTCGCGTACGGATTGACGAGCGGCCGGTGGGGCATTGGATCCGCACATTGCAGGCAGAGCTGCAGGAGAACATGCGATACGGCTTCGTTACGCTCGCCGATATCCAAGCTTGCAGTCCCTTGGCCGGCGGGACCAAGCTGTTCGATAGCATCCTGGTTTTCGAGAATTATCCGACGGAAACGAGCCTGCAGACGGCCGGTCGGCACCGGCTTCGCATCACCGACGTGACGCCGGTCGACCACACGAGCTTCCCGCTCGCGATTGTTGTATCCGCCGGTGATCGCATTCAGTTGCGCGTCGGCTACGACGCGCGGCGCTTCGAACGTCCAGCGATCGAGCGCCTCGTCGCGAATCTGCGCGCCACGCTCACCGCAATCGCCAGACTCGAACCCTCGGCGCCCGTAAACATGGTGGCCGTCCTGGACCGGGCCGAGGAAGGCGAGATAGCCGGCTGGAGCAAGGCGCGGGCGCCGCGGCGCTGCTCCAAGACTCTCCTCGACATGTTCGCTGACCAGGTCCGGCGCCATCCCGCCCGGCCGGCTGTCGTGACCGAACGAGAAAAGGTTACGTACGCTGAGCTGGACGCGCGGGCGCGACGGCTGGGAACCCGGTTGCGTGCGGTCGCCGCCGCCCCGGACCGAGTAGTGGGCTTGTGTGCCGATCGGTCCGTCGACCTGGTCGTCGGGATTCTCGGAATTCTCTACTCCGGCGCGGCCTATCTGCCGCTCGAGCCGGCGCTGCCGCGAACACGCTTGCAGTTCATGCTCGAGGACGCGAAGGCGATCGCGGTGGTGACGACGTCGAGCGTTCTCGGGCAATCAATTGACCTGCCGATCCCTTGCCTCGGTGTGGATGAGGACTCCGCTAACGCGGGCGCGGATTTCAACCCGAGCGGCGAACCGCAGCCGCATCACCTTGCCTATGTCATGTACACGTCGGGGTCGACCGGGCGGCCCAAGGGGGTCATGGCCAGCCATGCGAACGTCGTGCGGTTGTTCTCCACGACCCAGGCAACGTTCCGGTTCTCGGCCGACGATGTATGGACCCTGTTCCATTCGTTCGCATTCGACTTCTCGGTCTGGGAGATGTGGGGTGCATTGCTCCATGGTGGGCGGCTGGTCGTGGTTCCGTACGAGGTAAGCCGCGACCCGCAGCGCTTCCACGACATGCTGGCACGTCATGGCGTGACGGTGCTGAACCAAACTCCCTCAGCGTTCCACCAGCTGATCCCGGTCGCGGAAGCGGCGGGCCGCAGCCTTGCGCTGCGCCTCGTCATCTTCGGTGGCGAGGCGCTCGATCTTCCGTCGCTGCGCCCGTGGTTTGCGCTCTACGGCGACGAACGCCCGCTGCTGGTGAACATGTACGGGATCACGGAAACGACGGTGCACGTCACCTGGCTGCCGCTGCGAAGCCGGGACACCGAGTGCACCGCGAATTTGATCGGCCGTCCGCTCGATGATCTCGATCCTGGTGGGCGGCGCTGGTGTTGCGCGTGGTTATCTGAACCAGCCCGATCTCACCGCGCAACGCTTCATCGAAGTCGACCTGTTCGGTGCGCAACGTCGGCTTTACCGCAGCGGCGACCTGGCACGATGGCGCGGCGACGGAACCCTCGAATATCTCGGCCGCATCGACCAACAGATCAAGCTGCGCGGCCATCGGATCGAGCTCGGTGAGATCGAGGTCCAGCTCAGTCTTCATCCCGACCTCCGCGAGGCTGCGGTCGTTTCCCACGGGTCGGGAACGCGCCAGTATCTTGCCGCTTATTTCATCTCGCGCGAATCGGGCGTGACGCCACAGGTCCTGCAGACCTGGCTCGCGGCCCGCTTGCCGCGGTACATGATCCCCGCGCGCTTCATCGAAATGGAGCGGCTGCCTCTGACGGCAAATGGCAAGCTCGACCGGCGGGCTCTGCCCGACCCGACCGAGTCGGCGGCGCCTCGCGCGCCCGAACACGTTCACGTGGCTCCGCGCAACGACCTGGAGTGCGCTCTTGCGCGCATCTGGGGTGAAGCGCTCGGATGCAGCGCGATAAGCATTTACGATGACTTCTTTGCAATCGGCGGCCACAGCCTCATTGCCCTGCAAGTTGCCTCGCGCATCCACCGGAGGCTTGGCGTCAAAATTCCGTTGCGGTGGCTGTTCGAGCACACGACCATTGCTGCGCTCGCGCCGATCCTGGCGACAGCGGCCCCGTCGGAAGCGCTGGGCGACATTCCTCCCACGCCATGTCAGCCGCACTATCCGTTGTCGCACGCACAGCAGCGGGTATGGCTGGATGATCAAGCCGCTGGCGCCTCGAACTACAACATACCCGAGGCCTTGCTGTTCGAGGAACGCCTCGACGTCGAGGCACTCTCGCGCGCGATTGCCGCGCTGGTCGAGCGCCATGAGATCCTGCGCACACGTTATCTGCTGGTTGATGGTGAGTTGCGGCAGTGCGTTCTCGACCAGCTCCGCGTGTCGGTGCGCGAAGAGGAGCTGGCGAACGAACCGGCCATTCAGGAGAGGATGCAGGAAATCATTGACGGCGAGGCAAGCGCATCTTTCGACCTCGCCGCGCCGCCGTTGCTTCGCTTCACCGTCGTGCGGCAACCGGCCTCGCGCGACACCCTGATCATCGTCATGCACCACATCGTCGGCGACGGCTGGTCACTCGGACTGTTCCATCGCGAGCTGTCGCTGCTCTACGAAGCGTTCCGCCACGGTCAAGCGAACCCGCTCCCGCCGCTTCGCATCCAATACAAGGACTACGCCGCCTGGGAGGCCACACGCAACTTCGAGCGGGAGGAGCGTTATTGGCTGGCGAATCTCGCAGGTGCGCCGACGCGTATTGCCCTCAAGCACGATTTTGCGCCATCCGACGAAGACTCGATGCGCGGCAGCCGACACGAGCGGAACCTTGCCCCCACGATTGCCGATGGACTGCGCCGACTCGCGCTCGGTCACAGCACGCCGTTGTCGAACGTTGTGCTTGCCCTGTTTAAGCTGCTGCTATTCCGCACCAGCGGTCAGCAGGACGTTTGCCTCGGCATGATTTTCGCCAACCGCAACCACCCTGAAATCGAGCGGCTGATCGGCTTCTTCGTGAATGTCTTGCCGATCCGTACCCAGCTCACGGCCGAAATGGAATTCAGCCAGTTGCTGGGCCAGGTGACTAAGAAAGTGCAGGAGGCACTCGATCACGGAAGCTACCCGTTCGATCGGCTCGTCCGCCACCTCGATCGGGCGGGAGGCTCCGTGGTTCGTCCGTTCCTGGACGTCATCTATGCATTTCAGAGCGGCTCGCAGGTCCACGTCGATATCGGGGTCGGCACCTGGGAAGCCACGCGGCGTCCGCTCGACTCCCTGGACTTCGCGTTTCCGTTCGCCAAGGCGGAGCTCTGCCTGAACGTAGCCGATCACGGCAGGAAGGGGATCGGCCTGACGCTCGAATACAACAGCGCTCTGTTCGCGGCATCGACGATCGATGGCTATCTGGACGCTCTCGAACAGTTTGCCAAGTCGCTCATAGCGTGGAGCCAGTCATGAGACTGTCCGATTTCATGATCCCTGAGGAGTCGAAGGTCACTGCCGATCTCGGCCGACCGCCGGGCACGATCGTTGCCGAGGCGGCGCTGGCGGCGTTCAATGCGACGGCGCGGGACTATCCGCGCGAGCGCAGCATTGCGGCGGTGTTCGGGGAGCGTGTTGCGGCGCATCCGCGGGCGCGAGCGCTGACGTGGTGGGACGGTGAGCTCGACTATGCGGAGCTTGAGGCGCAGGCGAACCGCCTGGCGCATCATCTGCTGGCGCGGCTGGGGTCGTTTGCTGGGCAGCCGGTGATTGCGGTTTACCTGGAGCGCTCGCCGGAACTGGTTGTGGCGCTTCTGGCGGTGCTGAAGGCGGGGGCGGCGTATTTGCCGCTCGATGCGCAGGAGCCGTCTGAGCGGCTTGGGTTCATGCTTTCGGATGCCGGCGCGGCGCTGGTTGTGAGCACGCGCGCGCTGGCGGGGCGCTTGCCGGCGAGACACCCGGCTGCGCTTCTGCTGGACGAGGAGGCGGCGGCGATTGCGGGTCAGGCGGCGGAGGCGCCGGCATGCGGGTCGGAGGGGGAGAGCCTGGCCTATGTGATGTACACGTCGGGGTCGACGGGTCAGCCGAAGGGGGTTTGCATTGCGCATCGTGCGGTGCTGCGGTTGGCGTTTGCCGATTATGTGCGGGTTGGACCTGGGGACTGCATTGGGCAGGCGGCGAACGCAGCGTTTGACGCGCTGACGTTTGAGGTGTGGGGAGCCCTGCTCAACGGAGCGGCGGTGCATGTTCTGCGCCGTGAGGAGGTGCTCGACCCGGCGCGGTTTGCCGCACAGCTGCGCGCCGGCCGGTTCAATAAGCTGTTCCTCACCACGACGCTGTTCAATCGCTTTGTGCAACTGGACCCGTCGCTGTTTGCCGGGCTGGACACGCTTGTGGTGGGCGGCGAGGCGGTGGATGCGGGGCCGGTTGCGGCGGTGCTGGAGCACGGTCGTCCGCGGCGCCTGCTGAACGGCTACGGTCCGACCGAGAGCACCACGTTTGCGACGTCATACGAGGTGGAGACGGTCGAGGCTGGAGCGACGACGATCCCGATTGGTCGCCCGCTGTCAAACACCACGGCGCACGTGCTGGACGGGTCGGGCGCGCCGGTTCCGGTGGGGGTTGCCGGGGAGCTTCACCTTGGCGGGGACGGGCTGGCGCTTGGCTATCTGAACCGTCCGGAGCTGACGGCGGAGCGGTTCATCGAGCACCCGGAGCTTGGGCGGCTGTACCGCACGGGTGACCTGTGCCGGCGCCTGGCGGACGGGAACCTGGTTTTTTTGGGTCGTGTCGACCAGCAGATCAAGCTGCGGGGGTTCCGCATCGAGCCTGGGGAGATCGAGGCGTGCCTGATGCGCGTGCAGGGGTTGCGCCAAGCGGTCGTGGTGCCGAAGACCGGCGCCGCGGGAGAGACTTGCTTGGTTGCCTATTATACGGCAGCCGCCGATATCCCAGCCGCCGTGCTGCGGGAGCACGCGCAGCATTACCTTCCCCAATATATGGTGCCAGCGGTTTTCATGCAGCTTGAAACGTTGCCTCTCACAGGCAACGGTAAGGTCGATCGCGCCGCCCTGCCGAACCCGGAGGAGCAGGCAAAGGGAGCTCTTCGTCGCGCACCGGAGCGCCCGCTCAGCGCGACCGAAACCACCCTCTGTGCGATATGGGGCGACGCAATGGGACGCTCCCATGTCGGGCCGAACGATAACTTCTTCGACCTCGGCGGCTACAGCTTGTTGGCAGTGCGAATCATACACCTCGTCCAGGTGAATTTCGGGGTGTGGCTTCCCTTCGCGATAATCTTCGCTGCGCCAACCGTAGCCGCACTTGCTGAGAAAGTGCTCGATGCAGCGAAGTTCGGCGACCAGCGCCTCGATCAGCCGTTGGTCAGCTTGAATGCAGGCCCCATAGGCAGGTCCGTATTCGCCTTTCCACCCGGCACCGCCGACGCGCTGGGATATGGGGCGCTCGCCGGACTGCTCGCCGGACATCGGTTCTACGCCTTCAACTTCATCGAGGCGGAGACGCGGCTTGAAGACCACGTCAACCTGATATGTAAGACGGAATCGGACGGGCCTTATCTTCTGTTCGGCTATTCGGGCGGCGGCAACTTTGCCTTCCGAACCGCCCGTGAGCTGGAGCGGCGCGGCAAGCGCGTCCAGGCGGTGGTGATCCTTGATGCTTCGCGCTTCGTTAAGCGCTTCGACTTCCCGGCCGAGGAAGCACGCAGGCTGGCGCTGGAGTTCGTAGGAGCGGAGGGCGTACAACCTTACCTGAAAAATCCCGCTCTCAAGGATAAGGTGATCCGCATGATCGAGCGATATCATGCTGCTCTGTCGCAGTCACCGGACGACGGAGCGATCGACGCTCCCATTCATTTGATCCTGTGCGAAGGATCAGTGGATGAATTCCACGACGCGAACGGATACCTTGTCTGCAGCAAGTCCGCCTGGGCGGGTGCCACCCGGGGTCTGTTTCAGACGTACCAGGGTTCGGGAGAGCACAACCGTATGCTGCATTCGACTCACCTCGGTGCGAACGCCGCGCTGCTAGCCGAAATTCTCGCGGCCACATCGCCGACAATCGCACCGCGCGGCTAGACCAGTGAGCCAACGCAGCGCCCTTCTTGCTCAGGCCGCGATCGACAGCAAGGACTGGGATTCTGCCGCCCAGCATGCGGAAGCCGCCTTGGGCGGCGGCTACGAACCGGCGCGGGCGCTACTTGCTACCATCGCTTATAATCGTAGAGACTACGCCACGGCGATCCGAATTCTCGAGGCGCTGCCGAGTGCCGGAGGATCGGAGTATGCGCTGCTCATTCGGCTGCACCTGCTCGCAGGAGACGCTGCGCGCGCCTGGATGTTGTTGCGCGAGTGCTGCCGAGCCAATGTCTTCGCTCCCACGCTGTATGATCTTCCCCGCTGGTCGGGAGAGCCGCTCGCCGGCCGGCGAATCGTGGCGTGGGGAGCCGGCTACGGCGACGACATTCTGTTCGCCCGTTTTCTCGGGCCTCTCGTTGCCGCGGGTGCCATCGTAAGCGTCAACTGCCGACCCCGGTTGGTGCGCCTGTTCCGGTCACTTTCCGGTGTTGCCGACGTTCTTCCGCTCGACGTGCCGGTGCGAGATGCTGAGTTCCAGGTGCACCTCGCCGAGCTGCCGGCGCTGTTGGAGATTTCGGAGGAAAACGTCTGGCCGGGGCCGTACCTGCACGCGGAGCCCTTGCGGCTTCCGACAGGCGGGTTCCGCGTGGGCCTGGTCTGGGGCACCGACGCCGCCCATTTTGAGGCCGACATTCGCAGCGCTTCGCTCGCCGATATGGCGCCTTTGGCAGCAGTTCCCGATGTGTGCTTATTCAGTCTGCAGCTCGGGTCTCACGCGGCCCAGGCCGCTCCCGCGCCGGCCGGCATGCTGATCAAGGATCTTACCGTCGGCCATCGCGACTTTGCCGACAGCGCGGCCGCCATCGCAAGTCTTGATCTGACCATCTGCATC
>Ga0318576_10000013_pt1 | contig 27609 bp, 27 predicted proteins | sample GRESIP089b5f24_FD_203498 | JGI IMG/M metagenome (GOLD analysis project Ga0318576, IMG submission 203498) | Tropical soil microbial communities from Luquillo Experimental Forest, Puerto Rico - GRE.SIPMG.089b5f24 | ecosystem: Environmental > Terrestrial > Soil > Tropical forest > Bulk soil...
ATCGGTCTGCGCATCGCCGCCGAGCAGGAAAACCGGATCGCGCGGCTGGTGGTGGCGAACGGTTTCCTTCCCACCGCAGAGCGACGCACGCCTCCCGCCTTCGAGGTGTGGCGCGCCTTTGCCCGCTACTCCCCCGTGCTGCCCGCCGGTCACCTGGTCGGCTTCGGCACGGTCCGCAGGGTTCCGCCCAAGGTGCGGGCCGGCTACAACGCGCCCTTTCCGGACAAGTCGTACCAGGCCGGGGCCCGCGCGTTCCCGCAGTTGGTGCCCACGTCCCCCGACGATCCGGCGGTTCCGGCCAACCGAGCCGCCTGGAAAGCACTGGGCCAATGGGAGAAACCCTGCCTCGCCATCTTCGGGTATCGCGACCGGATCCTCGGAAAGGCCGACCGTCCCCTGATCAAGCACATCCCCGGCGCGGCCGGTCAGCCGCACGCCCGCATCAACGCCGCCCACTTCATCCAGGAAGACGCCGGACCCGAACTGGCCGAAAGAGTTCTGTCCTGGCAGCAGGCCCTGCGCTGACCGCGGGTCACCGGGTATTGACCAGCCGCGCGACGCCGCGCATCACCGCCCTGCTGGCGGCGTGCCGGACCTGATCGAGCGCCGAGCCGGCCTCCGACGGCGGCGCCGCTCCCAGGCGCGGAAACAGCGCGAGCGCGTTGGTGCGCTCGATCGCCGCGCGGGCATCGGAGTCGAGCCCGGAGTAGGTCTCCAGGCCGGCGGCGAACAGCTTGCCCGCCGCGACGGGCGCGAAGGGCCAGTCGGAGCCGAAGGTGACGTGCCCGGGCTTGGCGAAGGCGAGCAGGCTCGGCAGCGCCGCGGCGGTCGACGACAACGCGGTGTCGAAGTAGAAGCCCGCGAAGTCATCCAGGCTGTCCGTCAGGCTGCGCCCGGTGTCGCTCATGATGCCGATCGCCATTCGGTGCGACGCGTAGGGCACGAATCCGCCCGCGTGACTGAGGATGAATTTAATGTTCGGGTACTTGCTGCGAATCTCGTTGCGGACAATCAGATACGCCGCCCGCGTGGTGTCGAGCAGGAAGTCGGCCGCGAACGGTAGGACCCCGTCCACCGCGGGGCCGGGCAGTTCGGCGGGATGGATGAACACCACCGCCGAACGCGCGTCGAGGGCCGCGAACAGATCGTCCTGACCGTCCTGGCCCAGGTAGACGCCCGCCGCGTTCGCCAGCAGGAGGACGCCGTCGGCGTGCAGTTCGTCGAGAGATCGCACCACCTCGTCGACGGATTCCTTGACGTGCGGCATCGGGATGGTCGCGAAGAAGCCGAACCGATCCGGGGCAGTGACGACGGTGGCGAGGTATTCGTTGAGATCGCGCGCCAGGGCGGCGGCGTCGGCCGGATTCGGCAGGAACGTGGTGCCGGGTGTGGACACCGAAAGTATCGCGGTAGCGACGCTCAGTTCGCCCATGGTCCGCAGCGACGCCTCCGGACTCCACTCCGGCAATTCGCGACCGCCAGCCTTGTCGATGTTGGCCTTTCGCAACAAGTCTCGGTAGAACGACGGGATGGCGTGGTGGTGGGTGTCGATCCGCTGCATCAGTGCTCCTCCGGCGATCAGTCCGGGATACCGGCGCCGGCAAGAGCCGGAACCACGTCCTCATGGTGTATCAGCGACGCGGCGCCGGTCTTGAACTGGGCGAGCTTTTCGACGATCGTCTGGCCTTCTGGAGTGTGGCCCCAGATGCTGATGCCCTGGTGGGTCGTGGGTTCCCAGGTGGTTTCGTCGACCACGATCGGATTCCAGCCGACTTCCCATTCGAACCCCGAGGGCGTGACGGCATAGAAGGACAGCTCCTTGTCGTTGGTGTGCTGGCCAACGCCGAGCGCCATCCGGAAGCCGAGTTGCTTGACGCGCTGATAGGCGGCCGCCATGTCGTCCAGCTCGCCGACCTGGATGTTGAGGTGCTGCACCCGAGTGCGGATCGGGTTCAACCTCAACCGGTTGACCGCGGCGATGGCCACGGTGTGGTGGCGCTCGTTGACCCGCAGGAAGCGGATCTTGAACTTGAGGCCGCTGATCGTCTCGTCGATGTAGTCGGTCAGTCGCGCGTCGAGCACGGCGTTGTAGTAGCCACGCACCTGGTGGGGCTTCGCGGTGGTGACGGCCACGTGGCCCATACCCGCTGCGCCCGTGACGAATCCGCCGCCCGTCGCCATGTGCAGCGGCGCCGCGCCGGTCCGCGCCCGCGTGAAGACCTCCTGGGCCAGCCCGTTGGGTCCGGGGAATCGGACCAGCCGTTCCACGCCGCGCAGGGCCGCCTCCTCGTCGGTGCCTTCGGTGACGGGCACACCGTGACACTTGACCCGCGCGACGACGGTGTCGAACGTCTCGTGGTCGTCCAGTTGCCAGCCGAGTGCGGTGACGTCCTCGGCGGGGCCGCGTTGCAGCAGGAACCGGCACTCGTTGTCGTCGAGGCGAAACCGCATGGAGTCCGGCGCCCCTTCGTCGAGGTGCATGCCGATGGCGTCGCGGCCGAATCGCCGCCAGTCGCTGAACTTTTGGGTCTCGATCACGACGTAGCCCAGATGGACCTTGCCGAACACCGACGGGGTCATAGCTCGCTCCCTCTGTGCGCGAGCACCGAGTCGGCGCTCAGGAAATCAACGACTAACCGATTGAACAACTCCGCGCGTTCCCACTGCATCCAATGCCCGGTGTGCGAGGTCATCACCAACTCCGCATTCGGCAGCATGTTGAGCAGCATCGGGCCGCCGGTGGGCCGGTTGACCTTGTCGTCGCGGCCCCACAGCACAAGCGTCGGGGTCGTGAGGCCCTTCAGCCGGCTGTCCCGGGTGAGATCCATCCGCCGCAGGGTACGCAGCGCCGTCGGCCCGGAGGGGCGCCGCAGCGGCGGGTCCGCAATCACCTCGGGGTCGATGGATGCCCGGTAGCGCAGGTCGATCAGGTCCTCGGGTACCGATGCGCCGTCGTACACCAGGTGGGTGCGGATAAACGTGGCGAGCTTGTCGCGGCTCGGGCCGTCGCCGCCGTAGTAGGACAGCAGGCTCTTCAACCCGGCCGTGGGAAGGCCCCTGGTGGTGCCGATCCCGCCCGGACCCATCAACACCAGCTTGCCGACGCGGTGCGGGGTGTCCAAAGCCAGGCGCAGTGCGGCCGAGCCGCCGTACGAGTTGCCGATGAGATGGGCGGTGTCGATGCCGAGTTCGTCGACGAGACCGCGGATCATGTCGGCGAGGTAGCCGAAGGGATCGTCATGGTCGACGCCCTTGGCCGACCTCCCGTAGCCGGGCATGTCTGGCACGATGACGCGGAAATGTGCTGCGAGAGCGTCGATGTTGCGCGAGTAGTTCGACACCCCCGACGCACCGGGTCCGCCGCCGTGCAGCATGACAACGGTCGGTCCGGTGCCGGCTTCGGAGACGAAGATCGGCTTGCCGGCCACAGTCACGGTGCGTTCGCTCAGGTTGGTGGTGATCATGCGGTGACTCCGATGCGGATCGGGGCCGACAGCTCGGTGAGGCCCGTCGGCGGCGGTGGCAGGGGACGTCCCGCGTCGGCGGCGGCGTAAATGAATCCGTCCGGGCGCACGACGACCGCGGCGGCCTTCCTGCTTCGAAGCCATCGGGTCAGCGTTCCGTCGTCGTCACGGATCGCACCCGCCCCGGCTCCACCCCTGACGGCCAGCGAGCCGGCTCCCAGCTGTTCCCACCGCTCGGCGCCAACTGGCGCCGCACCGATATGCAGTACGGTCCAACGCGCGCCGAGGGCGTCGTCGAGACGCAGTTTCTCTCCGGCGGCGTCGGTGACCCGTGGCTGCGGCAGCTGCCAGCCCACCGCCTCATGCCGCTCGCCCGCGAAAAACCCATCGGGGTAATGCGCGGCGGGGATCCAGATCAGCTTCTGCGCTGCCCCGAGGACGCCAGGCAGCCGAGTCAGGTTGCGCAGCACGTGATTCCGCAGGAACGCCAACGCCTTTCGGCGTTCGGTGATGACTCGCCCGTTGCGTACCGCGCGCCGGGTGACCTTGGTGACGTGTGGCTTGCGTTCGGTCTGGTAGGAGTCGAGCAGTGAATCGGGCGCCTGCCCGCGCAGCACGGCGGCTAGCTTCCAGCACAGGTTGGCCGCGTCGCGCACGCCGGCCGACATCCCCTGGCCGATCCAGGGCGGCATGGCGTGCGCCGCGTCGCCGGCCAGGAAGACCCGGCCGACGCGCCACCGGTCGGCGACGCGCACGTGGTGGCTGTAGATGACCGCCCGCAGGATCTTCACGTGGTCTTGGGTGATGCCTTGGTCGTTCAGAACCTCCCACACGGCCTCATCGGTGACGAGCTTCTTCTCGTCCTCGCCGGCGCGTGCGGGGTACTCCCAGCGGTGGTGCCCCAACGGCGTCGGGCAGTCCACGGTCGGACGCGCGGGGTTGCAGTGGAACCGCAGCCGGTCGTGGCCGTCCCACTCGCGGATCACCTTGGTGTCGATGACCACCCAGCGTTCGGTGTAGGTGCGCCCGGCGTATCCGACCCCGAGCAGGCCGCGGGTCGGCGAGGATCCGCCGTCGGCGGCGATCACATACGAGGCGCGCACCCGCTTGAAGGTGTCGGTGCGCAGGTCGGCCAGCATGAGTTCGACCGACGAGTCGCCGTTGCTTGCGCGCAGGCATTCGTGTTCGAGCAGCACGTCGACGTTGGGGAACCGGGCGACGCCCTCGCGGAGTACGTGGTCGACCGCGGGTTGGTACAGGAACTGCTGTGGCGGATGCCCGCAACCGCGGGGCGTCATGGTGGTTTCGACGAACGGCACACCGTCGGCGTCGACCCAGGCCAACGGCCGGTTGGGCAGCATGTCCTGCTGAAGCCGGTCGGCCAGGCCGATGGACTGCCAGATGCGCATGACCTCCTCATCGGTGGAGATGGCCCGCGCCCGTCCGTACACGTCGGGGTCGCGCTCGATAACGAGAACGTTAAGGCCCAGGCCGCCAAGCAGATTGGCGGCCGTGGCGCCCGTCGGCCCGTAACCGATCACCGCCACGTCGTAGATCGAATCCTCGGTCATTGCAGTCTCTCATTCGTGTCGGACTTGATTCTGTAGTGATCGCTACGGTAATGTAATGATCACTACAGAGTCAAGACCCAATCGCAAGGAGTCGCAGTGGCCAAGAGTGACAAGGCGCCGGCGAGACGCCGTCGCGTTGACGGCGAAGCATCCCGGGCCCGCATCCTGGATGCGGCCACCGAGATCGCCAGCGAGCGCGGCTACGAGGGCACCAGCATCGCCCTGGTCAGCGCCAAGTGCGGCCTGCCCGCCAGTTCCATCTACTGGCACTTCAAGGACAAGGACGACCTGATCGCCGCGGTCATCGAACGCAGCTTCGCCCACTGGCTTTCGGCATGGCAGATGCCCGCCGAGGGCACCGGGCGCGAGCGCTCGGTCGCACTCCTCATGCAGATCGCCAAGGCGCTGCTGGACTCCCCCGATTTCCTCCGGCTCGGCCTGATGCTCGCGCTGGAGCGACGGCCCGTCGAACCGCGGGCGCGGACCATGTTTCTTGCCGTCCGCGACCAGGCAATCGAGACGATCATCCCTGCGATCCTCGACATCGCGCCCGGCCTGACGGACGCTCAGGCCCGCCAGTTGGCCACCTACGCGATCGCCGGCGCCGACGGCCTATTCGTTGCCAAGGAGGTCGGCGGCGACTCCGTCGACCTGCCGGCATTGTTCGAGCTGCACGCGAACGCCCTCTACGACAGCGCGCTGCGCATGATCGAACAGGACACGAAATGACCTCCGCGCAGCGATGGCCGGTGGCCATCATCGGGTCCGGCAACATCGGCACCGACCTGATGCTGAAGATCGTCGACAGCGGCGGTCCCCTCACGGTGGCCGCCATGGTTGGCATCGACCCCGATTCGCATGGGCTGGCCCGCGCGCGGCAAGTCGGCGTGCCCGCGACCGCGGACGGAGTCGAAGGCTTGCTGGCCATGCCCGATTTCGCCGACATCCGGCTGGTCTTCGACGCCACCTCGGCCACCGCCCACCGCGACAACTGGGCGGCGTTGCGCGACACCGGAATACGCATGCTCGACCTCACGCCCGCCTCGATCGGCCCGTTCTGCGTGCCGGTGGTCAACCTCGACGACCACCTCGACGCGCCCAACCTCAACATGGTCACCTGCGGCGGGCAGGCAACGGTGCCCATCGTCGCCGCCGTCGGCAAGAGCGGAATCGTCTCCTACGCCGAGATCGTCTCGTCGATCTCCGCGAAATCCGCCGGGCCCGGAACGCGAGCCAACATCGATGAATTCATCGAAACCACCGCCACCGCAGTGCGAGTCGTCGGCGGCGCACAACGCGGCAAGTCCGTGATGATCCTCAACCCCGCCGATCCCCCGGTGCTCATGCGCAACACGGTGTACTGCCTGGTCGACGGGGACGTTGACCACCGCGGGATCGCGGAAGACGTCCTCGACATGGTCGGGCGGGTCGCCGCGTACGTGCCCGGTTATCGACTCAAGCAAGACGTGCAGTTCGAGGTCTATGGGCACGACGATCCGCTCTACATCCCCGAAACCGGCAAGTTCACCGGCACCCGCGTCACGGTGATGCTCGAAGTCGCCGGCGCCGGGCATTACCTGCCCGCGTACGCCGGAAACCTCGACATCATGACTTCGGCCGCCAAGGCCACCGCCGAGCGCTTGGCTCTCCAGGCCCTTAACACCCAAACCGCCGGAGCGACAGCATGAATCAGCAGATCTATGTCAGCGACGTCACCCTGCGCGACGGCATGCACGCCGTGCGCCACCAGTACAGCATCGAGCAGGCGACCGCGATCGCGCGCGCCCTCGATGCGGCGGGAGTTGACTCGATTGAAGTCGCCCACGGTGACGGGCTGTCGGGTTCGAGCTGCGTGTACGGATTCGGCGCACACACCGACCTCGAATGGATCGAAGCCGTCGCCGCGGCCGTCCGGAATGCGAAGGTCGCGACCCTACTGCTGCCCGGCGTGGGTAGCGTGCGCAGTCTCAGGGACGCGCACCGCGCGGGCGCGACCGTCGTGCGCGTCGGCACCCACTGCACCGAGGCCGACATCTCCGCCGGCTACCTCGCCGCCGCCCGCGACCTCGGCATGGACGCCGTCGGCTTCCTCATGATGAGCCACCTGACCACTCCCGCCCACCTGGCCACCCAGGCCAAGCTGATGGAGGGCTACGGGGCCACCTGCGTCTACGTCGTCGACTCCGGTGGCGCCATGACAATGCGCGACGTCGGCGCCCGAGTCGGCGCGCTACGCCAAACACTTTTGCCCACAACGGAAATCGGCATCCACGCCCATCACAACCTGTCGTTGGGCGTGGCGAACTCCATCACGGCTGTCGAGCACGGCGCGCGCCGCGTCGACGCGTCGCTCGCGGGCATGGGCGCCGGGGCCGGCAATGCGCCGCTGGAGGTGTTCATCGCCGCGGCCTCCCGGCTCGGCTGGGATCACGGCTGCGACCTTCATGGACTGGAGGACGCCGCCGACGACCTCGTCCGGCCCCTACAGGACCGGCCGGTGCGGGTCGATCGGGAAACCCTGACCCTGGGCTACGCGGGCGTCTACTCCAGCTTTTTGCGGCACGCAGAGGCCGCCGCCGCCCGCTTCGACATCGGCGCCCGCACCCTGCTTGAAGAGGCGGGTCGACGCGGCATGGTCGGCGGCCAGGAGGACATGCTCGTCGACATCGCCCTCGACCTCACCGGATCGCGCTGAATGCGCTGATGGAACAATCGGCGAATGGACATGGTGACGATGGGCCTCATGGGTGTAGTCGTGGGCGCATCCTCGATGGGCGCAGCCGGCGTTGCGCGGTCGGCCGCCGATACCTTTCTCCCGCGAATGGGGCAAGACAACAACCACAGGCACCAGATCAAAATGCAGCTGCACGCGCAGCGCTGCGATACGGTTCACCGGTGGCGCGCCGGCTTGACTGAGGCGCGGGACGCCTACCGGCAGTGGGCTTGCGGGCCGCGCAGCGCGGATGCGCCCGACGTCGTCGGTGACGAGTGGTTTGAGGCCTTGCGACCGCACCTGTCCACTACCGGCGACACGGCTAAATTCCGCACGGCTTACGAAGTCCACTGCGATAACCCGACTCTCATCCTGCTCTCCCTCGAGATCGGGCGGATCGAACAGGAATGGACGGAAGAGGCAAAGGGCCGCCGACGCCGGGCGCGCTCCTAAGGCCGAGCGTCGAGTTGTTGGCGTGCTTCGGGCGTGACTGGCACGACTACTCGACGTTGGGCGCTGTGACAGCGAGTACGGCTTGGGCTAGTTCGGGGCGGCAGACCAGTAGGTCCGGCAGCTTCGGGTCCTGTTGGTTGTAGGCCAACGGTGACCCGTCGATGCGCGAGGTGTGCAAACCCGCGGCCCTCGCCACCGCCACCGGAGCGGCCGAGTCCCACTCGAACTGGCCGCCGGCGTGCACGTACACGTCGGACAAACCCTGGACGATCGACGCCACCTTGGCTCCGGCAGAACCCATCTCCACCAACGTCCCGTCCAACGCGTCACGGACCGCCAGCGCGATAGCGGGCGGCCGGGTGCGCGAGACGACGATGCGCGGCTTGCCCGGTGCGGCGGGCGGCGCGTCAACGCGAGGCGTGGCCAACGTGATTCCCTGCGCCGGCAGCGCCACCGCACCGGCAACGAGCTCCCCGGCCTCCCAGAGCGCGACGTGCACCGCCCAGTCGCCGCGCCCGGGCTCGGAGAATTCCCGCGTCCCGTCGAGCGGATCGACAATCCACACCCGCTCCGAGCGCAACCGCACCGGGTCGTCGGCGCCCTCCTCGGAGAGCACCGCGTCGCCGGGCCTCTCGTTGCTGAGCGCTTCCATCAGAAAGTCGTGGGATCGCTTGTCCCCTGCCGCTTTCCGCTCGCTCGCGTCGGCGTCGGCGAATTCCTCCCGGACTCCGAGCAACAGCCGCCCCGCCTCGGTGGCCAACCGCGCGGCCAGTTCGTGGTCATTCATCGGTGGCTCCACAGACATCCCTCAATATGTTGGCAGTGTTGACCAAATTTACCGTGCCATGAGTCTTTTGCAGTTGCCACCCGGGTGTGCCGTTTCTGCGTAACCTGGTGACGTGAGCGGCGACGTCTCTTCATCGAGCCGGTTGCGGTTTCCGGGGGGACGCATGACCGTGGTCGGTGTCGTCCTGGCTGTTCTGCTGATCGGTGTGCTCACCTTCCTCGGAGTGAAGCTGACCCGCGGCCACGAAAGCGCTCCGGCCCAGAACGCTACCCAGCCGCCGCCAACCAGCGTCGCCATTCCGGGCTGCTACAACCCGTCGGTGCCGCCGGTCGAGCGTCCGAAGAAGCTGAACATTCTGGGATGCGCCAGCGTAGCCGTTGCGCTGCAAGACATGTCGTGGAGCTCATGGGGACCGCAGGGCGCCGACGGAACCGGCACCGCCGTCTTCAAGATCTGCGATCCCAATTGTGCGGCCGGCTATCAACTCACCGACCCGGTCGTCGTGCATGCCTGGAATGCGCAACCGCCGCGGCCCGACGCCATCTGCCAGGTCGGCCTCAAGATTTTTGGGGATATGATCCTGGCCTTCCCCAAGGGCGTCCCGCCACCCACCGCGCAGAAAACGAACACCCAGTACAACGGGATGCCGGCGGTGCACTACGCCAACTACTCGGGCGCCAACGCCCGCGACACCCAGTTCATCGGCTACACGTTCTGCAACTGACCTTGCTCAGACCTCGATGACGATGGCGCCACCCTGGCCACCGCCCGCACACATGGCCGCGACACCGATGCCGCCGCCGCGGCGGGCGAGCTCGTAGGTCAACGTGGTGACCATGCGCGCACCCGAGGCCGCGATGGGATGGCCGAGGCTGCAGCCGCTACCGGAGAAATTCACCTTCTCCTCGTCGATCCCGTACTCCCGGCACGCCGCGATCGGCACGGAGGCGAACGCCTCGTTGATCTCCCACAGCGCCACGTCGTCGACCGATAGCCCGGCGCGCTGCAGCACCTTCCGGATCACCTTGACGGCGCCCAGGCCAGTGTCCCTCGGCGCCACGCCGACGGCGGCCCACGCCCTGACTGTCGCCATCACGTCCAGCTTCTCGGCGTTGGCGTAATCGCGGTCGACGAGCGCGACCGCCGCGGCGGCGTCGTTGGTGCCACTGCTGTTGCCCGGCGTGATCGAGAATCCCTCGATCTCGGGGTGCAGCACTTTGAGCGCGGCGAGCTTCTCGACGGTGGTGTCGCGCCGAGGATGCTCGTCGACCGAGAACTCGGTCAGCGAACCGTCCGGCTGGGTGATCTTCAGCGGGACGATTTCGTCGAGAAACTTGCCGGCGTCCATGGCCGCGATGGCCCGGTGATGCGACCGCGCCGCCCAGGCGTCCATCTCCTCGCGAGTGATCCCGATCGCCTGCGCGGTGTTCCACCCAACCGTGATCGACATGTCCCTGGTGGGCGCGTCCGGCGCCTCGATGTGCGTCGGCGGCAGCCACCGCTCCTCGAACTTCAGCTCGGGGCCGGGAATCCGCTGGTTCATCAGCGGCGTCATCGACAGCGACTGCATGCCGCCGGCGATGAGCACGCGCTCCATCCCGGAGCCGATCTGGGCCGCGGCATTGCCGATGGCGGTGAGGCTGCCGGCGCAGTGCCTGTTCACCGCCTGGCCGGGAATGTCCTCCATGCCGGTCGCAGCGGCGGCATACCGCGCCAAATCCCCTCCGCCGTAATGTGATTCGGCGAAGATAAGGTCGTCAATGGCCGAGGGGTCGACGCCGGACCTGCGCACCACCTCCGGGAGCACCGTGGTGATCAACGCCTCGGGCGGCGTGTTAACGAGCGTCCCCTTGAAGGAGCGCCCGATCGCCGTCCTGGCGGCTCCAACGATTACGGGTGTGGCCATGTTCTCAACCTCGTTGCGGTGGGTGGGCGGTCGGACGCCGCGAATCGTATCAAATACCGTATGGGCAATAGTAACGGGCTAAGTATTTCAGTCCGCGATCCCGTTTGTGGCGTTTGAGGCCAGCGTGACTGGTGAGGCACTTCCCAAGGATCGCGCAAGGATCGCGCAAGGCCGCGGCGAAAGCGTATGCCTAACGGCCGTGAAAAGGGCAGCACCGAAGCACAATCCCAGACCCGGCCATCTTCTAGCACAAGGAATCCGAGATGACCGACACAGCCCACCGGGCCCACCACCAGCCACCCATCACCCGCGACGCACTCGCGGAGCTGGCCCCGTTACTCGACGCCCTGGCCGCAGTCGCCATCCGCGGCGAGGTGCCGGGCCCCGAGTTACTGGCCCGCGTAGCCCAAGCCGGGCCGACGCTAGCCGAAGTGGCGAAACTCCCCAACGAGGGAGAGCCCTACTCGCGCTCGATTCTGCGGGCCGACGACGAGGTTGAGATCATGCTCGCCCGCTGGCGCCCGGGACACGGGTGTGCGCCCCATGACCACGGCGGGGCCGGCGGCTTCGTCATCCCGATCGAGGGCACATTCGTGGAGCGCCGGTTCGGCTGGGATGGGCCGCGGCTGGTCGTCGCCGAGCACGCCACCCGGCCCGAGGGCGTACCGATTCGCATTGCGCCCGAGGACATTCATGACATGACGGCCGGGGCGCGGGGTCTGACCCTGCATTTCTACAGCCCGCCGGCGTCCAGCATGCGGGTGTTCGACCTGGAGCGGGCCGAGGTGCTGGAGCTGGTCGGTAACTACGGTGCCTGGATCCCGCTGGGTGACCATCCTCGCGTCCCCTTCGCCCGCGTCGCGCCCAAAACCGTAGCAAAGCCGTTGATTTGGGTAGCACACACCACCCATTACCGCGGCGGGTCGGCGGAATTCGCGGTGGCCGCGGCAACGATGGGCCGGGAGCTGGCCGTCACGCATCCCGACGCCGAGGTGATCGTCTCCGGCCTGCACCACAAGGCCGACTTCCTGGCCGAGTTGGCCGGGTTCGCCAACTCGGGGCGGGTGCTGAGCGAGTTGCACCTGATCAGCCACGCGGGCATGTACGGCCCAATGTTCGGTTCGACGGACTGGCCCGAGCAGTTCTCCCCGCACGAATGGCGGTCCATGACGATTCCTTTCGCCGCCGACGGGCGAGCGTATTTCCACGCCTGCCGAACGGCCCGCTGGTTCGCGCCCTTCTTCGCCGACGTGTTCGGGGTTCCCGCGTTCGGCAACTACAACTACACCACCGTGTCGACTCGCAAAGACCGGTTCGCGTGGGCGGGCCGTCAACCGACGGCCCGCCGGAGTCTCTACATGATCGCCACGCCCGGCAAGAAATCCCACGGCTTGAGTGGCAGCGTTCGCAAGTATCTCGGGAGCGCCGCCGAGCCAATGGTGCAAAGCGTTCCCGCCGCGGCGCTGACGGAGCGCTCCTACGATCGCGTGGCCGAGCTCTACGACCGCGCCTACACCGACATCCGCGTCCGGGCCCCCGAGTGGCGGTGGGTCGCCGACAGAGCTGCGCACGCCCGCGCCACGATCGGGCGCCCCCTGCGGGTCCTGGAAATCGGTTGCGGCAATGGCGCTTTGCTGCGCGCACTGGACGACAGCGGCGTCATCGACTTCGGCATCGGGGCGGACAACTCCGCCGGAATGCTCGCTCGGGCAAGGGAGCGCAGCCGCGACCGCGCCCGACTGCGGTTCATCAAAGTCAATGGGCCGGCCCTAGATGTTCCCGACGACCACGTCGATGTGGTGATCTCGTTTCTGTCCTTCCGGTACCTGGACTGGGATCCGGTCATGGCAGAGATCCGGCGGGTGCTCGCCCCGGGCGGACAACTGTGGGTCGTCGACATGGTCGAACACCCGGTGCGCATGCGCGAACTCGGCGTGCTCACCCGGTCGGCCATCGCGCACCTGCGGACACGGCGGGTCCGCCCCCAGTTCGCCCGAGACCTGGCCGCGTTGACCACCCACCCAGACTGGCGGGAGATGCTGCGGCACAATCCAATCCGCGCCCAGCACGAGTATCGCTGGTACTTCGGCAGCCGCTTCCCCGGCGCCGGGCTGAAAACGTTGACGGCAACCATGTCTCAACGGGTGGTGGCTTTCGATTCGGGGCCCCTTCCCAAGGGCCGCACCTCCAAACTGTCCTACCCCTGATGGCCATGAACACCAACTCCCGCTTAGGCATAGTGGACTGGGGCATCGGCGGCCTGGGCCTGGTACGGGCCCTCGACGGGGCCGCACCCGCGCTGCCGGTGCTGTATTGGTCGGACGCCGGCGCTACCCCCTACGGCCGGATGCGAGTCGACGAGCTCGCCGACCGCCTCACTACGGTGGTCGACGCGCTTGCCGAGCGCGGAGCCACCGAGGTGGTGCTGGCGTGTAACGCGGCCAGTACGGTGGTGGGTCGGCTTGGTGGTGCGGCGGTCCCCGTGGAGGGAATCATCGACCACGGATTGGCCTCGGTCCCAGAGGAACTCACCGGACAGGTTGGCGTGATAGGCGGGCGTCGTACCATCGCCGCCGGTCACTATCGGCGCGGGCTGGCCAGGCGCGGGCGAGTGGTGTTGTCCCGGGTGGCACAACCGCTCTCCGCACACATCGAGGCCGGTCACACCGGCTCGCCACAGTTCCTCACCGACCTGGCAAGGATTCTCGCGCCGCTGCGGCGGGTCGATGCGCTGGTACTCGCCTGCACCCACTACCCGGCCGCGAGCAGATGGTTCGCCGCCGCTCTGCCGCACGCCCTACTGATCGACCCTGCCGAGCGGATGGCCGCCGCGATTGCCGAGCGGTACCCCGGCGGGAGCGAGAAACTCGGCAAGCGCGTGTATCTCACCACCGGCGACCCCGAGGCGATGCGGCAGGGCGCGGCCCGAGCCTGGGGAACGACATTGACAGCCAAGCTGGTTCGGCCCTAGTCCTGCGGGTAGGACACAATGGACCGATGACCGCACCAGTCGCTCAGCGTGACGCCACCCGGGCAGCCGCTCACCGCATCGCGGCGATGCTGCTCGGCGTCGGCTCCCTGCACTTCCTGGCACCCAAGCCGTTCGACACCATCGTCCCCGCCGAGTTGCCCGGGGACGCGCGTCTCTATACCTACGCCTCGGGAGCCGCAGAGTTATCGATCGGGGCGCTGCTGTTGCCGCGCCGCACCCGGCGGCTGGCCGCGCTGGCGGCCGTCTTTCTGTTCGTAGGGGTGTTCCCGGCGAACGTCAACATGGTCCGGTTGTGGTGGGGCAAGCCCTGGCCGATGCGCGTCGCGGCACTGGCCCGGCTGCCACTGCAGATCCCGATGATCACCACCGCGCTCAAAATCAGGCGCAGTAGCTAACCTGTCCACATCCGCCACACGAGCCCCTGCGGGCCGGGGTGCTCGTTGTGTTCACCTCAGCATCAATCGTGCGTTGGCCGGGATTTTCGCTCAGAGGCAGACAAATTGTGTGTCGGCGAATCCGGAGACGTTTGTGGCAAATGTGATCACTGCGGCATTCTGGTCCCCATGAGCACGACGGGAATCGCGGCACTGCTCGCGTTGGCCGCGGCGTTCATGGTCGGGATCGGCGACGTCCTCGAGCAGCGATCCGCCCAACAGGTCACGGACAAACCGGTCGGCACCTTTGCCCTGTTTCGCCGGCTGCTGCGCGATCGCCGATGGTGGACCGGCAGCCTGGTGGCCGCCGCGGGGTTCGGGCTGCAGGCCGCGGCGCTCGGGCTGGGTTCCGTGGTGCTCGTGCAGGCGCTTTCAGTGACCTCGTTGCTGTTCGCGTTGCTCATCAGCGCGATTGCGAACCATCGCAGAATCACTCGCTGGCAAGGGATTTGGGCCGTGCTGCTCGTCGCTGCCGTCACGGTGGTGGTCACGGTCGGCAACCCACAGGAGGGAACTCCGCGAGGGTCGGTTCGGACATGGACCATCGTCGCCTTGGTCATGGGCCCGTGCCTGATCCTGTGTGTAATTGGCGCCCGCCTGTCGTCGGGTTGGGTCAGCGCACTGTTGCTGGGGGCGATGTCAGGTTCGCTATGGGGCCTGTTCTCGGTCCTGACCAAAGGCGTCGTCGACCAGCTTGGCCACGGCATCCCGGCATTGCTGCGCACACCTGAGCTGTACGTGTGGGCGGTGCTGGGGATCGCCGCCACGGCGTGGGAGCAGTCGGCGTTTCGGGCCGGCCCACTGACCGCATCGCTACCCGCGGTGACGGTCGCCGAGCCCATCGTCGGATCTGTGCTCGGCGTAACCGTGCTGGGCGAGACGCTGCGCACCAACACCCTAGGCATGGTCGAACTTGGCGTCTCGGTCGCGGTGATGATCGCGGCGACCGTGGCCCTCGCTCACAGCCAGGCCGCCAGGGCCCCGGCGACCGACCCAGGGACCACGTCGCCCGTCGACCGCGTCGCGCAATCAGATCCCCCGTGAACCGATACGGTGCAGGGTGCCATCGGGATCGACGTAGGCGAATTCCCTTAAGCCATAGGGGGTGTCGCGCGGTGCGATCAACCGCCCGTCGAGGTCCTCCAGTGCTTTCCATTCCGCGTAGACGGCGTCGGCGTCACTGACGTAGAAATACAGACTGGCCGCGGTGCGCAGGGGGTCGTGCTCGTCCCACTCGCTCAGATGAATCGACACCGAACCGCGGTAGACAAATCCGTACCGCTCTGGACCTTCGTAGGCGCGGGCGTCGAATCCGAGCCTGCGGTAGCGGTCGAGGGCGATATCGAGATTTCGGACTGGGACGATCGGTGACACCGAGGTGAAGTCGATTTCGGACACACCACAGTCTGTCAACAACCACCAAATAGCTATGTTGGGGGTTGTCGCCGAATGGCTGCCCCACGTTTACCTACCGCATGTAGCTACTCGCCGCGACGGCGGCGTACGCTCTGGCGGCCGTTTCGAGCCGCGCCCGCACATGGCATCCTGACCCAGGATCTCGTTGAGGAGGGACAAGTGAGCACATCAGAAGACAAGGCGCCCGAGCCCAGCGGCGGGCTTCCGGTAATCCATCTCTCTCAGCTGCTGCGCGCACCGGTGGTGGCCCGCTCCGGCGAGGACGTCGGCCGGGTCGAGGACGTGATCGTGCGGCTGCGTGGCGCCGACGAGTATCCGCTGGTGACCGGGATCGTGGCCGGAGTCGGAGGGCGGGATGTGTTCATCGGCAGCCAATCCATTCACGAGTTCGCGCCGGATCGAATTGTGTTGGCCAAGAACAAGATTAATCTTCGCGGTTTCGAGCGCCGCGAAGGTGAGGTGCTGCTGCGGGCCGATGTGCTGGGCCATCGGTTGATCGATGTCGCAGCCGTAGAGCTGGTGCGCGCCTACGACGTCGAATTGGAGGACACCGGCGCCGGGTGGGCGCTCGTACGGCTGGACACCCGGCGCCCCGCGCGGTTCTTCGGCCTGATCAAACGCTCCGGCGGGCATGCGCCCCGCGATTGGAAGGCTTTCGAACCGCTGATCGGCCACGCCCGCTCCGATGACCTGCGCCGTCACTGGGGTCGGGTCGGCGGGTTCAAACCCGCCGAAATCGCCGATCTGCTTGAGGACGCCGACAAGGGCGAGGTCGGCGAGATCCTCGATCGGGTCGAAAGTGACCCGGAATTGGAAGCCGACGTGTTCGAGGAACTGGACCCCGACAAGGCCAGCCGGCTCCTCAACGACATGCGCGATGACAAGGTCGCCGCGCTGTTGGGCAGGATGCGCGCGGACGATGCTGCCGACGCGATCGCGGACCTGCGCCAATCTCGCCGCCGGCGCGTCCTGGACCTGATGCCGGCCGCGCAGCGCACCAAGGTCATCACGCTGATGGGATTCAACCCCGAGAGCGCCGGCGGGCTGATGAACGTCGACTTCGTTTCCTGCGCCTCCAGCACAACCGCGGGTACGGCACTGGCGCTGATCGCGGATGCCCGCACCATACAGCCCGAGGCGCTTATCAAGATGCATGTCCTCGATGAGGATAAGCACCTGGCCGGTGTTGTTTCCGTGATTGCCTTACTGCAGGCACAACCCGGTGAAAGCGTTGGGACACTTATGGATTCCGATCCGGTATGTGTCACCGCCGACGCCGATCTGACGGATATCGCGCTGTTGATGGCCGACTTCAACCTCTACTCCATCCCGGTAGTCGACGATCAGGACCGCGTGCTCGGGGTGGTCACAGTCGACGACGTGCTTGAGGCCACCATCCCCGAGGACTGGCGCCGCCGCGAACCCGCCCCGCGCCCGGTCCGTGAAATCCTCCCGTCCGAAGCCGACCGCAACGCGCCCGTGCCCGGGGGCGAGGCAACGTGACCTCGCCCGCCGACAAGGCCACTCAACCCGTGGAACCGGCTGACCAAGCCGAACAGGCCGCGCCACAGAGCAGCGCGGTGCTCGACACCGCGCACCTGGGTGACATCGAAGGCGCGTTCGGGCGCATCAGCGTCGGCGAGGCGGACCATCCCCACACCTGGAAGACCCGGCTGCTGACCCTGCTGGCCATCGTCGGGCCCGGAATCATCGTGATGGTCGGCGATAACGACGCCGGCGGGGTGGCCACCTACGCCCAGGCCGGCCAGAACTACGGCTACTCCCTGCTCTGGGTGCTGCTGCTGCTCATCCCGGTGCTGATTGTCAATCAAGAAATGGTGGTCCGGCTCGGCGCGGTCACCGGGGTCGGGCACGCCCGGTTGATCAACGAGCGCTTCGGCCGGGGCTGGGGCTGGTTTTCCGTCGGCGACCTGTTCCTACTCAACTTCCTGACGATCGTCACCGAGTTCATCGGCATCAGCCTGGCCGCCGACTACATCGGCGTCTCCAAATATGTTGTGGTGCCGATCTCGGCGGCGGCGCTGGTCGCGATCATGGCAAGCGGCAGCTTCCGGCGCTGGGAGCGGGCCATGTTCGTCTTCATCGCGATCACCCTGCTGCAGATCCCGATGCTGCTGATGTCGCACCCACAGTGGGCGCATGCGGCGAAGTCCTTTGTGGTGCCGAGCGTCTCGGGTGGCGTGAGCTCGGATGCGGTGCTGCTGATCATCGCCATCGTCGGCACCACCGTGGCGCCCTGGCAGCTGTTTTTTCAGCAGTCCAACGTCGTCGACAAACGCATCACCCCCCGATTCATGGCCTACGAACGCGCCGACACCGTCATCGGGGCCTTCGTTGTGATCGTCGGCGCCGCGGCCCTGCTGATGACCGGCGACTGGGCGGCCCGCTCCACCAACAGCGTGGGTAACTTCATCGACGCCGGCGCCATCGCACACCTGCTCGGCCAACACAGCGCGACGCTCGGGTCGTTTTTTGCCATCGTGCTGATGGACGCCTCGATCATTGGTGCCGCCGCGGTGACCCTGGCCACCAGTTACGCCTTCGGCGACGTGTTCGGCCTCAAGCACTCGCTGCACCGCGGGTTCGCCGACGCGAAACAGTTCTATTTGTCCTATACCGCCATGGTGGTGTTGGCCGCGGCCATAGTGCTGATCCCCGGCGCCCCGCTAGGGCTGATCACCACCGCGGTGCAGGCCCTTGCCGGTCTGCTGTTGCCCAGCGCCAGCGTGTTCCTGCTGCTGTTGTGCAACGACCCGCAAGTGTTGGGGCCGTGGGTCAATCGGCCGTGGCTCAACTGGGTCGCCGGGTTGATCGTCGGCACGCTCCTGCTGCTGTCTGGCATCCTGATGGCCACCACTTTGTTCCCCAAGATCAACGTCGTCGCGGTCGCCGGCGGCCTGGCCCTGGCCCTGGTCATCCTCGCCGCCGCCGCGGGACCAACGCTGCGCTGGATGGCCCGCCGCCAACCCGCGCCACCGGCCCCGAAACTTCCGGCACGCGGCGTCGACCGCAGCACCTGGCGGATGCCACCCCTGACCCTGCTCGAGCCGGTCACCTGGTCCCCTGGCACCCGACTCGGGATGATCGCCCTGCGCTCCTACCTGGTCATCGGCGCGCTGCTGCTGGTGGTCAAAGCCGTCCAGCTCAGCCGCTGAGCTACTTGTCGTGCTGCAGTAGACGAGCGGCGTTTCGCCACAGCCAGTCCTCGAGGACTTCCGGCTGCAGCGGCAGCGCGCGCATCTCGTCGCACAATTGCTTGTACGGGCGATTGATGAGAAAAGCGCCGGTGCCGTAAATGATCTTGTTGCGAATAGTCGTCTGCCCGAAGCGCATCAGCGGATCCCATCCGGCGCCGGGCGACGCGAAGTACTTGGGCCGGTGCGCGGCCAATTCGAGGTAAACGTTCGGGTGTTTCCATGCGATGAGGCATGCCTCCAGCACCCAGGGGTAGCCGCCGTGGCTCATCAGGATGGTGAGCTCGGGGAAGCGACAGGCGACGTCGTCGATGTGGCGGGGATGGCCGAGATCGCTGGGTCGAGTCCGGGTCCAGTTGGCCGAGGTGTGCATGGAAAGGGGGACACCGAGTTCGACGCATTTGGCGTAGAAGGGGAAGTAGGCGGGGTCGCTCGCGGGCCGTCCAATCATGAACGGCCGCAGGCTCAGTCCGCGGAATCCATGCTCCAGCACCCTGCGCTCGAACTCGTCGACAGCTGCGCTGCCGACCATGATGTCCGCACCGGCGAAGGGGATGAACCGGTCGGGATACCGGGCCGCGAGGGCTGCCACTGGGGCGTTGTTCACGAAAGTGACACCGCACGTGGACTTTTCGTCGAACCCCGTGATCAAGCTTCGAGTGATGCCGGCGCTGTTCAGAGATTCCAGTATTTGATCGTCGGTCCAGCGAAGTGTCTCGATGTAAGCGCCAAACTGCTCGGGGCTGATCGTTGTCTTGGTGAAGACCTCGAAGTACGGCAGCAGCTCGGCGGGAAACCCGTCCCGGAGGTCGTCAATGATCTCGGCAGAAGGAACGATTGGTGCCCACATGTCGATGACGGGCACCGGCGCTTCGGCGGTCATGAATTTGTTCGAGGGCCCACGGGACCCCCCAAGAACTCGTCGAAGACCGCGTCGTGCTCGACGGCGAAGGCCTCCTCGAACGTCGCGCTGGGGCTGCTGATCAGGTAGCGCTTTGTGAACTCGAGCGTGGCTTGGGGGGCCTCGATGATTGTGCGTGCCAACGCCAAAGCGTCGTCGAGCACCCCCGCGGGTTGGCTGATGCTGTTGACGAGGCCGATGCGCATCGCCTCGCTGGCGTCGATTCGACGTCCGGTGAGGCACAGGTCGCGCGCGAGGCCCACGCCGACGATCCATTGAAGTGGCGTAAACAACGGCGGTGCACCGAATTTGATCTCGGGATGTCCGAAAATTGCCGTATCCGAAGCGATCCGGAAGTCGCACAGCACGCACAGGTCCATGCCGCCGCCCACCGCGGCGCCGTTGACGGCGGCCAGGAGCGGTTTGGGGAAGTGCCACACGGCCAGGTGGTAGCGATGCGAGCTGTCCTTGATGCTTGACGCGAGATCGGGTTGCGCGAACTCGTCGAGGTCAAAGCCGGCGCAAAACGTCGATCCCGCGCCTGTGAGCACAACCGCGCGGACGGCCGGATCCGTCGCCCAGCTGTCAAGCTGTTCGGTGATCTCGTTGCGGAGCTTGATAGACAGTGCGTTGCGGCGTTCCGGCCGGGCCAGGGTTAGCGTCGCGACGCCGTCGTCGGCTACCTCTGTCGCAATGTCCCGGCTCATCGCTCCTCCAAGTTAGATGTGTCAAGAAATGTACTCGCGCGCGACGCAAGTATCGTCGTCGCACATGTCGATCAGTCCGCAGCTCGGCCCAGAGCACCGCGTCGCCATCCCGCAGGGCGCGATCAGCTACCGCGACAGCGGCAACGGCTCGCCGATCGTGTTCGTTCACGGCGTCGGCGTCAATGGCGATCTGTGGCGGAAAGTCGTGCCGCGCCTGGCGAGCAGCCACCGTTGCGTCACCCCAGACCTGCCGTGGGGCTCCCATTCGATCCCCTTAGATCCCGATGCCGATCTGTCCCTGCCCGGCATGGCCCGGATCACGGCGGACTTCCTCGAGGCCCTGGACCTCGACAACGTCACCATCGTCGCCAACGACACCGGTGGTGCCGTCGCCCAGGCGCTGGTTGGTCTACACCCCGAGCGGATCGCTCGCCTGGTGCTCACCTCATGCGACGCGTTCGAGAAGTTCCCGCCGACGCCGCAGAAGTACTTGGAGGTGACGGCACGTTCACGGCTGCTCACCTGGATCGTCGCCTACACCGCGCAGTTCAAGCCCATCCAGCGCCTGCCGACCGCCTACGGGTTTGTCACTTTACGGGCGATGCCGCCGGATATCATGCGCTCCTTCACCGGCCCAGTGCGCCTCAACCCTGGAGTCAGGCGTGACTTCCGGCGCATGCTGCGAGCAGTCGACACGAAGTACACGTTCGAGGCCGCAGCCCGGCTCACCGACTTCGACAAGCCCGCGCTGGTGCTGTGGGCCGAAAACGACAAGATCTTCCCCCGCGACCACGGACGACGGCTGGCGAAATTGTTGCCGCAAGCGCGATTCGAGCTGATCCCCGGCAGTCGCACGTTCATCCCCGAAGACCAGCCCGACCGGCTCGTCACAGCCATCGAGGACTTCCTTGCCGCACACCCGACGGAGTGACGGGGCCGAGCGCGCGGACGAAGCGCACGCGCCTCACATTCAACAGTTGATCCGCCGATGTCTGGCTGGGGGGCGGCTGCCCGGGGCGGTGAAGCCTGCGGTGTCGTCGAAGAACGCCCATTTCCCCTCGTCGTTGACCTCCATACGCCAGCCCAGCTCGGATTTATCCCCGAAGGAGCCGGTAAACCATGCGTGTGCGGCCTCCGCGTTGGCAAAACTTTTCGTCGCGACAATTTTGCCGTGTGGGTCGATGACCCGAAACTCAACCATGGGATGTGGTTATCCCCCGCGACCAGTTTTCAATCACTTGAAATGTCGGTTCGCCGTCTGGGCCCGAAATGCGACACGCGGACCCGACTTGATCGTCTGGTACTCGTGCAGATGCGCGGTGACTGGCTCGTCGTCGCCGTCGGCCGTGCTCAACACCGGCCGTGCCTTCCGGTTGGCCGTGCACACCCGGATCGAAGAACTATTGTGAAATCGCACTCGATCTGTCACTTAGTCGACGATGATTCCACCGGTCAGATTGGCAACGGTGCCGGTCATCGCGGTGGCCCGATCGGAGGCGACAAAGGCCGCCACCTGCGCAAGCTCGACCAGGGTGGTTGCCCGTTTGCGGTGGCTGTTTCCGGCCATGGTGGCCGCAAATTCCTTCGCGGTGATGCCATACGCCTTGGCGTGCAGCCCGTAGACGACATCGATCTGCGGCGTCTCCTCCATGCCGGTCGTTCGCAGGCAGACCGCGCGCACGCCGTAGGGCGCCCACTCCGCCGAAAACGCCCGATTAAGCGACTCCATTGCCGCCCAGGCTGGACTCATACCGCCCAGCAGCGGTATCCCCAAACGGGCAGGCTCGGGCGTGTGCATTAGGAGCACCCCCGACTTTTGAGCGATCATGTGGCGTGCAGCGGCTCGTGCGGTCACGAAATGTGCCAGCGCATAGGTGGTTATCGGCAGTGAGAAACTGTCCACCGCGAGCTCGGTCAAGGGAATCCCCTGCATACCGTGCTGCGGAATCCCGATGGCGTTGAACGAGATATCGACCGTCGTGGCCTTATCGACGACGCCGTCGAGGTGGCTGGTCACCGCCTGCTCGTCGAGCGCGTCGACCTGCGCGGTTTCCGCGGCTCCGCCGCCAGCCCGGATTTCTTTGGCGAGGCTGCCGAGGGCGTCGAGATTTCTCCCGGTCAAAAAGACGCGAGCGCCTTGGCGAGCAAACTCACTCGCGACCGCGGCGCCGACGGCTCCCGCGGCCCCGTAGATGACCGCGTTCTTGTTTTCCAACAACATGATGTTCTCTCCATTCGCCGCCAAGCGGCATAGTTTTTCCTGAGATGCGTTATCGGCGTTGACCGTTCCAAAGGCTTGTCCCGGGTTTGGTCGCGATGTGCAATCAGCGCATGGTGACCTCGCCCATGTCGATGGCGACTAGCAGGGGCTCGGGGATGCGCTGGTAGTCGCCTTGCCAGGCGTAGCCTCGTCGCGTGGTGGGGATGATGATGCCGTCGACGTTGCGGCTGTCGGTCGCGTAGAGCATGCCGGTCGCCCCGCCGAGGATGTCGATGGTGAAATCATGGCGGCGCAGCAGGCCGTCCGGGCCGAAGCATGAGATCTGTTCGCGGGTGTGACTTTTGACGTGTTCGGGAAATGTCACTGTTAGCCGCCGCCAGGTTTCACCATCGACCTCGATCGGGGTGATCTCTTCGGTGGTGAACCCGGGCCAGCTGTAAAGGAAAGGCACATTCAGATAGGTCCATAGCGCCTCCCCGGTGAAGTATGCGAGATGAATGTCATCCCATGGGGTTTCGAGCTGATGACCGCCAAACGACCCTTCCGGCTCGTCGCGCGCGTCGATGAGTTCGCCGTCGCGGCGCTGGATGACGACGCGAGAGGGCTCGAAGACCGACTGCTTGTCTTGACCGACGTAGTCCATTGTGAGCAGCTGCCGTTTGGTGTCCGCTTCGAAGCGCACGTCCTTGAGGGCGTCAGGCTTGCCCTTGACGTGGAAGAGGGCTCCGGTGACGGAGGCGTTGACGGTGATCGCGGTGACTTGACTCCACCGGTCGATGCCGCCGTGCGCGGCGATGGCGCTCTCGAGTAGATCGTTCATTTCTGCTCCTGTGGCTAGTGGCGGTTGTCTGCTGTATACGGCTCGCTGAGCGAGCCCTCGTCTATATGGAGGAAGCGAGTGGCTGAAACTCATCGCAGATGCCGCGATCATGCGCGTTAGGAGGGATGTGCTCGGGCGCCGCGGGCGAGGCCTCCGCAACAGGCGGGGCGTCACGGCATTGAGTGCATTGGCTGGTCGGCTCCAGTTCGCGGGCCCTGCACCATCGGCGCAGTGGTTTGGCCGATGAGTCTGGTAACCATCGGGCCTCTGTAGTTGTGGGAGGTGTGCGTTGAGGAAAGCCGCGGTGGTGCAGTACTTCACGACGGACGAGGGCGCGCAACGCAACCGCGAGCTGATCGAGGACGTGTTACGCGAACTGGCTGCCCGAGATCCCGGAGGAGTCGAGTACCAGGTGTTGATGTTCGATGACGGGGTCGGATTCATGCATGTCGTCGTGTTCGACGGCACCACGGATCCTTTCGCGGACTGCGCCGCCTACCGCGAATTCCACCGCGCACTCGCCGAGCGTCTGGCCACACCGCCGGTGGTGAGGTATGCGGCGTTGATCGGCTCCTATCACGGCCGCCAGCCTGGCGAGATGACGCGCTGACCTGACGTGACAGCGATGAGTTTGGACCGGTGGACTCTTCAGTGGCGAAGGAAAAGAGTCAAAATGAAAATTGCGCATCACGCGGCGCGCGGGGAGTGGCTGGCGGCGCGGCACCGCTACATCAACGAATGGCCATGGCACGACACCTATGGGGCACCGGATCGTCATGAGCACCACCACTGATGGCGGAGAGGATTTCGCCCGGCTGGCCGAGCCGTTTCGGCGTGAGCTGGTCGCCTACGGCTACCGCATGCTCGGCTCGGTCGACGACGCCGAAGAAGTGGTGCAGGACGTCTACCTAGACGCGTGGCGGGCCTACGAGGGTTTCGAAGGGCGCTCATCGCTGCGCACCTGGCTGTATCGCATCGCCACCCGGGCGTTCGTGAAGGCCATCGACCGCCGCAAGCGCCGACCGCTGCCCGCGGACCTATCTGCGCCGGCCGCCGACCCCACCACGCGCCCTCTAGCCGGCGGTCCCGAGCTGACCTGGTTGCAGCCCGCCCCCGATTCGTTGCTGGCGGCAACGACCAGCGACCCGGCCACGGTAGTGACTGCGCGTGAAACCATGCGGCTGGCCTTCATCGCCGCCTTGCAGCTTCTTCCGCCCCAGCAGCGCGGGGTGCTGATTCTGCGGGAGGTACTGGGTTGGTCTGCGGCCGAAGTCGCGGCGCTGCTCGATTTGAGCGTCGCCGCGGTCAACAGCGCGTTACAGCGGGCCCGCTCGCATCTGCCTGCAGACACCGATTCGCTGGTGCAGCCGTCTGAGCAGCGGCAGCGTGAACTGCTCGAACGGTATGTGGCCGCGTTTCAAAACGCCGACGTTGATGAACTGGTCGCGGTGTTAACCGAGGACGCGCGCTATGAGATGCCACCGTTTCTCACATGGTTTCAGGGCAGCGCGGCGATCGGCGCCTTCCTGGGCCCGCGCATGCGCGCCTTCGGCAAGACCCCAGTCATACGCACCACGGCCAATGGGCAGCCCGCGGTGGCGCTGTACCCGGCGACCGCTGACGGACAACATCGCCTGCATGCCCTACACGTGCTCACTATCGCGTCGCATGGAGTCGGTCGAGTCGTGGCCTTCATGGACATCGATGCGTTGCGCGGCTTCGACCTGCCCCACGTGCTGTCGACCGAAGCAAGATGACGGCAGGAGATGCGGCAATCAGCCCATCATGTAGGAGACCCACGGATCCTTCGCGCTGCCTACACCGTGCGAGCCAAACGGTCCGCGAGCAGCTCGGCGAACCGTGCCGGATCCTCGAGAGCGCCGCCCTCGGCGAGAAGGGCTGTGCCGTATAGCAATTCGGCGGTCTCAGCGACCACAGTGAGCGCAGTGTCGTTGTCCGCCTTCTTCTGCGCGTCCCGTAGGCCGATGACGAGCGGATGACTCGGGTTCAGTTCGAGAATCCGCTTCCCGACCGGAACCGGCTGTCCGGAAGCCCGGTACATGCGCGCGAGCGCAGGTGTCATCCCGAAGGCGTCGGTGATCAGGCAGGCGGGCGACTCGGTCAGCCGGGAAGACAGCCGCACCTCCTTGACGTGCTCGCTCAGGGTCTCCTTTAGCCAATCCAGCAGGTCGGCGAACTCCTTCTGCTGCTCCTCACGCTCGGCCTCGCTTTTGTCCTCATCGGAACCCAGGTCCACTTCGCCCTTGGCCACCGACTGCAGCGGTTTGCCGTCGAACTCCGTCACGTTGCCCACCCACACCTCGTCGACCGGGTCGGTGAGCACCAGGACCTCGTAGCCTTTCGCCTTGAACGCCTCCAGGTGCGGCGACTTCAAGATTTGCTGACGAGTCTCGCCCGTGGCGTAGAAGATCTGCTCCTGACCGTCCTTCATGCGCTCGACGTACTCGGCGAGGGTGGTGACCTCCTCGTCGCTGTGTGTCGAGGCGAACGACGAAATGCGCAGCAGGGTGTCCTGGTTGTCGAAGTCCGACAACAGTCCCTCTTTGAGGACCCTGCCGAACTGGGTCCAGAACGTGCGATAGTCCTCCGGCCGTTCGGACTGCAGCTCCTTGATTGAGGAGAGCACCTTCTTGGTCAGACGACGACGCATCGCCTTGATCTGCCGGTCCTGCTGCAGGATTTCGCGGGAAACGTTGAGCGACAGGTCCTGTGCGTCGACCACGCCCTTGATGAAGCGCAGGTACTCGGGCATGAGCTCGTCGCAATCGCCCATGATGAACACCCGCTTGACGTACAGCTGGACCCCGGTGTGGGCGTCACGGTTGAACAGATCGAAAGGGGCGTGGGACGGAATGAACAGCAGCGCCTGGTACTCGAAAGTGCCCTCGGCCTTCATCGCGATGACCTCGAGCGGGTCGTCCCAGGCGTGTCCGATGTGCTTGTAGAACTCCTTGTACTCCTCGTCGGAGACCTCGTCTTTGGGCCTGGCCCACAGTGCCTTCATCGAGTTGAGGGTCTCGGTCTCGATGGTGACGGTCTCTTCGCCCCCCTCCGCCCCCTCTTTTTCCAAGGCGGGGGTTGTGTGCACGACCTCCATCCGGATGGGCCAGGCAATGAAGTCGGAGTACTTCTTGACCAGGTTTTTGATCTTCCACTCCGCCGTGTAGTCGTGCAGCTCGTCCTCGGCGTCTTCGGGCTTGAGGTGCAGAGTGACCGAGGTTCCCAGCGGAGCGTCGTCAATCGATTCGATGGTGTAAGTGCCGTCGCCGCTGGATTCCCACCTGGTGGCGTCGCTCTCGCCGGCCTTGCGCGTCAGCAGTTCGACCTTGTCGGCCACCATGAAGACCGAATAGAAACCGATGCCGAACTGGCCGATCAGTTCCTCGGAGGCCGCCGCGTTCTTGGCCTCGCGCAACTGTTGACGCAGCTCGGCGGTGCCCGACTTGGCCAGGGTGCCGATCAGTTCCACGACCTCGCCGCGCGTCATGCCGATGCCGTTGTCACGGACCGTCAGAGTGCGCGCGTCCTTGTCCGTCTCGATCTCGATGTGCAGGTCGGAGGTGTCGACGTCCAGGTCCTTGTTGCGGAACGCTTCCAGGCGCAGCTTGTCCAGCGCATCCGAGGCGTTCGAGATCAACTCCCGCAGAAACGAATCCTTGTTGGAGTAGACCGAGTGGACCATCAAATCCAGCAGTTGCCGGGCCTCTGCCTGGAACTCCAACTGCTCGACACGTGCATTCATGAGACTTCCTTCGACGGCATATCATCCGAATTTAGCCGACGTCACTGAAGGGAGATCAGGTGTCCGTTGCTCAACGCGAACGTGCCGCCCTCGTCGAGACCATGAGGGCCGTCGGGCCGGATGCGCCCACGCTGTGCGAAGGCTGGAAGACACGGGACCTGGCCGCCCACCTGATGATCCGGGAGTACCGCCCGGACGCCGCACCCGGCATCATGATTCCCTTCTTCGCCTCCGGCACCGCCAAGG
>Ga0318576_10000014_pt1 | contig 25784 bp, 23 predicted proteins | sample GRESIP089b5f24_FD_203498 | JGI IMG/M metagenome (GOLD analysis project Ga0318576, IMG submission 203498) | Tropical soil microbial communities from Luquillo Experimental Forest, Puerto Rico - GRE.SIPMG.089b5f24 | ecosystem: Environmental > Terrestrial > Soil > Tropical forest > Bulk soil...
GATGATCAGGAACACGAACACCTGAAAGCCCAATTGCTTGCGCGCTTCCATGTGCGGCTCGGCGGTCCACATCAAAAACGTGGTGACGTCCTTGGCGTATTGCGCCACGGTTGCGGGCGCGCCGTCGTCGAAGGTCACCTGCCCGTCGGAGAGCGGCTTTGGCATCTTGATCGCGTGGCCGGGGAAATACTTGTTGTAATACGACCCCTCCGGCACGGTGACGCCGGCCGGCGGCTTGTCCTCAAAACCCTGCAGGATCGCCGAGACATAGTCGGGCCCCTGTTCCTGGTATTGGGTGAAGAAGTCGAAGATGAACCAGGGGAAGCCGCGTTCGTAGGAGCGCGCCTTGGTAATCAGCGACAGATCCGGCGGGGCTGCGCCGCCATTGGACGCCCGCGCGGCCTGCTCGTTGGGGAATGGCGAGGGGAAATAATCGGCGGGCCGGCCCGGCCGCTCGAACATATCGCCCTGATCGTTCGGACCATCCTTGATCTTGTACTCGGATGCCAGCGCCGCCGCCTGCGCAGTCGTGTAGCCGGGGCCGCCGGGCTCGGCGAGGTTGCGGAAGGCGACATAGGACAGCCCGTGGCAGTTGGAACAGACTTCCTTGTAGACCTTCAGGCCCCGCTGCAACGCGCCCCGATCGTACTTGCCGAAGGGACCCGCGAATGACCATTTGTTGGCCGGCGGCGTATCCTCTTCCGCGGCGCGCGCATTTTGCGCGCTGCCGATCAGAAGCCCGCCTGCGACCATAAGGGCGATCACCGTGGAAACCACCGGCACAACTTTGCCCGACTTCGCCAGCACGTCGTCGGCGATCGAGTTCGGCAGCGGCCGCGGCTTCTCGATCCGGGACAAAAGCGGCAGGACAATCAGGAAATAGGCGAAGTAGCAGGCCGTCAAAATACGCCCGGCGATCACGTAAATGCCTTCCGGCGGCTTGGAGCCGAGATAGCCGAGGAGGATGCCGACGACGACGAACATCCAGAAGAACTGCTTCGCCAGCGGGCGATATTTGGACGACCTTGTCTTGGCGGTGTCGAGCCAGGGCAGGAACACCAGTATCAGGATCGAGGAGAACATTACGACGACGCCGGCAAGCTTGTTCGGAATGCTGCGAAGCATCGCGTAGAACGGCAGGTAGTACCACTCCGGCACGATGTGCGGCGGCGTCTGCGCCGGATTGGCCGGAATGTAATTGTCGGCGTCGCCGAGATAGTTCGGCAGGTAGAAGATGAACCAGCAATAGAGCAGCAGGAACACCGAGACGCCGAACAGGTCCTTGATCGTCGCATGCGGCGTGAACGGCACCGTGTCCTTTTCCGTCTTCGGCTCGACGCCGGCCGGATTGTTCTGGCCTGCGACATGCAGCGCCCAGACGTGCAGCACGACCACGCCCGCGATCACGAAGGGCAGCAGGTAGTGCAGCGAAAAGAAGCGGTTCAGCGTCGGATTGCCGACGGAGTAGCCGCCCCAGAGCAGCGTGACGATGTAGTCGCCGACATAAGGGAACGCCGAAAACAGGTTGGTGATGACGGTCGCGCCCCAAAAGCTCATCTGGCCCCACGGCAGCACGTAGCCCATGAAGCCGGTCGCCATCATCAGGAGGTAGATGATGACGCCGAGGATCCACAGCACCTCGCGCGGCTCCTTGTACGACCCGTAATAGAGGCCTCGGAACATGTGCACATAGACGGCGAAGAAGAACATCGACGCGCCGACGGCGTGCATGTTGCGCAAGAGCCAGCCGTAGTTGACGTCGCGGACGATCAATTCCACCGAACGGAAGGCGAGATCGGCGTTCGGCGTGTAGTGCATTGCCAGGACCACGCCGGTCAGGATTTGCAAGCCGAGCATGAAGGAAAGAATGGCGCCGAAGGTCCACCAGTAGTTCAGGTTGCGCGGCGTCGGATAGGCCACGAACGATGAGTGCATGAGACCAAGAATTGGCAGGCGCCGCTCGACCCATTGCAAGGCTGGATGGTTTGGCTTGTAGTCGGATGGTCCGCTCATGATGCGATCCTGAAGGAAGTAAGGCGACGCGATTGGCTTCGAGGTCCCGGAGCGGGAAGTCCCGCGCCTCAACCGATCTGGATTTTGGTATCGGAGACGAATTGATACGGCGGCACCGTCAGGTTGGCGGGCGCGGGCCCCTGGCGAATGCGGCCGGAGGTATCGTACTGCGAACCGTGGCAGGGACAGAAGAAGCCGTCGTAATTGCCCTCATGCGCGATCGGGATGCAGCCGAGGTGGGTGCAGATGCCGATCACCACCAGCCACTGATCGTGACCTTCCTTGACGCGGGACTGGTCGGTCGCGGGATCCTTGAGGCTGTCGACCGGGACGGCGCGCGCCTCCTCGATCTGCTTCTTGGTCCTGTGCATGATGTAGATCGGCTTGCCGCGCCAGAACACCTTGATGTCCTGCCCGTCAGCGATCGGCGACAGATCGACCTCGATCGGGGCGCCTGCCGCAATCGTCGAGGCGTCGGGGTTCATCTGGGATATGAACGGCCACGCCGTGAACATGGTGCCGACGGCTGCGGCTGCTCCAGTTGCAACAAAGAGGAAATCACGGCGTGTCGGATGGTCCGCCGAAGACGCTGTCGTCACGATTCCAAACCCTTTCTTAGCTCCGCCCCGGTGGAACCGCCCGGAAGCCAGGGAACGCGCCCAGGACGGGACACGGCCGAGACGTGACCGGAGGTGACCTGCCGGCGCCCGCGACCCCCGCGGCGGCAGATAGACCGGCTTTTTCGGCCGAAGGGGCCAACCAAGCGGTCCAGAATCGTTCTATTGGCACCCTTGCCGGAAGAGCGCAAGCCCGCTAACGGCGGACAAGGGTGCAATGCACGAAATCGGCGCAGACCGTTGTTTTATTCATCCATTCTCCGGGTATCACAGGATGCAGATCGCGCTTTTCCAGCCGGACATACCCCCGAACACCGGCACGATCCTGCGGCTCTGCGCGTGCCTGGACGTGACGGCCCATATCATCGAGCCCGCCAGCTTTGCGGTCTCCGACCGGGCCTTCCGCCGGGCCGGCATGGATTATCTCGACGAGGTGAGGCTGATGCGCCACAATTCATGGTCCAAATTCGAAGAATGGCGCCAAGCCGAAGGATTTCGGCTACTGCTGTTCACCACCAGGGGCGCCATCTCCTACCTTGATTTTCGCTATGGCGCGTCGGACATCCTGTTGTTCGGGCGCGAGAGTGCGGGCGTGCCTGACATGGTTGCGGCGGCGGCCGAGGCGCGCCTGAAGATTCCGATCAAGCCGGGCCTGCGATCGCTCAATGTCGCGATCGCAGCCGCCATGGCAGTCGGGGAAGCGCTGCGGCAGACCCGACGGCAGGAATAAAGTCTGATGGACGCATCTTCCGAGATCGAGTCGCGCAAGGCGCGCGCAAAGAGCTGGTTCGAGGCGCTGCGCAACGACATCTGCGCCGCTTTCGAAGAACTCGAGGATGACGCACCGGCGTCGCTTTATCCGGCCCAGGCGGGTCGCTTCGTGCGCACGCCCTGGCAACGCACAGAGGCGACCGGGCGACCGGGCGGCGGCGGCGTGATGTCGATGATGCGCGGGAGGCTGTTCGAGAAGGTCGGCGTGCACACCGTGGAGGTGAGCGGCGAATTCTCTCCCGAATTCCGCGCACAGATCCTGGGTGCCTCGGACGATCCGCGCTTCTGGGCCTCGGGCATTTCGCTGATCGCGCATATGCGCAACCCGCACGTCCCGGCCGTGCACATGAACACGCGCTTCATCGTGACGACGAAAGCGTGGTTCGGCGGCGGCTCGGACCTCACCCCGGTGCTTGACCGCCGCCGAAGCCAGGACGATCCGGACACGCTCGCCTTTCATGCCGCGATGAAAAAGGCATGCGACGCGCACGCGGCCGTTGCGCCTTACGACAAATACAAGAAATGGTGCGACGAATATTTCTACCTGCCGCATCGTGGGGAAGCGCGGGGCATCGGCGGCATCTTTTACGACCACCACGATTCCGGCGATTGGGAAGCCGATTTCGCCTTCACACAGGATGTCGGCCGCGCCTTCCTGGAGATCTATCCGCAGCTCGTCCGGCGCAACTTTGCGACACCATGGAGCGCAGAGGAGCGCGAGGAGCAATTGGTCCGGCGCGGACGTTATGCGGAGTTCAACCTGCTCTACGATCGCGGCACGATTTTCGGCCTGAAGACCGGCGGCAATGTCGAATCGATCCTGTCGTCGATGCCCCCGGAAGCGAAATGGCCGTGAAGGCGTTGGCGTCGTCAGAGTTGGTGTCGTCAGACAAGCTGCCGCAGCGCCGCCGACATCATCACCGTCCCGCCCACGATCACCGCGGCGTCCAGGATCGCGGTGTGAACATGCACCGGCATTCGCTCGACAAAGGCTTTTGCGAGGAACGCGCCGGGTAGCGCGATCGCGCCGATCAGCACGGCAAAGGCGATCACCTGCGCAGTGAGGACGCCGGCCAGCCCGAACACGGAAATCTTGATCAGGCTGGTGACGACCGAGATCACGGCATCGGTTGCGATCACGGACGCGCCTTCGAGCCCCGCCGCCATCAACAGCGACAACAGGATCACGCCTGAGCCCGCAGTGCCGCCGACCAGGACGCCGTAGCCGACGGCGCCGGCGGCAAGCGTGCGGTCGCCGATCTTCACCGCACGGCGGTGCAGCAGACGGCGAAGCGGCACGCTTGCGATCAGCATGGTGCCGATCACCAGGGCCGCCCCCGCATTGGTCAGCCGCGTATAGCCGTAGGCGCCGAGCGCGGTGGTAAAAGCAGCAGCCGCGATCACGATCGCCGAGCGGCGGCGGTCCGCATAGCGGAAGTACGCAGCGCTGCGGGACAGATTGGTGAAGATCGCCGAGATCGCGATGATCGGCACCACCGGTTCGGCACCGATCAGCGGCACCAGCACCAGCGGCATCAGAGCTCCGGTGCCGTAGCCCGCGAGCCCGCCGATGATTGCGGCAAACAGCGCGACACCGGCAACCAGGAGGAGTTGCAACAGCGAGATGTCGGCAAAACCGGAAATGATATTCACGGAGTGACGTTCAAGATTTGGCGTCGCGGTTATGGCGCGCCACCGCCTGGTCGGCAAGCGCCTTGAGCGCGGGCCGATCGAGCGGGAAGTCGGCGGCGAGCCAGGCGTCTTCGGCAAGCGTCAGCACGTGTCCGAGCAACGGTCCCTCGGCGACGCCGCGCGCGATGAAGTCGGCAGCTTTCAACGGAAATTTCGGCGCGCTCCAGCGCTGCGGCAGCGTGGCAAGCTCAACCCAGCGCGGCGCATTCCCATCGCCTGCGGCGCGTGCCCAGGCCAGCATCACCCTGTCGCGAAAATCCGCTTCGCCCAGGCGATAGAGCAGCCGCCGGGCGCGCGCGTCGTCCATGCCCGCCAGCCGCCACCAGCGGTGGCCCATGGCATCAAGCCGCTTCGCCTCGGCGTTGGACAACCGCAGGCGCGTCGCAAGACGCCTTGCATCCTCGGTGATGGCGACGCCGAGCGCGGCGAGGCGCCGGATTGCGTCCGCCTGTAGCGAAAGCGCGCCCTCGGCCGCAATCATCGCCGCAAAGGGCCCGCCATACGCGACGCTCCCAAAGATCGCCTGCAGCAATCCGCCGTCGTTCATCGCCTCAATCGCCGCGACCGCACCATCGGCTGTGAGGAGCTTCAGCATTTCCATCCGCACCCGCTCGGCCGACAGATTGGCAAGACCCGCCCGGCCGCGGATGCACGCGAGATAGCCGGCACGATCCACCTCGCCCGCGCCGAACGCCGCATGGATGCGGAAGAAGCGCAGGATGCGCAAATAATCCTCTTCGATCCTTTGTCCGGGGTCGCCGATGAAGCGCACCCTCCTTGCCGCAATATCGGCGAGACCTCCGACATAGTCGTGCACCACGCCGTCGATGCCGACCGACAGCGCATTGATGGTGAAGTCGCGCCGATGCGCATCGCCCGGCCAGTCCCGGCCGAACGCAACCTTCGCCTTGCGGCCGAAGGTCTCGGTGTCCTCGCGGAGCGTCGTGACCTCGAACGGCTGCGTATCGACCACGAGCGTGACCGTGCCGTGCTCGATACCCGTGGGCACGCTCTTGATGCCCGCCGCCTTCGCGCGGCGGATCACCTCCTCCGGCAAGGCGGTGGTCGCGATGTCGATGTCGCCGGTCGGAAGGCCGAGCAGCGCGTTGCGGACCGCGCCGCCGACCACACGTGCCTCTTCGCCGTCGCCGTTCAGAAGTTTCAGCACGCGCACGGCAGCACCAGGCTTGAGCCAGGGCGCATCGCGGAGAACTCGTGCAGCGGTCATTTCTCAACTCCGGGCACGAGCCTGCCGTTCTCGATATGAGCGGGGACGTAGGTTGAGTCGGGCGAACCGCCCGAGAAGTGCGCAAGCATGACGAGGCTTGCGATCACGAGCAACAGGGATCCGAGCACCAGCCTTGCGACCAACTGGATCGGCCAGGAGGACTGCACCAGGACGCCGGAGCGGGTTGCGAAGAGAAACAGCGCGTAGATGCCGAACGGGATCAGGAAAATGCCGATCTCGGTCAGCACCGGACGGATCATGACAGATAGATCCGCTCATACAGCATCCGCAGCATTCCGGCGGTCGCGCCCCAGATGTAGCGCGGCCCGTAAGGCATGGCGTAATAGGAACGCAGCATGCCGCGAAATTCCTTGCTTTGAACCTGATGGTTCGCAGGGTTCATCAGGAACGACAGGGGCACCTCGAACGTGTCGTCGACCTCGGCCTGGCTGAGGACGAGCTTGAAGCCGGGCTTGACCCGCGCGAGCGTCGGCAGGATGCGAAATCCGAAGCTCGTCCCGTAAAGACCGAGATAGCCGATCGGCTCGATATACTCGCGCTTCAGGCCGACCTCCTCCCGCGCTTCGCGCAATGCGGTGTCGAGCGGAGAGGCATCGGTCGCATCGATCTTGCCACCGGGAAAGGCGATCTGGCCGGCGTGGTCGGCAAGATGCGCCGAGCGTTGCGTCAGCAGCACCGTCGGTTGCGGATGGTCGACCACGGGAACGAGGACGGCTGCAGGGCGGATCGGTTGTTCGCGCGCGATGATCTCCAGCATCCGCTCGGTGCCGGAATCGCCGCTTTCGGGGATGATGCCCGGATCGAGCAGGCCTGGCGGCACGTCGAAGGAAAGCCGCTCGCGGGCGCGGGCGAAAAATTCCGCGGCATTCATTTCGGGCGCGATCTTCAGCTTCGGCTCGTTCAAAGCGCGGCCCTCACCTCGTCCGCATCGGCCATCGGGAAAAACTCGCCCGCGGACACCACACCGAACATCTCCTGACCATCCACGAATCGCTCCTCGCCCAAATCGACGAGATCGTAATACAGCGCGCGCGTGACTTTAGCCCAGAGATCGGCGCGAACGTGAAGATAGGGCGTCAGCCCGCCGTCGGCAGCCCTCTCAAAGCGCAGGCGGTGCGCGGCGTCGCAATTGACCCAATCGTCCATGTTGGTGCGGAAGCGCAGGAGCACGCCCTGCGAATCGTTGTCTTTCAGCATTTCGACGGCAAGGAAGGGCGCGTCATCGACGCGGATGCCGACCTTCTCCACCGGCGTCACCAGAAAATGCTTGTTCCCCTCTCGCTTCAGGATGGTCGAGAACAGCCGCACCAGTGCGTGCCGTCCGATTGGCGTGCCCATGTAGAACCAAGTACCATCCGAGGCGATTCGCATGTCGAGATCGCCGCAAAACGGCGGATTCCACAAATGCACCGGGGGCAGCCCCTTTCCGGCAGGCGTTTTGTTTGTCGCCTCCCGTGCAGCGATGGTCAGGCTATCCAGATTGGTAGTGGTCTGCCCTTGCTTCGCCATGGTTTGCCTTAACGTCTGATCGTTCGAATTTGGCACGTTTGGTGCACCGGTTCGTTGATGTGGAGTTCCACCAGAAAAATACCGGGTCGAGGTCGCCACATCGTGATGCCGTTAATACCCCGAAATGCCGGTAATGTGGGGATAGTTTAATTCAATGAATACATGGCCTTTGCACGAGTTTAGCATGGGTCCATGGCACATCGTCGCCCTCCGGCGGCGGCTTGGTTCGAGGACTTGAAGGAGCGACGGATGGCGGAAAGTGCGGAAAAGCTCGAGGATGCGATCGTTCGCTCCGCGGAACAGGTCTCGGGCCAGGTCCGCGCGGCAAAGGACGCCGTGTCCACCGTCATTTTCGGCCAGGACAGGGTGATCGAAAACACCCTGGTGACGATCATGTCCGGCGGCCACGCGCTTTTGATCGGGGTGCCCGGCCTCGCCAAGACCAAGCTGGTCGAGACCCTGGGCGTCACGCTCGGACTCGACGCCAAGCGCATCCAGTTCACGCCCGATCTGATGCCGTCGGACATTCTGGGCGCCGAGGTGCTGGACGAAAGTTCGACCGGCAAGCGCTCCTTCCGCTTCATCTCGGGCCCGGTGTTTGCGCAGCTCTTGATGGCCGACGAGATCAACCGTGCGAGCCCCCGCACCCAATCGGCGCTGCTGCAGGCCATGCAGGAGCAGCACATCACGGTCGCGGGCGCGCGCCATGATCTGCCAAAGCCGTTCCATGTGCTCGCAACGCAGAACCCGCTGGAGCAGGAAGGCACCTATCCGCTGCCGGAAGCGCAGCTCGACCGCTTCCTGATGGAAATCGACGTCGACTATCCCGATCGCGACGCCGAGCGGCGCATCCTGTTCGAGACCACCGGCGCCGAGGAGACGATCGCCAAGGGCGCGATGCAGGCGGACGCGCTGATCGCCGCGCAGCGTCTGGTGCGGCGCCTGCCGGTCGGCGACTCCGTGGTGGAAGCGATCCTCTCCCTTGTCCGCTCGGCACGTCCCGGCCCGGAAGGCGGCGACGCCGGCAAGCTGATTGCCTGGGGTCCCGGTCCGCGCGCAAGCCAGTCGCTGATGCTGGCAGTTCGTGCACGCGCCCTGCTCGATGGGCGCCTAGCACCCTCGATCGACGACGTCCTCGAACTTGCCGAGCCGGTCCTCAAGCACCGCATGGCGCTGACATTCTCGGCACGCGCGGAGGGACACACCATTCCGGACGTGATCCGGCAATTGAAGACGCGGATCGGTTGATGGCGTTGGCCGACAAGCAACAAGCCAGGGAAATCGCAGCAATCCGACGTGCAGATGGCGAAAGCCGTACGCTCGCCGCGTCATTGCCGCGCCTTGTGCTTGAGGCCCGCCGCATTGCAGCCAACGTCATCCACGGCCTGCACGGACGACGGCGCGCCGGTGCCGGCGAAAGCTTCTGGCAATACCGTCGCTTCGTCTCGGGCGAGCCCGCGCAGAACGTCGACTGGCGGCGATCGGCGCGCGACGATCATCTCTATGTGCGCGAACAGGAATGGGAGGCCGCCCATACAGTGTGGGTTTGGCCGGACCGTTCGCCGTCGATGGCGTTTGCCTCGAAGGAGGCCCGCGACTCAAAGCTCGAGCGTTCGCTGATCGTTGCTTTCGCGCTGGCGGAGCTTCTGGTCGCAGGCGGCGAACGCGTCGGCATTCCCGGATTGATGGCCCCGACCGCGAGCCGCAGCGTGATCGACAAGATGGCGCAGGCGATGCTGCATGACGACGAGGCACGCTTGAGCCTGCCGCCTTCCTTTGTGCCATCCGCGCTTGCCGAAATCGTGGTGCTGTCGGATTTCTGGTCGCCGATCGCGGACATCAGGGCCATGCTGACGGGACTGTCCGCGTCCGGCGCGCATGGCACGCTGGTGCAGATCGTCGACCCCGCGGAAGAAAGCTTCCCTTATTCGGGTCGCATCGAATTCGTCGAGCCGGAAGGTTTTGGCGCGATTACCGCAGGCCGTGCCGAGAGCTGGGCCGGAGACTATATCACCCGCGTTGCGCTGCATCGCGACCAGATCAGGGACGAGACGAACAGGCTCGATTGGCTGTTCACAACCCACACGACCCGCCGCTCGGCCGCCGAGTTGCTGCTGTTCCTCCATGGCGGCATGATGGTGAGCAAGACTGACGGACGCTCGAACGTGAAAGTGGGGCGGAGCGCATAATGTTCGGTCTGCCGCTTTCCTTTGCCGAGCCGGCCCTGCTGCTGGGGCTGTTGAGCCTGCCTGTCTTGTGGTGGCTATTGAGAGTGATGCCGCCGAGGCCGCGGCGCATCGAGTTTCCGCCGACGCGCCTCTTGTTCGACATCGCGCCCAGGGAAGAGACGCCGTCTCGCACGCCATGGTGGCTCACCGCTCTGCGGCTCGCCGCTGCGACCCTGATCATTCTCGCGGCCGCAGGTCCGATCTGGAACCCGCAGACCGGTGTTGCCGGCACCACTTCGCCGTTGATGATCCTGCTCGACGACGGCTGGAGCGCTGCGGCGAGCTGGGACACGCGGATCAAGGCCGCCGACGAATTAATCGCCAACGCCGACAACGACCGACACGCCGTCGCGCTGGTGCCGTTGTCGGAGTCGGCGCGCGACATCACGTTGATGCCGGCGGGCGCAGCGCGCGTCGCGTTGCGACAGCTTTCGCCGAAGCCCTACGCAATCGAGCGGGTCGAGACGCTTGCGTCCATCGAGCGCTTTCTGAAGTCGGCCGGCGATGTTGAAATCGCCTGGCTGACCGACGGCATCGATACCGGCCGCGGCGCGGAGTTCATCGAGGCGCTCGGCAAGACCATCGGCGACCGCAGCCTGACGGTCTTCGAAGGCGGCACGCCGTCGCCGATGGCGCTGGTCGCGGCCGAGAACGCCGCGGCGAAGATGACGGTGAAGGTGCTGCGCGCCGACACAGGTCTTGCCGCGGGCGTGGTGCGCGCGCTCGACGCCAAGGGTTCGCCGATCGGCGAAGCGCGCTTCGGTTTCGCGCCGCCGGAGCGCGAGGCCGAGGCGGTCTTCGATCTTCCGGTCGAGCTGCGCAACGACATCGCGCGCCTCGAGATTTCGGGCGAGCGATCTGCCGGCGCCGTGCAATTGCTCGACAAGCGCTGGCGCCGCCGCGCCATCGGGATCGTCAGCGGCGCCACCAGTGACACCGCGCAGCCTCTGCTCGCGCCGACCTTCTATCTGACGCGCGCGCTGGCGCCGTTTGCCGACGTGCGGCTCGGCGATCGCGGCGTGGCGCCGCAGCAGTCGGTCGCGCAGTTCCTCGACCAGAAGGTGCCGATGATCGTGCTCGCCGACGTCGGCACGCTGTCGCCGGAAATCCGCGAGCGTCTCTCTGCCTGGATCGATGGCGGCGGCGTGCTGGTGCGCTTTGCCGGACCGCGCCTTGCGCAGGCCGACGACGATCTGGTGCCGGTCAAATTGCGCCGCGGCGGCCGCAGCCTCGGTGGCAGCCTGACCTGGGAAAAGCCGCAACATCTCGCGGCCTTCGCCGCCGATGGTCCGTTCACGGGCCTTGCGGTTCCCAAAGACGTCACCGTGAGCCGCCAGGTGCTCGCCGAGCCCGATGCGGTGCTTTCGACCAAGAGCTGGGCCTCGCTCGAGGATGGTACGCCCCTCGTCACCGGCGAACGCCGCGGCAAGGGGCTGGTGACGTTGTTCCATGTCAGTGCCGACATGCGCTGGTCGGACCTGCCGATGTCGGGCACATTCGTCGAGATGCTGAGACGGATCGTCGATATGTCCGGCTACACCACGACGCCGGGTGCGGGCGTTGCCGGCGAAGCCGGCAAGGAAACGCTGGCGCCGGTGCATACGCTTGACGGCTTCGGCGCCTTCGGCCCGCCGCCCTCGACGGCCAAGCCGCTGCCGGCCGATTATGCGGACCGCGCAACGCTGGATCACCCGCCGGGATTTTACGGCCCGGTCGAGGGACCGCTCGCGGTGAATACGCTCGCCAGCGCCGACCGCATCGCACAGCTCGACACGTCTCCCCTGCACGCGCGGCACGCGAGCTACACCAATGCCGAGCCGCGGGATCTGAGGGGCATGCTGCTGTCGGCCTCGCTCGCGCTGTTCCTCATCGATGCGATCGTGGTTGCCCTGCTCGGCGGCGGATTGGCCGGCCTGTTGCGGCGGCGAACGGCCACCGCCGCGATCGTCGCAGCCTTCTTCGTCTGCGGTCTGGTACCGTCGATGACACGCGCCGAAGACAGCGACGACTTCGCGATGCGTGCGGTCTCGCAGACCCGCCTTGCCTATGTCGTGACCGGCAACAACGACGTCGATTCGATCGTCAAGGCCGGCATGTCCGGGCTCACGCTGTTTCTCGCGCAGCGCACAGCGCTTGAGGCTGGCGACCCCGTCGGCGTCGATCCCGAGCACGATGAGCTCGCGTTCTTCCCGTTGATCTATTGGCCGATCGTGCCCGGCGCACCGAAACCGCCGCAGGACGCGCTCAACAAGATCGACGCCTACATGAAGCAGGGCGGTACCGTGCTGTTCGACACCCGCGACGCGATCGAGGCCGGCCCCGGCGAAAACGGCGCGTCGCAGACGCCGGGCATGCAGGCCCTGCGCGACATCCTTTCCTCGCTTGATGTGCCCGAGCTCGAGCCGGTGCCGCGCGAGCACGTGCTGACCAAGACGTTCTATCTGCTGCGCGACTTCCCGGGACGCTTCACCAACGGCCAGACCTGGGTCGAGACCCTGCCGCGCGAGGACGAGGACGAGGCCGCGTCGCGGCCGGCCCGCGGCGGCGACGGCGTTTCGCCGATCATCATCACTTCCAACGATCTCGCCGGCGCCTGGGCGATCCGCGCCGACGGCCAGCCGATGCTGCCGCTGACGCCGGGCGAGCCGAAGCAGCGCGAGTTCGCTTTCCGCTCGGGCGTCAACATCGTGATGTACACCCTGACCGGCAATTACAAGGCCGACCAGGTGCACGCGCCGGCGCTCATCGAACGGCTCGGGCAATAGGTTCACGTCATGAATTACGGTATCGCGTTCACGCCCCTGGTTTCCTCGATCGTGCTGTGGCTTGCGATCGGCGCCATTGTCGTGATCGCCGCGCTCCTCTTGCTGGCGCGGGCGCGCGGAGCCGCGGTCCGTGTCGCAGCCCTCGCGCTGATCGCGCTTGCGCTCGCCAATCCCTCCTTCACGCGCGAGGACCGCGAGCCCCTGACCTCGGTGGTCGCGGTCGTGGTCGACAAGAGCCCGAGCCAGAATTTCGGCACGCGCACGCAGGAGACCGCGCAAGCGCAGGAGGCGCTGGTCGATGCCCTGAAGAAGATCAAGGGGCTCGAAGTCCGCGTGGTCGACGCCGGACAGGCCGACGGCGAGACCGACGGCACGCATTTGTTCAGCGCGCTGTCCTCGGCGCTGTCGGACGTGCCGGTCGATCGGGTCGCCGGCGCCTTCCTGATCACAGACGGCCGGGTGCATGACATTCCCGCAAATGCCGCCGCCGTCGGCTTCCAGGCGCCGGTGCAGGCGCTGATCACCGGGCGCAAGGACGAGCGCGACCGCCGCATCGCGATTTCCGCCGCGCCGCGCTTTGGCATCGTCGGACAGACGCAAACCGTCACCTACCGGCTCGACGACCAGGGCGTCACCGGCGAGCGCGCGCGGATCGTGATCCGCCGCGACGGCGAAGTGATCAGCGAGCGAACGCTGACCAGCGGCCAGACCTCGAGCGTCGACATCGACATCAAGCATGCCGGCCCCAACATCGTCGAGATCGAGGCCTCTCCGCTCGCCGGCGAGCTGACGCCGGTCAACAACCGCGCGGTGGTCGCAATCGACGGCGTACGCGACAAGCTGCGAGTGCTGCTGGTATCCGGCGAGCCGCATTCGGGCGAGCGCACCTGGCGCAATCTGCTGAAGTCGGATGCCAGCGTCGATCTCGTGCACTTCACCATTCTGCGTCCGCCGGAGAAGCAGGACGGCACGCCGATCAACGAGCTGTCGCTGATCGCGTTTCCGACGCGCGAATTGTTCCAGCAGAAGATCAACGAATTTCAGTTGATCATCTTCGACCGCTACGCCCGCCAGGGCGTGCTGCCGATCGCCTATTTCGACAACATCGCGCGCTACGTGCGTCAGGGCGGCGCAGTCCTGGTGTCGGCGGGTCCCGACTACGCCTCCAGCACCTCGATCTGGCGTACCCCGCTCGACTCGGTGCTGCCGGCCGAACCGGTCGGCGTGACCGAAAAGCCGTTTTATGCGCACCTTTCGGATGCCGGCAAACGCCATCCGGTGACGCGCGGGCTCGAGGGAGCGGCGACCGAGCCGCCGCATTGGAGCCGGTTCTTCCGCACCGTCGATACGCGCAACGCGATCGGCCCTCCTGTCATGACCGGCGCCGACGGCAAGCCGCTCCTGCTGTTGTCGCGGTTCGGCGAGGGCCGCGTCGCGCTGCTGTTGACCGACCACATCTGGCTGTGGGCACGCGGCTACGAGGGCGGCGGGCCGCATCTCGACCTGTTGCGGCGCACTTCGCACTGGCTGATGAAGCAGCCGGATCTCGACGAGGAGGCGCTGCGGCTGCAGGTGCAGGGCAAGGATCTCCACGTGATCCGCCAGACCATGGCCGACAGCGTTTCGCCGGTGACCGTGACCTCGCCGTCAGGCGCCTCGCGCGAGCTGACGCTTACCGCCGGCGAGCCCGGCGAATGGCGCGCAACCCTCCCGGCGAACGAGCTCGGCCTGTGGCAGGCGACCGACGGCACGCTCAAGGCGCTGATCAATGTCGGCCCGACCAATCCGAAGGAATTTTCGGAAGTCACCTCCACGACCGAGATGCTGAAGCCGCTGGCGCAGGCCACCGGAGGCGATGCCAAGCGCGTGGTCGATGGCGGCAGTGTCGAGCTGCCGCGCATTGTCGCGGTGCGAGCTTCCAGCGTGTTTCACGGCGACGGCTGGATGGGCGTGAAGATGCGCGAGGTCAGCATCGTCAAGGGCGTCGGCGTGCTGCCGATCTTTGCCGGCCTGATCGGCCTCTTGCTGTTGCTTGGCGCGTTCGCGGCGACCTGGCTGCGCGAAGGGCGGTAACCTGCATTCCCGGATGATGCGCTACTTCGCCATGCTCCAGTCAGGACGGATCGCGCCGGAGACCCCCTCAAACGCTCCGTCGACGAGCTCGGCGATCAGCAGGCGATTGTAATCGACCGGCCCCGGCATCGTCGCCCTGCCCTTCGGCACGCGCTTGAAGCCGACGCGGCCATAATACTGCTCGTCACCGATCAGCAGCACGAGGCGGTGGCCCCTGGCCCTGGCGTCGTCGAGTGCGCGCCGGAGCAGCGCGTTGCCGACGCCGCGGCCGCGAAACGGCGGCTCGACCGTCAGCGGCCCCAACAACAACGCTTTGGTTTCGCCGATGCAAACCGGCAGTTGCCGCACCGATCCCACGAGCAGCGTGCCTATGTGCGCGGTGTAAGAAAGATCGCGCAAATGGTCCACATGCTCGCGCAACCGATAGGCGCTCAGCACGAAGCGCCCGGGTCCGAACGTGCGCTCATGCAGCCGTTCGATCGCCTGGGCGTCGTTCGCAGTCTCCGGCAGGATGGTGATGGAAAGGTCGTTCATGATCCCATGGCGTTTCCAAGCGAAGCGGGTACCGGTTCGCCTCAAGAAAACACGTCAAAAAAATCAGAGCTTCGCTTCCGATTCAAGCCAGAACCGAAGCTCACGAGATGGTATCTGGTGTGGTTCGGCTGAAGACATGAGCCGGCTGCTTGACGTGACGTGTACTGCGCATCCCGCAAGATCGCATCAAATTTAGCTAACCGGCGGCTGGGAAAGATAGGCGAGCAGCTTCATCTCCCGCCGTCCGCGCGTCACGGTGTCGAGCACGAGGCCCGAAGACACCGACAGCACGGCGACGATCATCAGGCCTGTCGACAGCACCGCGGTCGGCAATCGGGGCACGAGGCCTTCCTCCAGATAGGTGATGACGATCGGGATCGCGAGGCCGATCGAGACCAGCGCCAGGAACACCCCGATCACCGCAAAGAAACGCAGCGGCTTCTCCGAACGATAGAGTTTCAGGATCGTGCCGAGAATGCGGAAGCCATCGCGGTACGTGTTGAGCTTGCTGACCGAACCTTCGGGCCGCGCGTAATAGGGCGTCTCCACCTCGGCAACCGGCATCGCCAGCTCGAGCGCGTGAACATTGAGCTCGGTCTCGATCTCGAAACCGTCCGACAACACCGGGAAGGATTTGACGAAACGCCGCGAGAACACGCGATAGCCGGACAGAATATCCTTGAAGGCCTGGCCGAACACCGACGACAGGAATCCCGTCAGCATGCGGTTGCCGATGCGGTGGCCCCGGCGCCAGGCAGCCTGCTCCTGGTCGACGCGCAGGCCTACCACCATGTCGAGATGCTCGTCCACCAGCTTCTCGATCATGCGCGGCGCGCTCGGCGCGTCGTAGGTCGCATCGCCATCGACCAGCACGTAGACGTCGGCATCAATGTCGGCGAACATGCGCCTCACCACATGGCCCTTGCCCTGGCGGCGCTCGCTGCGCACCTCGGCGCCGGCCGCGCGCGCAACCGCGGCGGTGCGGTCCCGCGAATTGTTGTCGTAGACGTAGATTTGCGCCGTGGGCAACGCTTTGCGGAAACCCGTGACGACGTTTGCCACCGCAGCTTCCTCATTGAAGCACGGCACGAGGACGGCAATCCGCTTCGATGTGGATGTCATAAGGAAAACGCCTGTCCGAATAAGCCTGCCGACTCCAGCGCACGATCCGGAAAAGCGGGCACCGGCTTTCCGGAAAGTTCCTGCGCAAAACAATCAGCCGACGCGCTGTGGCGATTCGTCAAGAAGCTACCGCGCCCTGGCGTCCATATCATGATCGGACCCTCACCGCCTGCCCGGCAAGCCGGTCGTCCACGACTTCCGCCGGCTGTATCAGCGCGGCAAACGACAGGCTCCACAGCGAAAGCATGGCGATCGGAATCGTGTAATAGGGTGTGAAGACGGGATGGCTCAGAAAGAAGGCGAGATTTACGGCCAGGTTCATCGCCGTTAACAGCGCAACGCGCCAGGCGCCTTCGTCGCGTGAGCGCAACAGATAGGCCGTCCCGACAATCGAAAGCGCCAGCAGCACGAACTGCATGTCGGCCAGATACTGCCAGACGATGCCGAAGGAGAAGGCGGGTGCGGTCACGTCCTGACCGCCATAGGTGGTGGCAAGGGGACTTCCGGCGTTGATCGCGTTCGAAACCAGCGTCGGCGCGATCCCAGTGAGGAAGGCGAGCGCGAACAGTGCGCCCTGCATGACCAGCGAGGCCCTGCGCGAGGTCAGGAACGCGACCAGGAAGAACAGGAAATATCCTGACGACAGAAACAGGTTCGGCAGCCGGAAGTCGACCGAGAGCCCGAGCACAAATCCCAGCAGCAAGGTCAGCCCAATGTTGTAGTCATGTTTGCCTGGCTTCAGCCAATGTGCCGTCAGAAAGCCCGCGAGCGCGCACGCCACCATGGTCGGAGCCATCGAGTAGCTTGCCTTCGACGGATTGATCATCAGATAGATCGCAAGGCAACCGAATGCGCCGGCGAGCAGGGTTGCAGCCGTCGATCGCGCCGCGACGATCCCGAGCAGCGCAAAGCCGAACACGGCGATCGTCGCCAGCACATAGAGCGGCACCACCTGGTGTCCGCTTGGAAACATCGCCATCACAAGACCCGTGCCGGGCGGATACTGGATCACGAACCTTCCCAGCGCTGGCATCGGATTGTGACAGGGCGCGGTCGCCACGTCGTTCCAGGTCGGGAAGCCGATCTCCTTCAATTTCGACGTCAGATAATGATCGTCGTCGCGGGAAATGTCGGTATCGAAGCCGGCCAATCCGAACCGCTGGAACAGGTGGGCCTGCCGCAAGTAGCAGACGTCGTCGAAGACGCCGCGCGCCTCGTTCCAGCGCGACATCGACCACAGATTGCTGGCGAGAACCAGCAGGCAAAGCAGGCCGCAGATGGCTTTCAGGGGATTCATCTTGTCCGACCAGCTCCTCGTCCAGGCAAGCCCTAGCGCCATGTCGCGATCTGCGCGACCCCGTCGAGCACTTCCCCGATGCGTCGCCGTGTGCCCTCGGTCGTCCCCTCCGGCAGTGCTGCGGGCGGAAAGAAGCCGGTGGCCACGATCTCGTGGTTGGGCTCGGGCGGCCGATCCTGCCGGAACTCCCTGACGACGAACACCGCAACGTGGTCTCGCGTCGATACATGACTGTTGAAGAAGACGCCATGCAGCTCCGGCTTGCCGGCGAGCTCGATCCTCCCCTCTTCGAACAGCTCGCGCTTGAGCGCGTCGACAAGGTTTTCGCCAATTTCGACCCCGCCGCCCGGCAAATGCCAGCCGGAGACATAGCTGTGTTTGATCAGAAACACCTTGTTGTCCCGGTCCAGCACGACGCCGCGGACGCCAAGCGTCATGCCGCGGGCGACGCGCCAGTAAAGGTGAAACAAGCGCCGCAATGCCGGTTCAAGGCGCTTTCGCAAAGTGGGGCCGCTCATTTCAACCAAATTTCCATCCTGTTTGATCCTTGCGCTCGCGCGGGCCCCTTGCCAATAGATGAAGTGACGGCGGGAGGATACCAGGGGTGACCGAGCAGCGGTCCGACAGTTCCTGGAAGGCGCAGGGACGGGCATAATGGCCGCCTTCACGCTCGCGCACCTGTCCGATCCCCATCTGCCGCCGCTGCCCGCGCCGCGGCTTTCCGAACTCGTGGGCAAGCGCGCGCTCGGCTATCTCAACTGGACCCGCAATCGCCGCAAATACCATCGGCGCGAAGTGCTCGACGCGCTTGTGGCCGACCTTGCCTCGCAGTCGCCCGACCACATCGCCGTAACCGGCGATCTCGTCAACCTCGCCCTTGAAAGTGAATTCCCGCTCGCGCTCAAATGGCTCGAAAGCGTCGGCCCACCGGAACGGGTCACCGCCATTCCCGGCAATCACGATGCCTATGTGCGCGCGACGCGCGATCGTTTTGCGCAGAGCTGGGCCGGCTATCTCCGCGACGAGCAGGCCGGCGGTCACGTGACGTTTCCATCGCTCCGCCGCCGCGGCCCGATGGCGCTGATCAGCCTGTCCTCGGCCGTGCCGACGCCGCCTCTCATGGCGACCGGAACGCTCGGCCGCACCCAGCTCGCCGCCCTGGAGCGCGTCCTGAAGACGCTGGCCGCCGAGCAGACATTTCGCGTATTGCTGGTGCATCACCCCTTGCGCTCGGATTCGCGGATCAAGCGCCTGACCGATTCAGCCGAGCTGATCGCGCTGATCAGACTGCACGGCGTGGAGCTCGTCCTGCACGGCCACGATCATATCCACTCCACGATCTGGCTCGAAGGCCCGAATGGCGCGATCCCGGTGGTCGGCGTACCATCGGCCTCGGCGCTCGCGCATGGCCGCTATCCGGCCGCAGCCTACAATCTCTATTCGATCGAACACGACAATGCGGTCTGGCGCTGCGAGCAGATCGTACGCGGGATCGATGCGAAATCGGGCCTGCGGGAGATCGGCAGGGTCAGGTTGTTCTGACGGCTTTAGAGACTTCTCAACGCCGCGAACAGCGCAAGCCCGAACAGCGCTGCGGCGCCCAGGACAAAGCCGAGCACGAAGGTCCAGAACCCGCCACCGCGGCGCTTTTTGCGCTTGACGGACCCCTGTTCCGGCGTCGCGACGAGGGCCTGCTCGCGTTCCACAATACGGCGCGCGACGTAATCGGTCACCGCACCGACGATCGCCGGGACCTCATGGGATTCCGCAAGCACCTTGCGCCCGAAACGCGTGTCCTGCACGAAGCGATAAATTCGCTTGTCGCGCCCCATCACCACATGAGCGACGACGTCGATCCACAGCCGCGGGGTTTCGCCCTGGCTGATACCGCGATCGAACAGGTCGACGGTGTCCGGCACCTGCGCAAACAACGGATCGAGCGCCTCGTTGAGAATTTCGAGCCGAGCAAGCTCCGCATCGCGCAGGTCGACGACGACACCGGTGCGGTCGGCGGCCTCGATCCGCGCCTGCCGAAGCGCATCGCGCAAGCGGATCGGACGCTGCTCGCCGGCGCCGCTATTTCCGGTGGTCTGCGCCTCTGACATTGAAGAGCCCTTGTCGTGACGGGTGTTTGCCCGATTAACCTAATCAGTAACCGCGCAGTCCGCAAAGGTCGTTTGCTCTCAATGACTTATATGCGACTGTTCTGAAAACACGGACGGCCTCACCCGGATCAAACCGGATGAGGCCGCCATCCTCTGGGCACGTGTCGCACACGATCCGATCCGAGACCGGGATCGGATCATGCGGCGCATACCCGGCAACACTCCATCAAGCTGCGGAGCGGTTAGGCTCCTCGACGATCGAGAAGCGCACGCCGGCCTTGTGACGATTCTCTTCCGAGACCTCGCGCCAGCAATCTTCCGCTTCCTTGCGCGTCTTGAAGGGTCCTTTGACCTGGGCCGAGCCTTCCACGAGCTTGTGGAAGTTCATCGAGCCGAACTCACCGCCAATCACCCAGAAATTGCTGCCTTTGGTCATAAAATCCTCCTGTTATTCAGCAGCCTGAACTCGGATGTCCGAACCGTGCGACTTGAACTGCGCGGCTTCGGTGGAGTCGTGGAGCGCGGTGGTCGACGACTGACCGCCGGAGATCGTGGTCGAGACCAGGTCGAAGTAGCCGGTGCCGACCTCGCGCTGGTGGCGCGTGGCCGAGTAGCCGAATTTTTCCGACGCGAACTCGGCCTGCTGCAGGCGGGAGTAAGCCGCCATGCCTTCGGCCTTGTAGCCGCGCGCCAACTCGAACATGCCGTGATTGAGCGAGTGGAAGCCCGCCAGCGTCACGAACTGGAACTTGTAGCCCATCGCGCCGATCTCGCGCTGGAATTTCGCGATGGTCGCCTTGTCGATGTTGGCCTCCCAGTTGAAAGAGGGTGAGCAGTTATAGGCCAGCATCTTGTTCGGATAGACCTTGCGCACGGCCTCCGCAAAGGCCTTCGCCTCGTCGAGGTTCGGCGTCGAGGTTTCCCACCACAGAAGGTCCGCGTACTTTGCAAAGGCAAGGCCGCGCTTGATGCAGTGCGCGAGGCCCGTTCCCGGCTTCAGCCGGTAGAAGCCTTCCGCCGTGCGCTCGCCCGTGAGGAACTCGCGGTCGCGCTCGTCGACATCCGAGGTGATGAGCTTGGCGCTCTCCGCGTCGGTGCGGGCGAGCACGAAACTGGGCACGCCGCAAACGTCGGCAGCCAACCGCGCCGCGATCAGGTTGCGCTCATGCGCCGCGGTCGGGATCAGCACCTTGCCGCCCATGTGACCGCACTTCTTTTCGGACGCGAGCTGGTCCTCGAAGTGAACGCCGGCCGCGCCCGCCTCGATATAGGCCTTCATGATCTCGAACGCGTTGAGCGGACCACCGAAGCCGGCTTCGGCGTCGGCAACGATCGGCACGAACCAATCGATCTTGGCGCCGCCCTCGGAGTGCTCGATCTGGTCGGCACGCTGGAACGTGCGGTTGATGCGGCGGCACAGCTCGGGGCCTGCGTTGGCCGGATAAAGGCTCTGGTCCGGATACATCGCGCCCGCGGTGTTGGCGTCGGCCGCAACCTGCCAGCCGGACAGATAGATTGCGGGCAAGCCAGCGCGTGCCTGCTGCATCGCCTGGTTACCCGTGACCGCGCCAAGCGAGTTGACATAGGGCTCGTTGCTCAGGGCCTTCCACAGCCGATTGGCGCCGCGCTCGGCGAGCGTGTAGGCGATCGGCACGGAGCCGCGCAGCCGCTCCACCTCGGCCGGGCCATAGGGGCGGGAAATGCCCTCGAAACGGCCTTCCGGCGCGTTGGGGACGAGTTGTTCAAAGGTCTTCGCCATCGTTCTCTCCAATCGACATTTTTGACAGTGCAAAGCGAAATGCGTGGCGGTACCTAAACGCGAAACTTTTTAGTTCGTACAGACGGCTTGCATTCGAATGGTGATGTCATGTAACATATGCACTTGTAATATATGTTATTCTGTAAAGTTTGTCACAATATAGGTCAGCCAAGCTGCCATGCCCGCCGATTCCGGAAAGAAGCTGTTCGTTGGCCCGAGGTTTCGGCGCATCCGCCAGCAACTCGGCCTTTCTCAGAGCCAGATTGCCGAGGGACTTGGCATTTCCCCAAGCTACATCAACTTGATCGAGCGCAACCAACGTCCGGTGACTGCGCAGATTCTTTTGCGGCTGGCGGAGGCCTATGACCTCGACCTGCGGGATCTTGCCACCGCCGACGAGGACCGCTTCTTTGCGGAACTCAACGAGGTCTTTTCCGATCCGCTGTTCCGCCAGATCGAACTGCCGAAACAGGAATTGCGCGATCTCGCCGAGCTCTGCCCAGGCGTCACCCATGCACTGCAGCGCCTTTACGCCGCCTACACCGAGGCGCGGCGCGGCGAGACGCTGGTCGCAGCGCAAATGGCCGACCGCGAAGGCAGCCAGTTCGAGGCCAATCCGATCGAGCGCGTGCGCGAGCTGATCGAGGCCAACCGCAATTATTTTGCCGAGCTCGAGCAGGCTGCAGAACAATTGCGCGACGAGCTCAACGTACCGGCCGAAGGACTCTATACCGCGCTGGCGGCCCGCCTGCGCGAGACACATTCCATCGTCACCCGCATCATGCCGGTCGACGTCATGCGCGAGACATTGCGCCGCTTCGACCGCCATCGCCGGCAGCTTTTGATCTCCGAACTGGTGGACGGACCGGGACGCACCTTTCAGCTCGCGTTCCAACTCGGGCTCGCCGAATGCGCCCCGCAACTCGAGACCATCCTGGGCCGCGCCGGCGCGCTCGACGATGCTCCGCGGCGGCTCTACCGCATCACGCTTGCGAACTATTTTGCGGCAAGCGTCATGATGCCGTATCAGCCTTTTCTCACTGCGGCCGAAGCGCTGAGCTACGACGTGCATGTGTTGGCGCAGCGGTTCAATGCGGGATTCGAGCAGGTCTGCCATCGCCTCACCACGCTCTCGCGGCCGAACGCGCGCGGCATTCCCTTCTTCCTGTTGCGCGTCGACAATGCCGGCAACGTCTCCAAGCGCTTCTCCTCGGGCACCTTCCCGTTCTCCAAATTCGGCGGCACCTGCCCGCTGTGGAACGTGCATTCGACCTTCGACACGCCGGACCGGCTCCTCAGGCAGGTGATCGAGCTCCCGGACGGCACGCGCTATTTCTCGATCGCGCAGATGGTACGGCGGCCGACGGTGCCGCACCCTTTGCCGCAACCGCGCTTTGCGATCGGGCTCGGCTGCGAGATCCGTCACGCTTCAAAGCTCGTCTATGCCGCAGGCATGGATCTCGAAAAAACGGAAGGAACACCCATCGGCGTCAATTGCCGGCTCTGTGAGCGCGAGAATTGCAGCCAGCGCGCCGAGCCGCCGATAACCCGCACGCTGATCCTGGACGAGAACACGCGGCGCGTGTCGTCGTTCGCGTTCTCGAATGCGAGGGAGTTGTGATCGTTGTCGTCCCGGCGCGGCGCTCGCTTTGTCGGTACGACAAAAGATGCGGCTTCTAATCCGCCATCGCAAAGGCCCTGCACCAGCCGTCCGGGCTGACCTCGCCTTCGACCACCTTGCAGGTGTTGGGTTTCTCGAACAGCGTGCAGGTTGCACAGCTATAGATGCCGTTGGGCGTGTCCCGATATTCGGCCTGCGTCTTGGTCATCTTCTCCGACGCGCGCGAGGACCGAAGCCAAAGCGTCGATGAAACACCGCCTGCAACCGCGCCAATCGCCTGCCGCCTTGACCAGCAGTTGCGTTGTTCGACCATGCGTCCTTCTCTCGGCTTCTTCTCCCTGTCCTCACTGTAGCAGCGCAATCATCCGCCGTCATGCTCGCGCCCCGACCGAGGTCGCATCAGCGTGTCGTTCCGCCAGTGTTGCGCGTCGGATCGGCTGAACAACTGTTCACCTTCACCAATTGCTGCATGCTGCGAAAACTGCTGCGAAAGTCGAGTGCGCGCGTTCAGTCCACATTCAGCCGCGCAGGAACAAAATTGCGCACGTCGCGTTTGAAATTTGACGTGATTTTTTCGGAGTTACGGCCATGTCGCGGCATGCGGTGAACGGCGCAGCGGTGACTGCGCTTTGCTTTTTCTGCTCACTCTTGGCTCCCCCAGCTTCGGCGGCGCCACCGCAGCGAGGCGGCGCGCCTGCCGCCATGCCTCACGCGGCCGCACCTGCACCGCACTTCGCAGCACCCGCACCGCATTTCGCTGCACCCGCACCTCGTATGGCGGCACCGCGCATCGCCGCACCCGCCCCTCATTTCTCCGCGCCTGCGCGCGTTGCCGCACCACATATTTCGGCGCCGCCGCGAAATTTTGCGGCGCGCCCGGCTTCGCCGCACTTCACCGCGCCGCGTCGCGCCTTCGCCGAGACGCCGAGGGGACGGATGCCGCAGGTGCAAGCGCAAAGGGGACAGGCGCGAGCGCAAGGGTTTGCCGGCTCGTCGCGCCATGCAACGATTGCGCACGTCAACCGCGAGCTGAACCGGCCCGGTGCGGCTGCGTCGTCTGAAGCGGCCAGGCACGCGACGGAGAACGCGAAGACCGGCCCCGAGGGCCGCATCATCCGGCAGCAGCCGCCGACCGGTCCCGGCCAGACTGCCAATCTCAACCGTCAGAACCAGGGCGCGACTGAAGCTCAGCGCCCGCGTCTCGATCAGGGCCGGTTTGCGCAAGCGCGGAGGTCGCCGATCATCAAGAACCCGGTCTTCGCCTCGCAGTCGCCGCGTGCAGTGGGGACGAGCCTTTCGAACTGGACCTTCCGCGGTCATTTTGCGCAATCGGCGTTCTTCCGCGATCACCGTCATCTGCGCCATGCAGGCATCGTGCTCGGCTTTGCCGGCCTCGTGTTCTGGCCATACGCCTATGACGATTTTGTCGACTACACCTTCGCGCCCTATGCATATGACACGTTCTGGCCGTACGCCTTCGACGATGTTTATGCCGGCATCTATGGCGGCTATGCGCCCGAATATTACGCGCCGGAGGATGCCTATGCGTATGCCGGCTCTCCGGCTTTGGAGCGCGCCTACGCGCGCGCGACCGGCGAAACCACGACGCAAGTCAATGGCCCCGCTGGCGGCGAGCGGATCTGCTCCGGCCAGGCTCAGGGCCTGACGGACTTCTCGATCCAAAAGATCGTCGATCAGGTCCAGCCGACCAGGGACCAGCAGGCGTTGCTGGATGACCTGAGGGCATCAACCATCAAGGCGGTAGGGGTCCTTCAGGCCGCCTGCCCGACCGAGTTGCCGAGCACGGCGACCGGCCGGCTTGCGGCCATGCGCACGCGCGTGGACGCCATGCTCAAGGCGGTCGCGACGGTGCGGCCGGCCCTCGAGAAGTTCTATCGATCGCTGAGCGACGAGCAACGTGCGCGATTCAACGCGATGGACCAGGGCGAGCAGCAGGCTGCGCACGCGCAGAGTTCGGCGATGGACCGTCTCTGCAAGGGACAGGACAGCACGCAAGGTCGTCTGCCGATCGACCGGATCGAGCGCACGCTGCATCTGAGCCCCGCTCAGGATGACGCGCTGAAGGCGCTCGACGATGCGACCGCTCAGGCGGCAAACATATTGAAGGCGCAGTGTCAGCCCGCTGCGACGCTGACTCCGACCGGACGGCTCGCCGCCATGGAGGACCGCCTGTCCGCAATGTCGCAGGCGCTTCAGACGACGCAGGCCGCCCTGAACAAGTTCTATGGCTCGCTGAGCGACGAGCAGAAGGCACAATTCGACCGGATGAACGTGCGGTCCGCCTGAGGGAGCATGATCCCGGAAAGTGGGCACTTGGTTTTCTTTTGCGACAAACACGGAATGCGTTTGCGCCGAGATCATGCTCAAACAATAACTGAAGCGCGATGGCGCTTGCGTTTTCGATTCCC
>Ga0318576_10000015_pt1 | contig 25079 bp, 20 predicted proteins | sample GRESIP089b5f24_FD_203498 | JGI IMG/M metagenome (GOLD analysis project Ga0318576, IMG submission 203498) | Tropical soil microbial communities from Luquillo Experimental Forest, Puerto Rico - GRE.SIPMG.089b5f24 | ecosystem: Environmental > Terrestrial > Soil > Tropical forest > Bulk soil...
GCAGAGCCTTGCCCGGTCCTGTATCCCTCGCACAGATCCCGGCGCTCGCGGAGCGAGGGCGTCTTCGGGTTCAGCATTTCTTCGCATGGCTCGATGCGCGCCTGGCCGACAATGAGTTTGTCTGCGGACCACACTTCACGATAGCTGACATCAGCGGCATGGTGGCCGTCGATTTTTCAGCTTGGGCGAAACTCACTCCTCCCGAGCATTTCGACCATCTACGGAGGTGGCACAAAGACGTTTCGACGCGGCCGAGCGCTAAAGCCTGACTTCTCCTGGCATTAATCCTCGGGACGCTGCGGGCTTCTTGCACACCTGAGCCAATAGAACTGAGGGAACAAATGGCAACTTCCCACATAAGCCTGGAATAGCCGAGACCAGGGGAAGTACGATTGCTCGGGGCAAATCCAGTCGAATATGGGCGAAACAGCCAATGAGCCTGGAATCGGTTCGCGCCTTCCTTCAAGCGCACGCGCCGGACATCGAACTCATCGAGACTGACGACAGCTCCTCGACTGTTGAGCTTGCGGCGAAGGTGCACGGTATCGAATCCGCGCAGATTGCTAAGACGATCTGTCTCAGGGTCGGCGACAAAACGCTGCTGATCGTGGCCAGTGGGATCACGCGCCTGGACAACCGTAAGGTGAAAGATGTGCTGGGCGGGAAGGGTCGAATGCTCGATCCAAAGCAGGTTCTTACCGTCACCGGCCATTCCGTTGGTGGCGTCTGTCCGTTCGGGCTACTCTCGCCCCTTCCGGTCTACTGCGATATTTCGCTGCGGCGCTTCAAAGAGGTTGTGCCCGCTGCCGGTTCGGGCAATGCAGCGTTTAAAATCGCCACGGAAAGGCTAGTCGAGCTGACGAGCGCAATTTGGGTCGACGTCTGCGGGTGAAGGGGACTGACCATGTCCTTGCAGCTCTACCTGGAAATTATGCGATCACTGGGCATCAAAGAACCAGACCCACCGCCAGGACTCGGGCGCGTCGTCGAGGGGCTGCCATCGTGGTTTGATGTGAGTGGACTGGCCGAAGCATCAATTGCTGCCGCGGCGGTTCAGGTGGCTGCGATTTCGGACCTCGGCCCGGAAAACATTAACGTAGACCGTCGCCTCTGCGGTCTTTGGTTCGGATGGTCGCTTCGTCCACAAGGTTGGGTCATGCCCAATCCGTGGGATCCGATTGCTGGCGATTATAAGGCCCGTGACGGCTGGATCCGTCTCCACACCAATGCGCCTCGTCATCGCGCCGCAGCCCTGCGCGTCTTAAGAACTTCGGAGGAGAAAGAGGCGGTAATTGCCGCGGCGCAATGGGACGCAGACGAACTCGAGGCGGCCGTTGTCGAAGCGGGCGGCTGCGCCGCCGCGATGCGGTCGCTCGAGGCCTGGGCGCACCATCCCCAAGGGCAGGCAATAGCGGCTGAGGCGCTGATCGATTGGAGCGAGGCCCCCATCCTCTCTACCGGGCGGGTAGCCCTGAACCCAGATCGCCCCTTGGACGGCGTACGCGTTCTCGACCTCACGCGCGTTCTCGCCGGTCCGGTCGCATCGAGGTTCTTGGCGGCTTTCGGCGCGAACGTTCTGCGCATTGATCCGCCGAACTGGGACGAACCGGGGGTGATCCCCGAAGTGACCTTTGGCAAGCGGTGCGCCGGGCTTGACCTGCGCGACGCTGACGACCGCAGTCGGTTCGCCGAGCTTCTGCGAACTGCGGACATTCTGGTCCATGGCTATCGCCCGAGCGCCCTCGAAGGGCTCGGGTTCGGCAAGACTGAACGGTGGCAACTTAATCCAGGACTGATCGATGTTTGTCTCGACGCCTACGGCTGGACCGGACCTTGGGCGAGGCGCCGCGGGTTCGACAGCCTTGTGCAGATGAGCACGGGCATCGCCGATGCAGGAATGCGCATCGAAGGGCTCGAAAAGCCATGTCCCTTGCCGGTCCAGGCCCTTGATCAGGCGACCGGATACTTGATGGCAGCCGCGGCGGCTCGCGCGCTTTCAGTCCGGAAAATCACAGACAGGGCGCTTTCCGCCCAACTGTCGCTGGCGCGAACCGCGCACCTTCTGGCATCTACGATATCCTCGTTGAAGCCACCCATCCAGGCACCCGAGACAAGCGACGATCTGGCGCCGGAGATCGAGCTGACCGATTGGGGCGCGGCACGACGCATCAAGTTCCCGGTGAGCATATCCGGCGTTGTGCCGGGTTCCCCCTTACCAGCCTCCAAACTACGCTCGACTTCGGCATCGTGGTAAGTTGCCGCGCGGTGCAGAACTGAGCTGATCTTTATTATCTTTGAACGGAGGCCTTGAATTAACGCTCGCCGCTTCACGACACTTGGGGCACGGGCAGCTCGGCGCCGTGAGCCGTTCGCCAGATGTCGGCAAATGGCACTCCTCGGACCGACCGGTCGCCATCGGGAGAGTCTGATCATTGGTTTTCAGCGGACGCTGCTCGCTGTGTCCCGCCGGACAGCGCAAGGTTGCATTGGGCCCCGACGGGAGGTGATTTTCCGCAGGCTGCCGTCATGTTCGCTTTCAAGGGTTGAGCGCGCCGAGCGTCCCGTCGACACGATCTACGATCTGGGCTTCTGGGCACGACACAGGCCTGCACTGCAGTCTTCGAGAAGCATTTACCCCTGCGGCCAGTTCATGCGGATGGGATCGCGGCGGTCCCAGTTCAGCGCGGCCTCGCGCACCTGATCAAAGATGCGCATGCGGACGGGCGTCGCCTCCGCCATCTCGATGACCGTGCCGGGGTGCCCTTCACTGAGAAAATAAATAAAGGGTCCGCGCGGCGTATCGCCCTCTTGGCCAATCTGCCAGCCGGACCTTAGCGCGCGTTCGCGGATCTCACGGTAGTTCACCGGCCAGCTCGACCAATGCTGCATCCCCTCGCGGCCGGCGGCGAGGAAATCGCGGTAAAGGCTCGGCACATCGTTGCGCTGCTGGATCAGCTCGAGCTGCACATCGCCCGAATTGGCAAGTGCGATCGACACCTTGAGATCGTAGGGCCGGCCTCTATAGCGGAATTCATCCAATGGCAACTGCTCGGCATAGAACCACGGGCCGACGCCGCATACCTCAACCCAGTGGCGCATCGCCTTCTCGATGTCGCGAACGACGATCCCGACCTGCCGCATCGGTCCGAACAACCTGCTCATCCTCTTCTCCCTTTCCGGTCTGAACTGAGTACCCCTCTGTTGCGGCTCGAGGCTTCTGGACAGCCGAAACACTAGCGCTGGCCGGGGCCGCACTGAACCGAAATCGCCCGCTTGCCTCTACCCGGGGGCGGCGGATTATGCTCTTTCGATGTTTGATCTGGGTCGAACGTTTCTTGCTGCGGTTGAACGCAGCCCCGACGCGACCGCGATCGTCGACGGCAAGCGGCGGGTTGGCTATGCCTCCTGGTATGAGGAGATAGCACGCATTGCAGGCGGGTTGACCGCTCTCGGCGTCCGGCGCGGCGACCGTCTTGCCGTCATCCTGCAGAACCGGCTCGAAATGGCGAGCGCGCATTGGGCATGCCAGTTCGCCGGCATCGTCGTGATGCCGCTCAACTGGCGCATCAAGCCCGAGGAGCTGGACTATTGCCTCGCCGATGCCGACGCCGCTGCGATCGTCTTCGACGATGTCGCGGCGGGCACTGTCGCCAAGGCGGCGGCCCAGCGGCTGCCGCGGATCGCAATCGGCCAGATCGACGGGGCCACTTGCCGTTTCGAAGACCTGCAAGGCAGCGCGAACGGGTTCGCGCCGCGGGCCGAGCCCGAGGACCTGTCGCTGCTGCTTTACACCTCGGGCACGACCGGGCGGCCGAAGGGCGTGCCGCGCCGGCACCGCGTCGAGCGCGCCGCCGCGCTCGCCCATGTCGCGCAGAACCTGTACGCCCGCGGCGAGCGCACGCTCGGCGTCATGCCCCTCTACCACACGATGGGGGTGCGCTCGTTGCTGGCGATGACGCTCGTCGACGGGACTTTCGTCTGCCTGCCGCGCTTTGAGGCCGGCGCGGCGCTACGGCTGATCGCGCACGAGCGGATTAGCAATCTCTATCTCGTTCCGACCCTCTATTACGACCTGATCGGCCACCCCGATTTCGCCGCGACCGACACCGGCTCGGTCAGGAAGATCGGCTTTGCCGGCGCGGCGATGCCGGACGGGCTGCTGAAGCAGGTCGACATGGCGTTCCGCCCGGAATCGTTTGTCAACCATTACGGCTCGTCGGAGATCTACACCTTCACGGTCGAACCGCGCGCCGCGGCAAAGCCCGGCTCGGCCGGGAAGCCCGGGCTCAACCAGCGTATTCGGGTCATCCGCCTCGGCGGCGACAGCCCCGATGCCCGAGCCATGACCGGCGAGAATGGTCAGATCATCGCCGACATCGCCAGCGACGAGGCCTTCGAGGGCTATTGGCGCCGCCCCGACGCCGATGCCCGCGCCTTGCACGGCGGCTGGTACTTCACCGGCGACACCGGCTATGTCGATGCCGAGGGGGATCTCTTTGTCACCGGCCGGGTCGACGACATGATCGTCTCCGGCGGCGAGAACGTCTCACCTGTCGAAATCGAGAGCGTTCTGTCATTGCATCCGGCCGTCGCCGAGGTGGCGGTCGTAGGCTTGCCGGACGAGCGCTGGGGCCAGCGGATTACCGCTTTCATCAAGCGCGGCAGTGCGATCGAGGCCGACGGGCTCGACGCCTGGTGCCGGGGCTCGAGCCTCACCGATTACAAGCGCCCGCGCGAGTACGTGTTTGTCGCCGAGATCCCGAAATCGCCGGTCGGCAAGATCCTGCGCCGTCTGCTCGTCGCCGGCGAGTACCGGAGGGAATAGCATGAGCGATCCGCCGCCGCTGATGCCGATGCTCCCCAAGAGTTTCGACGGCTTCCGCCTGGAACTGGATCCTGAGCGGCAGCGCGCCGACGTGATCCTCGACCGGCCGCCGCTCAACATCGTCACGATGGCCGAGCGCGAGGAATTGCGCGCGGTGTTCGAGGTGCTCGACGCCGACGCCTGCATCCGCATGGTCGTGCTACGGGCCGCCGGCGAGCATTTTTCGAGCGGCGGCGAGATTCTCGACGCCTCGCCCGAGCACGTCTCGCGCCTCGCCTGGAACATCGCCGCCCCGGCGCGCTGCCGTAAGCCGGTCATCGCCGCCAGCCGCGGCTATTGCTTCGGCGTCAGTTTCGAATTGGCGCTCGCTTGCGATTTCCGCATCGTCTCAGAGACCTGCCTCTATTCCCTGCCCGAGCAGCATCTCGGTCAGATCCCCGGATCGGGTGGCGCTGCACGGCTGCAAAGGATGGTCGGCATCACCCGAGCCAAGGACATCGTCATGCGCTCGCGGCGCATTCCCGGCCGCCAGGCCTATGAGTGGGGAATCGCGACCGAGTGCGTTGCCGATGCCGAGCTGGAAGCCGCAACCGAACGGTTTGTCGAGGAGTTGCGCGGGTTCCCGCAGCTGGCCCAGCGCACCGCGAAGAAGCTGCTGAACGACATCGAGGACGCGAATTTGTCGCTGGCGATCGAGCAGGAGGGGCAGGCCTATGGTCGGCTGCGCGGCTCGGACGATTTCCGTGAGGGCGTCGAGGCCTTTCATCACAAGCGCCGACCGAATTCACCGGCAGATGACCTACACGGGGCGTGATGTCCGCCGTCTCGAGGATGCCGACCTGCTGCGTGGCGCCGGGCGCTTCGCCGACGATTTGCCGGTGCGGCGGGATACCTTGCACGCGGCGATCCTGCGCTCGCCGCATCCCCATGCCGAGCTCCTCTCGGTCGATGCGGAAGGCGCGCTGGCGCTGCCCGGCGTCGATTGCGTGGTTATCGGCGAGGATGCGCGCCGCTGGACGCGTCCCTTCGCGGTCGCGGTCAAGACGCCGATGCAGCACTGGTGTCTCGCTGTCGACCGGGTGCGCTATGTCGGCGAGCCGGTGGCGGTGGCGGTGGCGCGCGACCGCCACACCGCGGAGGATGCGTTGGAGCACATCGCCGTCCGATACCGGGCATTGCCGCCGGTCGTCGATGCCGAGAAAGCGGCCGAACCGGATGCGCCGCTGCTCCACCCGGCGGTCGGCTCGAACGTCGTCGGCGACCGCGCGCTTCGCTATGGCGACCCAGAGGCGGCCTTTGTCAAGGCGGCACATAGAGTCTCGGTCACGACCCGCTACCCGCGAAATGCCGCCAGTCCGCTCGAATGCTTTGTTGTGATCGCCGAATATCTGGCGGGCGAGGCGGCCTACGAGGTCACCGCGAATTTCCAGGGCCCCTTTGCGATGCACCCAGTCATGGCAATGGCGCTCAGTGTCCCGGGCAATCGGCTGCGCCTTCGCACGCCGCCGCATTCGGGCGGCAGCTTCGGGGCCAAGCACGCCGTGTTCCCCTATGTCGTGCTGCTGGCTCTGGCGGCGCGCAAAGCCGAGCGGCCGGTCAAATGGGTCGAGAGCCGGCTCGAGCACCTTGTCGCCGCCACGTCGGCGACCAACCGGGTGACCACCGTGTCGGCTGCAGTCGATCGGGACGGCGTCGTCACTGCCCTCGCCTGGGACCAGCTGGAGGATTGCGGCGCCTATCTGCGCGCGCCCGAGCCGGCGACGCTCTACCGCATGCACGCCAACATGACGGGCGCCTACCGCCATCTGTCGATCCGCAATCGCGTCGTGCTGACTAACAGACGCCGAGTGGACTGGTCCGCGGCTTTGGTGGGCCGGAGGTCTATTTCGCGCTCGAACGCCTGATGCAACGCATCGCCGCGACCCTCGGGCCCGATCCGCTGGAAGTGATCCGCTGCAATCTAGTTGAGGCATTTCCGCACCGCTGTCCGGCCGGCGCGGTCCTCGACTCGGGGGACTATCGGGCTGCAGTCGATGTCGCCAGCGAGCGCGGCGGTTTGGCCCAATTGCGGCATAGGCGCGATGAGGCGCGCAGCGAGGGCCGACTCTATGGCATTGGTTTTGCCGCGGTGGTCGAGCCGGCGATCTCGAACATGGGCTATATCACGACGGTGCTCAGCCCCGAGGAGCGGGACCAAGCCGGACCGAAGAGCGGGGCCCAGGCAGCCGCCACCGTGAGCCTCGACCCGCTCGGCGGCGTCTCGGTGGCAATCGACTCGGTGCCGCAGGGCCAGGGTCACTGCACCGCGACGGCGCAAATCGTCGCCGACATCTTCGGCCTTACCCCCGAAGCCATCCGGGTCGAGGCGGCAATCGATACCGGCAAGGATGCCTGGTCGATCGCCGCCGGCAATCATTCGAGCCGGTTTGCCGGTGCCACTGCCGGCGCGGTGTATCTCGCCGCAACCCGGCTCAAAAACCGGCTGACTGGCATCGCCGCGGCCCAGCTGAACGCAGGGCCGGAGGATCTCGTGTTCGCCGGCGGGTGTGTCTTCGCGGCGACGAACCCCGAGAATTCGCTGAGCTTTGCCCGCGTCGCGGCAACCGACCATTGGGCCCCCGCCGGTTCGCAGGAACCAGCGTTCCGGGAGACCGTGTTCTGGAGCCCGTCGGTGCTTGGAGCGCCCAATGCCGCCGACGAGGTCAACGGCTCGGCCGTCTACAGCTTCGCCTTCGATTTCTGCGGCGTCGAAATCGACGGTGATACCGGCATGGTTCGGGTCGACAAGTATGTGAGCCTGCACGACGCCGGGCGAGTTCTGAACCCGGCCCTGTTCGACGGCCAGGTGCGCGGCGGCTTCGCGATGGCGGTCGGCGCCGCCTTATACGAACAGCTCGCCTATGCCGAGGACGGCGGCTTTATCTCCGGCAGCCTTTTGGATTATGCCCTGTCGACCGCCTCGATGATCCCGGAACTGGAGATCTTGCATCAGGAGATCCCGTCGCCGGTGACCCCGCTCGGCGCCAAGGGGGTCGCCGAGGGGAACTCGATGAGTACGCCGGTGTGCATCGCCAATGCGGTCGCCGACGCGCTCGGAGTGGCGGAGGTCAGCCTCCCGCTGACACCGGAGCGTCTGCTGGAGATGGTGAGGCGCCGGGGCCAATAGCCGATCAGCATCGGTCGGCCGTTTTGGGACCGAGCGGCGAGAGTTCGACGGGCTGATGCGCGAGGCGCTTGATCTGCCGCAGCCAAAGGGGAATGTTGCGCGTCGCTTTGCGCTATTTTCCGAAATGAAATCAAATAGGATCAATGAGGCGCAGCAGCTGGGTTTTCGCCGAGCGCCAGCCATTCCGCCAGAAGCCGGCCATTACCCGCTCGGAAATGCTCGTCGAGCACCTGGGAGCTAAGGATCCGGTCGGCACGGAACTGCCGGAACCCGTTCCGCAGCTCGCACCAGGCGGCCACCGCCGTGACGTCGATATAAGGCCACGATCTCCTCGATTGGGCCCCAGCCTGACGCTGTTGGCGACCAGGACAGAGCGGCGCAAGCGTCGCAAATGCCCCCAGCAAATGTATTATGAACACCTGACCAGGCCGAATCGAGATCGGGCAAGGATTTAAGGCTGACGGTCTCTCCGCAACGCTCGCGGCCCCGGCGAGCTGGTCTCCCCGAAAGACGCGCTCGTGAACCCTAATACGGCTTTTGATGCGGTGTTCGAGCGCATCTCTCGTTTCGGGGAGCAGGCGAACGATCCCGAATAGCTCGCCTCAGGTATGTTCTTGACCCCGATCCGGTGAAAACCTGACCGCCTCGCCAACGGCAAACTTGTGAGTTGTCATCGTACCCCTCAACAACTCTCGCGTTGATGCCCCACTGGCCGCACTGATTTCGTTCGACAACCAACGCGCCGCAACAGTAATCCCCGAAGCGTACGGTTGCGCCGGCGACCGCTGGCCAGAACGCGTCATTGAGCGCCGCGTTTTATCCGTCGCTGTTCGCCGGTCGCGGAAAACATCTTTTCCGTAAATTTTGCGTACGAATCCGAGAGAGCCTTAGGTTGGAGCATATAACACGTTCGGATAATTGGCGTCCCCTACCGGATTCGAACCGGTGTTGCCGCCGTGAGAGGGCGGTGTCCTGGGCCTCTAGACGAAGGGGACGGAGCCAGTGTCGTTAATAGCGGCTCGGGACGGCGAGATCAAGCTCGCGCGCCAGCGGCGGGCGTCAAGTGCCTATTCGCGGAAATTGACGTATTGCAATGGCTGCTCGATCTTCAGGCCGCGGGCGACGGCAATCGTAGCCTGCAGATCGTCGCGCTTTTTGCCGGTGACGCGCAACTCGTCGCCCTGGACCGACACCTGTACTTTCAGCTTGGTGTCCTTGAACTCTCGGATCAGCTGCCTCGCGAGAGTTGCGTCGACCCCCTGCCGCAACACGATCGTCTGCCTCAGCGTATTGCCGGAAGCCTTCTCCGGCGTCTTGTAATCGAGCGCCGCCGGTTCGACTTTGCGCCGCGTTAGATGCACCTTCAGAAGCTCGTGCATCTGCTTCAGCTTGAGCTCATCGTCGGCGAGGATAGTAAGGACGCCTTCCTGCCGATTGATCCTGCATCTGCTGCCCTTGAAATCGAAGCGCGTTCCGATCTCGCGCGTCATTCCGGCCAGGGCATTGTCGACCTCGGCAAGATCGATCCGCGAAACGATGTCGAAGCTTGGCATAGCCGCCTCATTCGCTCAGTGCCAGTTTCGTCCGATATAGCGCGGCGGCCGGCCAAAATCAGCGCCGATCAGCGGGCTTCTTTCCCGGCCGCATGAAATAGCAGCTGGTCTATATGGAGGCTCTCGTCACGATCGCTCGCGAAAGTCCTGCGCCGTTGCGACCAGTGCTGTTTCGGGCGAGATTGGGGGATGCCAGTCGAGAGCGGTTCGTGTCCAACTGTCGTCGACCTGCAGCGAATTGGTGAGCCGGACGATCAGGGGCCCCAACAGCGGAAGGCCGTGGAACGGCGCGAAGATGATCGGAGGGACCGTAAAGAGTCGCGGTCGGCGATCCAGCCCGACGGCGAGCAGCCGGATCATCTCGGGTGTCGACAGATCGACCGCGTCGCGCGCCAGGAGCACGCGTCCAATGGCGCCGGGATGGACGCTCGCGTGCGCGACGAGATCGACGAGATTCTCAATAAAAATCAGGCTGCGCCGGTTGTCGATCCCGGCGAAGGGTAGCGGCAGTCCGCTCGCGACCAGCTGGATCAACAAGCGAAAATTGCCCCTGACTCCGGGGCCGTAGACCAGAGGCGGGCGCAAGATGACGAGTTCGAGACCGGTTCCCCGTGCAGCCGCTTGCAGGGCTCGTTCGATTGCGAGCTTTTGGCGGCCGTAGGAGTCCCGGGGCAGCATCGGGTCGTCCGAGCGAAGGGGTGACCCGGGTGGGGTCACATCGCGCATCGCTCTGATCGAGCTCATATAGAGGAGCCGCCGCACCCCGCCTTCGGCTGCAGCGCGCGCGAGCGCGGCGGCCGCCCCCGGCTCGTCCATTCCGGCACCGCTTGACACCCGGGAATGTGCGCGATTCGCCAGATGGATGACGATCTCGTCATCATCGAGATGTTTCGACCAGTCGGTAGTCGGGCCGATATCGCCGATCGAGCGAAGCTCGGCCCCGGGTATCGGTGCTGCCAAGCCCCTTGTGACGCCGGTGACGGTATGGCGGCATGCCACAAGCCTGGCGCACAACGAGCGGCCGATGAAGCCGGCCGCACCGGTCACTAGAATGCGCGCCAAGCCTCTTTTCTTCGCTGGATGCCTGCGTCCCGATTGTGCGGGCGATCTGCAGGCAAATGTATTAGAGAAACGGAGGTGCCCTTCAACCCTCATTCCTGTTGCCGTGGCCGTTCACGATATCACGACATCACGGTCGGCGCCGCCACCGATCGGTGCGCCGCAGGGGGCGCGACGGCCGAAGCTGCTCTTCCTCGTCACCGAAGACTGGTATTTTTGGTCCCACCGCCTGCCTGTCGCCCGCGCCGCGCGGGCAGTCGGCTTCGCCGTCGTGGTCGCGACCCGGGTTCGCGCGCACGGTGATCGCATCCGAAAAGAAGGTTTTGCACTACGCCCGCTAGCTTGGCACCGTCGTGGCGACGGGCTCCTCGGGGCCGGGAGAGCGATTGCCGAGATTGCGCAACTTTATCGCGCCGAGCGGCCCGACCTTGTCCACCATGTCGCGTTGAAGCCCGTGCTGTTCGGCGGCATCGCCCGACGCCTCGGCTTCGCGGGCTCACCAGACGCTCCAGCGGTCACCGATTCGATTATGGGCCTGGGATCCGGCTTTTCATCTACGAGCTTTGCCGCGAGGCTGCGCCGGCCGGCGCTGGGTATTGGGCTGCGGCTCGCTGCGGGCCGGCACCGGGGTTGGGTCGTCGTGCAGAATCCGGAAGACCGCGCCGCACTTGTCCGTCTCGGCATCGAACCGGAGCGGATCACGATGATCAGAGGTTCCGGTGTCGATCTGAGCCGCTTTTTGCCGATCCCTGATCCCCGGACCGCGACCGTCACGGTCGCGTTGGTGTCGCGGATGCTGCGCGAGAAAGGCGTTCTCGACGCGGTTGCCGCGATCCGTTTGCTGCAGTCGCGCGGCGTGCCGGTGAAGCTGCTGCTCGCCGGACCGACTGATCTCGACAATCGCGGCTCACTCACCACAGATTGCCTCTCTGCGCTTGCTGCAGAGCCCGCGGTCGATTGGCTCGGCCCGGTCGCAGATGTCCGCGAGGTGTGGCGACGGGCGGCGATCGCCGTACTGCCGTCGACCTATGGCGAAGGCGTCCCCAAGGCGCTGCTCGAGGCGGCTGCTTGCGCGCGCCCGATCGTCGCCACCGATGTTCCCGGTTGCCGCGAGGTGGTCCGCGCCGGTGAAACCGGCATACTCGTCGCGCCCAGGGATGTCGAGGGACTGGCTGCGGCCATCGCAGCGCTGGCGGCGGATCCGGCGCGGCGCTCGGCAATGGGCCGTGCCGGGCGCGCGTTGATCGAAGCCGAGTTTAGGGAGGACATCGTCGTCCGCGAAACGCTCGCCGTCTATTGCGCCGCCTTGCAAGAGAGAGCGGCACGGCGATGATCCGGGCTTGGCTCGCCGCCGCCGCGATCGGGAGCGCCGCGCGCGGCTTGTGGTTATCTTCGCCGCGAGTGTGCAACACTCGCCCGCGTCCTGCTATCGAGGATCTGCCGATGACGACGATTCTCTATTCCCACCCAGCCTGTCTCGAACACGACCCGGGACCGCATCATCCGGAATCGGCGGCGCGATTGCGCGCTGTGCTCACGGCGCTCGATGATCCGGAATTCACCGGGCTGGAGCGCCGCGAGGCTCCGGAAGCAGCGCTCGACGACCTCCTGCGAGTCCACTCCCGGCGGCACGTCGAGCGCACTCTCGGCGCAGTCCCGCGATCCGGCCATGTCGGGATCGATGCTGATACGATCCTGTCGCCGGCTTCAGGAACAGCCGCGTTGCGCGCCGCCGGAGCTGTCGTCGCCGCAGTCGATGCGGTTGTCGCAAAAGAGGCCGACAATGCCTTCTGCGCGGTTCGCCCGCCCGGCCATCATGCCGAACCCGAGCGGGCGATGGGATTTTGCCTGCTCAACAATGCTGCGATCGGGGCGCTCCGGGCCCGCGAGGTGCACGGTCTCGCGCGGGTGGCGGTCATCGATTTCGACGTCCATCACGGCAACGGCACGCAGGCGGCTTTCGAGAGCGACGGCAGCCTCTTCTATGCTTCGACGCATCAATACCCGCTGTACCCCGGAACCGGCGCCGCGAACGAGACCGGTGTCGGCAACATCGTCAACGTGCCGTTGCGCCCAATGTCCGGCTCCGGCCCGTTCCGCCTCGCCATGACGCAGCGCATTCTGCCGGCGTTGGATGCCTTTCGGCCCAATCTCGTGGTGGTCTCTGCGGGATTCGATGCGCATAGGAACGATCCGCTGGCGCAGCTCTTGCTGGAGGAACGGGACTACGCCTGGGTTACCGACATGCTGCTCGAGATCGCGGCTCGCCATGCCGAACAGCGCTTCGTCGCGACACTTGAGGGCGGCTATGATCTGGGTGCGCTCGGCGCCAGCGTCGCGGCGCATGTTCGCGCTTTGATGTCGGTTTGATAGTCGCGACCGGCTGCCCGCTGTTGTAATTCTGCAACTGGATTGGGGCTTTGCGCTCTCGTTATCGGTTAGACAGCGTTAACATCCTCGCGTATTTTGTTAAGAAGACACCAGATGGTCGATCCAGGCGTTCCTCCCGATATCGCCGCAATGAGTTTCGAGGAAGCGCTCGCTGAACTCGAGCAGATCGTGCGACGGCTCGAAGGCGGGCAAGTCAAGCTCGACGAAGCCATCCAGTCGTACGAGCGTGGGGCTCAATTGAAACGGCATTGTGAAACAAAGCTCAACGAAGCGCAGCAAAGGGTCGATCGGATCGTTATCGGCCCAGAGGGCGCCATCAGCGTGGAGCCGGCGAAACTTGACTGAGACGCTGTGGTCGCAGCCGGTCTCTCTTGCTGAAGCCCTCGAGCAGGCGGCGAGTTTGACCGATGCCTCGTTGGAGCGGCTGTTGCTGGTGCCGCCGGATCTCGAAGCGAGGGTCTATGATGCGATGCGCTATGCGGCTCTGGCGCCGGGGAAACGGCTGCGCCCCTTTCTGGTGTTGGCGAGCGCAAGGCTTTTCGGGGTCGCGCGGCGCTGCGCACTGCAGGTCGCAGCGGCCGTCGAGATGGTGCACGCATATTCCCTCGTGCACGACGACCTGCCGGCGATGGACAACAGCGATCTGCGCCGCGGCCGCCCGACCTGCCACAAACAATTCGACGAAGCGACTGCCGTGCTCGCCGGAGACGGGCTGTTGACTGCCGCCTTCGAGGCGCTGTCCGATCCCGACACGCATGGCGATCCGGCCGTGCGATGCGAGCTTGTCGCAGCGCTCGCCAGCGCCGCCGGCGCTGCCGGTATGGTGGGCGGTCAGATGATCGATCTGCTTGCCGAGCATCAGAGTTTGGACATCGGGGCGATTACCCGACTGCAGCGCATGAAGACCGGCGCATTGATCGCCTTTTCGTGCGAGGCCGGGGCGATTCTCGCCAAAGCACCCCTCGAAGTCCGGACCGCTCTGCGTGGCTATGCCCACGATCTGGGGCTCGCGTTCCAAATCGCTGACGATCTTCTCGATGTTGAAGGCTCCGAAGCGGAGACCGGGAAGCCGGTCGGGGCAGATGCCGTCGCCGGAAAGGCCACCTTTGTCTCGATCCTTGGGGTAAAACGTGCGCGGGCGCAGGCTGAGCTATTGATCCGCCAGGCCGTGGCGCACCTTGATTTGTTCGAACAAAGAGCGGAACTTTTGCGAGAGGTGGCGCGATTCGTAATCGCCCGCCGTACGTGAGGAGCGCAGAATTGGATCCAAAACCAATACGCCCGATTTCCAATCGGACGCCGCTGCTCGACCAGATCGATGTTCCCGCCGATCTCCGGAAACTGCCCGAGCAAGATCTGCGGCAGCTCGCTGACGAGTTGCGGACGGAGTTGATCGACGCGGTGTCGATCACCGGCGGCCACTTCGGCGCTAGTCTCGGCGTCGTCGAGCTCACCGTGGCACTACACTACATCTTCGACACGCCGCATGACAGGCTGATCTGGGATGTCGGCCACCAGGCTTACCCGCACAAGATTCTGACTGGGCGCCGCGATCGCATCCGCACCATTCGCCAGGTTGGCGGGCTGTCCGGTTTCACCAAGCGCGCGGAGAGCGAATACGACCCGTTTGGCGCTGCGCACGCCTCGACGTCGATTTCCTCTGCGCTCGGCATGGCCGTCGCGCGCGACTTGCGCGGTCAGCGGCGGAACGTCATCGCGGTGATCGGCGACAGCGCGATGAGCGGGGGAATGGCCTATGAAGCGATGAACAACGCAGGGGCGATGGATTCTCGGCTGATCGTCGTCCTCAACGACAATGACATGTCGATCGCGCCCGCGGTCGGCGCGATGAGCGCCTATCTGTCGCGCCTGCTCTCCTCGAAATCATTCATGTCATTGCGTCACATCGCCAAGGAGGTGGCGCGGCATTTCCCAAGGCGGCTCGAGGATGCGGCGCGGCGCGCCGAAGAGCTGGCCCGCAGCTTCATCACCGGCGGGACCTTGTTCGAAGAGCTCGGCTTCTACTATGTCGGCCCGATCGACGGTCACAATATCGACCATCTGTTGCCGGTTTTGAAAAACGTCCGCGACAGCAACGAACCGGGACCCGTCCTCGTCCATGCGGTGACCGAGAAGGGCCACGGGTATTTGTCGGCCGAGCAGGCCGAAGACAAGTGGCACAGTGTGGCCAAGTTCGATGTCGTCACCGGGACCCAGGCCAAATCGACCCCGAAGGCGCCGCAATACACTACCATCTTCGCCAAGTCGCTGATTGCCGAAGCCGAAAAGGACGACCGCATCGTTGCGATCACCGCCGCGATGCCGTCGGGCACCGGGCTCAATCTGTTCAGCGACAAGTTCCCGAACCGCTGCTTTGACGTCGGCATCGCCGAGCAACATGCGGTGTGCTTTGCCGCCGGCCTCGCCGCCGAAGGTATGAAACCCTTTGCCGCGATCTATTCGACCTTCCTGCAGCGCGCCTACGACCAGGTCGTGCACGATGTCGCGATCCAGAAATTGCCGGTGCGCTTTGCGATCGACCGCGCCGGCTTGGTCGGCCAGGACGGCCAGACCCACGCCGGCTCGTTCGACATCACCTATCTCGGCTGTCTGCCCGGCTTCGTGATCATGGCGGCCGGCGACGAGGCTGATCTCGTCCACATGGTCGCGACCGGCGTCGCGATCGACGACGGCCCTTCGGCGGTACGCTACCCGCGCGGCGAAGGCATCGGGGCCGAATTGCCGACACTCGGCGTGCCGCTCGAAATCGGCCGCGGGCGGGTCCTACGCGAAGGCACAACGATCGCGCTGTTGAACTTTGGCGGTCGGCTTGCCGAATGCATGAAGGCGGCGCAGGAGCTTGCCGCTTATGGTCTGTCGACGACGGTCGCCGACGCCCGGTTCGCCAAGCCGCTCGATACCGACCTCGTCAACCGCCTGGTGCGCGAGCACGAGGTCGTGATTACGGTCGAGGAAGGCGCGATCGGCGGCTTCGGCAGCCACGTGCTGCATCACCTGGCGATGAACGGGTTGCTCGATCACGGGCTAAAAATCCGCACGATGGTCTTGCCCGACGTCTTCCTCGACCACGATTCGCCGCAGGCGCAGTACGACCAAGCCGGGCTCAGCGCGCGCCACATCGTGGCGATGGCCTTGTCGGCGCTCGGCCGCGAGATCGCCGCGCAACCGGCCCGCGCCTGACCCTCCGAGCGGTGGCGGCAAGACGGCGCGCCGACCAACTCCTCGTCGAACAAGGCTTGGCAGAAAGCCGGACGAAGGCGCAGGCGCTGATCCTCGCGGGCCTCGTCAGCTGCAACGGACGGCGCGTCGACAAACCGGGAGAACAGCTCGCGGCCAATCTGGCACTGGCGCTCAAGGGGCGCGATCATCCTTGGGTTTCGCGCGGCGGCCTCAAGCTGGTCCATGCGCTGGACCATTTCGACATTTCGGTCGATGGCAAAGTGGCGCTCGACATCGGCGCCTCCACTGGGGGTTTTACCGACGTGCTGTTGGCGCGCGGTGCCAAGCGCGTCCATGCCGTCGATGTCGGACACGGTCAGCTGGCGTGGCGGTTGCGCCAGGATCCGCGCGTCGTCGTGCATGAGCGGCTGAACGCGCGTTTCCTGACCAGCGTGGACATTCCTGAGCCGGTCGACATCATCACCTGCGATTCAAGCTTCATCGGCCTCGCAACTGTGCTGCCGGCGCCGCTCGCACTTGCTGCCGACCGGGCCGAACTCGTCGCGTTGGTTAAGCCGCAATTCGAGGCCGACCGGGAGCATGTCGGCAAGGGCGGGGTCGTGCGCGATCCCGCGGTGCAGCGCGAGGTTTGCGAGCGCGCCGCCGGGTGGGTTTCGGCGCAGGTGGGCTGGGTGATGACCGGGATTGTCGAAAGCCCGATCCTTGGCCCCGAGGGCAACCGCGAATTCCTGCTCTATGCTCGCCGCTTTAGAGAGGAGGGGCGATGACGGCCACCACCACCGGCTTCGCCGGGTTTCGGCCGGCGGCCTTCGCTTTCTTCCGCGAGCTGCAGGACAACAACGACCCCGCCTGGTTCAGACCCCGCAAAGCCGTCTACGAGACCGAAGTACTGGCGCCGTTCCGCGACCTGATCGTCGCGGTCGTGGCAGCGCTTCGGGAAGCTGAATTGCCGCTCGCCGGCGATCCCAGGAGCAGCATCTTCCGCATCTACCGCGACGTGCGCTTCTCCTCCGACAAGCGGCTCTACAAGACGCATGCCGGCGCGGTGCTGACGCGCTCCGGCGACAAGCGGGACCCCGGTGTTCTCTACCTTCACGTCGCGCCGGGGGAGTCGATGGTGGCGGCCGGGTTCTGGCATCCTGAACCCGCTCTCTTGACGCGATTGCGGCGCGCCATTCTCGACGATCCCGAGGGATTTTTGACGATGGCTGAGGGGCTCGCTGCCGCCGGTTCTCCGCCTTCCAGCGACGAGCGGCTGAGCCGCCCGCCGCGGGGTTTCGACGCGGCGAAGGGAACCCCGGTCGCCGAGTATGTCGGCTGGAAATCCTTTACCAGCCACGCCCCGCTCAGCGACGCCGAGATGCAGTCGCCGCCCTTGGTCAACCGCATCGTCGATTTCACGCGCGCGGTTCTGCCGCTTCTCGAATGGGGCTGGGGGGTGATCGACGACGAAACACCTGTCGCGATCCGCACACCGCGGCGGCCACTTCCCAAACCCGATTTCTAGCCAGCTTGCTGCGACAGTTCCACCACGGCGCGGGCGACCCGCTCGGCGCGATCGCGCTGGCGCGGTTCGGCGCGGGCTCGAACGGCCGCGACGACCGCGGGATTGGCCTGCTCCGGCGAACCCGACGCGAAGGGCGGCGCCGGATCGTATTCGATGCCGAGCTGGATCGCCTCCGCCGTGTCTTTCCCGGCGATCTCGGCGGCGACGGTCAGCGCCACGTCGATGCCGGCGGTGACGCCGCCGCCGGTGAAGAATTTGCCATCGACGACAACGCGCTCGGCGACCGGCTCGGCGCCGAACGAGCGCAACAGATCGCGCGACATCCAATGGCTCGTGGCGCGCCTCGCACGCAATAGTCCTGCGGCTCCGAGCACCAACGAGCCGGTACAGACCGCCACGACATAGGGCGCTTCCGCCGCGGCGCAGCGCAGAAAGGCAAGGACCTCGGCATCCTCGAGCAACGGGTTGATGCCCGGCCCTCCGGGAACAAAGACAAGGTCCAACGTCGGACAGGAATGGAAGGCCGCCGTCGGCAGGATCGTCAGCCCGTGCTCCGAGCGCACCGGCTCGAGAGTTTTCCACAACAGCAGCGTTTCCGCATCCGGGAGCCGAGCGAGGACCTCGTAGGGGCCAGTCAGGTCGAGCTGAGTGAGGTTGGGAAACACCAGCATCCCGCTGCGGAAACGCGTCTCCTTCATTGCCCTTCTCCTCTCCGACGTCGTTTATGTCTATCGGGAGAGCGATCCTCAGACAATATGGAGACAATAATGCCCCTGATGCTTGCCAGCCCGGCGATCCCGCCAGGCGGCGAGATACCGGCGCAATACACCTGCGACGGCACCGATATCTCGCCGCCGCTATCGTGGTCGGGGGTACCGCAGGGCACCCAGAGCCTGGTTCTCGTCGTCGAGGATCCCGACGCGCCTTCCGGGGTGTTCCGTCATTGGGCGGCTTTCGGCATCCCGCCCAGCTCGCATGGTCTCGATGCCGGGTATGCGGCAACCCGGCCGGCCGCCGGGTTCCGCGAAGGACGCAACGATTTCGGCCAGCCCGGTTACGGCGGCCCCTGCCCGCCGAAAGGTCATGGCACCCATCACTATCATTTCCGTTTGCTGGCGATCAGCCGGCCGACCCTCGATCTGGGCGCCGCAGCGACCGCGGCCGATGTGCTGAGAGCGGCACAGCCCTACGTGATCCAGCAGACCGACCTGATCGGCACCTATCACCGCTAGCAGCCGGTCCCGCAACCCGAATTTGTATAAAGTACTCTCGATTGTGCAATCTGCAGCGAATCAGCAGCGAGATTCCCCTTATAGTTGTATAACAACCAGACAGCCGCGCCACGGCGCGACCTCGCTCTCCGCCGCCTTGCATATCGCCACCAGCCGCGTCATCGGCCGCCGCTACCCGCCGCCCCCGCGCGGTCGAATTCCGCAAATTCCCGGCGCAAGTCGAGTAGGCGGTGCCGGCCGATCTCGTCGCCGCAATCACTCTGACCCAACACGGTTCAGGCTACTCTGCTCCGCCCACTGTCCAAATTACGTCGGTTGCCGGAGACGCAGGGCCAAGTGCGACCGCGATCGCCGAGATTGGCTGAGAGTCACGTCGACGGCGAGTATTTGCCATACCCCGCTCGCATGAGAACCTCGCTGACTTCGCTAAGGACGGCGGGGTCGTCGATCGTCGCAGGCGTCTGGTAGTCCTCGCCATCGGCGATCTTGCGCATCGTGCCGCGCAGGATCTTGCCCGAGCGGGTCTTTGGCAGGCCGGCCACGACGAGTGCTGCCTTGAAGCTCGCGACCGGCCCGATGCGCTCGCGCACCAGTTCGATGGCTTCGCGCTCGACCTCCTTGACCGACCGTTTAACGCCAGCTTTGAGCACCAGAAAGCCGAGCGGCACCTGACCCTTGAGCGCATCGGCGACGCCGATTACGGCGCATTCGGCGACATCGGGGTGCGCCGCCAGCACCTCTTCGATCTCGCCGGTCGACAGGCGGTGAGCGGCGACATTGATGATGTCGTCGGTACGGGTCATTACGTGGATGTAGCCGTCGGCGTCGATGAGCCCGGCATCGGCGGTCTCGTAAAAGCCGGGATAGGTCGTCAAATAAGAAGCGACAAAACGGTCGTCGGCCTGCCATAGCGTCGGCAGCGCGCCCGGCGGCAACGGCAGTTTGATCGCCAAAGCTCCGATTTCGCCGGGAGTGAGCTCCCGTGCCGTCCCCACTGCCTCGGCGTCGAGGACGCGGACGTCCCAGCCGGGCACGGACCGGGTACAGGAGCCGTGTTTGACAGGTAAACGCCCGATCCCGAGGCAGTTGGCGCCGATCGGCCAGCCGGTCTCGGTCTGCCACCAATGATCGATCACAGGGATGCCGAGATGCTCTTCGGCCCAGGCGACGGTCGGCGGGTCGGCGCGCTCGCCGGCGAGGAACAGCGCGCGAAAGTGGCCGAGATCGCGCGTGCGTATCAGTTCGCCACTCGGGTCTTCGCGTTTGATCGCGCGGAAGGCGGTCGGCGCGGTGAAGAACACCCGCACGCGATGCTGCTCGATGACGCGCCAGAACGCGCCGGCATCGGGCGTCCCGACCGGTTTGCCCTCGTACATGACCGTCGTACAACCCAGCAGCAGCGGGGCGTAGACGATATAGGAGTGCCCGACCACCCAGCCGACGTCTGAGGCGGTCCAGAACACCTCGTCGGGCTGCACGCCGTAGATCGAGCGCAGCGACCAGTGCAACGCCACGGCATGGCCGCCATTGTCGCGCACCACGCCCTTTGGCACCCCAGTCGTGCCCGAGGTGTAGAGAATGTAGAGCGGATCGGTCGCAAACACCGGGACGCAGTCTGCGGGCCGCGCGGTTGCGGTGAGTTCGCGCCAATCGTGGTCTCGGCCGGCGACCATGTCGGCGCGGCACATCGGCCGCTGCAGGATCACGCAATGCTCGGGCTTGGCGCTCGCCTCGGCGATGGCGGCGTCGAGCAACGGTCTGTAGGCAATTACCCGGTTGACCTCGATGCCGCACGAAGCCGAGAGGACCACCCGCGGCTTGGCGTCGTCGATGCGGGTCGCGAGCTCGTGCGCAGCAAAGCCGCCGAAGACTACCGAGTGGACGGCGCCGATGCGGGCGCAGGCCAGCATCGCCATCGCCGCCTCCGGGACCATCGGCATGTAGATCAGCACCCGGTCACCCTTGACGACGCCGAGCCCGGCGAGCACGCCCGCCAAACGTGCGACCGCGTCGCGCAGCTCGCGGTAGGTGAAGCGCGCGATCTGTCCGGTGACCGGGCTGTCCCAGATCAACGCGGCGCGCTCCCCACGTCCCGCCGCGACGTGGCGGTCGAGCGCATTCCAGCAAGTATTGAGCCTGGCGCCCTCGAACCAGCGATAAAAGGGCGGCCGGCTCGCGTCGAAAACTCTATCCCAGCGCCGCTCCCAATCGATCGCCTCTGCCGCCTGCGCCCAGAATTCCTCTGGTCGCTCGATCGACCGGCGATAGGTCTCGGCGTAGCTCGGCATGGCCATCTCCTCCCTCAGATGCCCAGCTTACCGCAAACGCCCGCCTCTTGCGCGCCGCGCTTGTGCGGACTAAGTCTTTTTAGTCTAGTCAAGTTGCAAGTTGCGATCGATGCGAACTGTCAACATGCACGAAGCCAAGACGCACCTGTCGCGGCTCGTCGAGCGCGCAGCGAAAGGCGAACCTTTTATTATTGCCAAGGCCGGCAAGCCGCTGGTCAAGGTCATGCCACTCGACGCGCCGGCGACGGGCGAAACAAAGCGGCTCGGTTTTATGGCCGGGCAGATCTCTGTGCCCGACGATTTCGACACGATGTGCGCCGACGAGATCGAAAAATTGTTCTATGGCGAGAAGTGAGGCTATTGCTCGATACGCACTTGCTGCTGTGGGCGGCCGGTTCGGTCGCGCGCCTGTCAGCTGTTGCCCGCGAACTCATCGACGATCCGAAAAACGAGCTGCTGTTCAGTGCAGCCAGCCTTTGGGAGATCGCGATAAAGCGGGCCCTGCGCCGTGACGATTTCCAGCTCGACGTGCGGCTGCTGCGACGCGGGCTGTTGAACAACGGATATCGCGAACTCGGCGTCACCGGCGAGCACGCCGTCGCCATTGAAGGGCTGCCGCCGATCCACAAGGACCCGTTTGATCGTCTGCTGATCGCGCAGAGCATCATTGAAGGCATAACGCTGCTGACATCGGACGGGCTCGTCGCGCAATACCCGGCTCCGGTGCAGAAAGTATGATCCAGCCACAAGCCGGCCTCATTCCGCCTCAGCAATCACCAGCCGCGGGCCGAACACACCAGCCTCGCGCGCCGGCTCCCGCTTTTAGACGGTTGAGCGTGCCTTCCTCATCCGCCCCCATCAGCCGCGAATAGCCCACCACATCGGCGGCCAGGATCGCGGCGAGACGGCGGGTCTGGCTCACGTCCCCTCGTCCATCGCCAGGCGCAGGCCCGACAGAAACAGCTCGCGGTGCTCGGGGTTGCGCCACGGTAGGTCGCTCGGCACGACCTGAGGGGTAATGGTGCGCAGCCGGGCGACGATCGCGCGCGCTTCGTCAAGCCGCCCCATATGGGCATAGCACGCGGCGAGAGTTCGGTATGAGTTGGGAAAGCCCGGGTGGTTTTGAATGGACAGGAGCAGCTTCGACGCCGCTTCGTCAAACCGGCGTTTGAGGAAATAGGCGATACCCATCACGGTTAGGGGCTGACCCATGCGCTCGCGCGGGCTCAGCCGCAGCGAGGTCTCGACATGCTCGATCGCGAGGTCGGGTTGGCCGGCCCAGACCCTGAGAACGCCGCTCCGATACCAGCCGCGAGCGAAGCTCGGGTTGAGCGCCAACGCACGATCGATCAGCTCGATCATGGCGCCGATATCCTCGCCGAAATACGCCAACGCCTCCGCGGCATTGGCGAGGGTGCCCGGGTCGTTCTGCGCCATCTGGAGCGCCTGTCGCGCAAGAGCGGTGGCGTTGCCACGGTTGGTCTCCGGCGCTTCTGTCCAGCCGTCATTGACCAGCCGCATGTGGCAGATCGCCGCCCAGGAAAGCGCCGGCCCGTAATCGGGATCAATCGCGATCGCCTGCTCCAGCAATCCCAGGGCCGCGAAAACCCGCTCCTTCGTGATAGGATAAAAGGTCGAAAGCGCGCGCAGGTAGAGATCGTAGGCGCTGAGGTCGGTTGTTGGCCGCGCGGCGGATCGGCGCATCTCGGCGGCGTGCAATGCCGGCTCGATGACGCCGGCGACGGTGGCCGCCACCTTGTCCTGAAGCTCGAAGACATCTTCGCGCGAGCCGTCGAACCGGTCGGCCCACAGATGCGCGCCGGTCGCCGTGTCGATCAGCTGCGCGGTAATGCGTACCCGATTGCTGCCCTTGCGCACCGAGCCTTCGAGCACGTAACGCACGCCAAGTTCGCGCCCGATTTGTTTCACATCGACCGCCTGGCCCTTGTAGGTGAAGCTCGAATTGCGGGCGATGACGAAGAGCCAATGGATGCGCGACAGCGCGGTAATGATCTCCTCGACCATGCCGTCGGCGAAATATTCCTGCTCGGGGTCGCCGCTCAGATTGGCGAAGGGAAGCACCGCAATCGACGGCTTGTCCGGGAGCGGAAGCGCCGGTACGGGTGACGTCTTCGGCGCGTGGTTGCCAACTCGATAAACCCGCACCGGCCGCGCGATGTTTTTGAGCTGCTGCTCGCCGATGTCTTCGAAGACGAGGTCTAGTTTGCCCGCGGCATCCTCCTGTACCCGCGCTGCGACGCAAACACCGCCGGGATCGGCGAGGGCTTCGAGGCGCGCTGCGATATTGACCCCGTCGCCAAAGATGTCGCCGTCCTGGACGACGATGTCGCCGACGTTGATACCGATGCGAAACTCGATGCGGTTGTCGGGCGGCATACCGGCGCTGCGCCCGGTCATCTCGCGCTGCATTTCGACGGCGCAGCGCAATGCATCGACCACGCTGGCGAATTCGACGAGCAACCCGTCCCCGGTGGTCTTGACGAGGCGGCCGCGGTGCTCGGCGATTTTCGGATCGACCAGCTCGCGGCGCAGCGCTTTGAGGCGTTCGAGCGTGCCTTCCTCGTCCGCTCCCATCAGCCGCGAATAGCCCGCCACATCGGCAGCGAGGATCGCCGCAAGCCGTCGGGTCTGGTTCATTGCGCCCCGCCGGCCGCCAGGCGCAGGCCCGACAGAAATAGCTCGCCATCCTCGGGGCGGCGGAATGGGTTCGCAGTCGGCGCAACCACAGGGGTGAGTGCTGCCAGCCGCTGAAGAACCGGTCGCGCTTCGTCAAGCCGGCCCATATGCGCATAGCAGGCCGCCAGCGCGCGATATGTCGGTGTGAACGCAGGAACCTCCTCGAGCGAGACCCGCAGCACAGCCAACGCATCCTCGAACCGACGACTGACGAAATGAGCCGAGCCGATCCCGGCCAGATGGAAGCCCCTCTGACTGCGGGGATTGAGACGCATCGAGGTCTCGAAATGCTGGATCGCCAGATCGGGTTGACCGGCGAACAGGCGCAGCCAGCCGCTCCAATACCAGCCGTAGGCAAAGCTCGGATTGAGTGCGAGAGCACGATCAATCATGGCGAGGGCGGCATCGATATCCTCGCCGAAGCGCCCGAGCACCATGGCGGCGCGGCCGAGGACGCCCGGGTCATCGGCGGCGGCGCTCAGGGCCTCGCGGGCAAGATCAATCGCCGCGCGGCGATTTTCGTCCTGATCGCGATCATCAGTCCAATCGTAGTTTTCGAGGTCGACCCGGTAGGTCGCCGCCAACGCGAGAGCAGGACCGTAGCGCGGTTCGCGATCGATTGCCTGCTCGAGCAGATCGAGCGCCTGAGCGAGGTGCTGCCGCTCGTAGCTCGAAGCAGCCGCGCGCGCCCGCAGATAAAGATCGTAAGCAGTTAAATCTTTCGTTGGCCGTTCGGCTGAGTAACGGATCTCCGCGGCTTGCAAAGTCGGCTCGATAACGCCGGCTATACTGAGTGCGACCTTATCCTGAAGATCAAAGACATCATCGAGCGAGCCGTCGAAGCGGTCGGCCCATAGGTGTGCCCCGGATTCCGCTTCGATCAATTGCGCCGTAATGCGCACCCGCCCACCACCCTTCCTGACCGAGCCTTCGAGCACGTACCGCACGCCTAGCTCACGGCCCACCTGCTTCACATCGACCCTGCGATCTTTGTAGGTGAAGCTCGAATTGCGGGCGATGACGAAGAGCCAGCGGATGCGGCTGAGCGCGGTGATGATCTCCTCGACCATGCCGTCGGCGAAATACTCTTGCTCGGGGTCGCCGGACAGGTTCTGGAACGGCAACACCGCGATCGACGGTTTGTCTGGCAGCGGCAGCAC
>Ga0318576_10000030_pt1 | contig 21012 bp, 18 predicted proteins | sample GRESIP089b5f24_FD_203498 | JGI IMG/M metagenome (GOLD analysis project Ga0318576, IMG submission 203498) | Tropical soil microbial communities from Luquillo Experimental Forest, Puerto Rico - GRE.SIPMG.089b5f24 | ecosystem: Environmental > Terrestrial > Soil > Tropical forest > Bulk soil...
CTTTTGTGAGGTAGCCGAAACGGGCCATCTGCGGAAGATGGCCGCGCCGAGCGATGCGCGCACCACGCGGCCGCTCGTACGTTCGCGGCATGACGCAGATCGCAAGCACCGAATCAATCACTGAACTCCAGGCGAGCCCGCCGTCCGCGCCGTGGCTACGGATTCTGGCCCTGGTGTACGACCCGTTTCTCGGGCTGGGCGAGATCGCAGGCATGCGGCGCCGGCGGGGCACGCTCCTGGGCGGCGCCCACGGGCGCGTCGTCGAGATCGGCGCCGGGACAGGGCTGAACATCGCGCACTATCCCGACGAGATCGCCGAGCTCCTGCTCCTCGAGCCCGAGCCTTCGATGCGCCGCAGACTCGCGCGCCGCCTGCAGCGGCATGCGCGCGCCGCGCGGATCGTCGACGCACCTGCGGAGCGCCTACCGCTGGCCGATGCGTCCGTGGACACCGTCGTCTCGACGCTCGTCCTTTGCACCGTCAACGACCCCGAACGCGCGCTCCGCGAGATCGCACGCGTGCTGCGCCCGGACGGGCAGTTGCTGTTCATCGAACACGTGCGCGCGAGTTCGCGGTTCCTCGCGGCGTGCCAGGACAACCTGCTCCAACCGTGGCGCCGCTTCGCAGGCGGCTGCCGCTGCAACCGCCAGACCGTGGAGCTGATGCGCGCCTGCGGCTTCGCTGTCGCAGCCGACAACGCCGTCTGGCGCGGCATGCCACCGATCGTTCATCCGCTCGTGGTGGGACGCGCGACTCGGTGATCTGGACGGTCGTCCGCTTCGCCGGGGCCCAGAAGAAATACCTACGCAAATCATTATCTAAAGGAGCCTAAAAATGCTGCAGCCGACGCAGGGCCAGGTGGTTGCCGAGTCGATTCCACCCCAGATCGACATCGAGTTGCCGCCGGAGCCAATTGTCATAACCGAACAAGCGGTCGTATTCAGCACTGCGGCCGCCGTGTCGCTTCAGCGGACCCATTGGTGGACCGCTGCGACTCGTGCCGTTGGCGAGGCCCTTCAGCGAGTGTTCTTCGCTTATCCGCCGCGCTTGGATTTCCTCGACTCATCCCGAATGGACCGAGAAATGCACCGGCTCTAAGTGCCCTCCAGGATGAGGCGCCCTGTTGAGCACGAACGGCTGTGGGTCGGCAGGCGCATCGGCTGCCCAGCGGAAAGCCATCTCCGGCAACTCCCGGTTGAAGGGGTCGTGGAGAACGGCCTTTATATCTGGCGCAACGCTCACCTCATCCAGCCGACGCAGGGCACCTGACCCGGTCAGCGGTTGACAAGACCTGGCTTGTTCCGTGAGCCGCGAGAGCGGACAGCCGGGATAAACACTTCATATTTTCACTTGTGGGGCGGGCGGGACTCGAACCCGCGACCAACGGATTATGAGTCCGCGGCTCTAACCAACTGAGCTACCGCCCCCGGTGTGGTTGGAGTGCTAGATCGCTATTTCGGCCCCGGCACTCACCCTTGCTTCTTCCTCTTTATCTCGCAGCACGAGCACGCCGTGCACAAGCATGACACTAGCGCTCGTCCCTGCAGCCCAGCGACGGTGTGGTGCGTCCGTCCATTCGGTCTCGACCCAGCATGAATTAGTACACGTCGACGACCGCGTCATCACTACCAGTGCGCGTACCCGCGCGTGGATGCCACTGGCGGCCGCGCGGGCTGTGCAGACTTCGATCGCGATTAGCGTGGGCGATCTGCCAGTGACCCCCAAGCAGCCGGCAAGAGACAACCGCCAACGTAGCGCCGACGGTGATGGCGAGGACGCCCCAGCCCGCCATTGCTCTCACTGATCGTTGCGATTTGTTTCGGCGTACTCACAGAAGAGCGGGGACTAATGTGAGCCCGCCCAGCCCGGTCACAACCGGTGCGCTCGACAGGTGATCGCCAACCGAGACTACGACCCAAGGCTTGCTTGTGCCACCGTAAACCGAACATCACCTGACCATCGGCGTGGGTCACCTGTCGAACACGTGGCGGTATTCCCAGCCGGTGAGAATCCAGTCGGCGAATGCCAAAAGGGTTGTTTCGCAGCAATTCTGGCGCACAGGAATTGGAGCCTGGGCGGGCCCGTTTCGGTGAGAACCAACTCGCCGCTCCAGTTTGGAAATACACGCCATGAGGCTTTGCGCGCCAGCCCAAATGCTCGACAGTTGCTGCGCTATGTCCTAGCGCAACCGCCCACGCACTTTCGGCAGTCTCGGAAATCGATGACTTCGCATGCGACATGTTCCGCGGGAAATTGCGGTAGTCGGCCGTAATAACTGGATTGGGCCAATTGGCCTAGTACAGTCCAGGTTTGGTTTGCGCGGTGACGGTTAGGCCTGAGCGAAAACCCGCCCAAAATCATTTCCCGCAGCGCCCCACCGGCTGAAACAAAAGGGTTTTTTTCGTTTACTTTCCCGTCACCTTCTTTGCTAGCTTGGCCGCCGCTTGCGGCGCACACTACTGCCTCATACGCGCGTATTACCAACAGCCAAACGAAGCCTGAAAGGAAATTAGCGTTGAGCAGAACAACATCCGGCCACTGTCAACCCATTGCTGTGCGTGCAGCTCTTGCAGCACTCGCTATCGCGGCGACAGCCGCGGTGCCGGCGGTGGCGTACGTCGAGGCCACCCACCTGGCCAAGACCACCGTTAGCGCCGACCCCAACGATGATTACTACTACATTACGGGCGACGGCGGCGCCGGTGGTGGCGGCGGCGGAGGCTAGGAGTCCGCGGCTCGAACCGGCCGGGGTACGCCGGCGTCAGCTGAACACCGTCTGCCCATCGGCGTCGAGCAGATACCGCTCAGTGCCCTGCTCGACCCGAGGGGCGTCGGCCCCCAGCGACACGGCGATCTTGTTGCTCGCATTCCGCACGATGTCGAAGGTGAGCTCGACGGCCTCAGCCTCCGAAAACCGGGAGCGCACCCCGGCGGCGACGTCGGCGACGAGGTGCGCAGGAGTCCAAATTAACGCATCCGTATAGCGAAGCGCTGCTTTGGCGCGGTCATCCAGCAGAACTGATGTCTCAAAGCGCTCGATGTCTTGGTACAACGCTTCCGAGCCCCCGGCATCAAGCGCGGTGCCCTCGCGCAGCGACTTGCACAGCCGGCAGTTGTGCTGGGCCGCGATACGCAGCCGGACCAGCTCGGAGGTGACCGGGTCGAGCGCGCGCATTCGGGCCACGGCGGGCAGAAAGTCGTTGAACACCAGATCCGACGGATCGGTGGTGTGGTCCCATGAGATCGGCCCGCTCACCCAGCCGAGATACTCCGATCCGACGCCGAGCGCTTCCAGCCCGGCCCGCACGCGCGGAATGAAGTCGGCGATGTACATTTGCACGACGACGCCAAAGGTGCTGTCCCCCAACTGCTTCCACAACCGCGATCGCTGCTCGCCACTGATCGCTGAGACATCGACGCTGAACTGCTCGGCGAATCCGGCGACGACGGCCTCGGCCTCAGACGCAGGCTCGCCAGTCTCGACGCGGGCGGGCAACGGCGGCAGGGACAACGCCTGGGCGCACACCCGCCGGACCAGACCCCCGATCCGTCCGTCGCCCGGGGACAACATGACCAACCGCATCAGCATTTCTCACACGCTAGAGCGCGCCGGGTCGCGCGACAATCGGCTACTGGGCCTCTGACCGACGACATGTGCAGTCCGACTCGCATTGGCTCAAATTGGTGTTCAAGCTGAGCTCTGATTTTGGCGTCTGCTAAGGCGCACGCGACGCAGGTTGAGGGGCGTCGATTGTGAAGTGACGGTTGCAGCCCGTCGACGGGCCGGGTGTGCTTGTCTCAGTGATTTTGGCCGCGGAAACAGGTTGTCGGCGGGGCCGTCCCGGCTGACCGTTCGGCGACTTTCGAAAGCGATAGCACCGGTGATAGCGGATTTGCGGTTCATGCATAGCCTGCCTCGGCGGTGCTGATGTGAGTAGTGTGACCCGCGTGGTTTACTACCCGAGTTAGTGCGCAGTCAAATGGCTGCAACCACTTCACGTCGCGGACCGTGAGTCTGACAATCGGCTACTGCGCCTGGCTCACCGACGACATGTAGAAGTCCGGTATCCGCAGGGAGGGCATCGCCGCTCGGGTGGCCCAATCGCTGCATTCCCGCGGCAGGGTCTTCTCGCTGGCGCCGGCCTCCGTGACCCGTCGCAGCAGATCCAGCGGACTCTCGTTGAACCGGAAGTTGTTGACCGCCGCGGTCACCTCGCCGTCCTCGATGAGGTAGACGCCGTCGCGGGTCAGCCCGGTGAGCAGCAGCGTGATGGGGTCGACCTCGCGGATGTACCACAGCGTGGTCAGCAGCAGGCCGCGCTCGGTGGCCGCGATCATGTCGGCGAGTTCGGCCGAACCGCCGGTCATTACCATGTTGTCGGCCGCCACCGCGACCTTGGCGTCGAATTTGGCGGCCGTGGCCCGCGGGTAGGCCAGCGCGTTGATCACCCCGTTGCGGATCCAGTCCACCTGGGCGATCTCCATCCCGTTGTCGAACACCGACGTCGTCTCCGACGAACTGGTCACCGCGACGAACGGTGTGCATCCCAGGCCCGGCGCCATCGGGTCCGAGAACAGCGTCAGCGGCAACTCGGTAAGCCGCTCCCCCACCCGGGTCCCCCCACCGGGCGTCGACAATGCGGTGCGGCCCTCTTGCGCGCCGCGGCCGGCCATCGACCAGGCCAGGTAGATCATCATGTCGGCCACCGTCGACGGCGGCATGATCGTCTCATAGCGTCCCGGGGGCAATGCGACGCTGCGCTCCGCCCATCCCAGCCTGACCGACAGCTGATCGACCAACGAATCGGTCTGCACGTCAACGAAATCGGGCGTACCGATCCCGGCCCAAGCGCTGGCGTCGCCGCGCTTAGCGTTGATCTCCACCGTGCCGGTGGGCTGAGTGTAACGCCGGCGCAGGCCGGTCGACGACGCCAGAAACGTCGTCGAAACATTGTGGTACGCAAAGCCATACAGTCGGTCGGCGCCCTTAAATCCCCGGCTCAACGATTCGGCGACATCGGCGAAAACCAAGGGCCCGGTGCCCGGCACCGGCGCGTTCCAATCGGCGGGCACTCCGGTGTCGGCCAGCAGTGGCGCGGCGTCCCCGGCCTCCGGCGCTGAGCCGGCGGCGTCCTGCGAAGCCGCCACCAGTCTGGGTATCACCCGCGGATCCACGTCTGCGGACATCACCGTGCCCACGTGTGCGCTAGTCCCCCGGCGCACAACGGAAATCACGGTGATGCTGCGGCTGACCGAAACCCCGTTGGTGGTCATCGAATTGCCGGCCCAGCGCAACGTGGCCTCGACCTTGTCGGTGACCAGCACCATAGTCTCGTCGGCGCCCCCAAGTTTGGCCGCCTCGTCCAACACGATGTTGACCACGTGCTGCGCTCTGATCATCGGGTGCCCTCGGCAACCGTGTTGAGCACGTTGACGCCGCGGAACAACGCCGACGGACAGCCATGGCTGACCGGCGCGACTTGCCCGGGCTGGGCCTTGCCGCAGTTGAATGCGCCGCCCAACCACCAGGTCGACTGGCCGCCCACGGCTTCCAGCGAGTTCCAGAAGTCGGTGGTGGTCGCCTGGTAGGCGACATCGCGCAACTGGCCATCCAGGCGGCCGTCGCGGATGCGGAAGAACCGTTGGCCGGTGAACTGAAAGTTGTAGCGCTGCATGTCGATCGACCATGACTTGTCGCCGACGATGTAGATGCCGTCCTCGACGTAACCGATGCTGGCCAAGCCGTGTTGGACGGTGCGGTCGGCCGTCACGTTCATCACCGGCGACCCGTAGCGCATGGTGCCGAGCTTGTCGGGGGTGGCGAACGAGGTTCCGGCGTAGGCCGCCTCGTAGCCGATCGCGCGGTCGTATTCGGTTGCGTGGCCGATGGATTCGTGGATAGTGAGCCAGAGGTTGGTCGGGTCGATCACCAGATCCGTGAGGCCCGCGGTCACGCTGGGCGCCTTGACCTTCTCGGCCAGCAGCGCCGGGAGCTGGGCGAGCTCGTCGGTCCAGTTCCACACCTCGTCGCCGGCCACCGCTTCCCAGCCCCGCCCCATCGGGGCGGCCAGCGTGCGCATCGAGTCGAAGGTGCCCGCCGCGGCGTCGACGGTCACCGCCTCGAGCGACGGCAGTACCCGCACTCGCTGCTGGGTGATCGACGATCCGAACGTATCGGCGTAGAACGTCTGCTCCTTGGCGGCGGTGAGACCAGCCGACACGTGGTCGATGCCGTCCGCATTCAACAGCCGCCCGGAGTACTCCTCCAGCACGGCGATCTTGTCGGCGGTGGGGATGCCAAACGGGTCGATCCGATAGTCGGACACCCAGGTGGCGTCGGTGTACACCGGCTCGGGCGCCAGCTCGACGCGCTCGGCGTTGAGTGCCGCGAGCGTGGTGGCCACGTGCACGGCGCGGCGCGCGGCCTCGGCCGCGACCGCCGGTGCCAATTCCGCGTGCGAGGCGAATCCCCAGGTGCCGTTGACGATCACCCGCACCGCCAGGCCGACCTCGTGGCTGACGACGGAGGTCTCCAGCTCGCCGTCGCGCAGCTGGATGATCTCGGTGCTGATGCGGTGAAGCCGCAGGTCGGCGTGGGTGGCGCCGGCCGCCTTGGCCGCCGACAGCGCGGCCTCGGCAAGTTCGTGGCGAGGTAGGTCCAGAAAGTCGGCGTCGATCCCCCGGCTCGGTGTCACCTGGCCGGGCCCGCCCCTCTGACCTGCTCAAACACGTCATCACGGGACCAAATGGCCGACCATACCCCAAGGCCGTACCCAAATGAGTTTTCGGCGCTCCCCACGCAGCAAACACTACAGCCCGAGCATGTCGGACAGCCCATCCACCGCCGAGCGAGTCGCCTCGCCGCTGGCGTGCCCGTAGATGTCACCGGTGATCGCAATGCTGCTGTGCCCCAACAGATCCGCCACAACATTGATGTGCACACCAGCCTCCAGGGACGCACGTCAACGGGTTCGATATGGTCGGCCTCGAACGTATACGGGCCCACCACACCGGAACCCGCTGTCACCGCATGGATCAGTCGGTGGTGTGGACGATCAGCACGTCGGTCTTGGCCCTGCGGGAGACTTCGGATGGGACTGATCCCAGCAGCCGCCCGGCGATGCTACTGAGTCCGACGTTGCCGACGACCAACAGGTCGGCATGGACCTGCTCGGCCAGTTGCACCAACGCATCGGTGGGGGGGCCGACGATCGGCTGCTCCTCCACGCGCTTGGCCCCGGCTTTGTACGCCCGATCGCTGGCGTCCCGCAGGATCGCGCGGAAGGGGGTGTCGCGCTGCATCCGGTAGTCTGCGCCGTGGTCGCTCCCCGGCGGGATGGCGTAGCGGCCCTTTTCCTCGCGGACGGGGGCATGCGCCGTCGCCACAATCAATTTCGCGCCGTGATCGGCGGCGATCACGGCTGCGCGTTCCACCGCAAGCATCGACGAGTAAGAGCCATCGGTGCCGACGACGACGGTCTGATAGGCGCGCATGTCCCCCAGTCTGAATCGTTCGGCGTCGGACCACAACCTGTATCTCATGCTCACCTGTTGCGTGTCGCTCCGCCGTATCGACCGCTCACACCCAAACCACGGCGGCGCCCGCTTTAATTACCTGCATGGCCAGCGCCGCGCTGACAAAGCGACCTCGATCCACCGCGCTGGGCTACGCCTTGCTCGCCCCCAGCCTGTTCGGCGTGGTCGCCTTTTTGCTGCTGCCCATCCTCGTCGTGATCTGGCTCAGCCTGTACCGGTGGGATCTGCTGGGTCCGCTGCGCTATGTGGGTCTTGCCAACTGGCGGTCGGTGCTGGCCGATTCCGGCTTCGGCAACTCGCTGATTGTCACGGCCGCCTTCGTGGCGATCGTGGTCCCCGCGCAGACGCTGCTGGGACTGCTGGCCGCATCGATGCTGGCCCGCCAGCTTCCCGGCACCGGCCTGTTCCGCACCCTGTACGTGCTGCCATGGATTTCCGCGCCGCTGGCGATCGCGGTGCTGTGGCGCTGGATCCTGGCCCCCACCGACGGCGCCGTCAGCGCCGTGCTCGGACATAGCATCGGATGGCTCTCCGATCCCAGCTTTGCGCTGCCGCTGGTATCGGCCGTTGTCGTGTGGATGAACGTCGGATATGTCTCGCTGTCGTTCCTCGCTGGACTGCTGGCCATCCCCGACGACATCCACGCCGCCGCGCGCACCGACGGCGCCAACGCGTGGCAACGGTTCCGGCGCATCACCCTGCCCATGCTGCGGCCCACGATGTTCTTCGTCCTGGTGACCGGGATCGTCAGCACTGCACAGGTTTTCGACACGGTGTACGCGCTGACTGGGGGCGGGCCGGGCGACAGCACCGACCTGGTGGCGCACCGCATCTATGCCGAGGCCTTCGGCTCGGCGGCAATCGGGCGGGCATCGGTCATGGCGGTGGTGCTGTTCGTCATCCTGATCGGCGTCACCTTCGTTCAACACTTGTACTTCCGGCGGCGGATCACTTATGACCTCACCTAGCCGCATCTCCAATGCCGTCATCTACGCCGGGCTGGCGCTCGGGGCGCTGATCACGCTGGCACCGTTCGGACTTGGCTTGCTGACCTCGTTCACGTCGGCACACCAATTCGTCACGGGCACCCCTCTCCAGGTGCCGCGACCGCCCACGCTGGCCAACTACGCCGACCTGGGCGGGACCGGGTTCGGGCGCGCCGCGGCGGTGACCGCGTTGATGACGGCGGTGATCCTCGTGGGCCAGCTGACCTTTTCGGTGCTCGCCGGATACGCGTTCGCGCGCTTGCAGTTTCCCGGACGCGACGCGTTGTTTTGGGTCTACATCGCGACGCTGATGGTGCCGGGGACCGTCACCGTGGTGCCGATGTATCTGATGATGGCCCAGCTCGGGCTGCGCAACACGTTCTGGGCCCTGGTGCTGCCGTTCATGTTCGGCTCGCCGTACGCGATTTTCCTGCTGCGCGAGCACTTTCGCATCATCCCGAGAGACTTGATCAACGCCGCGCGCCTAGACGGCGCCAACACCCTGGACGTGATCGTGCATGTGGTGATTCCGTCCAGCCGTCCGGTCCTGGCGGCCTTGACGCTGATCACGGTGGTCTCGCAATGGAATAACTTCATGTGGCCGTTGGTGATCACCAGCGGGCACAAGTGGCGAGTGCTCACGGTGGCCACGGCCGACCTGCAGTCGCGGTTCAACTCCCAATGGACGTTGGTGATGGCGGCGACGACGGTGGCGGTCGTGCCGCTGATCACGCTCTTCGTGATTTTCCAGCGTCACATCGTCGCGTCGATCGTCGTCTCGGGGCTCAAATGAGCCACCTTCGCGCCGAGATTGCCGGGCGCAAACCATGACTCGCCCTCGCTTTTCGACGCTGGTCGCAGGGGCACTTGTGCTCGTCGCGGCGCTGCTGGTCGCCATGGCGATGCTGTTGGACTACTCCGGCGAACCTCACGGCGGCAAGATCGTCGTGCGGGTGCGGCTCTGGGGCGACCAGATTGCCGGCGCGTATCGGCAATCGTTTGAGGCATTCAACCGCGCGCATCCCGATATCGAGGTACGCGCCAACATCGTGGCGTATTCCACATACTTCGACACGCTGCGCACCGACGTCGCCGGCGGCAGCGCCGACGACATCTTCTGGCTCTCCAACGCCTACCTCGCCGCTTATGCCGACGGTGGCCGGCTGATGGACATCGGCAAAACTCTGGGCCCAGGGGCCGCCTCGGACTGGGAGCCGGCGGTGGTGGACCAGTTCACGCGTCGCGGTGTGCTGTGGGGCGTGCCGCAGCTGACCGATGCCGGGATAGCCCTCTACTACAACGCCGACCTGCTCGCGGCGGCCGGCGTGGATCCCGCGCAGCTCAATGAATTGCGGTGGAGTCCCCGCGGCGACGACACGTTGCGCCCGCTGCTGGCCCGGCTGACCGTCGATGCCGACGGAAACGTCGCGGGCACCCCACGTTTCGACCCCGGACGGGTCCGACAATGGGCATACAATGCGGCCAACGACCCCCAGGGGATCTACCTGAACTACATTGGCTCGGCCGGTGGCGTATTCCAGCGTGGTGACGAGTTTGCGTTCGACAATCCCGCCGCGGTGGAAGCGTTCCGCTATCTGGTCGGTCTGATCAACGACGACCACGTCGCGCCTCCCGCCTCGGACACCAACGACAACGGCGACTTCTCCCGGAACCAGTTCCTGGCCGGCAGGATGGCGCTCTTCCAGTCCGGAACTTACAGTCTGTCGCCGGTGTCCCGCGATGCCCGCTTCCGCTGGGGTGTGGCAATGATGCCCGCAGGTCCCGCGGGCCGGGTGAGCGTCACCAATGGCATTGCCGTGGCTGGCAATTCGGCAACCAAGCACCCGGATGCGGTGCGTCAAGTCCTCGCCTGGATGGGCAGCAGTGAGGGCAACGCGTATCTGGGCCGCCTCGGTGCGGCCATCCCCGCGGTGCTGTCGGCCCAGCGGGTCTACTTCGACTACTGGGCCAACAAGGGCGTCGACGTCACGCCCTTCTTCTCCGTGCTGAACGGCCCGCGCATTCCGGCCCCGGGCGGCGCCGGCTTCGCCGCCGGGAGCACGGCCCTGCAAAGCTATTTCGACGAAATGTTCCTGGGCCGGGGCGATGTAGCGGCAACGCTGAAACGCGCGCAGGCGGCGGCCAACGCCGCCGCCGCGCGGCGCTAGCCCCAGTCCCCGCGAAAGCGCCCGTGGGCCTCGCGGACTCACGTCGCCCGGCGTACGCTGACCAGACCCGCAGAAAGGGGTGCCACATGGTGCTTTTGACGCGTGCGATTCGGTCAGTTGCCGAGGGATCCCAATGACTCTTCTCGTCACCGCGATTGAGTCTGCGACGGCGAAAAGGTAATTCGAGGAAAGGAATGTCATGCCTGGGTGGTGGATCGTTGCGATCCTGTTTTTCCTGTTGGCGGTCGTGGTGGCTATCGGGAGCGTGTTCGTCAACCAGCAGTCCCGGTCGAAGTGGTGGGGCATCACGGTCGCCGCAGCGCTGCTCGGCGTGGTCTTCACGCTCATCAGCGCCTATGACCGGGTGGACACGCGCAACGTCGGCATCATCACCGAATTCGGCAAGCCGGTAGGGGTCCACGGTGCCGGGATCGTGTGGCATGCGCCGTGGCGCAAGGTCAGTGAACTCTCAGAGGCGATCCAGTTGCAGGCGTTCGAGTCGAACAGTTACGACGACGCCAGTGCGGGCAGGGGCGCGAACGGCAACCCAGGCGCGATCAATGTGCGGTTGGCGAACAACTCCAACGCATACGTAGATGAGAACCTGAACTGGCGGTTGCGGGAGGGTGCGGCCCCCAAGCTGTTCCAGGATTACGGCGGGGCCAACGTGTTTCAGACCATCAAGGAGCAGTTGGTGGACCGGCAAGCCCAAGTGGCGTTGTCGAAGGTGTTCGCGACGTTCAACCCGCAGGTCATGTTGGCGGCCGCGGCGAATGCGCCGGGCGCGTCGGCCCAGATGACCGCACCGGCCCAGGGCGCGGACTTGCCGGCGATGGCCGCGCAGGTCAAAAAGGATTTGCAGGACGCGGTGGGCTCCGAGATCGAGATCCTCGACGTGCGGATCCCGCGGATCTTCTACGACCAGCCGACCCAGCAGCGCATCGACGCCTACAACCAGAAGGTTCAGGAAACGATCAACGCGCAGCAGGATGTCAAGACCGCGGAGCAGAATCGGTTGGCCGCCGAGCAGCGGGCCAACCAGCCACCGCCGGATCTGCGGATCGCGATCTTCAACTGCCTGACCGATCAGGTGAAGAACGGGCGCGACCCCGCCGGGTGCTGGGGCCAGATCGGTGGCCAGCCGCTGGTGCAGGTGCCCCGCTGAACGGTCGACACTGCTAATCAGCCGGGCAGCGCCAGCACAGGCACCGGACTCTCGCGGATGATCTTGGCACTGCGGGAACCGAGAAATACGCGGCGGATATCGCCGCGCGGCCTGGTGCCCACCGCCAGAATCTCACCGTCCTGCCAGTCCGCCTTGTCGAGCGCCTCTTCCCAGCTGTGGCCGGAAACCACCTCCAGCACAACCTCTTCGCCGACGATCCGCTCGGTCTTAAGGCCCTCCAGGATGTCCCGCGCTTGCGACACCCACGCCGCCAGGACCTCGTCCTCGGCGTGCAGTCCCACCTCCGGCGGATACATCGTCTTGCCGCGGACGGCGAAGGTCATGACGCGCAGCGGCAGCCTGAACCGCTGGGCGGTCTCCGCGCATCGCCGCACCACGTCAATCGTGTCTGGGGTCGCCGAGTAGGCGCAGGTGATCCGCGTCAGTCCACCTGTGCCCGAACGATATTCGCGGGGGCTGATGGCCACCGGCACGGGCGACGCGTGCAGCAGCCGGTCGGCGGTCGTGCCAATCACGACTTGCCCACGCCCACCGCTGGGCAACGACCCCAGCACCACTACCTCGGCACCGACTTCCTCGACCACCTCGATCAATCCACCCGATATCGACCGGTGCGCGCGATGGAGGTAGGTGACCTCGATCCCGTCGGACAGGTCGCGAAGAACGCGCTCGGCCTCCTGCTCCGAGTCGGCAGCCAAATGATCCGCCCACTGCTCGTACTCGGCGTCGACACGGGCGAGTGACGGTATTAGCCACGGCCTGGGCACGATAGTCGCCACCGTGAGCGACGCACGGAGCGTCCGCGCGGCGCGGACGGCAAGGTGCAACCCTGACAGGCCGACATTGCCGACCCGATAACCGACGACCACAGTCACAACATTTCCTTGGGTTGGTCGTCGCTCTCATTGAGCGCGCTGTGGTGGCGACCCCACATGAAGTAGAAGAGCAACGCGACCGAGATCCATCCGGTGAACGCGATCCAGGTGTACCAGTGCAGGCTGAACAGGATGTAGCCGCACGCCAGCACCGAAAGGGCGGGCGTGACAGGGTAGCCGGGCACCTTGAACGCCCGCGGCAGGTCGGGTTGGCGCACTCGCAGGATGATCACCCCGATGGACACGACGATGAACGCCGTCAGCGTGCCGATGGACACCATGTCCGCCAGCTTGTCGAGCGGTACGAAGGCCGCCAGGCTCGCCGTGGCGATTGCGACGATCACCGTGTTGCTCGCCGGGGTGAGCGTCTGCGCATTCACGGTCGCGAACCGCGACGGGAGCAGCCCGTCGCGGCCCATCGCGAACAGGATGCGGGTCTGGCCGTACATGGTGACCAGCGTGACGCTGAAAATGGAGATCACCGCGCCCGCCGCCAGAATCGTGCTGGCCCACCTGCCATGTGTGACGTTCTCGAGGATCGTCGCCAGCCCGGCCTCTTGCTGGGCGGCGAAGTCCCGCCACGGCTGGGTGCCCAGCGCGGCCAGCGCGACGAGAATGTAGACGGTGGAGACGATCAACAGTGCGGCGATTATCGCGCGGGGCATGGTCTTTTGGGGTTCCTTGACCTCGTCGCCCGCCGTCGACACCGCGTCGAGGCCGATGTACGAGAAGAAGATGGTGCCGGCCGCCGAGCCGATGCCGGCGACGCCGAACGGCGCGAAGTCCTTGAGCTGATTGGCGTCGAAGGCGGTGAACGCGATGATCACAAACATGACCAGCACACCGAGCTTGATCACCACCATGATCGCGTTGACCGTGGCCGATTCGCTGGCGCCGCGAATCAGCAGCAGCGCGCACATCGCGATCAGGATGATCGCCGGCACGTTCACATAGCCCGGTTGCGAGTCCCACGGCGCGGCCGACAAGGCGTGCGGCAGCTGGAATCCGAACAAGTTGCTCAGCAGTTTGTTGAGGTAGCCGCTCCAGGTGACCGACACCGCGGCGGTGGACACTCCATATTCCAGGAGCAGGCACGCCGCCACGCCCATCGCGACCGCCTCACCCAGCGTGGTGTACGCATACGAGTACGACGAGCCGGAAACCGGCACGGCGGAAGCCAATTCGGCGTAGCAGATGGCCGCGAGCCCGGCCGCGATGCCGGCGATGACGAACGAGACGATCACTGCCGGCCCCGCTTCCGGCACCGCCTGGGACATGACGAAGAAGATTCCGGTACCGATCGTCGAGCCGACCCCGAACATGGTCAGCTGGAACGTGCCGATACTCCGCCTGAGGTGGTCTGCGGTCCCCTGTGCGGCGTGTGCGCCGACGACTGGGCGACGCCGCAGCATCTGCTGTGTCAGGCTGATCGAGGTGGATGGCAATTGCGCCTCCTGTGGCTGGATCAGCTGATTATCGGCCAGCCTCCCGCAATGCCGCAGCGAACTGGTCGATCGCCCAGTCAATCTCCTGCTCGGTAATCACCAGGGGCGGCGCGAACCGCAGCGTCGAGCCATGGGTGTCCTTGACCAGCAGGCCCCGATCGGCGAGCCGCAGGCTCATCTGCTTGCCGGTGCCCAGCGTCGGTTCGATGTCCACGCCGGCCCACAACCCGAGGCCGCGCACCGCCACCACGCCTTCGCCGATCAGCTCCCGCAGGCGCCGATGCAGGTGCGCACCCAATCTCGCCGAACGAGCCTGGAATTCGCCGCGCGCCAGGATGGAGACCACCGTGGTGCCGATCGCGGCGGCCAACGGGTTGCCGCCGAAGGTCGAGCCGTGTTCGCCCGGATGCAGCACGCCGAGGATTTCGCGGTCGGCGACCACCGCCGACAGCGCGACCACGCCGCCGCCCAGCGCCTTGCCGAGTAGGTAGACATCCGGCACGACGCCCCACCGGTCGCACGCGAACGTGTGGCCGGTGCGGGCCAGCCCCGACTGGATCTCGTCGGCAATCATCAGCACGTTGTGCTCGCTGCACAGGGCGCGCACGGTCGGCAGGTAGTCCTCGGGCGGGACGATGATGCCAGCCTCGCCCTGGATCGGCTCCAACAGCACGGCCGCCGTGTTCTCGTCGATCGCGCGGGCCAGAGCCGCGGCGTCGCCGAACGGCACCGAGCGGAATCCCGGGGTGAACGGCCCGAAGCCGTCCCGCGCCGTCGCATCCGACGAGAAACTGACGATGCTGATCGTGCGGCCGTGAAAGTTGTTGTCGGCCACGATGATATTGGCCTGGCCCGCGGGAATCCCCTTGACGTCGGCACCCCATTTGCGGGCGACTTTGAGGCCGCTCTCTACGGCTTCGGCGCCCGAGTTCATCGGCAGCACCATGTCCTTGCCGCACAACCGGGCGAGCGCGGCGCAGAACGGTCCCAGATTATCCGAATGAAACGCGCGGCTCACGAGCGTGACGGTGTCGAGTTGCGCGTGCGCCGTTGCGGTGATCTCGGGGTTGCGATGACCGAAGTTGACGGCCGAGTACGCGGCCAGACAATCCAGGTAGCGGCGCCCGTCGACGTCGGTGATCCATGCGCCCTCGGCGCTGGCCACTACCACGGGTAGCGGTGAATAGTTATGCGCCGCATGCCTTTCGACTAGTGCAATCGCGGTCTCGGTGGTGTCCGCAACAATCGTCATGAATACACCTCCAGCGTGCAGCACTTGACGGAACCACCGCCCTTGAGCAGCTCGGACAAATCCACGCCGACCGGCTCGAAGCCGGCTTGACGCAGTTGAGTGGCGAAACCCGTTGCAGCGGAAGGAAGCACAACGTGGCGGCCGTCGGAGACGACGTTGAGACCAAGCGCGTACGCGTCGGCGCTGCCGACCACGATGGCGTCGGGAAACAGCGCGTGCAGTTGGTCGGTCGCCCCGGCGCTGAACGCCGGTGGATAGAACGCGATCGTGTGATCATCGAGAACGGCCAGCGCGGTGTCGAGGTGATAGAAACGCGGGTCCACCAGTTCCAGCGAGACGACCGGCAGACCCAGCGCCGCGGAGATTTCGGGGTGCGCGCGCCGATCGGTGCGAAAGCCGTAGCCCGCCAACACCATTTCGCCGACCAGCAGCAGGTCGCCCTGGCCCTCGTTGACGTGACGAGTGGACAAGGGCCGGTAGCCAACCGACGACATCCACTCGGCGTAGGCCCGCGACTCGCCTGCCCGCTCGGCGAATCGAAACCGCGCGACGATGGCGACGTCGCGCGCAATGAACCCGCCATTGGCCGCGTAGACCATGTCCGGAAGCCCGCGCACGGGTTCGATCAAGTCCACGTGGTGGCCCAGCCCGAGGTAGGTCTGGTAAAGGGCCTCCCACTGCGCCTGTGCGACGTGAACGTCGACGGGTGTGGTGACGTCCATCCACGGGTTGATCGCGTACTCGACGGCGAAGAAGGTCGGCGCGGTCATCGCATACCGGCGAGTCAGCGGCGTGCGGAATGCCACGGGCGCGGGCGCGGCGACGTAGAAATCCGTCATAAATCAACGATATTTTGGCCCTGCTGGACAATCAAACGACGATCATTGCGTGTCTACGCACGATCTATTGCGCTAGAGTCTGTACTACAGCGATTTGTTGCGCATCGGACGAGGAGCAGCGATGGACCGCCTGGACGACACCGACGAGCGCATCCTCGCCGAGTTGACGCAGCACGCGCGGGCGACCTTCGCCGAGATCGGGCAGACGGTGAATCTGTCCGCGCCGGCGGTGAAACGTCGCGTCGACCGGATGCTCGACAACGGCGTGATCAAAGGCTTCACCACGGTCGTCGACCGCAATGCGCTCGGCTGGAACACGGAGGCCTATGTGCAGGTGTTCTGCCACGGCACAATTGCGCCCGACCGGTTGCGAGCGGCCTGGGTGGACATGCCCGAGGTGGTCAGCGCCGCGACGGTCACCGGCACGTCGGATGCGATCCTGCACGTGCTGGCCCGCGACATGCGACACCTCGAGGCGGCCCTCGAGCGCATCCGGTCGAGTGCGGACATCGAACGCAGCGAAAGCATCGTCGTGCTGTCGAACCTCATCGACCGGATGCGGATCTGAGGCCAGTTTGGCGTCGCGCTCCCTGCCATGACGCGACTTTCGAATGTGCTATCACATGCGCTATCACGTTCGCGGATCGCCTAATGGCCGGCCGATGGTACGCAGGTGACCAATGTGATTCAGCCGGCTTTTCCCACCTACGGGCTCGTGTGCAAGAGCATCTCGAGGGCCACCGCCGCGCCACCGGCCGAGAGGGTGATCGCGAGTGCCACCCAGTCCGCCAGCTTCGGCCGCACGGGATGGGCCGAGAGCTGACCGGTGCCGCCACGAGCCGTGATCGCGTCGCCCATCTCGTCGGCGCGCCGCAGGGTCACGGTGATGGCCGCGGCGAGCAGGTCGATGAGCTCCAAGGCGTGCCGCCGCCGACGAGCCTTGCGGCTCTGGGGTATTCGTTTTGGCCGTAGCCGACGGGCCGCGTAGAGCACCTGGAATTCGTCGATCAGCATCGGGAAGGCGCGCAGCGCCAGCGCCAAAGCCACCGCCCATTCGTCGACCGGGATCCGCAACAGTCGAAACGGGCGGCCCAAAGTCGCCAGCGCCGGCCCAATTTCGGCGACATTCGTGGTCCAAGACACCATCGCCCCAAGAGCGAGCAGCACGACCGACAGCGCCGTAAACCGCAGGAAGTTCAATCCTCCGCCCAGCCCGATCTCGAGCCCTCCGATCGAGACCTTCGGGCTACCACCGGCCAGCGCGGCCGTGATACCGCCCATGGCGATGACGATCCACAGCCACCGCGGCACCGACGGCAGCGCGCCACGCGGAATGCGTGCAATCCGCGCCGCCGCGAAGACCAGCGCCGCCACCAACCCGATCGTCGCCCACCCGGGGTAGAAGGTGAGCAGCACCGACAAACCGAAAACAACCAGCAGTTTGGTGCCCGCCCACAGATCGTGGATGGTCGACGTTCCGGGTACCGGAACTAACAGCACAACCGGACGAGACGGGCGTCGGGTCGAGCCATGTGTCGGGGCCGAGGTTGTGGTCACGTCATACCCCCCGCCGCGGCGGGAATCGATTCCAGCGTGCCATTGCGCAAATGCAGCGTGCGCGGGCACAGGTCTTCTAACCCCACGAAATCGTGCGAAATGACCACCACCGTCAGACCCCGCTCGCGGCGCAGGTCCTCCAGTAGCCGCAACAGGCCGCGTTGGCTGGCGGCATCCAACCCGGCGAGGGGCTCGTCGAGAATCAAAGCGCGCGGTGAACGGGCCAAAAGTCCGGCCAGCACCACGCGGCGCATCTGACCACCGCTGAGCTGATCGATCCGCCGCTTGGCCAGCGTCGGATCCAGCCCGACGACGCCCAGCGCCGCGGCGACGCGATGTTCGTCGCGAGGCGAAAAGCCTGCTGCCGAGGCCACTTCCAGGTCGACTCGGCTGCGCATGAGCTGCAGCCTTGCGGCCTGGAAGGACAACGCCACCGCGCCGACCTGCTCGTGGGTGGGCCGGCCGTCCATGAGGCAGGCGCCGGCCGTGGGAACCGTCAGTCCGGCCATGATCCACGCCAGTGTCGACTTACCCGACCCGTTGCCACCGTGGATCAGCACCCCGTCGCCTTGCTGCACTACGAAGTTGACATCGTGCAGCGCGGACTTTGCCCAGGGGGTGCCGCTGCCGTATTCGTGGCCAACACCGAGAACTTCGATCACCGCCGAGTGCTCCTGGTGAGCCGCCGCGACGGTCGGTGCCGGCGGGTTCACGGTCTCGACCATGCCGGCGTTGTCCGGTGAATCGCTGAGATCGATTGTGCGTTCGGCGGAATCGGCCTCGTTGTTGTAATGCGTGATGTGCACCAGGGCGGTCCGGTGTCGCTTTGTGAGACCGGACAGCACACCCAGCAGGGCATCTCGGCCCTGTTGATCGACCATGGTGGTGACCTCGTCGGCGATGAGCAACGCCGGCTCCCGGGCAAGCGCCGCGGCGAGCGCGAGGCGCTGCAGTTCACCGCCGGACAGGCTTCCGGTTTCGCGTTCGGCGAGCCCCTCCAGGCCGACTTCCCTCAGCAACCGGTCCACATCGATCTCGGTGCCCGGTGGCAGACCCCAGACCACATCGTCGGCGACCCGCGTGCCCAGGACCTGGCTTTCGGGGTGCTGTAACACGAGCGCGGTGCCGCCCAGCTTGCCCAATCCGACCGCCCCTGGTCGCTCGACGGTGCCCGACGTCGGGTTCCGGCCGGCCAAGATCAGCATCAGCGTGGTCTTCCCGGAGCCATTGGGTCCGGTGATCGCGACGTGTTCGCCAACCCGGAGCTCCAGGCTGAGCTCGCGCAGCGCGTCCTGGCCGGCACCGGGGTAACGGAAACGCACCCTGTCCAACCGCACCGGAACGGGCCCGACGGGGCCTTCCTCGCCCTTGCTGCCGTCCCAGGCTTCCAGTTTGTGCACATCCGGGATACCGCGCAGCCGCTCCAACAGGCGGGACAGAGCCCACCAGCCGATCAGCGACACGACCGTGATCCCGACCCCGTAATAGACCAGCAACACCCACTGCCAGTAGTGCAGCCCGACGGCGAAGTACCGCTTCAGATCGGCGGCGGCGGCGGCCTGCATGTGGATTCGGTTCATGAAGGCCGCGACCCCATCCATGTTCGCGGTCATCACCTTGAAAATCAGGTGCCGAAGCCGGGTCATCACGGTCAGCGCGCCGACGTTGACGGCGCCGAACGCGACGCCGGCGATCAGGGACGAGACGATCACCGTGAGGGTGCCCCGGCCCCTGCGCTTGATGATGCCGGTCAGGCCGCCGATGTAGACGCAGTGGACAACCGTCATGAAACCGCCCAGCCCGGCGATCAGGAAGGCGATCATCCCGGCCGCAACCGTCGCGGCCATCAGCACGCGGAGGCGGTAGCGGAAGGCCAACAGCCCGGTGGGCACGGTGCCCAGCAAGGCCAGCCCCGCCGCGAACGGGACGACCACGGAGATGATTGCGATCACCGCGCACAGTGCCCCCATGACCGCGGCCTGTGCCAATTCGACCGGCCGCAGCGCTCCGCCCCGCTGGCGCGAACGGAAGGGTCTGGGGACGGTCACTTGACCGATTCTGCCAGGCCGCAGCGGCAAGTATCCGCACCACACCACGCTGCCTTGGGTTTTCGCGCCCCGGCGGGTGGGATTCGTCTCGCTTAGCAAAGCTATCTACCATGGATCTATGAACGCATCCGCCGCCAACCACGCCGAAGTCGTTGACGCGGCAAACACCGAGTCCCAGCCCGGACTGGGAGCGGATCTACTCGCCGTGGTCGCGCGCCTCAACCGGCTGGCCACCCAACGCATCCAGATGCCTTTGCCCGCGGCGCAGGCCAGGCTGCTGGCCACCATCCAAGCCCACGGAGAAGCCCGGATCGGTGACTTGGCCGCCGTCGACCACTGTTCGCAGCCGACGATGACCACGCAGGTGCGCCGCCTCGAGGACGCCGGGCTGGTCACCCGAACCGTCGATCCCGGAGATGCCCGGGCGGTCCGGATCCGCATCACGGACGAAGGAATACGCACGCTCGACGCGGTTCGCGCCGACCGAGCGGCTGCGATTGAACCGCAATTGGCCCTGCTCGAGCCGGCGGACCGCCAGGTGCTGAAGGAGGCGGTCGAGGTGGTCCGCCGGCTTCTCGAGAACGCCGCGACCTCGGCGCGCCGTAACGCGCTTTGACCAGCGCCCGTCCATCGCTGGTGGATAGACCACCGCCGGCGGGTGGACACTTGAATCAGTGTCTCGGATCAATGGCTGGGACCGATTCGGTCTGAGCGGTGGCGAAAGGTGGCGGTGATGCGGCCCGAGGCTTCCGCCTTTCCGGCCTCCCCGTTGACCGTCTGGGTCGGATCGACAAGGTACGTCTTCGCCCCCGGCCGCGACGTGCTGGTGGGCTACGGCCAAGGGGTCGACGTCCCGCTGGATCGGCCCGGGAGCGCCCCACCACCGCCGGAAGCTCGCCCAGATGTCGTGCTGCGGTTCACCGGTAGCCACTGGGTAGCCATCGACCGCAGCTTCCACGGCTTCTTCGTCAACGGTTCCCGGGTGTCGACGGTCGACATTCGCTCCGGCCAGGCGATCACGATCGGTGATCCGCGGCGAGGCCCGCGGCTGATTTTCCAGATCGGTCCCCCGTCCGGCATGCCCCGACGGCCTGTCGGTCCGCCGAAACGCCCGCCCTAC
>Ga0318576_10000039_pt1 | contig 19689 bp, 16 predicted proteins | sample GRESIP089b5f24_FD_203498 | JGI IMG/M metagenome (GOLD analysis project Ga0318576, IMG submission 203498) | Tropical soil microbial communities from Luquillo Experimental Forest, Puerto Rico - GRE.SIPMG.089b5f24 | ecosystem: Environmental > Terrestrial > Soil > Tropical forest > Bulk soil...
TGGGGCAGGACGGCCTTTGGGCGAGGGTTCAACCGGAGAACCGAACTCCGATTCTCAAGGTCGGCGAGGACATGAGGACGGGGACGTTGTAACCGCTTGCGCGGGGTCAGGCGCGGCGGAGTTCGAAGATCGGGATGACGCGCGCCATAGGCCGAGAACAGATTCCGGACGATCACTCCCCATAAGCGCGGCCCGTGTCGCTGCAAGCCCATGGCGTCTAAATCGCGGCAGTTGTCCCCGTCGTCACGCGGGGGAAGTAAATCGGTCAGGCTCTGCGGCGAACTTGGCAGCACAGCGGAGAGAACAGAAAAGGTAATCAGTGCCGGCGTATGTCAGCCGTCCAGCGGAGGTCGCCGGATTGATCCGCATACGGCACACGGGATCGACATTATGATCCTCCACGCCGGTACGGACCAGTTTGTACAGCTCGACAGGTTCACTGAAATTTCGCAAGCTGAGAGGGCCTAGCGCCCTTATGGTTTGGCCACTTGCGGCGGCCGAGTCGGCTATAGGTCCGGTCATGAGAATCTGGCCGCCGGCTGCTTTCGCGGTGATTCGGGCCGCGATGTTTACCGTCGAGCCGAAGATGTCATTCGCGCGTTCGACGACAGGACCGTAGTGCAATCCGGCGCGGAGGTCGGGAAATTCAGGGTCCGCCTCACATGCATCGAACAGTCGAACGACCAGGCTAATCCCCGATGCCGCGTCGGGGGAAGTTAGCAGTACCGCGTCGCCGATGGCCTTGACCAATCGATCACCGGCGACTGTCACGGAGTTGGTTATTGAGACCAGCAGCTCGGCAATGTCCGCCGCGAGGACATCTCCGTGTACTTCGGTCAGCGCGGTGAACCCTGCGAGGTCCGCGAACGCGACTGCGGCATTGACCTCATCCACACCGGCAGTATCCGTCACGCAAGTGATGTGGCGGCAGTCCAAGCCCTACTGTCGACCTATTCGTCCCCATCGGCCTGTTTTGCGAGCACGCGTTGGGCTAGGTGGCGTCGCGGCCCCGCACATCCATTCGGATTCGAAGACTCCAGCCGGGCCGAATCAGAGCCAACCGGTGCGGGCGGCGGCAACGGGCTCGGCGGGGGCCGGAGCCAATTTCCCATCCCGCACGTCATCGAGCATCCGTTTCACCACCGCGACAATCTCCGGGGCTGCCGCAGCGAGCCCGGTCTCATCGGCTTTGGTTATCTCGGCGGTATCGACGCCTGCCCGGGCCAGCACTGCGGCCGGGTCGGCCAGCTGATCGGCCAGCCAGGACAGCGGGTCGGCTGACAGCTCCGGGACGAACTGCCGGCGTCCGGGTTCCCAACCGTCGAAACGGGGGTGGTGATGGGCCCGGTCCAGCGTCCCCGGCGGGCTCTCCGTGGATCCGAAAAGATCCACCCGCCACACCGGGCGGGCGAAGGCGATCGGGATGCCGGCGTAGATCGATCCGCGGGGCTCGGCTCGGTCGATGAGGCGGAGTTCCAGTCTGACTCCCCGTTCCGGCGTTTCCTGACCGGCGAGCGGGCGCGGGTCGATGAAATACATGTCCCCGACGACTACACCTAGGGCTTCGAATCCGAACGCTGCGAGCATCGCGTACCTTTCCTCGCGCCTCCTCGAGCGTAGACCCCGGTGACCGACTAGCAGCCGCCTCTCGGCGCAGGGTCTGCATCGTTTAGAGGGACCAGCCTTGGTCGAGATCTCCGGACGTGGGGGCGAGTGCCCAGTCCAGCGCGAAGTCGGCGACCGCTTCCCAGCCGTCCTCGCCGCAGGTGTAGTGGCTGCGTCCGGGAAACAGCTTGTACGCCGTGATCGCTTCGGAGTGCTTGGCGTTCTTCTCGAAGTTCTCGCGCTGCACAGCCGGAGGCAGGATGTGGTCGTTACCGCCAGAAATGAACAGCAGCGGTGCGCGATCGTCGTTGGCGAAGTTGTAGGTCGTCGCCGCGTGCGGGGTGAAGTTCGCGAAGCCCCCTGGAACAGGATTCGGCCCGACACAGGGACGGCGTATCGATCGTAGACCGCCTTCGAATCCTCGGCACTCAAGTTGTTCGTGAATGCGTAGTGGAAGTCCTTCTCGGTGATCGGCACGGCGCGATCTCTGTTGGCCGGGTTGTGCAGGACTGGGAACGTCGCCTTGATCTCGCTGAACGGAAGCGCCTTCACGCCCTTGACGGCCGCCCCGTCGATGGACACCCCGGCCGCGCCGTAGCCGGCGTCGAGCAGGAGTTGCACGAAGGCTCCGCCGAAGGAGTGGCCCATGATGATCGGCTTCGTGTCGAGTGCGTCGATGACCTCGGCGAGGTGATCGAAGACCTCACGCACGCCCAGGTTCGCCAGGGGCGAGGGATCGTTTCGGATCGCCTCGACACCGGCTGTGCCCGGCTCGATTCCCGGATAGCCGGGCGTGATAACCCTCAGGCCTCGCTGTTCGTAGCGGGCGACCCAATGCTCCCACGACAGCGGCGTCATCCAAAGGCCGTGGATGAGTACGACTGTGTCAGCTGCTTCTGGTTCCATCTACCCCCCGATCCTCTACGGTGCGGCGGGCCACACCTGCGACGGCAGTTTGCCGACCTGATGCAGCGTATTAGGACGACGGAGAAAGTGAAATGATCACCTCGCGGACTGGTATGGGCGAATGGGGAGCCGGGCGGATGCGATATGTGATGTTGTGGCGCCACGTGATAGCGCAAATTGCGGTCTTTCTCTGCGGCGGTGCGACCGGACCGCTCTTCTTGGCGATCTACTTTCTGTCCGACGACAAGGACGACATCGCCTGGATGTTGCCGGTCGGTGGGGCGCTCACCGTGGGCAGCGTGCTGGTGGGGCTGGTCGTGGCGCACTTCATCGCCAAGGGCGTGGCCTATTTCGAAAAAAACCGGCAACGACGTGAACAAATACGACAGCGGGGAGTGCTGGCCTTGGCCCAGGTCATGGGTTATGCCGAGACCGGTGTATCGATCAACGACAGACCGGTGGTCAAGGTGAATCTGCACGTCGAAGGGCAGCCGGGCCTAGCGCCGTTCAACACCGAAGCGCGGACGACCGTGGGTGTCACCGCCATGCCGGTCCTCGCCGCGCGGCGGCTGGTTGTACTGGTCGATCCCGCTATGCACGATTGCGAAATCGATATGCAGGCAAGCGCCTTGGTCAGCGGGGTGATGCCCATGCAGTTCACGATCGCCGAGGACAACAGGACTTACGACATCACCGGTCAGGCCGGCCCGGTGTTGGAGATCTTGCAGGTTTTGCGTTCCCACGGTCTCCCGTTCGGCGGGTCGTTCGACCTTCGGCCCTATCCGGTTGTGCGTGAACAGGTTCTGGAGATCCTGCGGAGCAATGCTGCCGCGCAGGCGCCCCGGCCGAGCGCCCAACAATTCTCCCCGGCTGCGGCGTCGCCGAACCCAGCCCCCGCGTGGCTTCCGCCGCCGCCGGCGCCGTCTGCCGCACAGCGGTTGCAGGAACTGGAGACGCTGCGGGCGACCGGGGCGATCACGGAGTCCGAGTACGCCGCCAAGCGCCAGCAGGTCATCGCCAGCCTGTGACCCGCAGCGGCGCCATCGCGATCGGCCCGCACCATGACCACCCTGGTCAACGCGCTGGAGGAGCGCGCCGGCCGGTATGGTCTGCAGACGATGTGGAGGGCGGCGCGATGGTGAACGCCACCAACATCGAGCAGTTCGGCTGAGGAGGCGAGGTCGTGAGCAAGCCAGATGAAATCCGTTTCGACGGTGTACGAATGCGCTACGACAGCGCCAAGAGCTACGACGAGCTGCTCGCCGCGCTGCTGGCCGACATCGGCGAGCCGGTGTCGCTGGACGACCTGGTGAGGACGCCAGGCAGTTGGGATTCGTTTCAGCAACAGGTTGAACCCCTGGTCGGGCCAAGCGGATTCATGCTGTTCAATCTCATCGACCACGGCGCCTGGATCACCAAGGCCGGCATCGACCGCAGGCTGATGCGCGTCATCCTTGGCAAACCCGCTGATCGCCATCACGATGCTGCGTCACGGCGTGAGCGCCGGTCTGTTCGCCCCGGTCGAGATGCTGCTCGCCGACGAGGGCTCGGGTCGCAGCAGCTTGACCTACGTCAAGCCGTCATCGCTGATGGCGGTCGAGCCCAATCCGGAATTACGCAGCGCCGCACAGGAACTCGATGCCAAGCTGGCAGCACTCGCCGAAAAGGTAACGGTCTGAACGCGCCGAACGTGCAGAACGCTAGGCCGCTAGGCCGTCGGCGTCCTCGATCCCTTGCGCCGCTTGCTTCTTGGCGCGCCTGTCGCGCCGCCAACCCCGCACGGTGGCGATTGCGGTCTTCAGCCCCCGCCGGCGTCCCGTCGCCGGATCGGTGCCCGCGAAACCCGGCTCAAGTTCGGCGAACATCCGCTCGCTACGGGTCTCCGGTGCGTCGTCGGCGTCGTCGCGCAGGTACTTGTTCGGCAGCGACAGCTTGGCGATGGTGCGCCACGTCTTGCCGTACTGCACCAGGAATGAGCCTGTGGTGTAGGGCAAGTCGTACTTGTCGCAGACCGCGCGCACCCGCACCGAGATCTCGTGCAGACGGTTGCTCGGCAGGTCGGGGTACAGGTGGTGCTCGATCTGGTGGCACAGGTTGCCGCTCATGAACTGCAGCACGGGCCCGCCCTCGAAGTTCGCACTGCCCAGCATCTGGCGCAGGTACCACTGGCCCTTCGTCTCGCCGATCATGTCGGTTTTGGTGAACTTCTCTGCGCCATCGGGGAAATGGCCGCAGAAGATGACGGCGTTGGCCCAGACATTGCGGATCACGTTGGCCGTCGCGTTGGCCGTCAGGGTGGACCGGTAGGTCGCGCCCGGTGACAGCGCGGTCAGCGCCGGGAACGCGACATAGTCCTTGAGCACCTGGCGGCCGGCCTTGGCCAAGAACTCGTCGGTCCTTTGCCGGGCTTCCTCGTGGCCCATGCGCTTCTTGACGATCTTGCCGATCTCCACGTGCTGCAGTCCGACGCCCCATTCGAAGCCGAGCGCGAGCAGGGTGTTGTACAGCAGGTTGAAGATGTTGAAGCGCTTCCAGCGCTGGTCTCGGGTGACGCGCAACAGGCCGTAGCCGACGTCGTCGTCCATCCCGAGGATGTTGGTGTACTTGTGATGCACGAAGTTGTGGGTGTACCGCCAGTGCTTGGACGACCCGCTCATGTCCCACTCCCACGTGGAGGAGTGAATCTCCGGGTCGTTCATCCAGTCCCACTGGCCGTGCATCACATTGTGGCCGATCTCCATGTTCTCGATGATCTTGGCCACGCTCAGGGTCACCGTGCCGGCCCACCAGGCCGAACGCCGTGAACTGGCGGCCAGCAGCAGCCGGCCGGCCACCTCCAGCGCACGCTGCGCCGCGATGGTGCGGCGGATGTAGCGGGCGTCGCGCGTGCCGCGAGAGTCTTCCACGTCCTGGCGGATGGCATCCAGCTCAACGGCCAGGCTTTCGATGTCGGCGTCCGTCAGATGGGCGAATACGTCGACGTCTGTGATCGCCATCGTCTTCGTCTCCCTGCGGTCGTTTGTCCGGTTTTCAAACTGTTCTCAGACCTACGCTATCGTAACCTACGAACCCGTAGGTTACCTGCAAGTAGCGTTCAGATGTCGAGCACGCAATCCCCCGAGGCGGCCGACACACACGTCTGAACGCGGGTTCCGGGGTCGTGTTCGGCCCCGGTTCGCAAATCACGGACGTGGCCCTCCACCAGGCTAACCACGCACGACTGGCAGATGCCCATCCGGCAGCCGAAGGGCATCTGCACGCCGGCGCCTTCACCGGCGTCCATCAGCGACGTCGCGGCGTCGGCGGCGACCGCGCGCCCGCTCCGCACGAACGTCACCGTTCCGCCCGCCCCGGCGGGTGCGGCCCTGGACAACGCGAATCGCTCCAAGTGCAGCCGGTCGTCGATGCCCGCCGACGCCCATACCTTTTCAGCCTGGACGAGCATGCCCTCCGGCCCGCACGCCCAGGTCTGGCGCTCGCGCCAGTCGGGCACCTCTTGATCGAGCGAAGCGAGGTTGAGGCGGCCCTGTTTGCGGGTCTCCCGCACCTGCAGGCGATAGCCCGGCTGGTCGGCCCCCAGCGCGGCCAGCTCGGCGTGAAACATCACGTCGGATTCGGTGGGTGCCGAGTGCAGGTGGGTGATGTCACCAATTTGGTTGCGGCGCACCAGCGTCCGCAGCATCGACATCACCGGCGTGATCCCCGACCCCGCGGTGAGGAAGAGAATCGACGGCGGCGCGGGGTCGGGCAGCACGAAATTGCCCTGCGGCGCGGCCAGTCGCACGATGGTCCCGGGTTCGACACCGGCCACGAGGTGGGTGGACAGGAAGCCCTCGGGCATCGCCTTGACGGTGATGGTCACCGTCCTCGACGATCCTGACCCCGACGGGTCAGCGGGGCTCGACGTCAGCGAATACGACCTCCAGCGCCAGCGCCCGTCCATCAGCAGGCCGATCCCCATGTACTGGCCCGGTTGGTAGTCGAAACTGAAGCCCCAGCCCGGTTTGATGACCAGCGTCGCGGAGTCTTCGGTCTCCCGGCGCACCTCGAGGATGCGGCCCCGCAATTCCCGCGCGGACCAAAGCGGATTGGCCAGGTGCAGATAGTCGTCGGGCAACAGCGGCGTCGTGATGCGAGCGGCTAACTTGCGCAGCGCGTGCCAGCCAGGGTGCCTCTCGGCGCCCGCGATGACCGGGCGCTTGGTATCGACGACATTGGCGGTGATCGATGCATATTTCTTGCTCAAAGGAAGCTCCTGCTGACGATGCGGCCCATAGCTTCCGCCCACGTGGAGGCGATTCCACGCCCCGCACAAAGGCTACGGTACCGTAACCTACGGTGGAGTATCCAGGCTGGCACGCCGGGGATTGCGTCACATTCGTGTCAGAGCAGGTCGAGCAGGAACGGCAGCTCCTGGTTGGCATACCAGGCCAAATCGTGGTCCAAAGCGTCGCCGACAATCAGCTCGGCGTCCTCGTCGCCCAGGTCAGCGGCGTCGACGGCCCCAATCGCCCGCACAACGGCCGGCTCGGCCGCGGCGTTGTCGACATAGGCGGCGACCACCTGGTCGATCGTGACGGGCGCGCCCAGCCTGACGACGGCGTCGTCGAGGTCGGGACGGAACTTGGCGTCGTCGACCTCGGCGGCCAGCACCGCGCGCCGGGGCGGCAGGGTCTGGTTCGTGTCGGCCGCCAGCAATCGCAGCGACGCCAGCGCCGCCTCCCGCCGCGCCACCTCGGCGAGCTCGTCGTCATCACCCTCGGCGTAGGCCTCGCGCAACTTCGGCGTCAGCGCGAACGCGGTGCCGTTGACCGGCCACAACGAGCCGTCGGTGACGAGTTGCTGCAACATCGCCAGTGTCGCCGGAATGTAGACCTCGATCGCGGGATTCCCCACGCTCAACCCCCGATCAAGGTGGCGGCATAGTCATCGACGTACGTTGACAGCTCACGTGGCGGTCGCTGGTAGTTCTCGCTCACGAGCGGAAGTTTCGGCAGTCTGACTTTGGGCCTCTCCACTTCGTGGTACTCGATCGTGGACAGCAGGTGGGCAATCATATTCAGCCGAGCGTGCTTCTTGATATCCGATTCCACGACGTACCAGGGGCTGAGCGGGGTGTCGGTGTGCACCATCATCTCGTCTTTGGCGCGCGAATAATCCTCCCACCGATAGAGCGATTCCATGTCCATCGGGCTGAGTTTCCATTGCCGCACAGGGTCACTCCGTCGCGCCTTGAAACGGCGCAGCTGTTCGGCCTCCGAGACGGAAAACCAATACTTACGCAACAGGATCCCGTCGTCGATCAACATCTGTTCGAAAATCGGCGTCTGCCGCAAAAACAGCACATACTCTTGCGGCGTACAGAATCCCATGACTTTCTCGACGCCGGCGCGGTTGTACCACGACCTATCGAAGAGCACGATCTCCCCCTTGGCCGGCAGGTGGGCGATATAGCGCTGGTAGTACCACTGGCCGCGTTGCCGATCGGTCGGGGCGGGCAACGCCACGATGCGGGCGACGCGGGGGTTCAGGTATTCGGCGATCCGCTTGATGGTTCCACCTTTGCCCGCTCCGTCGCGGCCCTCGAAGATCACCACCACACGCGCCCCGGAATCTCGCACCCACTCTTGCAGCTTCACCAATTCCGTTTGCAGCCGGAATAATTCGGCTTGATAGACGGCATTGGAAACAATTCGCGCGGCCAGCTTGGTTGCCTTATTTTTCTTCGCCGTGGCGGCGTTTGTCGTGGTGCTCACAGCAACGAATCATAGATCCCGGCACCAATTTTCGCCCCAAACTAACGGGAAGCTTCGAGAAGTTCTTCGAGCGATTGGCTCAACAGGCCGGGCAGCAGATTGACGTCGCTCATCGCTTCGCGATCGGCATTGATGCCGAAATACAGCATGCCGTTGTAGGACGTCACGCTGATCGCCAACGCCTGGTCCTGCAGCAGCGGTGGCACGGCGTAGGTCTCCAGTAGCTTGGTCCCGGCGATGTACATCTGCGACTGAGCTCCCGGGGCGTTGGTGATCAACAGGTTGAACGTCCGCTTGGAGAAGCTCGGGAAGCCGGTGGCGACTCGAATACCCATCGCATGCAAGGTCGGTGGCGCGAAACCCGACAAGGTGACGATGGTCCTGGCGTCCACCAGGCTGGCGGCCGTCGGGTTGGCTTCCGTGGCGTGAGCGATCTGCGACAACCGCACCACCGGATTTGCCTCTCCTACGGGCAGATCAACCAGGTACGGCACGACCTGACTGATCGTTTGGCCGGGGCCGGTTGGGTCGAGTTGGCCATCGGCATAGACCGACAGCGGCGCCATCGCGCGGACGGTCACGGTCGATGACACCGCTACCCCACGCGACATCAACCAGTTGCCCAGTGCGCCGGCTATCACGGCGAGCACCACGTCGTTGATGTCGCAGTCATAGCGCGCACGTACGGTGCGGTAGTCCTCGAGGCTGCCACGGGCGACCGTGAACCGCCGGTGGCGCGACACGGGCGCGTTGAGCGGGCTGCTCGGAGCTGGGCCAAGCGCCACCGCGCGCGCGAGGTCGATGACGCGGCGGCCCGCGTTGAGAAATTCGCCATAGTTCGTCACCACTCCGGCCACCGCAGACCCGACGGCCTGCAGTTGCGTGCCCGGCCCCACCAGCCAGTCGCCGATGGCGCCCAACACCAGCCGGGCGTTACCGGGGTTGCGTTCCGGTATCCAGATGTCTTCGGGGAACGGCGGCGAACGTCGCGTCCGGTCGACGATGACATGGCCGATCTCCATTGCGGTCATGCCGTTGATCAGCGCCTGGTGCGATTTGGTGTACAGGGCGACCCGGTTTTTGGACAGGCCCTCGACCAGGTACATCTCCCACAACGGCCGCGACTTATCCAGCGGCCGGGCGGCCAGTCGCGCGATCAGCTCGTGCAGCTGCTCGTCACTGCCCGGCGAGGGCAGCGCCGACCGCCGCACGTGATAGGTGATGTCGAACTCGCCGTCATCGATCCAAACGGGCCTGGCCATACCGATTTGCACTTCCCGGACCTTCTGCCGGTAACGCGGTATCTGGGCAAGCCGCTGTTCGACGGTGGCCAGTATCGTCTCGTAGCTCAATCCGGCGCGCGGACGGCGCAGGATAGACAGCGATCCGACGTACATCGGGGTGGCGGTATTCTCCAGCCGGTAGAAAGAGGCGTCCGCCGGGGACAACCGGGTCACCATTGCGGCCCTGTCCTCCTTGTCAATTCGCCCTCGTTTCGTTTTGTGGACCGACGCACCCGCTCACCGTAATCGTCCGGCCATGGCACGGCTCAGCGCGGGTACGCGTCGGCTCGAGTTGTGCCATGATGACCGTGGTCTGCCACTCTCCAGCGGGCTCACGTTCGAATCGAACGGGTTGGTTTCATCGTTTGAGTTGGAGAGTGTGTTGACCAGTGGTCCTGTCGTGAATCCCCCCGGCCGCGACGCCTTCGCCGTGACACCCGTCGTCGACTACGAGCCGCCGAGGCGAGACGTCCCCCAGTGGCGGAAATCACCCCACGCGACGCGGCGCGGGCGCAGCGTGCGCGCGCCGCGCCGGCAGTACAGCGGCCAACCCAGCAGGCAACCGAAAGCGCCGACGGCGGAGGTCACCAATATCACGTCGGCGCCGATGCGCCAGGCGGCGATCTTCGCCGACGCCGCGGTGCGCCGAGTGCTGGAAGTCATCGACCGCCGCCGTCCCGCCGCCCAGCTCCGACCCATGCTGGCACCCGGTCTAGTGGAGTCGGTGCTCGCAATTGGCCGTTCGGCAGTGGGCCCGGGCCACGAGGGTGCCGCGGTGCTGCGCCGGCTGCGGCTGCAGCCGGCCGGGCACCGCGACCCGGACACCGCGGCCGAGGTCTTCGGCTCCTACAGCCGCGGGGACCGCATGCACGCCATCGCCTGCCGCGTGGAACGGGTGCGCGCCGGCGTGGGAGGTGCGGGGACCCGGTGGCTGGTGGTGGCCCTGCACATCGGTTGACCGCCGCCGCGTCGCTTCTAGAGGGTCAGTGCTGGCCAACCGTTTGGACCGGGTGCCGGCGCGACGAGCGTTTTAGCGGTAGCAACCCCGGCACGTCGCGGCGGTAATCGCGGTATTGATCGCCCAGCGCCGCGACGAGGTCACGCTCCTCCACCTGTATGGCGATCAGGATGTACGCCGTCATGGCGATCGAGAACAGCAAGTGCCCGGCCGTCATGGTGGGCGCCGCCCAGAAGGCGATGAGGAAACCGAGCATGAGCGGGTGGCGCACCAGCCGATAGAACAATCGAGCATGAAACCCTATGTGGGTGTAGGGCTTCCCGCGCCAGGCCAGATACACCTGCCGAAGCCCGAACAGGTCGAAGTGGCTGACCATGAACGTCGAGGCCAGCGCGATCGCCCAGCCGAGCCAGAACACCGCCCACACCGCCAGGCGCCCGCCCGGCTCCCGCACATCCCAGATGATCGCGGGCATCGTTCGCCATTGCCAGTAGAGCAGCACCAGCACGGCGCTCGCCACCACTACGTAGGTACTGCGCTCAATCGACGACGGCACGAACCGCGTCCACCACCGCTTGAATGCAGGCCGCGCCATGACGCTGTGCTGGACGCCAAACAGTGCGACCAGCGCCACGTTGATCGGCACGGCCAGGCCGATGGGCGCCGAGAGCCCGTGATCGACGCTTCGTGGCACCACGATGTTGCCCACGAAACCAACCAGATACAAGAAGGCGGCAAGGAATAGCAGGTAAGCCGCGGCGCCGTAACCGACGATCAAGTAACGCTTCATGGGCTAAGTGTCCGCCGCACGGTCACGTTCGCACATGGGTCTTTTGCCTCATTTTCGTCCGGCCGGCTCTAGTTATTTTTGACTAGTCGCCATTCGACGCGCTGTCGCTGACTTTGAGATTTGAGGCAACCGCCTCATGCGACCGCGCAAGCGGTGGACCGATGATCGGCCATGACAAAGCCACTTCGGGAAAGCATGGAGGCCAGATCATGACCGGTTTTAAGGCGGCGACCATAGAGCGGCCCAATCCACAGCGATCAGATCACGCTTCCAAAGCGCCCGGCGGAGGGCGGGTTGACGCGATCGACGTCAGCCGGCGCGTCGGTGGGCGACAGATCCTCCACAAACTGTCGCTGTCAGTGGAACCCGGCGAATTGGTCGCCATCGCCGGGGGCAGCGGGGCAGGGAAAACCACATTGCTGGAGATTCTCGCCGGACTGCAACCGCCGACCACCGGAGAGCTTCGGCACGACGGTGTCGACCGCCAAGCTCGCGCCAGCGCCGACTCTGTGGTCGGCTTCGTGCCCCAGGACGACATCATTCACCTCGAGATGCCCTTGCGGCGCACGCTGCGCTACGCGGCGCTACTAAGGCTTCCCGCGGGCACGTCTGCGGCCGAAGCGGAAGAGATCGTGGAGCAGACCCTGCAGGACCTCGACTTGGCTGATCGGGCCGACGTGCCGGTGCGCGCGCTGTCCGGCGGTCAACGCAAGCGGGCCAGCATTGCCGTGGAGCTACTGACCCGGCCACGTCTTTTCTTCCTCGACGAACCCACCTCCGGGCTCGATCCCTCGACTGCGGCCGACGTAATGCGCCTGCTGCGCCGGCTCAGCCAACGCGGGGTCACCATCGTTCTCACAACACATGAGCCGGCCGGCATCGACCGGTGTGACCGCGTGGTCTTCCTTGCTCGCGACGGCCACCTGGCGTTCACCGGCAGTCCGGCCGCCGCGCGGCGCTACTTCGGCGTGGAAAACCTCGCCGAGGTGTACGAGCGCCTGGCCGGCGAGCACACTCCGCAGATCTGGGCCGAGCGATTCGCGGCAAGCCGCGTGAAGTCGAAAACCCAGCCTCGCTTCGCTCCACAGCCTGTCCCGGCCACCCCTTCCGGCGTCAAGCGCACGGGCATGGCCCGGCAATGGTGGCTGCTCACCCGGCGCAATGTTGATGTTCTCTTTCGCAACCGGCTGACCCTTGCGATCCTGCTCGGCTCACCGGTGCTTGTGACCGCGATGATGGCGACGCTGTTCAAGCGCGGCGCGTTCGATCCGGGTAGCGCAGCCGACGTCGGCCCCGCCCAGATCGTGTTCTGGATTGCTTTTGACGGCTTCTTCTTCGGCCTGACGTACGGCCTGCTGCAGATCGTCGGCGAGCTGGCCGTCTTCCGCCGCGAACGCCTGGCCGGGCTCAGCGTGGGTGCCTATGTGGCATCAAAGGTCACAGCGCTGCTTCCGGTTCTCGCGGGAGTGAGCGCGGTGTTGCTGGTTGTGCTGCGCGCGCTCGGTCGGCTTCCTGCCGTCGGATGGGACGTGTACGCCTCGCTGTTCGCGACCATCATGGTCGAGGCGACTTCGGCACTGGCCCTGGGCCTCCTCGCCTCGGCGGCCGTCTCCAACGCCGCGCAGGCGGCCCTCGCCCTGCCGATGCTGTGCTTCCCTCAGGTTCTGTTCGGTGGCGCCATCGTCCCCGTCGACCAGATGACTACCCCCGGACGCCTGATGAGCATGGTCCTATCCAACCGGCACGCCTTCGACGCATTGGGTCGCGACCTAGGGCTCGACCGCTACACCACCACGCTGCCAGCCATGTCCGCATACCGCGACACCTTCCACGGGGGCACCACCGCCAGCCTCATCGCGCTCGCCTCGTTCGCCGTTGCCCTGACGCTGGCAACTGCTTGGGTGCTCGACCGGCGATCCCGGGCCGGCGCATCCCAGCGATGACGGCCCGGCGCGCCCAAGAAGCCATGTCTTAGTGGAATGCACTGCCGGTCAGGCCGTGCCGTGTCGCGTACAAGCTCGCCCCGATCCGGTTCGTGACCCCGATCTTGGCATAGATGTGCTCCACGTGATTGCGCACGGTCTTCTCGGAAATCCAAAGGGCCGAGGCGATCTCCCGGTTGGATCGCCCCTGTGCGACATGCAGCAACACCTCGGCCTCGCGCCTCGTCAACCCGGCAGGCCTGGAGGCTTTGCGCGACGGCCGGTGGCCCGCGGCCTCCAGGACCGCCTCGACCGCGTCGCCGTCCATGCGGCCGCGGGCCGCTTCACTTCGTAGTCGGCCGGCCGCGGCGGCGTCGTCCAGCGCGTCGCGATGTGGTCGTGGCTCCATTGAGGCGCAATAGCTTTCGGCGGCGGCAAGTATCCGATCGCAAACAGACATGTCATCACCCCGCAGACCATTCGGATAGCCCGACCCGTCCAGCCGTTCGTGATGGTTCACGGCAACATCCCGCACGGCCTTCAGCCCACCGACCCGGGCCAAAATCCTGCCGGTCAGATACGGATGCATATGCACACGCTCGCGTTCGGCGTCGGTCAATTCGCCCGGCTTTTCCCACACCCGGTTAGACACGCCAATCCGACCGAGATCGTGAACGTAGCCCGCGCGGCGCAAAACGTCGATCTCGTCCTGCGGCAGCCCGGCACATTTCCCGGCGTTCTCTGCCAGCTCGGCCACGGCGCGAGAATGGCCAAGCGTGAATGGGCACTTCAGGTCCACGAAGTCACCCATCGCGCGCAGGAGTCGGTCTAGCGCGGTACCGCTCAGCGCCTCCCCCGGATCCGGCGCCAATCCGGCAGCGATCGACCACGCATCTTCGTTCTCGCGCAGCAGGTCGTCGGCGGCGGCCGTGAACACGGCGACGATATCCGGGTCGAACTGTTTGCCGCTGCGCCGGCGAACCTCCGCGACCGCGGCCGTCGCGCCGTAAGCGCGATGGTGCACTTCGGCGATGTCGGCAAGCTGCGCCACCCGCATCGTCACCGGTATCCGGGCCCCGGCGGCCCCAGCGGGAAGACCGCTGCCGTCCCACCGTTCGTACGCGTAGGGGAGGGCTTCGCATACCTCCGCGCCCAAGCCGATCTCCTCGGCGAGCAATGCGGCCGACAGGCAATGGGACTGCACCAACGCGCCGAGATTCCCACGCGCGTCCAAGAACAGTTTGGCTGCCAACTGGGCTCGTTTCGGCAACGTCGACCCACGGCCCAGATTGCCGATGAGAAATCGCCGGTACGGCGCGCCGGACCAGTCGATGAAATGACTGTCATGTCGCATCGCGATGTCGTCGCCAAACCAGCGCGCGTACTCGTGGGAGTCGGCATGACACCCGATCCACATCACCAGACCCGTATAGAAAACGGTCCCACGCTCACCCTCGGCAAGCCCAAGCCGCTCGGCAAGCCTCGTGCCCATCACCGCCGACCGCAGCATGTGATCCATCGGCTGCCCGAGCCCAAGGTCGACCGCCAAAGACAGCGCCGCCAAAACCTCCGTCCGCGACACAGCTCCGCCGAAGGGCACGAAACTCGCCCCTTTCTCGACCTGGTCAGACCCGCGGCATCAGTGTAGCCACGCAGAAGCCGTCGGTCAGATTGCTTGGCTTGGGCCGCGAATGTGCCGCGAGCCGCACACTGGATGCCGAGTGTGCAGTCAGCCGTACACTCGGCGCCGAAACGGCGGGTGCCGAAGGCCGATTGCGCGGCTAGCGCCGCTTGACCGACTTCGGCGGCTTGGCGCCGCGACCTTGTTGGCGCGCGGCCGCACGCCGCTCGCGCCGGCTGGCACCGGCGGGCACGCCGGCCGGCGTCTTCTGCGCACCACCGCCGTTGCGTTGCACCTGTGCCGAACCGTCCTCGGACGGGCCGGAATACGTCAGGGCGGGCGCCTCGTTTTCAATACCCTTGGCGCGCAATGTGCTTGGGGCTTCTTCAGCTACTGCGGCGGGCCCACCGCCGGCACCCTCTGCCGCTTCGCCGTCGCCGGCTTCCGTCCCCAGTTGCGCCAGGCCTTCCGGTGCCTCGATCGGGGCGACCTGCGGGGCCGGCACCCTCTCCACGGTGACATTGAACAAGAAGCCGACCGACTCCTCCTTCATGCCGTCGAGCATGGCCATGAACATGTCAAAGCCCTCGCGCTGGTACTCCACCAACGGATCGCGCTGCGCCATCGCGCGCAGGCCGATTCCCTCCTTGAGGTAGTCCATCTCGTAGAGGTGCTCGCGCCACTTGCGGTCGATGACGTTGAGCAACACGTTGCGCTCCAGTTGACGCATCGCGCCCTCGCCGGCGATTTCCTCGAGCTCGGCTTCCCTTGCGGCATAAGCGCGTTCGGCATCTTTGAGCAGTGCGTTGAGCAGCTCGTCGCGGGTGAGCTCATCGCGCTCGGAGTCCGTGTCGTGACGCGTCAGGCTATCGTGGTCGATCCCGAGCGGGTAGAGCGTCTTGAGCGCCGACCACAGCGCGTCCAGATCCCAATCCTCGGCGTAGCCCTCGGCGGTCGCGCCGTCGACGTAGGCGGTGATGACGTCGACGAGCATGTCTTTGGCCTGCTGCTGCAGGTTCTCGCCCTCCAGGATGCGGTGACGCTCGGCGTAAACCACCTTGCGCTGCTGGTTCATCACCTCGTCGTACTTGAGGACGTTCTTTCTGACCTCGAAGTTCTGCTGCTCGACCTGGGTCTGCGCGCTCTTGATCGCACGGGTCACCATCTTGTTTTCGATCGGGACGTCGTCGGGCAGGTTCAGCCGGTTGAGCATCGCCTCCAGCGCGGCACCGTTGAACCGGCGCATCAGCTCGTCGCTCAGCGACAAGTAGAAGCGCGACTCGCCGGGATCGCCCTGTCGGCCTGAGCGGCCACGCAGCTGGTTGTCGATGCGCCGCGACTCGTGCCGTTCGGTGCCCAGCACATACAGGCCGCCCGCCTCGATAACCTCGGTCGCCTCTTTGCCGGCCTCCTCCTTGACGAGGGGCAGCTCCTCGTGCCAGGCCGCCTCGTACTCATCGGGCGTCTCCACCGGGTCCAGTCCGCGGGCACGCAGCCGCAGGTCGGTGAGAAAGTCGACGTTGCCGCCCAGCACGATGTCGGTGCCGCGACCGGCCATGTTGGTCGCGACGGTGATGCCGCCCCGCCGGCCCGCCTCGGCGATGATGGCCGCCTCCTGCTCGTGGTACTTGGCGTTGAGCACGTTGTGCGGGATGCGCCGCTTGTTGAACTGCCGCGACAGATACTCCGAGCGCTCGACGCTGGTGGTGCCGATCAGGACCGGCTGGCCCTTCTCGTAACGCTCCGAGACGTCGTCTACCACCGCGATGTACTTGGCTTCCTCGGTCTTGTAGATGAGGTCGGACTGGTCTCCCCGGATCATCGGCTTGTTGGTCGGGATGGACACCACGCCGAGCTTGTAGATCTCGTGCAGCTCGGCCGCCTCGGTCTGGGCGGTGCCGGTCATCCCGGCGAGCTTGTCGTAGAGCCGGAAGTAGTTCTGCAACGTGATCGTGGCCAGCGTCTGGTTCTCGGCCTTGATCTCGACGTGCTCCTTGGCCTCGATGGCCTGGTGCATGCCCTCGTTGTAGCGGCGCCCGATCAGCACGCGGCCGGTGAACTCGTCGACGATGAGCACCTCGCCGTCGCGGACGATGTAGTCCTTGTCGCGGTTGAACAGCTCCTTGGCCTTCAGGGCGTTGTTGAGGTAGCTGACCAGCGGCGAGTTGGCGGCCTCGTAGAGGTTGTCGATGCCGAGCTGGTCCTCGACGAACTCGACGCCCTTTTCGTGCACGCCGACGGTGCGTTTGCGCAGGTCGACCTCGTAGTGCCGATCCTTTTCCATCAGCGGCGCCAACCGGGCGAACTCGGTGTACCAGTTTGAGGCACCGTCGGCCGGACCGGAGATGATCAGCGGGGTGCGAGCCTCGTCGATCAGGATGGAGTCGACCTCGTCGACGATCGCGTAGCTGTGCCCGCGCTGCACCAGGTCGTCGAGCGAGTGCGCCATGTTGTCGCGCAGGTAGTCGAAGCCGAACTCGTTGTTGGTGCCGTAGGTGATGTCCGCGTTGTAGGCGACCCGGCGCTCGTCGGGCATCATCGGGGCCAGGATCACCCCGACCTGCAGCCCGAGGAACCGGTGCACGCGGCCCATCCACTCGCTGTCGCGTTTGGCCAGGTAGTCGTTGACGGTGACGATGTGCACGCCATTGCCGGCCAGCGCGTTGAGGTATGCGGGCAACACGCAGGTCAGGGTCTTGCCTTCACCGGTCTTCATCTCGGCGACGTTGCCCAGGTGCAGGGCGGCCGCGCCCATCACCTGCACGTCGAACGGCCGCTGGTCGAGCACCCGCCAGGCCGCCTCGCGGGCCACGGCGAACGCCTCGGGCAGCAGGTCGTCGAGGGTTTCGCCCTCTTCCAGGCGCTTCCTGAACTCGTCGGTCTTGGCCCTCAGCTCGGCGTCCGTGAGTTTCTCGACGTCGTCGGACAACGTGTTGACATAGTCGGCCACCCTTTTGAGGCGCTTGACCATGCGTCCTTCACCAAGGCGCAGCAACTTCGACAGCACAGCTATGTCCCCTGTTGGATGTCAATCTTTGGGATGAGGCGCCATCCATCGTAGGTGACACGCGCACAAAGCCGGCGAACGTCGGCGCTCGGCGGACTTTCTGCAGACGCGCGACCCGGTCAGGACAGGCTGATCAGGCCGTAATCGTAGGCGTGGCGGCGGTAGACGACGGACGGCCGTTCGGTCTGCTTGTCGTAGAACAAGAAGAAGTCGTGGCCGACGAGCTCCATCTCGTAGAGCGCGTCGTCGACCGTCATCGGCTTGGCATGGTGCTCCTTGGTTCGCACCACCCGTCCCGGCGCGCGGTCCCTGCCGACCTTGCGGTCGGGTTCTTCGCGGTCGTGTTCGTGGGGCTCCACCGGCTCGGTGTCGAAGGCCTTGCCCTGCTGCGGGGCCGCCGCGGTGGCGGCCGCGAGTGAAACCGGGGTCTTGTCGCCGTAGTGCACCTTGCGGCGGTCCTTGACCCGGCGCAGCCGGTTCTCCAGCTTGTCGACCGCGGATTCAAACGCGGCGTAGAAGCTGTCGGCGCAGGCCTCCGCCCGGCTGACCGGTCCGCGGCCCCGGGCGGTGATTTCAACGCGTTGACAGGACTTGCGCTGACGCCGATTGGGCGCGTGCTTCAGCTCGACGTCGAAGAGGTAGATGGAGCGATCGAACCGTTCGAGGCGGGCGAGCTTTTGCGAAACGTATATGCGGTAGTGATCGGGGATTTCGACGTTGCGGCCCTTGAACACGACTTCGGCGCTAAGTGTCGGTTCGGCCGGATCGTTGGGTTCTGCCAGCGGTTGGTCCAGAATCTGACCGGAATCCACGGTAGGCCTTGACATACGTGTCAACTCGTTTCTCTTTCCACGTCGCACGCTCAGCGTGCCGGCTTTCTAGGAGACGCGCCGACGGGGTTGGAGCGGTTGCGGCCGCAGGCTGCCCGCCGGTGCAAGGTGTCGAATACTCACCCCCTTTGCAGTGGCGCCTCAACCTGGGAATCGCGACCCGGTGAGTCAGACCAGGAAGTCATTGACGGTTGTTCTCGACGTTAGCTCGTGTTCGCCTTGGGATGCCACCAATTTCCCTCAGCTGATACGAGTTCTTCACAAGCTCTTGGCCGCCTCATCGGCGTTTCATGGTTAAGCGGCCGCGATGGCCAGCACGGCGACCACCCGAATCCCTGCGGCGTGCAGGGTGCGCACCGACTCGCGCGCCGTCGCCCCGGTGGTGACGATGTCGTCGACTATCACGACTTCGGTACGGGGCCGGTGACCACGCAACAGCACCCGGCCGGCGATATTGCGCTCGCGGGCGGAAGTTCCCAGGCCCACCGAGTCGCGGGCCAGCGCCTTCATTCGCAATGCCTGGACGACGGTCACGTCGGGGTGTGCGGCCACCGCGGCCCGGGCCAGACGGGTGACGGGGTCACCGCCGCGCCGGCGCGCCGCCGAGCGCCGTGTCGGCGCGGGCACGATCGTCAGCGGAGTGTCTGCCATCCCCCAGGTCAGCAGCCGGTGCACCCCCACGGCCAGTGCGTGGGCCAGCGGTGCGATCAGGTCGTCGCGGCCGTGCTCCTTCAGCGCGAGGATGGCCTGGCGACGGGCGCCGACGTAGCGGCCCAGCGCGAACACCGGCACCTGCGGATCGATGCGCGGGTTCGCGACGATCGGCTGCCCGACGGTGACCGACAGCTCTGCTGCGCAGGCGTCACACCAGCGGGTGGACGGCGCCCCGCAGCCGCCGCATTCCAGGGGCAGGATGAGGTCGAGCACAGGGCAAGTGTCGCGGCCGGGGGTGACAGCCGCGGCTACGGCAGAACCAAGCTGAACACACCCTGGCTCAACTGGGTGATGATC
>Ga0318576_10000054_pt1 | contig 18728 bp, 19 predicted proteins | sample GRESIP089b5f24_FD_203498 | JGI IMG/M metagenome (GOLD analysis project Ga0318576, IMG submission 203498) | Tropical soil microbial communities from Luquillo Experimental Forest, Puerto Rico - GRE.SIPMG.089b5f24 | ecosystem: Environmental > Terrestrial > Soil > Tropical forest > Bulk soil...
CGTCGGAATCGGGAGCTCGTGCAATGCGAGCGCGACGTCGGTCAGGCGCTGCAGCTTGTATTTCGGATGCACGTGGTCGACTTCCGAGATGTCGGCGCCGGAGCAGAAACTGCCGCCCGAGCCGGTGATCACGAGCGCGCGCACGCCGCGGTCACGACCCGCCGCGTTCAGCGCATCCCGTAACGCGATCCACAACTCTGGGTTGATCGCGTTCTTGCGGTGCGGCCGGTTGAGGGACAGCGTCCGCACCCCATCGCGGTCGTCGGACAGCAGCACGGGGGCGTCGGCGGCGGTCAATAGCTTCTCGGCAGTTTCAGGACGTTGGATCCCAGGAAATTCAAAATCATCTCCTGGCTGACCGGCGCGATCTTCATGAGCCGGGCCTCACGGAAGTACCGCGTGATGTGGTACTCCTCCGCGTAACCCATGCCGCCGTGGGTTTGCAACGCCCGGTCCGCGGCGGTGAAGCCGGCGTCGGCACAGAGATACTTTGCGGTATTCGCTTCGCGGCCACAGGGTTTGCCGTTGTCATACAGCCAGGTGGCCTTGCGCAACATCAGCTCGGCGGCGTCCAGGCGGGCCAGCGAGTCGGCGAGCGGGAACTGCAGGCCCTGGTTCATGCCGATGGGCCGGCCGAAGACCTCACGCTCATTGCCGTATTTCACCGCCTTGTCCAGCGCCACCCGGCCGATGCCGAGCGCCTCGGCGGCGATCAGCATCCGTTCGGGATTCAGGCCATCCAGGATGTATTGAAATCCCTTGCCTTCCTCTCCGACTCGGTCCTCGACCGGTACTTCGACGTTGTCGATGAACAGCTCATTGGAGCTCACCGCGTTGCGGCCCATCTTGCGAATCGGGCGGATGTCGACCCGACTGCGATCGAGATCGGTGAGGAACAGCGTCATCCCGTCGGTCTTCTTGGTCACCTCGTCGTAGCTCTTGGTGCGGGTGAGCAGCAGGATCTTGTCGGACTCCATTGCTTTGGAGATCCACACCTTGCGGTCGTTGACGATATAGCGATCGCCGTCACGCTTGGCGAACGTGGTGATGCGCGACGTGTCAAGCCCCGCACCGGGTTCGGTCACGCCGAAGCAGACGTGCACATCGCCGGTCGCGACGGGGGGCAGCGTGCGGGCCTTGAGTTCCCCGGAGCCGTGCACCACCACTGGCTGCATGCCGAAGATCGAAAGGTGGATCGAGCTGGCCGCGTTCATGGCGCCGCCGGATTTGGCGACCTCCTCGAGCAGGATTGTGGCTTCGGTGATTCCGAGGCCATGGCCGCCGTATTCGGTCGGGATCGTCATTCCCAACCAGCCGCCGTCGGCGATGGCCCGGTAGAACTCGGTCGGAAACTCGTGCGCCTGGTCTTTTTCCATCCAGTACTGGTCGTCGAATTTCCGCGCCAACTCGGCGACCGACCGGCGGATCAGCTCCTGGTCGTCGGTCAGCTCGAAATTCATTCCACCGCCGGGCACTCCGCGCGCCTCCTTTCAGCGCGAGCAGACACAGAGTCGCATGTTTGCCGCCCGAACAATGCGATTCTGCTGGGGCACCTCCCGCTTGCGGGGGACTGCTCGCCGGGCATAGGCGCGTCAATCCTGGTTGCCGGTCAGCTCTTTCGCGCTGGCTGCAAACTCTGCGAACGACGAACCCGCCCTGGCGTCCTTGTGGTGGCTAGATGACCGGATGGACACGTCGTGCCCCTCGGCCGCCTTACGCAGCGCGCCGACGGTTGCCTGCTCCGGCGTGATGTGGGTGTATGGGTCGAACGAGTACCAGCGCATCGCGTTCTCATGCGTCATCTTCTTGATCTCATCGTCGGGCACGCTGTTGGCCTCCAACACGTCCCACAACTCCTCGGGCGCACCCGGCCACATCGAGTCACTATGCGGGTAGTCGGCCTCCCAGCAGATGTTGTCGATCCCGATCATGTTGCGCAGCGCGACGCCCACCTTGTCGCTGATGAAGCAGGTCAGGAAGTGCTCGCGGAAGACCTCGCTGGGCAGCTTGCCGCCGAAGTTTTGGTGCGTCCAGGTCGAGTGCATATCGTAGGTGCGGTCGGCTCGCTCCAGGAAGTAGGGGATCCAGCCGGTGCCGCCCTCCGAGAGCGCGATCTTGAGGTCCGGGTACTCCTTGATCGGCCGCGACCAGAGCAGATCGGCGGCGGCCTGCACGATGTTCATCGGCTGCAGCGTAATCATCACGTCCATCGGTGCGTCGGGTGCGGTGATCGCCAACCGGCCGGAGGAGCCGATGTGGATGTTCATCACGGTGTTGGTGTCGCACAACGCTTTCCACAGCGGGTTCCAGTACTCGTTGTGGAAGCTGGGGTAACCCATCGCGGCCGGGTTCTCGGTGAACGTGAGTGCATTCACACCCTTCTTCGAGACCCGCCGCACCTCGGCGGCGCACTCCTCCGCGTCCCAGATCACCGGTATCGCCATCGGGATGAACCGTGCCGGGTAGGCGCCGCACCACTCGTCGATGTGCCAGTCGTTGTAGGCCTGCACCAGGGCTACGGAGAAATCGTGGTCCTCGGTGGCGAACAGGCGCCCGGCAAAGCCCGGGAAAGACGGGAAACAGATCGAGGCCAGGATGCCCCCGGCGTTCATGTCCTTGACGCGTTCGTCGACGTTGTAGCAACCCGGCCGGATCTCATCCAGACCCGTGGGCTCGATCCCGTACTCCTCCTTGGGCCGGCCGGCGACCGCGTTGAGCGCCACGTTCGGGATGACCGTGTCGCGGAACTTCCACATGTCCGAGCCATCAGGGTTGTGCACCAGGCGCGGTGCATCGTCCAAGTACTTCTTTGACAGGTGGTTCCTGAACATGTTCGGCGGCTCGACACAGTGGTCGTCCACGCTGATCAGGATCATGTCTTCTTTGTTCATGGCCGTTCCCTCTCATCGGATCCATCGGTCTCGCGCCAAGATCACCATTTTGAAAACTATCTTCTCGCGAAGTGAGAATCAACATCCAGGATAGCCACAGGGATCCTCGGCGCCGCGCCGCGTGCGCAACGACTAGGCGATTTGGCCGCCTTCGAGCGACAAGGAGCCAGAAGAGGTCGCTGCGCCGTCGCCGGCACAGCGGATCCCCACGCGCCAGGATTGACCGCGAGACCGAATCGTGCAAGTCTATTGGTTAGAAATGAGAATCTGATTCTCTCTTTTGAGAGGAGAATGCAGGATGCGTCTGCCGCCGCTGCCGGCTGACCAGTGGGATGAGGCTGTCCAGCAGTCGCTGGCCGGGATGTTGCCCGCGGAGCGCCGCAACCCGCGCGACGCCGGCAACGCACTCGCGACCCTTGCCAATCACCCCGCGTTGGTCAAGGCGTTTCTCGGGTTCAACGTCTACCTCTTCACCTCCTCCCTGCCTGCGCGCATCCGCGAACTCGCCGTCCTGCGGGTCGCCCATCGTCGCCAGTGCGCCTACGAATGGGAGCATCACGCAACTATGGCCAAACGACTGGGAATCACCGAGGACGAGATCGAGGCGGTGCGCAACGCCGGCGGTAGCAGCGCCGGCAGCTTCGACGAGTTCGAGCGCGCGGTGCTCACCGGGGTCGACGAACTCGAGGAGAAATCCCAGTTGTCCGACGAGACATGGGCCGCCTTGAGCGAGCGTCTCGACCACCGCCAGCGGATGGACTACATCTTCACGGTGGGCTGCTACGCGACGTTGGCCATGGCTTTCAACACTTTTGGCGTTGAGGTCGAACAATACTCACTAGAGAGGTAAAACGTTGCCGCACTTCCCGAAGCCAGCCGCAGGCAGCTGGACAGAAAACTATCCCGAACTCGGCACCGCGCCCGTCGACTACACCGACTCGATCGATCCGGCTTTCTTCGAAGCCGAACGCGACGCGATCTTCAAAAAGACCTGGCTCAACGTCGGTCGGGTCAATCGGCTGCCGCGCACCGGAAGCTACTTCACCAAGGAACTGCCGTCGGCGGGCCCGGGTATGTCGGTGATCGTCGTCAAGACCAAGGACGGGTCTATCAAGGCGTTCCACAACATCTGCCGCCACCGCGGAAACAAGTTGGTGTGGAACGACTATCCACACGAGGAGACCTCAGGGACTTGCCGGCAGTTCACCTGCAAGTACCACGCCTGGCGCTACAGCCTTGATGGTGACCTGACGTTCATCCAGCAGGAGGACGAGTTCTTCGACGTCGACAAGGGTCAGTTCGGTTTGGTGCCCGTCCGCTGCGAGGTCTGGGAAGGCTTCATCTTCATCAACCTCGACCAGCACGCCAAGCCGCTGACCGACTACCTCGGGCCACTGGCCAAGGGCATCGAGGGCTACCCCTTCGGCGAGATGACCGAGTGCTACTCCTACCGGGCCGAGGTCGGCAGCAACTGGAAGCTGTTCATCGACGCGTTCGCCGAGTTCTACCACGCGCCGGTGCTGCACCAGGGGCAGTACACCAAGGAAGAAGCCGCCAAGATCATGAAGTACGGCTTCGAGGCCCTCTACTACGAGCTGGCCAGCCCGCACGGGATGATCTCCACTTGGGGTGGTCAGGCGCCGCCCGTGGACATGTCCATGGTCAAGCCCATGGACCAGGTGCTGCGCAGCGGATTGTTCGGTCCCTGGGACAAGCCGGAGGTCATTGCGAACCTCGATCAGCTGCCCCCGGGCGTCAACCCGAAGAAAGTGAAGCAGTGGGGCATCGACTCGTGGCACTTCTACCCGAACTTCATGCTGTTGATCTGGGAGCCGGGCTGGTTCCTGACCTACCACTACTGGCCGACCGCCGTCGACAAGCACATCTTCGAGTGCACGCTGTATTTCGTTCCGCCGAGAAACGCGCGGGAACGCCTGGCCCACGAGTTGGCCGCGGTGACCTTCAAGGAGTACGCGCTGCAGGACTCCAACACCCTGGAAGCGACCCAGACGATGATCGGCACCAAGGTCGTCAAGGACTTTCCGCTGTGCGATCAGGAGATCCTGCTCCGTCATCTCCACAAAGTGACCGGAGACTACGTTAAGGAGTATGCGAACAATGGCGCTTCCCGCTGAATTCGCGGATTTAGAGCCCTATCTCGATTGGGACCTGGCCACCGAACCCGAGCGCTACGCCAAGCGGCTGGCGTCCACGATGTCCGAGATGCAGGCGTTCTACGACGTCGCATTCCCCCGCCTGGACGACGTCATCGCCTACTGCGACAAGTTCCCGCTCGACGATCTGCCTGAGGACGCGCGGACCCTGATGCACATGATGCAGTCGCTGATCATGGTGTCGTTTCCGATAGAGGCGTGGAAGCAGCCGCGCGTCCCGGACAGCGGTGCCGCCTGGGTTGAGCTGATCCGGGAGCCGGTGATCTGAACGGTGTTGACGCTCAAGGCCGCCGGACTGCTGGACGTCGACGCCGGTGAGATCGTCAGCCCTGGCGTCCTGCAGATCGATGGCGACCGGATCGCCGGCGTCGGTGGCGGTGGCCCGCCCTCAATCCAAGGCGAGCTGATCGATCTGGGCGACCAGATCCTGCTGCCCGGGCTGATGGACATGGAGGTCAACCTGCTGATGGGCGGGCGCGGGGAGAAACCCGGTCTGTCCCAGGTACAGGATGACCCGCCGACGCGGGTCCTGCGTGCGGTCGGCAATGCCCGCCGCACGCTGCGAGCCGGATTCACCACGGTGCGAAACCTCGGGCTGTTCGTCAAGACCGGCGGCTACCTGCTCGATGTCGCACTGGGCAAGGCCATCGACGCGGGCTGGATCGATGGGCCGCGCGTGGTGCCGGCCGGCCACGCCATCACACCCACCGGCGGGCATCTGGATCCGACGATGTTTGCCGCGTTCGCACCACACGTGCTCGAGTTGACGGTCGAAGAAGGCATCGCCAACGGAATCGACGAGATCCGCAAGGCGGTGCGCTACCAAATCAAACACGGCGCCGAGCTGATCAAGGTCTGCTGCTCCGGCGGGGTGATGTCGCTGACGGGACCTCCTGGCGCCCAGCATTATTCGGACGAAGAGTTGAGTGCGATCGTCGACGAGGCACACCGGCGTGGGCTGCGTGTCGCCGCGCACACTCACGGCGCCGACGCGGTCAAGCATGCCGTCGCGGCCGGTATCGACTGCATCGAGCACGGCTTCCTGATCGATGACGAGGCGATCGCGACGATGGTCGACCACGGCACATTCCTGGTGAGCACCCGCCGCCTCGCCGAGGGGATGGACGTCTCGCACGCTCCCCCCGAACTACAGGCCAAGGCGGCCGAGATGTTCCCGAAGTCACGCAAATCGATACTGGCCGCCTACGAAGCCGGCGTGAAGATCGCGGTCGGCACGGACGCCCCCGCGATACCGCACGGCCGCAACGCGGACGAGCTTGTCACCCTTGTCGATTGGGGCCTGCCGCCGCTGGCGGTGCTGCGGGCGGCCACGGCGACCGCCGCGGAGCTGATCAACGCGGACGACCGGGGGCGGCTCGCGCAGGGCCAGCTCGCCGACATCATTGCGGTGCCGGGAAACCCTTTGGAAGACATGACCGTTACCCAGAATGTCGGCTTCGTCATGAAAGGCGGCAAGGTCTATGTCGACACCCGATCAGTCTAAGAGCGGCCCAACCAGAACTGACGACCTGGTCGAGATCCAGCAGCTGCTCGCGCGCTACGCGGTCACCATCACCCAGGAAGACATCGACGGCCTTGTCGCCGTCTTCACACCCGATGGAACCTACAGCGCATTCGGCGACACCTACCGTCTGGACAGGTTCCCGGAGCTGGTGGCTGCCGCACCAAAAGGCTTGTTCCTCACCGGGACTGCGGTGATCGACATCGACGGTGATTCCGCGAGCGGCACCCAGCCACTGTGCTTCATCGAGCACGCCACCCACGACATGCGGATCGGCTACTACCGCGACACCTACTCCCGCACCGCTGAAGGATGGCGGCTGAAGACCCGCGCCATGACGTTCATCCGCCGCAGCGGCACCCACGACTCCGGGCGCCCGCATGCAGTCGGCCGACCCAGCCCGTGAACGTCGAGGAGTTCCGGGCCGATCTGCGAGCGTGGCTCGACGACAACGACCTGACTCCGGGACCGGACCACTCGCTGCAGGGTCAAATGCGACAGCTCGCCCGGGTCCACCGGGCGCTCTACGACGCCGATTGGATGCGGTACGGCTGGCCCGTCGAAGTCGGTGGCTTGGGAGGGCCCGCGGTGCTGCGCGCGATCGTCGGCGAGGAGGTGGTGGGCCGCCGGCTGGCCGAACCGGGCCCGTACTCGATGATCGAGGTGCTCGCGCCCACGATGATCGATTACGCCCCTGCGGAACTCGCCGCGGAGATGGTGCCACGGCTGCTGAGCGGCCGCGAACAATGGTGCCAGGGCTTTTCGGAACCGGGATCCGGCAGCGACTTGGCGTCGCTCTCAATGCGCGCCGCACCCCAGGGGGATAACTGGATCGTCAACGGGCAGAAGGTCTGGACCAGCTTCGCGCAGTTCTCGACCCGATGCATCCTGCTCACCCGCACGGCGCCGGGCCACGACGGCATCACGGCGTTCTTCGTCGACCTGGACACCCCGGGCATCACCATTCGGCCGCTGCGCACGATGCACGGGGTGGACGAATTCTGCGAGGTGTACTACGACGACGTGGTGGTCCCGGGAAGCCGAATGCTCGGCCGCCCGGGAGACGGTTGGCGGCTCGCGATGGATCTCCTGCCCTATGAGCGCTCCACCTGCTTCTGGCAGCGGATCGCCTACCTCTACTCGCGGTTCGACGAACTCATCGCCGAAGCGGCGGATCCTGACGAATCCGCCTTGGGGGCAGCGTACTTGGCTCTGCACACGTTGCGCTGCCGGTCCCGCGGCACCCAGCACCGCTTTTGTGACGGAGCACGGCTCGGGCCGGAAACCTCCATCGACAAGGTGCTGCTGGCCACCGCCGAGCAACGGCTCTACGACACCGTTCGCGATCTGCTGCCCGGGGCCCTCGAGCTGGAAGATACACCGTGGCGGTCGGAGTACTTGTATTCGCGCGCGGCGACCATCTATGGCGGAACCGCCGAAATTCAGCGCAATATCATCGCCCGCCGGCTGCTCGACCTCGGGAAGGAGTGAGCCGTGGATCCCGAGGCAGTGGGCATGCTGGCGGACTCGCTCCGCACCACGATGACCGCCGCCAGCGGCGCCAAGCTCGATGCGGCGTTGACCGATCTCGGTTGGCTGGACATGCTCGACGAAATACCCGACGTTGCAATACCTTTGGTGTTCCGGCTGCTCGGCGAGACGGGCGCGCACGCTCCTGCGCTCAACGACGTGGTGTTGCGCGCGGCCGGAGCTGCGCCCGGGGGCACTCTGCCGCTGCCGGTCGCCGGGGGTTCGTGGGTGATTTGGGAGCGCGACGATCGGGCCAGCGCGACGCTGGATGATTTGCCTATACACCTTGTGCCAGAAGGTGATCCGGTGCCGCTCGCGGCGGGAAGGCGAGCGCTGGGCTGGTGGCTGGTCGGGACCAGCCGGGCGATGCTGTCACTGGCGCGCCAGCATGCCGTGGACCGCGTTCAATTCGGCCGGCGCATCAGCTCGTTCCAGGCGATCCGGCACCGCCTGGCAGAGACGCTCGTCGCAATCGAGGGCGCCGAGGCGACCCTCGACACCGCCGCCGCGCAATCCGACGGCGCCGACGGGCTGGCTTCCCTGCTGGCCAAGGCCGCGGCCGGCCAGGCGGCGCTGACCACCGCCCGCCACTGTCAGCAGGTGCTGGGCGGTCTCGGCTTCACCGCCGAACACCAGTTGCATCACCACGTCAAGCGGTCACTGGTCCTGGACGGTCTGCTGGGCAGCGCACGAGAACTGACCCGGCAGGCCGGAGCGACGTTGCGGGCCAAGGGATCTGCCCCACGGCTGGCCGAGCTGTAGCGGCGTGTCCTCTTTGACGCCTCACCCGTCACTTGAGTCACCAGGCCACAGGTGATGGGTTTTTGCCCGCCTTATCTGTGTTGAGGACCACCGGTAAGGGGTAGGTTGGAAATTTGTTTTGGGTCTGCCTCCCCCCGCTTCGGCTCCAATGCCTAGGGCGGTTGGAGCCCGCGGTCGGGGTCAAGGTGGAGCGCCCGCAGCGCAGCGAGGACGAACGACCTTGAGGCCGAACGGGGGTCCGCCGCATACTTGGTCGGCCGAAGGGGCGAGGCGTGGGTTTGGAATTTCACGTCATGTGCTTTCTCCTATATGTGTTGCTGCAGAACGTGTGCGTGGGCCGGCTGCCAGCCTTATCTGGGTCCGCGGACAACAGTCCGGCGACATGATGAGGGATGGGGTGCCCGGCGTGCGGGCTGTAAATGGTGGGGTGCGGTCGCTCAATCTCAGCAGGAGGTCCACCCCGGTAGGGGTGGCCACAGGCGGGTTCAGGGAGCCGACCGCAGGCATCAGCTGAGTAATGGGCAGGGCACACGCAAAACGCATGTCAGGCAGCGGTTTTGGCGGTTTTTGTAGTCGGCAATGCCAGGGCGGTGTCGCCGAGTTCACGCAGGGTGTGATAGCAGCGGCGCAGCAGCTTGCGTTCCACGGCCAGGGCGGGGCGTTTGCCGTCTATCCTGTCCGCCACGTTGTGGTAGTAGGCGTAGTCCGGTGATCCGGGCCGCGCGGCGCACTTGGCCGCCTCGAACGCCGCCCACCGCAGCGTGGGTGAGCCTTGCCGGGCCAGATGCCCCGGGGCGCGTTTGGCATCAGAGGAATACACGGTGATGTCCAGCCCGGCAAAGCGCACCAGTTGATCGGCGCTACGGAATCGGCGTGCATCCCCGATTTCGGCCCACATGATTGCCGCGCTGAGCCAGCCCACCCCGTAGTGGCGCGCCTGGAGGGCCTGGCAGCCCGGTTGGTGGCGGGCGAAGTCCACCAATTGCTTTCGCAACGGCTTGATTTCGGCGTTCAGCTCGTCTATACGACGCTGCGCGGTATCCACATATTGGCGCCCCGCCGCCGACAACTGCGCATCCGCGAGCGCCTCCCGCCCGGCCTGGGAGAGCAACGCGGTGATCGGTGGACAGCCCTGGTGGAACACCTGGGCATGAATGCGCTGCTGCCAGCTGCGGCGCTCGTCCATCAACGCGCAATACAACCGGCCCAACGTGCGCACTTCCAGCACATGCGCCGCCGGGATCCACGACTCCGGAAACCGGCCCTCCCACAACAGCGTGCGCAGCAGCCGCGCATCGGTGCGGTCGGTCTTAGCGCGCTTTTTGGACCCCCGCAACGCCGCCACCTCGGCCGGATCACCCAAATGCACCCTCACCCCGGCCGCTGCCAGCTCCTCGCTGACATATCGCCACCCGGTGCAACCCTCCACCGCGAACTCGCCATCACCGCCTGGGCAGTGTTTGCCCAGCCAATCCCGCAACCTCGTGCGCGTGGCCGGACGAATCTGCCCGAAATGCACAAGGCCGTCGTCATCTACATAGTCGAACGTGATCTGCTGTCGGTGCACGTCCAAGCCGCCTATCATCGTCATCAGCGGGACCTCCTCGAGTTCCTAAAACAACTTTTCCGACGCCATCAATCATCGAGCGTCTGAGCCGAGGGGGTCCCCAACACATGTCATCTCACAGCAACAACCGGCAGCCTCCGACGGTCGCAACCCAATTGCGCCAGCCTGTCAGTTGAGAGGGTCGGCGATGGTCGACTCCGCCAGTTGCGACAGTCCCTCCCGCACATGCCGGGCCCACATCGCGCCGATGCCGTCCACCGATTGCAGGTCGTTAGCGCTGGCCGCCAGCAGGCCCTGCAGTGTTCCGAATGCCCGGACCAGCAGATCCGCGTGGGCGAACTGCAGCCGGGGGATGCCGGCCATCGCGCGGTAGCCACGCGGGCTCAGCGCCGAATCCTGCGCGTCCGTCGTCGTCGGATATCCGAAAACCTTTGCCAGCGAAGTGAAATCGAGCAGCTCGGTATCCGACAGGGTGTCCAGCTCGTCGAGCGTGGCGGTCAGTTGTGCTTCGGACAGCGGCTCGGGGCTGGCGTGATAGTCGTGCACCATCAGTTCCCTGGCGATGTCGTTGCCGCCCAGCAGCTCCTCGAGCTGCAGCCGCAACTGTCGCCCGTCCGTACCGAGCTCGACGCAGTCGTAGTCGATCACCAGCCCTATCCGCCGGACCAACTCGAGTCGCTGCACCACCGTCATCGCGTCGCTCCAGGCCGTCCCGCAGCCCGGTACCCGGCGCCAGGCGGGCAACGGTCTCACGCAGTGTCGGACGGGTCACAGCGTGTCATTCTGCGGCTCCATCGCCCTACGCGTCTAGCCGGTGCGGTCAAGGGGCGTGCTGCCGCGGTGGTCACCGATGTCGATCATGTGCTCCAGCGCGGCGACGATGGTGGGCGCGGTCAGCGCGCGCATGCCCGCCGGCACCTCCTCGCAACCAGGCGGGATGAGCGCGATGTTGAACCCTTGTCGCGCTGCTTCGACCAAGCGCCGTTCCATGCCGCTGACCTGCCGCAGGTCGCCCGCCAGTCCCACTTCGCCGATCATCACCGCAGTGGTGGGCAGCGGCAGGCTCGCGTATGCCGAGGCGAGAGCCATCGCCACGGCGAGATCCGAGGACGGATCGGTCAACCGCATGCCGCCGACCGTGGACAGGTAGATGTCGTTGGCGGCGATGGGCAACGTCGCGTGCTTTTCCAGCACGGCAATGATCATCGCGGCCCGGGCGTGGTCGATGCCGCTGACGGCGCGGCGTGGCGAGCCGCCGGACGGCTTGGAATCGTTTCGGGCCAGCAGCGCCTGGACCTCGCCGATCAGTGGTCGCTTGCCGTCCAGCGTCACGGTGATCGCGGTACCGGCGACGGGCGCCGGCCGCTGATCGAGGAACAGGTGCGACGGGTCGGCGACGTCCTCGATCCCGTTGTCGTGCAGCATGAAACACCCGACTTCGTCCGCCGCGCCGAAGCGATTCTTGATCCCGCGGACCATCCGCAGCGACCCGTTGCGATCGCCCTCGAAATGCAGCACGACGTCGACGAGATGCTCCAATGTGCGCGGTCCGGCGATGGCCCCGTCCTTAGTGACGTGGCCGGCGAGCATCAGGGCGACATCGTTGGACTTCGCGGCCGCGGTCAGCGCGGCGGTTACCGCGCGCACCTGCGTGACGCCGCCGGCCACGCCGTCGGCCTCGGTGGTGGACATGGTCTGCACCGAGTCGACGATGACCAGCGCGGGCCGGACCGACGCAATGTGGTCCAGCACGGTGCGCAGGTCGGATTCGGCGGCCAGGTAGAGCTCGTGACCGCCGCACCCGATCCGGTCGGCGCGCAGCCGGATCTGGCCCGCGGACTCCTCGCCGGAGATATACAGCGCCCGTCGGCCAGATTGCGCCCAGCGATGGGCGACCTTGAGCAACAACGTCGACTTACCAACACCCGGATCGCCCGCCAGCAGCGTGACCGAGCCTGGCACCACGCCGCCCCCGAGCACCCGGTCGAGTTCGCCTATGCCCGTCGAACGGTGCCGGGTGACGTCGGGCTCGATGGAGGTGATCGGAACGGCTCGCGAGATCGGGCCCGAAACCCGACCCGAGCGACGCCCGCCGCCACCGACCGCGCTGAGGACCGGTACCTCGTCAACGGTGCCCCACGTGCCGCACTCCAGGCAGCGGCCCACCCATTTGGCGGTGACATGCCGGCATTCCGAGCAGCGGTACTGCGAGCGCGCATTTGGCACGCCATGAAGGTATCGGGCCGGTCTGACAGAAACCGCTGAGAAGGGCCGTTCAGACCGGTTGGGGCCCCAATCCGGCCGAAACCGGGACCAGCACGGTGGCCTGCCCGGCCTTCTCGAAATTGAACGTGAAGTTGTACGTGAGGCCGTTTGTGATGGGCTTGGTCAACGCGACGGTCGCCCTGACCGCATTGTTGGAGCCGAGTGGGCCCGGTGCCACGTTCGGGCCTTCGGGCCTGCCGATGAACAGCGTCCCGCCGGCGGGCAGTCGACCGTCACCACCGATCGTCACGGTGCCGATGTCACTAGTGATGCCCACCAGCCTGTCCGAGACGTCCGGCGACTCGTTGATGGCCACCGCCACCAGGTCCACCGATCGGCCCGGCTGAAGGAAGTCGCCGGTCTGCACGGCCTGCATGCGGATGTCGCGCAACGCGACGTTGTTGATCGTGACCCGGTTGCCGTTGACGGCGGGCTCCTGGGTGGCCATCTGGGAGATCTGACCGGCTCCGCAACCGCTGAGCAAGGCGGCGATCACGGTGACGAGACCGGCGACGGCGACCCGCGCGACGAGGGCGGCACGTCGGATCGGGAGGCCGGTTTCGAAGCGGTTCACTGATGCCTCCTGCTCGGCTCGCGCCTTCATGACAGCGGTTCGACTCTGCAACTATGCACAGTAGTAGGAACGTCCCGACAGCGGTAGCGCAGGGGTCGGACCAGCTCAGGAGGCTCTCGAAGGGCGCCTATGGGCGTCAACAACGACGTTGGTAATGTGTCGACTTGCACGTCTTACTCCGCCTGTCAACCCCTAATCTGCCTGCGTTGTGCCCCTGACCTGCATCGTTGTTCCGCACGCCTTGGGCCGCCGTGTTAGAATGAAGCAACGAAAGGGGCTCGAATCAGATGATCTTCAAGGTCGGCGACACCGTTGTCTATCCACACCACGGTGCTGCGTTAGTCGAGGCGATCGAAACCCGGACCATCAAAGGGGAACAAAAAGAGTATCTCGTCTTGAAAGTGGCGCAGGGAGACCTGACAGTTCGAGTACCCGCCGAAAACGCCGAGTATGTCGGTGTTCGCGACGTCGTCGGCCAGGAAGGCCTCGACAAGGTTTTCCAGGTGTTGCGCGCCCCGCACACCGAAGAGCCCACGAACTGGTCGCGCCGCTACAAGGCCAACCTGGAGAAGCTCGCCTCCGGCGATGTGAACAAGGTGGCCGAGGTGGTTCGCGATCTGTGGCGCCGCGACCAGGAACGCGGCCTGTCCGCAGGCGAGAAGCGCATGCTGGCCAAGGCGCGGCAGATTCTGGTCGGTGAGTTGGCGTTAGCCGAGAGCACCGACGACGCCAAGGCGGAGACCATCCTCGACGAGGTTCTGGCCGCCGCTTCCTGAAGGCCCTGAGGCTCTAGTGGTCGGGGGAACGGGCACCTCGGGCACGGTAGTCGCAGTGGTTCCCGCAGCAGGGTCGGGGGAGCGGCTGGCCGCCGGTTTACCCAAGGCCTTCTATCAGCTCGAGGGGCACACCCTCGTCGAATGGGCCGTCGACGGTCTGCTCGATTCCGGCGTCGTTGGCACCGTCGTCGTGGCGGTGCCTCCCGGCCTTGCCGACGAGGCGAAGCTGAACCTGGGTGACAAGGCCACGGTCGTGGCCGGCGGGGCGAACCGCACCGAATCCGTGCGCCTGGCCCTGGCGGTTCTCGCCGGTAACCCCGACTTTGTGTTGGTCCACGACGCCGCCCGGGCGCTGACACCGCCGGCGCTGGTCGTGCGGGTGGTCGATGCGTTGCGGGCCGGTCATGACGCCGTCGTGCCCGCCCTGCCACTGTCTGACACCATCAAGGCCGTGGATGCCAACGGGGTGGTTCTGGGCACGCCGGAGCGGGCCGGCCTGCGCGCGGTGCAGACCCCGCAAGGCTTCGCCACCGACCTGCTGTTGCGCGCCTATGAGCGCGCGGGTACCGCCGATTTCACCGACGATGCGTCGCTCGTCGAGCACCTCGGCGGTCAGGTTCAGGTGGTGGACGGCGACCCGCTGGCGTTCAAGATCACCACTCAGCTCGATTTGTTGCTGGCCCAAGCGATTGTGCGCCGGTGAGCGAGTTGCTTCCGCTTCCAAGGGTCGGTGTCGGCACCGACGTGCACCCGATCGAACCGGGGCGGCCTTGTTGGCTGGTGGGGCTGCTGTTCACCGGCGCCGACGGCTGCGCCGGTCACTCCGACGGCGACGTGGCGGCACACGCGCTTTGCGATGCGCTGTTGTCGGCCTCGGGACTCGGCGACATCGGAGCGGTGTTCGGGGTCGACGATCCGCGCTGGGAGGGCGTCAGCGGCGCCGACATGCTGCGCCACGTCGTCGACCTGATCTCGCGGCAGGGCTACCGGGTCGGAAACGCCGCCGTGCAGGTGATCGCCAACCGGCCGAAGGTCGGCCCGCGCCGCGAGGAGGCGCAGGAGGTGTTGTCCGGGCTGCTGGGGGCGCCGGTTTCTGTATCGGCGACGACCACCGACGGGCTGGGGCTCACGGGGCGCGGCGAAGGATTGGCGGCCATCGCCACCGCTCTGGTGGTCCCCACCGACTAACCCGCTCGCCGTCGCGGGTCGCGGCAATTGGGCAGGTAAGCTGGCACGTCGTGACAGATCGCGCCCGCTTGCGACTACACGACACGGCTGCCGGTGCCGTGCGTGATTTCGTTCCGCTGCGGCCCGGGCACGTCTCCATCTACCAGTGCGGCGCCACCCCGCAGGGGCTACCGCACATCGGGCACATCCGCAGCGGTGTGGCCTTCGACATCCTGCGCCGCTGGCTGATCGCGCGGGGCTACGACGTCGCATTCATCCGCAACGTGACCGACATCGAAGACAAGATTCTGGCCAAGGCGGCCGCGGAGGGCCGGCCGTGGTGGGAGTGGGCTGCCACCCATGAGCGCGCGTTCACCGCGGCCTATGACGCGTTGGACGTACTGCCGCCGTCGGCGGAGCCCCGCGCGACCGGGCACATCACCCAGATGATCGAACTGATGGACCGCCTGATCGACACGGGCCACGCGTACACCGGCGGCGGCGACGTCTACTTCGACGTGCTGAGCTACCCCGAATACGGCGCGCTGTCCGGGCACAGGATCGACGACGTCCACCAGGGCGAGGGGGTGGCCACCGGCAAGCGTGACCAGCGCGACTTCACCCTGTGGAAGGGCGAAAAGCCCGGGGAACCGTCGTGGCCATCGCCGTGGGGGCGCGGACGTCCGGGCTGGCATATCGAATGCTCGGCAATGGCCCGCACCTATCTGGGGCCGGAATTCGACATCCATTGCGGTGGAATGGATTTGATCTTTCCGCACCACGAGAACGAAATCGCGCAAAGCCGCGCCGCCGGGGATGGGTTCGCCCGCTACTGGCTGCACAACGGCTGGGTGACGATGGGCGGCGAGAAGATGAGCAAATCGCTGGGCAATGTGGTGTCCATACCGGCGATGCTGCAGCGGGTGCGGCCGGCCGAGCTGCGTTACTACCTCGGCAGCGCGCACTACCGGTCGATGCTGGAGTTCTCCGAAGCCGCCCTGCAGGACGCCGTCAAAGCCTATGTGGGAGTTGAGGAGTTCCTGCACCGCGTCCGCAGCCGCGTCGGTGCCGTCGAGCCCGGCGAGTGGACGCAGAAGTTCGCCGAGGCGCTCGACGACGATCTGGCGGTCCCGATCGCGCTGGCCGAGGTGCACTCTGCGCGCGCCGAAGGCAACCGGGCACTGGACGCCGGCGACCACGAGGGCGCCCTCAAGCAGGCCGGCGCGATTCGCGCGATGATGGGCATCCTGGGCTGCGACCCGCTCGACGAACGCTGGGAATCGCGCGACGAGACGTCGGCCGCTTTGGCCGCCGTCGACGTGCTGGTGCGGGCCGAACTGGAGAACCGGGAAACGGCTCGCGAACAACGCAACTGGGCGCTCGCCGACGAGATCCGCGATCGCCTCAAGCACGCCGGCATCGAGGTCACCGACACCGCCGACGGACCGCAGTGGACGTTGGGCGGTGACGGCAAGTAGATGGCCGGTAACTCGCGGCGCCGCGGGGCGGTACGCAAATCCGGCACCAAGAAAGTACCCACGGTCGGCTCCGGCGGCCAGCGGCGTCGCGGGCTCGAGGGACGCGGACCGACGCCGCCGGCGCACATGCGTCCCAACCACCCCGCCGCCAAGCGCGCCCAGGCCACGTCGCGCAGGCCTGCCAAGCGAACCGACGAGACGGAAATGGTGCTGGGCCGCAACCCGGTGCTGGAATGCCTGCGTGCCGGCGTCCCGGCCACCGCGCTCTACGTCGCGCTCGGCACCGAGGCCGACGAGCGGCTCACCGAATCCGTTGCCAGGGCAGCCGATTCGGGCATCGCGATCCTGGAGGTACCACGCGCCGACCTGGACCGCATGACCCCCAACCACCTGCACCAGGGCATCGCGTTGCAGGTGCCGCCGTACAACTACGCCCATCCGGACGACCTGCTCGCCGCCGCTACCGACTCGCCGGCGCTGCTAGTCGCGCTGGACAACATCTCCGATCCCCGCAACCTCGGCGCCATCGTTCGTTCGGTCGCGGCCTTCGGCGGCCACGGCGTGCTGATCCCGCAGCGACGTTCGGCCTCGGTGACGGCGGTGGCATGGCGCACCAGCGCGGGGGCCGCGGCCCGCCTCCCGGTAGCGCGGGCCACCAATCTGACCAGGGCACTTAAGAATTGGGCCGACAGCGGGTTGCGCGTGATCGGATTGGACGCGGGCGGTGACACCGCACTCGACGACCTGGACGGCACCGACCCGCTGGTGGTGGTCGTCGGTTCGGAGGGCAAGGGGTTGTCGCGGTTGGTGCGGGAGACCTGCGACGAGGTGGTATCGATTCCGATGGCGGGTTCCACGGAGTCGCTGAATGCCTCGGTGGCCGCCGGGGTGGTGCTCGCCGAAATCGCCCGTCAGCGCAGGCATTAGTTGATCGCCCGCCTGGCTTCCGCGCTGCTGGCGCTGGCGTTGCTTCTTGCGTCGCCGGCTGCTGCACAACCATCGGCGTTCGATCTGCAGGCCCATCGCGGCGGGCGCGGCGAGACGACCGAAGAATCGCTGCGGGCCTTTGCCAAAGCGCTTGAACTAGGTGTAAGCACACTCGAACTCGACATCGTCATCACCAAGGACGGCCAGCCCCTGGTGTGGCACGACCCGACGATCGATGCCGAAAAGTGCGCCGATACCGGGCCCGCGTTCGCCGGTGATTCGGCGTATCCGTACGTCGGCAAGCTGGTGCACGAGCTCACCCTGGCGCAGATCGGCACGTTGGACTGCGGCAAGCGACTCGCCGAGTTCCCTCGCGCTGAAGTGGTGCGGGGCAACAAGATAGCGACTTTGCCAGAGGTCTTCGCGCTGGCCGACTCCTACCACGCCGATGTCCGCTACAACGTCGAAACCAAGGTGGAGGCCGACAACCCGGGCAGGTCGGCCGAGCCGCAACAGTTCGTCGACGTGATACTGGCCGCGGTCCGATCGGCCGGCAAAGTGGATCGAGTGGACATCCAGAGCTTCGACTGGCGAACGCTGCCCATGGTGCACCAGGCCGAGCCGTCAATCCCGTTGGTGGCCTTGTATAACGAGGAGACCTGGGCGCCGGATTCGCCTTGGTTGGCCCGCGAAAACGCTGCAGCCATAGGCGATCCGATGGTCGGGGCGCTGATGGTGGGCGCCAACATCGTCTCGCCGAGGTACCAGCTGGTCACCGGAAGGCCGTATGTCGACCACGCGCATTCGCTGGGGCTCAAGGTGATTCCGTGGACTGTCAATGACGCCGCCGCCATGCGTGAGCAAATCGCGTACGGCGTCGACGGCATCATCACCGACGATCCGACCCTGCTGCGAAACGTAATGGCCGAACTCGGCATGCTGCTACCGCCGGCCTACCACCGGGGTTAGTGGGCGTCACGGCATCGCGTCGGAGAGGTCGATATGCCCTTCGAAGCCAAGCGTTCTCGCCATGCCGCGATAGCGATCCCTGAAGTCCGCGTAAGCCGCGGCATCGCCTCGCGCCCGGGCCAGGAG
>Ga0318576_10000057_pt1 | contig 18542 bp, 19 predicted proteins | sample GRESIP089b5f24_FD_203498 | JGI IMG/M metagenome (GOLD analysis project Ga0318576, IMG submission 203498) | Tropical soil microbial communities from Luquillo Experimental Forest, Puerto Rico - GRE.SIPMG.089b5f24 | ecosystem: Environmental > Terrestrial > Soil > Tropical forest > Bulk soil...
CTGCGGGAGCGCTCATCGTTCCCCGCCTGCCATAACGGTCGCGGCCGACACCGACCGCAGTCTCTTGAGATATCGGGTATCAGCGCGTCGTTTGTCCAGCAGCACGCAGAAGTCGCCCACACCGAAGTCCGGGTCGTGCGCCGGCTCGCCGCAGACCTGGGCCCCCAGCCTCAGGTAGCCGCGCATGAGGGGCGGAACCGACGGCCGCGGCGGCGCAGGAATGTCGTCGAGGCCCCGCCCGTCCACCCGAACCGGCCGGTGCGGGTGCACCCGGTACTGCGGCGGCGCGGCGTGACGGCTGACGATGAAGTCGCGCACTCCGCGCAGCTGGCTGCCCGGCACGTCACCGTCCGATTCGTCACCGATCGGCACCGACACGCAGCCGGTCACGTAGTCGTAGCCGTAGCGGTCCAGGTAGGCCAGGATGCCGGCCCACATCAGCAGCACCACGCCGCCGTTGCGGTGACCGTCGCGGACCACCGCGCGTCCCATCTCGACCAGTGACGGCCGTAGCGAGTCGAAGGCGCGAACATCGAATTCGGTCTCGGTATAGAGGCCGCCGGCCGCGATGGCACCGGCCGGCGCCAGCATCCGGTAACAACCCACGAGCTCACCGGTGTCGTCATCACGAACCAGCAGGTGGTCGCAGTACTCGTCAAACCTGTCCCTATCAAGACAGTCGATTTGGTCCGTACCGGTGGCCGGCAGCGCGAAGCCGGGTGTGCTGGTGAACACGTCGTACCGGAGCCGCTGCGCCGCCTCGATCAGGCTGGGGTCGGTGGATAGCAACAGCGAATAGCGCGGCCCGCACGAACTGGTCGCCGCGGCGTCCGGCTTGTCGCTGGGTATCAGGACAGAAGCAATGCTCATGGGAAACAACGTGTCGCAATCGATGTGCTATTCGGCATCGATGCTGTGACATGTCGGTGCACGTCAGATGACGAAATGTTGTGAAAATCGCCTGAGCACCCGTAAACGAGTTGCGGGTGCGACGTATGTCACTTAACCGCGGTTAGGCGGCGCGATGCTATCGCATGCGATAGCGCGTTCGCGGATCGTGTGGTCGTTCCCGCATGGTGCTCATGTGGCGGATGTGACGGCCACGCAGCACCCTGCGGGCACCCCGCGGAAAATCAGCCCTTGCGCGCCTTGATCGCGTCGGTCAGCTGCGGCGCGACCTTGAACAGGTCGCCCACCACGCCGTAGTCGGCGATTTCGAAGATGGGCGCCTCTTCGTCCTTGTTGACCGCGACGATGGTCTTCGAGGTCTGCATGCCGGCGCGGTGCTGGATCGCGCCGGAGATGCCCAGCGCGATGTAGAGCTGGGGCGACACCGTCTTACCGGTCTGGCCGACCTGGAACTGGCCCGGGTAGTAGCCGGAGTCGACCGCGGCGCGGGAGGCCCCGACGGCCGCACCCAGCGAGTCGGCCAGCGCCTCAACCACGCTGAAGTTCTCCGCGCTGCCGACGCCGCGACCGCCGGACACCACGACGGTGGCCTCGGTCAGCTCCGGACGATCACCGGCGACCGCCGGCTCGCGGGCCATGATCTTGGTGGCGTTCTCGGCGGGAGCGGGCACGGCCACGCTGACCTGCTCGCCAGCGCCGGCGGCCGGCTCGGCGTCGACGGCGCCGGCCCGCACCGTGATCACCGGGGTGTCGCCGTTTGCCTGCGCCTCGACGGTGAACGCGCCACCGAAGATGGAGTGCACGCCCTTGGCGCCTTCCTTGACCTCCACCACGTCGACCAGCAGCCCGGATCCGAGCCGGGCCGCGAGCCGGCCCGCGATCTCCTTGCCGTCGGCGCTGGCGGCCAGCAACACGGCGGCGGGCCCGTTCGACTCGGCGAGCGCGGCCAACACGTCGACCACCGGGGTGATCAGGTATTTGTCGACGTCGTCGGACTCGGCGACGTAGATCTTGGCGGCGCCGGCCTCCTTCAGCCCGTCTACCAGCGGCGCGGCCGTTCCCGGCGCGCCGACCACGACGGCGGCCGGCTCGCCCAGCGCCCGGGCGGCGGTGATCAATTCGGAGGTGACCTTCTTCAACGCGCCTTCAGCGTGCTCGACGAGCACCAAAACTTCAGCCATGGGTTATTTCGCTCTTCTCGTCTGTGGGTTTGTGCTCGTCTAGATCAGTTTCTGGGCGACCAGGTACTGCGCGATCTGGTTGCCGCCCTCGCCTTCGTCGGAGACCTTCTCACCCGCGGTCTTGGCCGGCTTCGGCGTCGACGAAAGCACCGTCGACCCGGCATTTCCGAGCCCGACCTCGTCGGGCTCGACCCCGATCTCGGCCAGGGTTAACACCGTGACCTCTTTCTTCTTGGCGGCCATGATGCCCTTGAAGGAGGGAAAGCGCGGCTCGTTGATCTTCTCGTTCACACTCACGACCGCGGGCAGGCTGGCCTCGAGGGTGAATAAGCCCTCGTCGGTCTCCCGCTCGCCGGTGACCTTGCCGCCCTCGACCAACAGTTTGCGCAGGTGAGTGAGCTGCGGCAGGCCCAAGTATTCAGCGATGATGGCCGGCACCGCCCCGCCGACGCCGTCGGTGGCCTCGTTGCCGGCGATGACCAGCTCGGTGCCCTCGATGGTGCCCAGCGCACGCGCGAGCGCCCACCCGGTCTGGATCACATCCGAGCCGTGCATGCCGTCGTCCTTGAGGTGGACGGCCTTGTCGGCGCCCATGGACAGGGCCTTGCGGATCGCCTCGGTGGCGCGCTCGGGGCCCGCGGTGAGCACGGTCACCGACCCGTCGACGCCGTCGGCGGCCTCTTTCTCCCGGATCTGCAGCGCCTCTTCGACGGCGCGCTCGTTGATCTCGTCCAGCACCGCGTCGGCGGCCTCGCGGTCCAGCGTGTAATCGCCGTCGGTCAGCTTGCGCTCCGACCAGGTGTCTGGGACCTGCTTGATCAGGACCACGATGTTCGTCATGAGTTTGCTTCGTCCTCCTCGAAGGGGTCCGACAGCGGTCGACTGCGGGACCTCGGTGCCCTCACACCATAGCGGGTCGTAATGCGGGTTCTGTCGGCCCGGTTCGCGAATCAGACACTTCGCGTTAGCCTGCCTATGCAATGAGCGCATTCCTGTCCCACGGTCCCGAGCACAGGTCCGGCGACCGCTCGCCCGCGGTTGACGCGGCGTTGACGCTGACGGGCGAGCGCACCATCCCCGATTTGGACATCGAGAACTATTGGTTTCGGCGCCACCAGGTGGTTTACCAGCGACTGACACCCCGCTGCGCGGGCCGTGAGGTGCTCGAGGCCGGCTGTGGAGAGGGCTACGGCGCCGACATGATCGCCGGCGTCGCCCGCCGCGTCGTCGCGGTGGACTACGACGACGCCGCGGTGGCCCACGTCCGCATCCGCTACCCAAAAGTGGAGGTCATGCGGGCAAACCTGGCCCAGCTGCCGCTGCCCGACTCGTCGGTGGATGTCGTGGTGAACTTCCAGGTCATCGAGCACCTGTGGGACCAGGCGCAGTTCGTGGCCGAGTGCGCCCGGGTGCTGCGTCCCTCCGGGTTGCTGATGGTGTCCACCCCCAACCGAATCACCTTCTCACCGGGCCGGGACACCCCGATCAACCCGTTCCACACCCGCGAACTCAACGCCGACGAGCTGACCGAGCTGCTGGTCGACGCTGGTTTGTGTCAGGTGTCGATCAGCGGCCTGTTCCATGGGCCGCGCCTGCGGGAGATGGATGCCCGCCATGGCGGCTCCATCATCGACGCGCAGATCGCGCGGGCGGTGGCCGACGCGCCTTGGCCGCCCGAGCTGGCCGCAGACGTCGCCGCGGTCACCACCGACGACTTCGAATTGATCGAGGCGAACGACGGCCGTGACATTAATGACAGCCTGGATCTGATCGCAGTCGCGGTGCGCCCGTGAGCACGCTCGGCGACCGCGTGCCCGGTCTGTTCACCCTGGTGCTGCACACCCACCTGCCGTGGCTGGCCCACCACGGCCGCTGGCCGGTCGGCGAGGAGTGGCTTTACCAGTCCTGGGCGGCGGCCTACCTGCCGCTGCTGCGGGTGGTGAAAACGCTGGCCGACGAGGATCGGCACCGGCTTATCACCCTCGGCGTCACACCCGTGGTCAACGCGCAGCTCGACGACCCATACTGCCTCGACGGGATGCATCACTGGCTGGCCAACTGGCGGCTGCGGGCGGCCGAAGCCGCCAGCGTGCGGTCCGCCCCCCGATCGAAGTCGGCCAACTACCAGTCGTGCGCACCGGAAGCGTTGCGTGCCTTCGGAATTCGCGAGTGCGCTGAGGCGGACGCGGCGCTCGACGACTTCGCCACCCTCTGGCGGCACGGCGGCAGCCCGCTGCTGCGCAGCCTGCTGGACGCCGGCACGGTGGAGTTGCTCGGCGGCCCGCTGGCCCACCCGTTCCAGCCGCTGCTCGCGCCGCGGCTGCGCGAGTTCGCGCTGCGCGAAGGCCTGGCCGACGCGCAGCTGCGGCTGGGGCAGCGCCCGACCGGGATCTGGGCGCCCGAGTGCGCCTACGCCCCGGGGATGGAACACGACTACGCCGCAGCGGGAGTCACCCACTTCATGGTCGACGGCCCATCGCTGCACGGCGACACCGCCCTGGGCCGGCCGGTGGGCGACACCGACGTGGTCGCGTTCGGGCGCGACTTGCAGGTCAGCTACCGGGTGTGGTCGCCGAAATCCGGCTACCCCGGGCATGCCGCTTACCGCGATTTCCATACCTACGACCACCTGACCGGGCTCAAGCCGGCGAGGGTCACCGGCCGCAATGTGCCATCGCAGGCCAAGGCGGCGTATGACCCCGAGCGCGCCGACCACGCGGTTCACGTCCATGTCGACGACTTCGTCGACGTGGTCCGAAACCGGTTGCTGTCCGAGTCGGAGCGCATCGGGCGGCCAGCCCACGTGGTCGCCGCCTTCGACACCGAGCTGTTCGGCCACTGGTGGTACGAGGGCCCGACGTGGCTGCAGCGCGTGCTGCGGGCCCTACCCGCGGCCGGCGTCCGGGTGGGCACGCTGCGCGACGCGACCGCCGACGGATTCGTCGGCGACCCGGTCGCCTTGCCGCCCAGCTCATGGGGTTCGGGCAAGGACTGGCAGGTGTGGGCCGGTGACAAGGTGGCCGATTTGGTCCAGCTCAACACCGAAGTGGTCGACACGGCGCTGACCACGGTCGACAAGGCGCTCTCGCAGACGGCGTCGCTGGACGGGCCGATCCCCCGCGATCACGTCGCCGATCAGATCCTGCGCGAGACGCTGCTCACCGTCTCCAGCGACTGGCCGTTCATGGTGAGTAAGGACTCGGCGGCCGACTACGCCCGCTACCGCGCTCACCTGCACGCACACGCCACCCGGGAGATCGCCGGGGCACTGGCGTCGGGCCGGCGCGACAGCGCGCACCGCCTGGCCGACGGGTGGAACCGCGCGGACGGTCTGTTCGGCGCGCTGGATGCGCGTAGGCTGCCCCGGTGAAAGCCAGGTTGCCGTTGCCCACGCGAGACTGCATTGGTGGCGCCCATCCTGCGACCAGCGCGTGGTCCGGACGCGAATCCGCGCCGTGGCCGCAGTCTCGGCGACAAAGAGGTTGCGCGTGAGAATCCTCATGGTGTCGTGGGAGTACCCGCCGGTGGTGATCGGCGGCCTCGGCCGGCACGTGCATCACCTGTCGACCGCACTGGCCGCGGCCGGTCACGACGTCGTCGTCCTGTCCCGCCATCCCTCCGGTACCGATCCCAGCACGCACCCGTCCTCCGATGAGGTCAGCGAGGGCGTCCGGGTCATCGCCGCCGCGCATGATCCGCACGAATTCACCTTCAGCGACGACATGATGGCCTGGACCCTGGCGATGGGTCACTCGATGATCCGCGCCGGGCTCACCCTGAAGAAACCGGGCACCGAGCGACCGTGGCGTCCCGAGGTCGTGCACGCACACGACTGGCTGGTGGCCCACCCGGCCATTGCCCTCGCCCAGTTTTATGACGTGCCAATGGTTTCCACGATTCACGCGACAGAAGCCGGCCGGCATTCCGGCTGGGTCAGTGGAGCGATCAGCCGTCAAGTGCACGCGGTCGAGTCGTGGCTGGTGCGCGAATCCGATTCCCTGATCACGTGTTCGGCGTCGATGTCCGACGAGATCACCGAGCTGTTCGGTCCCGGCCTGGCCGAGATCACCGTGATCCGCAACGGCATTGACGCGGCGCGCTGGCCCTTCGCGGCCCGCCGGCCACGCACCGGGCCGGCCGAGCTGCTATACCTCGGGCGGTTGGAGTACGAGAAGGGTGTGCACGACGCCATCGCCGCGCTACCGCGGATCAGGCGCACACACCCGGGTACCACACTGACCATTGCCGGGGAGGGCACCCAGCAGGACTGGCTCATCGAGCAGGCCCGTAAACATAAGGTAATCAAGGCAACTCGCTTCGTCGGGCACTTGAATCACGCCGAGCTGCTGGATCTACTGCATCGGTCCGACGCCGCCGTGCTGCCCAGCCATTACGAGCCATTCGGGCTCGTGGCTTTGGAGGCCGCCGCGGCCGGCACGCCGCTGGTGACCTCGAACATCGGCGGTCTGGGCGAGGCGGTTATCAACGGGCAGACCGGAATGTCTTGTCCGCCACGCGATGTGGCGGCGCTGGCCGCGGCGGTACGCACCGTACTCGACGATCCGGACGCCGCGCAGCGGCGCGCCCGCGCCGCCCGCGAACGGCTCACCTCAGACTTCGATTGGCAGACCGTGGCCAGGGAAACCGCGCAGGTCTATCTGGCGGCCAAGCGCCGCGAGCGGCAGCCACAGGCGCGCCTGCCGGTCGTCGAGCACGCGCTGCCGGATCGTTAGATGTCTGGCGGTTCAACCGCTGACGCAAACATCGAATCATGCCGACCCTGTTATGGTTTCGTCGCGACCTGCGGTTACGCGATCACCCTGCGCTGGCCGCCGCCGCTGAAAACGCCGAAGTCCTCGCCTGCTTTGTCCTCGATCCGCGGCTAGAGGCCTCGTCGGGCCCGCGCCGGCTGCAATTCTTGGGTGACACGCTGCGGCAACTGCGAGACGACCTGGGTGGTCGGCTACTCGTTACCCGCGGGCTCCCCGAGAGGCAGATTCCGGGCATTGCCAAGGAAATCAATGCCTCGTCGGTGCATATCTCCGAAGATTTCGCGCCGTTCGGAAAGCGCCGTGACGAACGGGTGCGTGCGGCGCTCGGTCCGGTGCCGTTGGTTGCGACGGGCTCGCCGTACCTGGTTTCGCCGGGCCGCGTGACAAAGAAGGACGGCTCCCCCTACCTCGTGTTCACACCGTTTCTCCGCCAGTGGCGCGAGGTCGGCTGGCGGTCGTCGGCGAAATCGAGCGCCGAGTCCGCACGCTGGCTCGATCCAGCGCCGCTGCGGATCAAACAGTGCAGGATCCCGGATCCCGGTCCCGCGCTCGATGTTGTAGCCGGTGAGGGCGCGGCGCGCGAGCTTTGGAAGTCGTTCGTGGACAACGGATTGACACGCTACGACGAAGACCGCAACAGGCCCGACCTGAAGGGCACCAGCCGGATGTCGGCGCACCTGAAGTTCGGCACCATCCATCCGCGCACCATGGTCGCCGGTCTCGACTTGGGTGGCACCGGGGCGCGAGCGTATTTGCGGGAGTTGGCTTTTCGAGACTTCTACGCCGACGTGCTGCACCACCGGCCGGCCAGTGCCTGGCGCAACTGGAACAGCGAGTTCGACGGTATCCAGACCGACACCGGAGCCGAAGCCAAACGCCGCTTCGAGGCATGGAAGGCCGGCGAGACCGGGTTTCCCTTCGTCGATGCCGGGATGCGTCAGCTCCGCGAGACCGGCTTCATGCACAACCGGTTGCGAATGGTCGTTGCATCGTTTCTGGTCAAGGACCTTCATCTGCCGTGGCAGTGGGGCGCCGAATGGTTTCTGGATCAACTCGTGGACGGCGACATCGCCAACAACCAGCACGGGTGGCAGTGGTGCGCGGGGTGCGGCACCGACGCCGCGCCATATTTCCGGGTGTTCAACCCGGCCAAGCAGGGCGAGAAATTCGATCCGGCGGGCGATTAGGTCCGGCGCTGGGTTCCCGAACTGCGCTCGGTTGACGACGCGCACCTTCGTAAAGGTGGACGGCCACAAGGCTACCCGGAGCCGATCGTCGACCATGGTGCCGAGCGCGCCGAGGCGCTGCGCCGCTATCGGAGCATCTGAGCAGCCCATCAGTACATCACCGACGTTCGGTGCACGTTTAGCGATTCCTCGTACCCTAAAGCTGTTTGCCATGTAATTATCAGCGCACTCACAGTCGCTGATTGCCGGGAGGCGCCATGGCTCACTCGATCGTTCGGACCTTGCTTGTTTCAGGCGCAGCTGTCGGGCTGATGGCCAGCGCGGGCGCCTGTTCGTGTTCGGTCGGAACATCGTCGCCCGCGGTGGGCAAGAGCGACGTCGCCAGCCAAATCACCTCGAAGATGACCGACGCCGCCGGCAACAAGCCCGATTCGGTGACATGTCCGAGCGACCTGCCGGCAAAGGTTGGGGCGCAACTGAATTGCGAGATGAAGGTGAAAACCAGACCTTCAACGTCAACGTGACAGTGACCAGCGTCAATGGCAACGACGTCAAGTTCGACATGGTGGAGACCGTCGACAAGAACCAGGTCGCCAGCGTGATCAGCGCCAAGCTGACTCAGCAGGTGGGCAAGAAGCCCGATGCGGTGACCTGCCCCGACAACTTGAAGGGCGTCGAGGGCGCGACGCTACGGTGCCAGCTCACCGACGGCAACGAGAAGTACGGCATCTCGGTGACCGTCACCAGCGTCGACGCCGGCGATGTCAACTTCGATTTCAAGGTCGACGACCACGCACAATAGGCCCCAATAGGCCCGAATAGTCCGAAAAGTCGGGGCTATCTGGCCGCCTTCTTGCGTTCGATGTCGGCCAGAGCGGCGGCCAGCTCGGCGCGCTGCGCGGCCGAGGTCTCCCAGGACAGTTGCCGGTTCTTTACCACCTTGGCCGGTGCGCCGACCGCGATCGAGTAGTCGGGAATCACGCCGCGGACCACCGCGTGCGACCCCAACACGCAGCCGCGCCCGATGGAAGTGCCGCGCAGTATGGTCGCCTTGACCCCAATCCAGGTGTCCGGCCCGATCCGGACCGGGGACTTGACGATGCCCTGATCCTTGATCGGCATATGGATGTCGTCCATGCGGTGGTCGAAATCGCAGACGTAGCACCAGTCGGACATCAGCGCCGCATCCCCGAACTCGATGTCGAGATAGGTGTTGATCACGTTGTCGCGGCCCAGCACCACCTTGTCGCCGAACCGCAGCGAGCCCTCGTGCGCGCGGATGGTGTTCTTGTCCCCGATGTGCACCCAGCGGCCGATCACCAGCTCCGACAGTTCGGGCGTCGCGTGGATCTCCACGCCCTTACCCAGAAACACCATCCCGCGGGTGATAATGTGCGGGTTGGCCAGCTTGAACTTCAGCAGCCGCCAGTAGCGCACCAGGTACCACGGGGTGTACGCGCGGTTGGCCAGCACCCACTTCAGCGAGGCCAGCGTGAGGAACTTGGCCTGCCGTGGGTCGCGCAGCCGCTGTCCACGCCAACGGCGGTGGAGCGGAGCATTCCACATGCTCGTCATGGCCAAAAAGCCTATCGGAGCCGCCACGCGTTACCCTCACCTGTACTCGATCGCTGCTCATGCCGAACCCGCGGAAGGATTTGGAAACCCGAGGTGCTTGCCCGACATCTCCTGCGTGGGCTTCGGCGTTGGTCGGCTGCGGTGCTGGCGGCCGGGCTCGTGGCCGGGCTCGGTGGCTGCGGCAACACCGACTCGTGGGTCGAGGCGTCACCCGCGCAAGCCTGGCCGGCACAGTACGCCGACGCCGCCAACAGCAGCTACACCGCGACCACCGGCGCTAGCAAGCTGTCGCTGCAGTGGACGCGGTCGGTCAAAGGCAGTCTGGCGACCGGGCCGGCGCTGAGCGCGCGCGGTTATCTCGCCCTGAACGCGCAGACCCCGGGCGGATGTTCGCTGATGGAATGGCAGAACGACGACAACGGCCGGCAACGCTGGTGCGTTCGACTGATGCAGGGCGGCGGCTTCGCCGGCCCGTTGTTCGACGGCTTCGACAACCTCTACGTCGGTCAACCGGGCGCGTTCCTTTCCTTTCCGGTGACGCAGTGGACGCGGTGGCGGCGACCGGTGATCGGCATGCCCACCACCCCGCGATTTCTCGGCGGCGGCCAACTGCTCGTCACCACCCACCTGGGCCAGGTGCTGGTCTTCGACTCGCACCGTGGCGAGGTGGTCGGCACCCCGCTGGACCTGGTGGAGGGCGTCGACCCCACCGATGCGACGCGCGGGCTGGCCGATTGCGCACCCGCCCGGCAGGGCTGCCCGGTCGCGGCCGCGCCCGCCTTCTCGACCGCCAACGGGACGGTGGTGGTGGGCATCTGGCAGCCGGGCGCTCCGGCCGCGGAGCTCGTCGCGCTGAAATACCACCCGGGGCAGAACCCGTCGCTTGTCCGGGAGTGGACCAGCGATGCCGTCGGCGCCGGTGTCATCGCCAGCCCGGTGTTGTCCGCGAACGGGTCGACGGTTTACGTCAACGGCCGCGACCAACGGCTGTGGGCGCTGGGCGCCGCCGACGGGAAGGTGAAATGGTCGGTGCCGCTGGGCTTTCTGGCGCAGACGCCGCCCGCGGTCACCCCACAGGGGCTGATCGTGTCGGGCGGCGGGCCCGACACCCGGCTGGCGGCGTTCAAGGATGCCGGCGATCACGCCGATCCGGTCTGGCGCCGTGACGACGTCGTTCCGCTGTCGTCGGCGAGCCTGGCCGGGGCAGGCGTCAGTTACGCGGTGGTCAGCGGCCCATCCGCCGACGGCGCACCCGGCATGTCGATGCTCGTGTTCGATCCCGCCAACGGCCACACGCTGAGCAGCTATCCGCTTCCGGCCGCCACGGGCTATCCCGTCGGGGTGTCGGTCGGGAACGATCGCCGAGTGGTGGCCGCCACCAGCGACGGTCAGGTCTTTAGTTTTGCACCAGCATGAAGCCCGGCCTAAAAATCAATGAGCGCACGCAGCCAGCCGGCGAACATCGCCGCCACCCTCGTCCTGCTGATAGTCCACGGACTCTTGTTGGGGGCGACCGTTGTGCTGCTGGGCCTGTTCGTCATGGCCACCGACCCCTGCGGTTCCGTGAAGTGCGGCGATCCCGAGTGGATCGACCGGGCCATGAAGTTGGGGATCTGGTTCGGCGCCGCCATCTTTTTCATCGACTTCGTCGTCGCCGTCTATCTCCTCACACGGCGCAAAGCGGCCTTCTTCGTCCCGATCATCGGTTGTGTGACGCAGGTCGGGCTGGCGATCGGCGCTGCGGCGATGGAGTCGTTGGCCGGCCCGGTTTAGACAGCCAACGGCGGAATGGCGTTGCGGGGAACCTGGGCCTGGACCGCGCCGGCGAACGCGGCCAGCATCTCACCCGGGGCGAAGTAGAAGATCAGCTGATCGTCGGTGATCGCAAAGTTCTGATAGTGCGACGGGTCCAGCCCCGTCGAAGGCAATATCGCTGCGCCCAAAGCGCTTTGACGTTGCAGCTCGCGCTGGACGATCGGAAAGATGCTGTCCAGTGGGGTAGTGCCGGGCGCAAACAGATTGTCGAAAGTGATGGGCTGTTTGGCCCCGAGGTTGTAGTTGAACGCCTTGTACCAGGTCGTCGGCGCTGTCCCGCCCAGATCCTGGAAGAACTTGAGCACAACGCTGCGGGTGTTGTGGGGCGGCTGGCCCGCGGTGTGTTGCTCGGTGGTGGCTTGCATCTGGTAGGGCTGGTCGCGTCCCCGCGAACTCTGTGCGACGTTGACGAAGCCGTCGCGGTTCTGCGTGATGTAGTCCGTCAGCGCCTGCTCGTCGGGATAGTCGGCGGGAAACGTCATGTTGAGCGTGTACGTGGGCCCGCTGGCTTGCAGGTGACACATTTGTCCGGCGTCGAGGGTGCCGCCCAAGCCGACGCACGACGGCGGCTCGGCGGCCGCCGGCCAGCCCAGCAAGACCGGAGCGGCCAGCACGGCGGCCGCCATCAGGTAACGCATCGTCGAATTGTCCTCGCAGACTAAATGGGCTGGGCGGCTGTAAGAGTGACCGCCGCCAGCCTACCTGCGCACTACCGGGAGGCGCGGCAAACGAAGGCCGTCGCACGACCGGCGGGCCCGGAGCCGATGCGGGTGATGACCACCGACAGCGGTCGGCTGCCGCGCGGCCGCAGCCGTCGCCGCAGCGCATCGGGGTCGACCCGCACACCGCGGACCAGGATCTCCAGCGGCCCGCAGTCCAGCGCCGACAATGCCTGCCGGAGCCGGCGCTCCTCGAACGCCACCTGCTCGAGCACCTCGAATCCCCGGATCCCGGGCGGCAGCCGATCACCCGACAAGTAGGCGATGTCGGGGTCGAGTTGCCAGAGCCCGTGCCGCGCACCGTAGTGGCGCACCAGGCCGGCCCGCACCACGGCGCCGTCCGGATCGACGATCCAGCGCCCGGCCGGCCGCACCGGGCACTCGTCGGGTTCGGTGTCGGTGATCTCTTCGTCGCGATCAAGGACGCTCGCCCGTCGGCGAACATCCGGGCTCGCCAAGCCGGCCGACCACAGGCAGGCTTCCCGGACCGAGCCGAGGTAGGACGTCACCTCGATTTCGCCGTCGAAACCGAGGCGCCGTAGATGATCGAAATCCATTCCGGGAGCGCACTTTACGACGAGATCGCGGCCACGGTAGGTGTCGATCAGCTGGCCCAGGCCGGGCCGGTGCTCGTCGAGGCGCAGGCGCCGCCGCCCGCCAACACCACGCGCCGGATCAACGACCACCACGGCGCCGCGGGTCACCGGATGCAGCGCGTCGGCCCGGCAGAGGTCGGCGGCCCCGCCGAGGTTGTGGCGCGCCATGGCCAGCCGCAGCGGGTCGATATCGCTGCCCACCGCGCGAATCCCCGAGCGGTGCAGCGCGGCCAATTCGGTGCCGATCGAACAGGTCGCGTCGTGCACCAGATGCCCGGCAAGCCGCCTGGCACGGTGCAGGGCAACCGGCGCCGCGGTGGCCTGCTGCAATGCCTCGTCGGTGAACAGCCAGTTGGACACCTCGAAATCTGGACCCAGCTGGTCCAGCTTGTCTCTGGCGCGGCGGCGCAGCAGCGTCGTCTCGACCAGCACCGGGGCCCGGTCACCGAACCGGGCACGCACCGCCGCGATATCGGCAATCCGGGTAGCGTCCGTCAGCTCGAGTTCAGCGACCGCGGCGAGCGCCACGGCACCCGATTCCGACCGCAGGTAACTGACGTCGTCGATGCCGAAGCGCAGCCCACTAAAACCACGGTTCAGGAGGGTTTGACCCCGGTGATCATCACGTTGTAGAACCAGGCTTTCGGCAGCACGTGCTGCCAGACATTAGCGTCCACCCAGCTCAGCGCCTTCCAGCTGGTGAACGCGAACTTCGCCCAGCCCCAGCCCAGGCGCCCCGGGGGTACCGCGCATTCAAACGTGCGAAGCGGCCAGCCCAGCATCGCGGCGGTGAACTCCACGGTGGCGGTCTCGACCTCCACGGCGCCGGCGTTGGTGGCCATCCGCTCCAGGTCCTGCGGTGCGAAGGTGTGCAGGTCGACAAGGGCTTCCAACGCGGCGACGCGCGAGGACTCGTCGAGCTCGGCCTGCGGACGCCGCCAGCCGCTCAGGCCGGGCAGCCGGGTGGCGTTGGTGATAACGCGCCAGGTCAGCGTGGACAGCGTGCGGGCATAGACGTCGCCGACCTCGGTCGGCTCGCCGGCGAACACGAATCGCCCGCCCGGGCGCAGCACCCGAATCGCCTCACGCAGCGACAGCTCGACATCGGGAATGTGATGCAGCACGGCGTGCCCGACCACCAGGTCGAATGTGTTGTCGTCGTAGGGGATGCGCTCGGCGTCGGCGACCCGGCCGTCGATATCCAGGCCCAGCGATTGCCCGTTGCGGGTGGCGACCTTGACCATGCCGGGCGAGAGGTCGGTGACCGACCCGCGCCGGGCGACTCCCGACTGGATCAGGTTGAGCAGGAAAAAGCCTGTCCCGCAACCCAGTTCGAGGGCACGGTCGTAGGGCAGCTCCCTGATCACCTCATCGGGCGCGATGGCATCGAAGCAGTCCCGGGCGTAATCGACGCAGCGCTGGTCGTAGGAGATCGACCATTTCTCGTCGTACGTCTCGGCTTCCCAGTCGTGGTAGAGCACCTGGGCGAGCTTGCTGTCGTGCCGCGCAGCTTCGACCTGCTCGGCCGTGACATGCGGCGCGGAAGCGGCATCAGCACCGATTTTCGAACTCGTCGTCATGCAGGGCAGCCTAACCGTCGCCGGGACCCGCCTTGTCGCCACCGCTGTGACCAGCGGCGGGTCGGTCGGTCGGTCCCAGTTCAAAAACGGCGTTGATGCCGGCCTTGGCGGCGGCCAGCGCGTGTTTCGGGCCGTCGAGGAAGCGGCGCGCCCACGCCGCGGCGGCGTCGTAGACGTCGTCGGGGGCCACCATTTCGTCGATCAGGCCCAGCGCCAGCGCCTCCTCGGCGTCGACGAAACGCCCGCTGAACACCAGGTCCTTGGCCCTGCTCGCCCCGGCCGCACGGGTCAGGCGGGCCATTCCGCCGCCGCCGGGGATCAGGCCCGCCAGGATCTCGGTCGCCCCGAACTTCGCGTTGTCGCCGCTGACCCGCCAATCGGCGGCCAGGGCCAGCGTGAGGCCGGCGCCCAATGCGTATCCGGTGATCGCGGCCACGGTCGGCTTCGGGATTGCCGCGACGGCGTCGACGGCTTGCTGCCGGACCCGGGCCGCGATCTCGGCTTCCGCGGCCGACAGCCTCCGCAGCTCGGGCATGTCGTCGCCGGCGGAGAAGATCTCGTGGCCGCCGAACAGGATCACCGCGGCCACGTCGTCGCGGCGCCCCAGCTCGGCGGCCGCGGCCGCGATCTCGCGGTAGACCTGGCGGGTCATCGCGTTGGTCGGCGGTCGCGACAGCAGCAGCATGGCCAGGCCGGCATCCCGCGAGCCGTCGCTGACCACGAGGCTCACGAACTCGCTCAATCCCACCACCCCAGCCCGCCCGATTCCCGTGCCTGGTGATAACGGTCGGAATCGAAGAACTCGAAAATCCAGTTGTCGCCCTGGATTTCCAGGTGCGGCTGCACGGTGACGATCTGGCGCTCAACGGCCAGCACATCGGCGACGGTGCGACCGGCCAGCGAGTCGAGCTGAGTCCACGTCGGCGGCAGCAGGAAGTTACGACCGGCGGCGAAGTCGTCGATCGCGGCCTGCGGCGTCGTCCAGCCGGCGCGGTCGGACTCGGTGTTCTCACCGTCCGCCCGCTGACCCTCCGGTAGGGCTCCCACAAAGAAATAGGTGTCGTAACGGCGGGTGCGTTCGGCCTCCGGGGTGACCCAGTTGGCCCACGGCCGCAGCAGGTCGGACCGCAACTCCAGCTTTTCGCGGCGCAGGAAGTCCGCGAAGGACAGCGTGCCCGTCGCGAGCTGGTGGCGGGAGTCGCGGTATACCGAGGCGTCGCCGACGATGCCGTCCGGATCGTCAGCCGGCCCGGCGAAAAGCACCCCCGATTCCTCGAAGGTCTCCCGGGCAGCGGCGCAGACCAACGCCTCGGCCAGGTCGGGTTCGATGCCGAATCGCTGTGCCCACCACTGCGGTGGCGGCCCGGCCCACGCAATGTCCGCGTTGCGGTCGCGGTCGTCGACGCCGCCGCCCGGAAACACCATCGTCCCCGCGGCGAACTCCATCTGTGAGTGCCTGCGCATCAGGAAGACGGCGATTCCGTCCGGGGTGTCTCGGATCAGCATCACGGTCGCGGCCGGCCTCGGCGTCAACGGCGGGGGTTGATCCTGCGGCGAAGTCATGCGTGCCTCCGGTGGGCCGCGCGAGTGCGAAGTCGCCGGGCGAAATAGCGCCCATCGACGACGTCCAGGGCGATCGACTGGCCAAACGCGGTGGACAGGTTCTCGGCGGTCAGCACGTCGGGCAGCAGACCCGCGGCGACCACCCGGGCCTCCGACAGCAGCATGCAGTGACTGAAGCCGGGCGGAACCTCCTCGACGTGGTGGGTGACCAGCACCAGCGCGGGCGCATCGGGGTCGGCGGCCAGGTCGGCCAGCCGCGCCACCAGCTCCTCCCGGCCGCCCAGGTCCAGGCCGGCGGCGGGTTCGTCGAGCAGCAGCAATTCCGGGTCGGTCATCAACGCCCGGGCGATCAGGACCCGCTTGCGCTCCCCTTCCGACAGCGTCCCGTAGGTGCGGTCCGCGAGGTGCTCGGCGCCGAGGCTCTCCAGCATGTCGATCGCCCGCTGGTAATCGACGTCCTCGTAGCGCTCCCGCCATCGACCCAGCACCGCATAGCCGGCCGAGACGACCAGGTCACGCACCAGTTCGTCGCCGGGAACCCGCTGCGCCAGGGCCGAGGAACTCAGCCCGATCCGCGAACGCAACTCCGACACGTCGACCCGGCCGAGCCGCTCGCCGAGCACAAAGGCGACGCCCGATGACGGGTGCTCGGCCGCCGCGGCGATGCGCAGGAGCGATGTCTTGCCGGCGCCGTTCGGTCCGATGATCACCCATCGTTCGTCGAGTTCGACGGCCCAGTCCACCGGCCCGACCAGGACATTGCCGCCGCGCCACAGCGACACGTCCCTGAAGTCAATCAGCAGATCGGGGTCGGCTGCGTCGCTTCCGTTTTCGGGCACCCGACCATCGTGCCGTACCGCGAGGCTCTCATACCTGCCGGGTTAGTCCGGCGGGATTTCCACGCGACGCACCTGGCCGTCGACGGCGTCGGCGGCCTCGATCTCACCGCGCGTCACGCCCAGGAGGAACAGCACCGTGTCCAGATATGGGTGGCTCAACGACGCATCGGCGACCTCACGCAGCGCCGGCTTGGCGTTGAACGCCACACCGAGCCCCGCCGCGGCCAGCATGTCGATGTCATTGGCGCCGTCGCCGACAGCGACGGTCTGCTCCATCGGCACCCCGGCCTGCTCGGCGAATTCCCTGAGGGCCTTTGCCTTACCGGCCCGATCGATGATCGGGCCGACGACCCGGCCGGTGAGTGTCCCGTCGACGATCTCGAGCTCGTTGGCGGCGACGTAATCCAGCATCAGTTCCTCCGCCAGCGGTTCGATGATCCGCCGGAAGCCCCCGGAGACCGCACCGCAGCGAAAACCCAAGCGCCGCAGAGTTCTTAGCGTGGTCCGGGCACCTGGCATCAGTTCCAGCTGGCCGGCGACCTCGTCGACCACCGTGGCGGGCAAGCCCGTCAGAGTCGCCACCCGCTGTTGAAGCGACTGCGCGAAATCCAGCTCACCACGCATCGCGGCCTCGGTGATCGCGGCGACTTTCCCCTGGGCGCCCGCGTGGGCTGCCAGCATTTCGATGACCTCACCCTGAACCAGCGTCGAGTCGACGTCGAACACGATGAGCCGTTTGGCGCGCCGTTCGAGGCTGTAGCCCTCGACCGCAACGTCGACGCCCTCGTCGGCGGCCACCCGTGTCAGCGCCTTCCGCAGCGGACCATCGGCTCCGGGCGGCACCGAAACCCGCAATTCCAGGCCGGTGACCGGATAGTCCGACACGCCGCGGATGAGGTCGATGTTGACGCCCAGCGTTGCCGCCTCCCGGGCCACCGCGCCGAATGCCCGGGCCGTAATCGGCCGTCCCAGAACGTAAATGGTGTGCGTCGACGGTTCCCGGATGATCGGCACGTCGTCGCTGCGCTCGAAGCTGACTTCCAGGCCCAGCCCGCGGATGGCGGATTCGACGTCGTCACGCAACACGCCGCCGTCGACGACTTCCGGCGCACAGCACAGCAGCACACCCAGCGTCAGGCGGCCGCGGATCACCACCTGTTCGACGTTCAGCAACTCGACCCCGTGCCGGGAGAGCACCTCGAACAGCGCCGACGTCACGCCTGGCTGATCCACGCCGGTGACGGTGATCAGCACCGACACCTTGAGTGGTGAGTTCACTCGCGGCAGCCGCCCATAGAGGCCGTCACTCGTGGGAGCGTCCCACGTGCGCTTCGGCGCGGAGCCGCTCCACCATGTGCGGGTAGTGCAACTCGAATGCCGGGCGCTCCGACCGGATCCGGGGCAGTTCGGTGAAGTTGTGCCGCGGGGGCGGGCAACTGGTCGCCCACTCCAGCGAATTGCCGTAGCCCCATGGGTCATCGACGGTTACGACCTCGCCGTAGCGCCAGCTCTTGAAGACGTTCCACGCGAACGGGAACATCGACGCTCCCAGGATGAAGGCCCCGACCGTCGAGACGATGTTCAAGCCCTGGAAGCCGTCGGTCGGCAGGTAGTCGGCGTAGCGGCGCGGCATGCCCTCGTCGCCCAGCCAGTGCTGCACCAAGAACGTGGTGTGAAAGCCGATGAACGTCAACCAGAAATGCAGCTTGCCCAGCCGCTCGTCGAGTAATCGTCCGGTCATCTTCGGGAACCAGAAGTAGATGCCGGCGAAGGTGGCGAACACGATGGTGCCGAACAGCACGTAGT
>Ga0318576_10000069_pt1 | contig 17758 bp, 19 predicted proteins | sample GRESIP089b5f24_FD_203498 | JGI IMG/M metagenome (GOLD analysis project Ga0318576, IMG submission 203498) | Tropical soil microbial communities from Luquillo Experimental Forest, Puerto Rico - GRE.SIPMG.089b5f24 | ecosystem: Environmental > Terrestrial > Soil > Tropical forest > Bulk soil...
GGTTCTCCGGCTGGAGCGGGCCGTTCCACACCGATCCCGCGCCCACCCTTGGGCAGCACAACCATGAGTTGCTGGCCGAGCTGGGCCTGACTCCTTCAGAGGTCGCGGACCTGGAAGCCAGCGGCGTAATCGGCCGGACACCCACCTGAGTTGCGCGAGCAGACGCGGAATCGCACGGCGCAGGCGCTACGCGTGCGATTCTGTGTCTGCTCGCGACGTAAATGCGGAGGCAACCGATGGCAATCGACCCTACGAACATTCTGTTAACCGATCGCGTGGCGGTGGTGACCGGCGCCGGCGCGGGCATCGGCCGCGGGATCGCGGCCGGGATGGCCGCATTCGGTGCCCGGGTCGCGATCTGGGAGCGCGACCCGGAGACCTGCGCGGGGGCCGCGGAATCCATTGGTGCGCTGGGAATCGTGACCGATGTCCGCGACAGCGACCAGGTGGACGCCGCATTGCGGCGCACCACCGCCGAACTCGGGCCGGCGACGATCCTGGTGAACAACGCCGGCGGCGTGTTCTCCTCGCCGCTGCTGGATACCAGCGAAAACGGTTGGGACGCATTGTATAAGGCCAACCTGCGGCACGTGCTGCTCTGCACCCAGCGGATCGTGCGGCAGTTGGTGTCGGCGGGCCTTCCCGGCAGCGTCATCTCGGTCACGTCGATCGAAGGCGTGCGCGCGGCACCCGGCTACGCCGCCTACGCCGCGGCGAAGGCGGGTGTCATCAACTACACCAAGACCGCGGCACTGGAACTGGCCCCGCACGGCATACGGGTCAACGCAATAGCCCCCGACATCACGCTCACCGAAGGGCTGGCACAGCTCAGCGGTGATGCGGCGGTTAACAGCATGGGCAACATCGTGCCTTTGGGCCGTCCCGGCAATGTCGACGAAATCGCCAGTGTCGCGGTGTTTCTGGCGTCCGACATGTCGGCCTACCTCACCGGGCAGACGCTGCATGTCGACGGCGGTACCCATGCCGCGAGCGGCTGGTATCACGACCCCCGGACGGGGGACTACCGGCTCGGGCCATCCAGTTAGTGGCGCCACCCCTCGGTGGCCTGCTCGTCGAACGTGCGGTCAATGCGTTCGAACCTGCGGCGGACCGAGGCTCGGGCCGCCTCGTGCGGCAGGATGTACAGCCGGTTGGCCAGAATCGCGTCGGCGGTCAGCCGGGCCACTTCGTCGACGCCCAGGCTGTCGTCCTGCGCCGGGAGCGGCCCAAGCGACCCCGTCACGTCGGGCGTCGACGCGAGTCCGTAATCCGCGCTACGGATCCGTTCGGAGTTGGAGATCAGTTTTGTTTCGACGACCATCGGGCAGAGCACCGACACGCCGATGCCGTTGTCCTTGAGCTCGCGGGCCAACGTCTCCGCCAGGCCGACGACGCCATACTTGGCAACGCCGTAAGCGCCGAGGCCGGCATTGGGCACCAGTCCGGCAAACGACGCGGTGAACGCGATGTGGCCGCCGGTGCCCTGCTCGAGCAGCCTCGGCACGAACGCCTCGGTGGCATGGATCGAGCCCCACAGGTCGATGTCGATCACCCAGCGCCAGTCGTCGTGCGACATCTGCGCGATCGGACCCGCGACAACGATGCCGGCATTGCTGAACACGACGTCAACCTGGCCTAGCAGGCGGAAGGACTCGTCCGCGAGGTGCACCATCTGCTCGAGATGCCGGACGTCGCACAGCACACCGTGCGCGTCAAACCCCTCGGTTTGCAGCCGTGCGACGGCCTGTTCCAGCGTGGGCTTATCGACATCCGCGAGCACCAACCGGGCTCCGCGGCGGGCAAACTCGGTAGCGGTGGCCAACCCGATGCCGCTCGCCCCGCCGGTGATGACCGCTCCGCGACCTTCGAAAGTGTCCATAGTTCGAATGTAGGGCCGAACGTCGACTTGTGGGGCTCGTCAAGCAGTTTCGAGCACGACAACTCGACGTTCGGCGCATACCGGGTGCTATTTCAGGCAGCTACCCGCATCGATGGGCAGGGTCACCCCGGTGACGTAGCGAGACTCGTCGGAGGCGAAGAACAGCACCGCATTGCTGATGTCCACCGGTTCCACCCATGGGATCGGCAGCGTGTGGAACAGCTGACAGATCGGCGCCATGTCGTCGGGACCCGGGCTTTCCAGGTCGGGCCGGAACATCTTGAAGGTGCCTTCGTTGTGCAGCATGGGGGTCGCAACGTGGGTTGGATGCACCGAGTTGACGCGAATCATCTTCTGCCCCAACTCAACCGCGAAGGCACGCATCAGGCCGACGACGCCGTGCTTGGCGGCGACGTAGTGGCCCGTGTGCGGGTAGGCCTTGAGCCCGCCGACCGAGCTGGTCAGGATGATCGACCCGCCGCGGCCACCGGCCAGGATATGCGGAACCCCGGCTTTCACGGTCTTCCACACCCCCGACAAGTTGACGTCGATCATTTCCGTCCAGTCCTCTTCGCTGGTTTTGTCCAGCGTTTCACCGCCATTGCCGATGCCGGCGTTCGCGACGATGATGTCGAGCCGGCCCAGCTGCTCCACCCCGCTGTCCACGGCGGCCTTCAGGGCGGCGTAGTCCCGCACATCGACTTCGGCGGTGAAGATTCTGCGGTTATGGCCCTTGACGAGGTCGGCGGTCTCCGCCAGATCCTCCGGCGTGGACGCTGGAATCGCGGTGTCCACGACGCCGTCTCGGATGGGCTTACAGATATCGACGGCGATGATGTCGGCGCCTTCCTGCGCCAACCGCACCGCGTGGCTGCGGCCCTGACCGCGTGCCGCCCCGGTGACGAAAGCGACCTTGCCCTCGACACGTCCGGTCATGATTACCTCATCTCTCCTACGTAACTCGGCCGACAACAGCCGGCATGGTGTCCCATCCCCGCACCGTGGACGTCGGGGACAGCTTGGCTTCGTCAAGGTCGACGTCCCACTCGGGGAAGCGTTTCAAGATTTCTTCGAGCGCGATGCGGCCCTCGAGGCGGGCCAACGCCGAGCCGAGGCAGTAATGGGTGCCCACACTGAACGTCAGATGCTGGCGCGCTTCGCGCCGGATGTCGAAAACGTCTCCGTCCGGCGGGAATTGGCGGTGGTCGCGGTTGGCCGCGCCGATGAGCTGCATCATGACGCTGCCCGCGGGCACGCGTTGGCCGTAATACTCGACGTCGCGGGTGACGTACCTGGCGACATGCGGCGCCGGCGGTTCGAAGCGCAACAACTCCTCGATGGCCGCCGGTATCAACGACGGGTCCGAGGCCAGCGCGCGCCGCTGGTCGGGATGCTCGGACAGCACCTTTCCGGCCCAGCCGATCAGCCGGGTGGTGGTCTCGTTGCCAGCACCGGACACGACGCTGATGTAGACGAGCAGCTCGTCGCGGCGGAGCCGGCGGATGGTCCCGGTCTCGTCCTCGAACTCGGCGCGGAGCAGTTCGGTCATGATGTCGTCGGAGGGATGCTCGGCCCGCCAGTCGATGAATTGGCCGAAAAACTCGCCGTTCATCATGTTTTCGGCCGTGGCATCCATCGGTTTGCCGGCCTCGGTGCGCAAATTGGCGTTGGCGTTATCGCGCGCGGCTCCTGGAACTCCTCGGGAACGCCCAACAGCATGCCGATCACCCGCATCGGCATCTGCGCCCCGAGGTCGGCGACGAAGTCGAACCGGTCCGTGCCGACCAGCGGATCCAAACTGCGAGCACAGAATTCGCGGATCTTCGGCTCGAGGTCGTTGATCTTGCGCGGCGTGAACATCCGGGACAGCAGCTTGCGGTGGACGTCGTGGATCGGCGGGTCCTCGAACAGGACCACACCCGGCGGAATGTCGATGTTCGCCCTGATCAGCTCGAGTATCGCGCCCTTCGCCGAGCTGAAGGTCTGGTAATCGACCAGCCCGCGGTTGACGTCGTCGAACCGGCTCAGGGCGTAGAAGTCGTGCTGCTCGTTGTAGTACAGCGGCGACTCTTCGCGCAGCCGCCGAAACATCGGGTAGGGGTCGGCGTTCAGCTCCACGTCGTACGGATCGAAGTAGATTTCGCTGGTCGCGCTGACTGTCACGAGTAATCAATCGCCTCTCGCCGGAACCGCGTCCCCGGATCGCGGATCGTGTCGCATGTGAACTCTGTCATCACCCGCCAACGAGTGTCAACGACGAATCCGTTTCGGTTATTTGTGATTCTAGATATTAGAGAATCCGATTCTCGTAAGGCAAATCGCGTGCGCTATTTGCTCAGGTCCCGAATCGAGAAGCGGCGGCTTTAGCCGACGAACCCGCGCGAGCAGAAGTCCCACACCTCGTCGGCGGTGATGGGATTAACCGTCGCGTCGTCGGTGGCGCCGCTGGATTGTGCGATGAACATCACCGTCTGCATGGTCATGGCGGCCACCCGCCTCGCGTTGACGTCGGCGCGCAACTTGCCGGCATCACTGGCGGCTTCCATGAGTTCGGTGAGCAACGCCAGCAGCGGGGCGGTGGCCATTTTGACCTCGGCCGGATGGGTCACCAGCAACCGCGGCGCGAAGTCGGTGAACAGCGGCCGCCTGGCCGTCGGGTCCGGACGGCAGGCCTCATACAGCAGCTCGACGGCGACCTTCAGCCGCTCCAGCGGATCGGTGTGGCTTTCCGTGGCGGCGCGGATCTGGTCGGCGGACCGGCTCAACGCGTCTTCGAACAGGGCGAGCAGCAGCTCGTGCTTGCCGTCGAACTGCAGGTAGAAGCTGCGCAGCGACTGGCGGGACCGGTCAACGACTTCCTGCACGGTAAAGTCCGTGCTGCCCTTCTCGATGATGATCGCCTGCGCCGCGTCGAGGAAGCGCTGAACGCGCTGCGCTGCCCGCAGCTTCGCGGTCTTGATGGACCGCTCGACCGCGCGCTGCTTCCAGGCCGGCTCTTCGCTCGGGCTTGTCACCGCCGCCTCCGACGATTGCCGCGTGGGGAGAACATGGTTGGACTCTACCGGAGAACGCCGTGACATCGCTGCGCTCGACCCCCTCACACACGCCGTTTCGGAGATTGTAACTTCCTTACGACGAGAATAGTATTCTCTTACAGGTGTGGATGGAAGCGGAAACGCATAGAGCGAACCGCGTCGTACCCGAGAATCCGGAAACCATCTTTCAGGGAGTGCTGTGCGGCTAACCTTTGACGCCGACGTCGAGGCGTTCCGCGCCGAACTCGTTACTTTCCTGGACGCACACCTGCCCGCCGACGCCGAGGCGATCGAGCGGCCGCGGTCCAGTTCGCACATCCCCGGGTGGGCCCGCCGCTGGCAACGGCTGCTGTTCGATCAGGGGTGGCTGCTGCCCGGCAATCCGCCGGAATTCGGTGGACGCAACGCCACGCTGTTGGAGCAATACGTGTATCTGCAGGAGTTGGGCCGGCGGCACATCTATCGAAGTTTCAATCCGCAGGGCGTGGGCATCATTGCGGCGTCATTGTTGACGTTCGGCACGCGAGAGCAGAAGCAGCGATGGGCGGTGCCGATTCTGCGGGCGGAGATCACCGCGTCGCTGGGGATGAGCGAACCCGGTGCGGGCTCGGATCTGGCTTCCCTGAAAACGCGGGCGGTGCTTGACGGCGACCACTTCGTGGTCAACGGGCAGAAGGTGTGGACGTCGGGCGCCCATGACGCCGATGTGCTGTTGACGTTCGTGCGTACGGATCCGGACAAACCAAAACACAAGGGCATCAGCGTATTGCTGATCCCGACCGACACCCCAGGCGTCGTGCGCCGCCCGTTCGCCTCGATGTGCGACGGCGATGAGGTCGACTTCAACGAGGTGTTCTTCACCGACGCGCGGGTGCCGGCCGAGAACCTGGTGGGCGAGCTCAACGACGGCTGGCGCGTGGCGACCGGTTCCCTCGGCCACGAACGGGTCATGCTGTGGATGGGCTACGTCGATTTGTTGCACGAGTTGACCGCCGACTTCACGCCGTCCGCGTCACTCGAGCGGGACCGCTACGCCACCCTGGTGATGGATTCCTACGCGCTGCGACTCCTGGGCTCGGCGGCTTTGGCGCGCGCCGCTCGCGGCGAAGAGGACATACCCGCCCAATCGGTGCTCAAGCTCCTCGGTTCGGAGGCCCTGCAACGCGCCACCGAGGACGCGCTGAACGCGGCGGGCGAAGACGGGCTCGTGCAGCGCGCGGTCACCGCCCCCTTTGCGGCGCTGAACCTGGACAGCCACTACCGCGGCTGGTTCGACCGATACGCGCGCACCTTCGCCGCGACCATCGCTGGCGGCACCTCCGAGATCCAGCGAAACATCATCGCCGAACGGATCCTCGGCCTGCCGCGCAATTAGCCTGTGGGCGTTTGCGAGTCCAACCAGGCGTAGTAGCCGATGGCAACGAGCCCGGCCACGATCGCCACCACCCCCAACACGATGCCGGCCGTCGCGATGCCGGGATTATTTGCTTCGCCACGCCGCACGCGTCTGCGAGCGATATCGCCGGTGATCACCGCCGCGATGCCGAAGGGCACCCCGATCAGCAGCCAGCACGTCATGACTGCGACCAGGCCCACGAGCAGCGAGGCGACCCCGAACTGGTTGCGTGGTGCGTCGGGCTGACTCATCGCGTCCTATCTCTTGGTCACCGATATCTCGGGGATGCGACGTTTTGCCCGCCTCACAGCGACAAACCGGTGTCGATCGCCTGCGGTGTCAGCATATTGTCGCTATGAGATGACATGTGTTGGGGACCCCCTCGGCTCAGACGCTCGATGATTGATGGCGTCAGAAAATGGTTTCGGGAACTCGAGGAGGTCCCACTGATGACGATGATAGGCGGCTTCGACGTGCATCGACAGCAGATTACGTTCGATTGTGTTGATGACGACGGGCTGGTGCATTGGGGGCAGATCCGGCCGGCGACGCGTACCAGGTTGCGCGACTGGCTGGCCAAACACTGTCCCGACGGTAACGGCGAATTTGGGCTGGAGGGCTGCACCGGGTGGCGGTATGTCAGCGAGGAGCTGCTGGCCGCCGGAGCCAGAGTGCATATGGGTGACCCGGCCGAGGTCGCGGCCTTGCGGGGCCCGAAGAAGCGCGCCAAAACCGACCGCTCGGATGCTCGGCTGCTGCGCACCCTGTTGTTGGAAGGCCGGTTCCCTGAGTCGTGGATCCCTCCGGCGCAGGTGATGGAGGTGCGCACGCTGGGCCGGCTGTATTGCGCGTTGATGGACGAGCGTCGTAGTTGGCAGCAGCGCATTCACGCCCAGTTGTTCCACCAGGGCTGTCCCCCGATCACCGCGCTACTGTCGCACGCCGGGCGTGAGGCGCTCGCGGGTGCCGAATTGTCGGCGGCAGGGCGACAGTATGTCGGTACCACGATGCGCTGTATTGACCAGCTCAATGCCGAAATCGTCCCGCTACGGGCGCAATTGGTGGATTTCGCCCGCCACCAACCCGGCTGCCAGGCACTCCAGGCCCGCCACTACGGGGTGGGCTGGCTTAGTGCGGCGATTATGTGGGCTGAAATCGGCGACGCCCGCCGATTCCATAGTTCAGATCAGCTGGTGCGCTTTGCCGGGCTCGACATCACCGTGTATTCCTCTGATGCCAAACGCGCACCGGGGCATCTGGCCCGCCAAGGGTCACCCGAGCTGCGGTGGGCAGCGTTTGAAGCCGCCAAATGCGCTGCCCGACCGGGATCACCGGATTACGCCTACTACCACCAGGTGGCGGCCAGAAAAGACGGCAAACGCCCCACCCTGGCGGTAGAACGCAAGATTTTACGCCGCTGCTATCACACCTTGCGCGAACTCGGCGACACCGCCCTGGCGGTGCCGAGCACGAAAATCAACCACATCGCCGCCTGACATGCGATGTGCGCGTTGCCATGCCCATTGATCACCTGATGTCTGCGGTCAGCTCCCTGAATCCGCCTGGGGCCACCCCAACACGGGGTGGATCTCCTGCTGAGATTGAGCGGCCGCACCCTTGTGAAGCCCGCACGTCGGGCACCCCATCGATCATCATGTCACCGGACCTTGTCCGCGGACCCAGATAAGGCTGGGCGCCGGCCACGTGCACACGTTCACCCCAACACAAAGGACAAAGCCGATGACCTAAAGCCAGACACCTTTTGCCTCCCCCTTCGGACGGCCAAGTATGCGGCGGATCGTCATCGGCCTCAAGGTCATTCGTCCTCGCTACGCTGCGGGCGCTCCACCTTGACCCCGACTACGGTCCACCGCCTCAGACACCGACCCGAAGAAAGCAGCCAAACAACCAAATCCCACCTTTACCGTGGTCCCCAACACAGATAAGGCGGACAAAAATCCACCACCTCCCTCTGGTGACTCAAGTGACGGGTGGGGCTGCGCAGGAGCCGATACCGCTACAGCTGCGCCAACCGAGGCGCGAATCCCTTGGCCCGCAACTCCACTCCGGCCTGCCGCGTCAGCTCTCGCGCGCTGCCAAGCAGACCGTCCAAGACCAGTGACCGCTTGACGTGGTGGTGCAGCTGGTGCTCGGCGGTGAAGCCGATGCCCCCCAGCACCTGCTGGCAGTGGCGCGCGGCGGTCAGCGCCGCCTGGCCGGCCGCGGCCTTGGCCAGCAAGGAAGCCAGCCCGTCGGCGTCGTCGTGTTGCGCGGTGGCGGCGTCGAGGGTCGCCTCTGCTCCCTCGATCGCGACGAGTGTCTCGGCCAGCCGGTGCCGGATCGCCTGAAACGAACTGATGCGCCGGCCGAATTGAACGCGGTCCACGGCATGCTGGCGCGCCAGTGACAGCATCGCCCGGCTGGTCCCGGTCAGCCACCAGCCGAGTGCCCGTCTTCCCGCAGCGAGCGGCACTGGGTCACCTTCTGACACAGGATGTATCGGCAGTCCGTCCAGCGCCGGACCGGACCGGTCGGTGCGCTCCCAGACAACCCACGAACCGCCGGTAAACGGTAGCGGCGTGGTCCCACCAGGCTCACGTCCGGCCGCGCGCAGCACGACGTCGTTGAGCACCGGGGCGTGCGCGCCCGTCTCGCCGAGTAACCGGAAGACCAAAGGAATTGCCGTGTCCGGCATTTCGTCCAGCATGTCGCGCCAACCCAGGTCGGTCAACGCCGCGTCGAGCTTGGCTCCTGAGGCCGCGCTCATGGTTGTTCGCACCGAATCGGCCAGCAGGCGCTGTGACTCGGGGTCTGTCGAGGGATCCACCGTTCACTCCTTCCCGAGGTCGAGCAGCCGGCGCGCGATGATATTGCGCTGTATTTCGGCGGTACCGCCGTAGATGGTCGCCGCGCGCGAGTACAAGTACTCCGACCGCCAAGGCGTGTCTTCGAGCTCGAGCCTTCCGGGCAGTAGGTCGCGCACCGTGTCGTAGAGCCGCTGCTCGGCGGCGGCCAGCAGCACCTTGTCTATCGAGGTCTCCGGCCCGAGCCTCCCCCCACCCCCAAACCGGTGCTGGGTAGCGCGGGACCGGCAGCGCAACGTATGCAACGCGAGATAGGCCGAGCCCAAGGCAGATTCGTCGGGATCATTCGCTTCCGCGACGAGTTCGTCGAACCGTGCGTAGAGGTAGGCGATGCGCTGCCAGAAGCAGGTGGAGCGCTCATATGGCAGCAGGTCCATCGCGAGCCGCCAGCCGTCCCCCGGCCGGCCGAGCATCCGGCTCGCCGGGATCACCACGTCGTCGTAATAGACCTCGCAGAACTCGTCGACCCCGTGCATCGTGCGCAGCGGCCGAATGGTGATGCCCGGCGTGTCCAGGTCGACGAAGAACGCGGTGATTCCGTCATGGCCCGGTGCGGTGCGGGTGAGCAGGATGCAACGGGTCGAGAACTGCGCGAAGCTGGTCCAGACCTTCTGCCCGTTGACAATCCAGTTATCCCCGTCGGGCGTGGCGCGGGTGGACAGGGACGCCAGGTCGCTGCCGGACCCGGGTTCGGAAAAGCCCTGGCACCATTGCTCGCGGCCGCTCAGCAGCCGCGGCACCATTTCGGCCGCCAGTTCCGCAGGGGCGTAGTCGATCATCGTCGGTGCCAGCACCTCGACCATCGAGTAGGGACCCGGTTCGGCCAGCCGGCGGCCCACCACCTCCTCGCCGACGATCGCGCGAAGCAGGGCAGGACCACCCAATCCGCCGACTTCGACGGGCCAGCCGTAGCGCATCCAATCGGCGTCGTACAGGGCCCGGTGCACTCGGGCGAGTTGCTGCATCTGGCCCTGCAGCGAGTCATCGGGTCCGGGTGTCAGATCGTTGTCGTCGAGCCACGCGCGCAGATCGGCCCGAAACTCCTCGACATTCACGGGCTGGGACGGCCGACGGCATGCGGGCGCCCGGAGTCGTGCGCGCCACTGCGGCGGATGAACGTCATGGCACGGGTCTTCAGCCGCCACCCCTCGGCGGTGCGGGAGTAGGTGTCGCGGTAGTAGCCGATCCGCATGTCGTGGGTGGCGTGGTCGATGAAGCACAACGGTTGGGTGCCGCTCGCCGAATCGCCGTTCAGGTCGACCACTGCAGTTCCGGTGAGAAACAGGCCTTTTGGTGCGGCCGCCACCAACTCCGGGAACCTGTCCAGGCGGTAGGTGTCGCCGAAGGCGCTGTAGGTTCCATCGGGTGTGAAGACGGCGGTGAGACCGTCGATGTCTTCCTGGGTGATGGTGACGGCGTAGCGGGCGAGCAGCTGCTGGATCTCGACCAGGTCGTCAGTTCGGGTTGGCTGATTTGTCGACATAGACCTTGCCGCCTTTCATTACCAAGCTGACGTTGCGAGTAACGGTTATGTCTTCCAATGGGTTTCCCGGTACCGCGATGACATCGGCGAGCTGGCCCTGCGCGAGCCGGCCGCGGTCAGTCGCGTCGATGAGCTCGGCGGCGGTCACCGTTGCCGCCCGCAGCACAGCCAACGGCGGCAGGCCCCATTCGACCAGGGTGACAAGCTCATCGGCGTTGCGCCCGTGCGGTATCGCGGGGGCGTCGGTGCCGACCGCGATCTTCACACCGGCCTCGTAGGCGGCCAGTATCGACTTGCGCGACATCGGGAACATCTCCGCTGCCTTTGCCTGCAGCTCCGGTGGGGCATGGGAGACGTCCATCCCCTCCGCCAGGCGCCGGGTGGACACCAAAAACGTGCCATGCTCGACCATTGTCGCGATCGCCGGGTCATCGATCAGGAAGCCGTGCTCGATGCAGTCGATGCCCGCCGCGACGGCATGCTTGACCGCGTCGGCGCCGTGCGTGTGCGCGGCGACGCGCAGCCCACGCCGGTGCGCCTCGTCGACGATCGCGCACAGCTCTTCATCCGAATAATGCTGGGCACCAGGGGGTCCCGTCAGCGACATCACCCCACCGGAGCAGCAGACCTTGATCAGCTGGGCGCCATGTTTGATCTGGTAGCGCACCGCCTTGCGGATCTCATCGACTCCGTTGGCGATGCCTTCCTCGACCGTCAAGTCCAGCGCGTGCGGCGCGAACGCAGCGAACATCGTTGGATCAAGATGCCCGCCGGTGGGCGTTATGGCATGACCGGCCGGGATTACCCGCGGCCCCTCGATCCAGCCCGCGTCAATTGCCTTGCCCAGCGCGACATCCAACAGATAGCCGCCCGTCTTGACGAACAGCCCGAGATTGCGGACGGTGGTGAACCCGGCGCGCAGCGTGCGGCGGGCATTGCCGACCGCGCGTAGCACCCGCGTCGGCGGGTCGTCCTGAACCTGGGACAGGCCGGGTTTCTCGCCGCGCCCGCCCATCAGGAGGTTGACCTCCATGTCCATCAGCCCGGGCAGCAGGATCTGCTCGCCGAGATCGATCAGCTCACCTTCGGTGTCACCACCGACACCGGCGATCCGGTCTCCCTCGATTCGCACGATGCCGGGTCGGACGATCTCGCCGGCGTCGACGTCGAGTAGCCCAGCCGCCTTGAGCGTCAGCACCGTTCAGATCACCGGCTCCCGGATCAGCTCCACCCAGGCCGCGCCGCTGTCGGGCACCCGCGGCTGCTTCCAGGCCTCTATCGGAAACGACACCATGACGAGCGACTGCATGAGGTGCATGAGCGTCCGCGCGTCCTCAGGCAGATTGTCCAGCGGGAACTTGTCGCAGTAGGCAATCACGTCGTTGAGGCGGGGGAATGCTACGTCGTAGAACTCCTGCAGCTCGGTCATCGTCGAGGCGAGGCGCTTGGCGTAGCGCTCGGGTTCGGTGGCCAGGTCCCAATCCAAATAGGGCTCCAAGTCAGCGAATTCAGCGGGAAGCGCCATTGTTGGCGTACTCCTTTACATAGTCTCCGGTTACCTTGTGCAGGTGGCGGAGGAGGATCTCCTGATCGCATAGCGGAAAGTCTCTGACGACCCGGGTGCCGATCATGGTCTGGGTCGCTTCCAGCGTATTGGCGTCCTGAAGCGCGTACTCCTTGAACGTCACCGCGGCCAACTCCTGGGCCAACCGTTCCCGTGCGTTTCTCGGCGGCACGAAATACAGCGTGCACTCGAAGATGTGCTTGTCGACGGCGGTCGGCCAATAGTGATACGTGAGGAACCAGCCGGGCTCCCAGATCAGCAGCATGAAGTTCGGGTAGAAGTGCCACGAGTCGATGCCCCACTGCGGGACCTTCTTCGGGTTGACGCCCGGAGGCAGCTCGTCGAGCTTCTCGATGACCTCGGGCTTGTCCCAGGGGCCGAACAGCCCGCTGCGCAGCACCTGGTCCATGGGCTTCAGCATGGACATGTCCGCGGGCGGCGCCTGACCGCCCCAGGTGGAGATCATCCCGTGCGGGCTCGCCAGCTCGTAATGCAGCGCCTCGAAGCCGTACTTGAGGATCTTGGCGGCTTCTTCCTTGGTGTACTGCCCCTGGTGGAGGACCGGCGCGTGGTAGAACTCGGCGAACGCGTCGATGAACAGCTTCCAGTTACTGCCGACCTCGGCCCGGTAGGAGTAAGACTCGGTCATCTCGTGGAACGGGTAGCCCTCGATGCCTTTGGCCAACGGTCCCAGATAGTCCGCGAGCGGCTTCGCGTGCTGGTCGAGGTTGATGAAGATGAACCCTTCCCACACCTCGCAACGCACGGGCACCAAACCGTACTGGCTCTTGTCGACGTCGAAGAACTCATCCTCCTGTTGGATGAAGGTCAAATCACCGTCGAGGCTGTAGCGCCAAGCGTGGTACTTGCAGGTGAACTGCCGGCAGGTGCCCGAGGTCTCCTCGTGTGGATAGTCGTTCCACACCAACTTGTTTCCGCGGTGTCGGCAGACGTTGTGATACGCCTTGATAGCGCCGTCCTTGGTCTTCACGATGATCACCGACATACCTGTGCCCGCGGATGGCAGTTCCTTGGTGAAATAGCTGCCGGTGCGCGGCAGCCGCTCGACCCGGCCGACGTTGAGCCACGTCTTCTTGAAGATCGCCTCGCGCTCGGCTTCGAAGAACGCGGGATCGATCGAGTCGGTGTAATCGACCGGTGCGGTTCCCAGTTCGGGATAGTTCTCAGTCCAGCTTCCTGCAGCTGGTTTAGGGAAGTGGGGCAAGGTTCTACCTTTCTACCTCGACGCCAAAAGTGTTCAGGGCCATGGCAAGCGCGATGTAGCCGCCGATGGTGAAGACGAGGTCCATTCGCTGCCGTTCGTCAAGCCGTGCGCCAAGGGCGGTCCACGTCTTATCCGACAGATTGGACTTCTCGTCGAGCTCGTCGACGGCGTTGAATATGGTTCGGTCGAACTCGTCGTTCGTCTCGCCGGTTTGGGCGGCCGCGATCTCGGCGTCGGACAGTCCCGCCTGCTTGCCGATCTTCACGTGGTGTGTCCATTCGTAGGCGCAGCCGCGTCGATGGGCGACACGCAGGATCGCTTGTTCGCGCATGCGCGCCGGCAGAGTGGAGCCAGTCAATAGATAGCCGCCGAACCGCAGAAATGCGCGCGCCAGCTTCGGGTGACGCGCCAGCGTCGCCATGAGGTTGCCGGCGTCCCTGGGGTTGCACCGTTCCGGGGGCAGCATCGTGGAGAGCGCCCCCTGGACGGTCTCGTCCCACTTATCGTCCGGCAGCGGCTGCAGCCGCATCCGCGGTCTCCTCTCGGCTGTCCTCTCACAGAGAGAGAATCAGATTCTCATTTCTAACCAATAGACTTGCACGATTCGGTCCGCTGGTCAATCCGGTGGTTACCGTCGGTCTGTGGGCCGGTAGGCCCACAACGCCGGACTCGGCGGAGGCGCGCGTGCGCGCTTGGAGCGCCAAATTCCCCGTTCCGCCCCGTCGGTGTGGCTCTACGGGGTCGTGCCTCGAGCATGCGGTCCAGCCGGCCGGTGGCTCTGCAGTTAGGCTGAATGTTGATTCTCGCTTCGCGAGAAGATAGTTTTCAAAATAGTGATCTTGGGGCTATCCGGCGGTTCGCCGAGGCTGTGCGGGGCCGCCAAACCGATGGATCCGATGAGAGGGAACGGCCATGAACAAAGAAGACATGATCCTGATCAGCGTTGATGATCACACCGTCGAGCCGCCGGACATGTTCAAAGACCACCTGCCGAACAAATACCTGGACGACGCGCCGCGGCTGGTGCACAACGCCGACGGCTCGGACATGTGGAAGTTTCGCGACACCGTCATCCCCAATGTGGCGCTCAACGCGGTGGCCGGCCGGCCCAAGGAGGAGTACGGGCTGGAGCCGCAGGGCCTGGACGAGATCCGGCCGGGTTGCTACAACGTCGACGAGCGCGTCAAGGACATGAACGCCGGCGGCATCCTGGCCTCGATCTGCTTCCCGTCTTTCCCGGGCTTCGCCGGGCGCCTGTTCGCCACCGAAGATCCGGAATTCTCGGTGGCGCTGGTGCAGGCCTACAACGACTGGCACATCGACGAATGGTGCGGCGCATACCCGGCGCGGTTCATCCCGATGGCGATACCGGTGATCTGGGATGCCGAGGCGTGCGCCGCGGAGGTGCGGCGGGTCTCGAAGAAGGGTGTGCACGCGCTGACCTTCACCGAGAACCCGGCCGCCATGGGCTACCCCAGCTTCCACAACGACTACTGGAACCCGCTGTGGAAAGCCTTGTGCGACACCAACACCGTGATGAATGTCCACATCGGATCCTCGGGCCGGCTCGCGATCACGGCACCCGATGCGCCGATGGACGTCATGATCACGCTGCAGCCGATGAACATCGTGCAGGCCGCCGCCGACCTGCTGTGGTCCAAGCCGATCAAGGAATACCCGGACCTGAAGATCGCGCTGTCGGAGGGCGGCACCGGGTGGATCCCGTACTTCCTGGAGCGAGCGGACCGCACGTACGAGATGCATTCGACGTGGACGCACCAGAACTTCGGCGGCAAGCTGCCCAGCGATATCTTCCGCGAGCACTTCCTGACCTGCTTCATCAGCGACAAGGTGGGCGTCGCGCTGCGCAACATGATCGGCATCGACAACATCTGCTGGGAGGCCGACTACCCGCACAGCGACTCGATGTGGCCGGGCGCGCCAGAGGAGCTTTGGGACGTCCTGTCCGTGAACAACGTGCCGGACGACGAGATCAAGAAGATGACCCACGAGAACGCGATGCGCTGGTACTCGTTCGACCCGTTCACCCACATCACTCCGGAGCAGGCGACCGTCGGCGCGTTGCGCAAGGCCGCCGAGGGGCACGACGTGTCCATTCGGGCGCTCAGCCACCACAAAGACACCAGGTCGGGTTCGTCGTTCGCGGAGTTTGCAGCCAGCGCGAAAGAGCTGACCGGCAACCAGGACTGAGACGCCAGGAGTGCCCGGCGGTGGAATGAATTTCGAGCTGACCGACGACCAGGAGCTGATCCGTCGGTCGGTGGCCGAGCTGGCTCGGAGATTCGACGACCAGTACTGGATGGAAAAAGACCAGGCGCACGAATTTCCGACCGAGTTCTACCGCGCCATCGCCGACGGTGGCTGGCTGGGTATGACGATTCCGACCGAGTACGGCGGCCATGGCCTCGGCATCACCGAAGCCACCCTGCTACTCGAGGAAGTCGCCAAGTCCGGCGGCGCCATGAATGCCGCGAGCTCGATTCACCTGTCCATCTTTGGCATGCAACCGGTGGTGGTGCACGGCTCCGACGAACTCAAGGCCCGCACGTTGCCCGCCGTCGCGACCGGCGAGGTGCATGTCTGCTTCGGCGTGACCGAACCCGGTGCCGGGCTCGACACGTCGCGCATCACCACGTTCGCCAAACGCGACGGGCATCGCTACATCGTCAACGGCCGCAAGGTGTGGATTTCCAAGGCGATGGAGTCCGACAAGATCCTGCTGCTGACGCGCACCCAAAGCTATGACGAGGTGACCAAGAAGACCGACGGGATGACGCTGTTCATCACCGATCTCGACCGTAGCCGCGTCGACATCCGCCCGATCCGCAAGATGGGCCGCAACGCCGTCAGCTCCAACGAATTGTTCATCGACAACCTGGAGGTGCCGGTCGAAGACCGAATCGGCGAGGAGGGCAAGGGATTCCAATATATCCTTGACGGCCTCAACCCGGAGCGGATGCTGATCGCCGCCGAAGCGCTGGGGATCGGCCGGGTGGCGCTGGACAAGGCGGTGAAATACGGCAACGAGCGTGAGGTCTTCGGCCGGCCGATCGGCATGAACCAGGGCCTGCAGTTCCCGCTCGCCGATTCACTGGCCCGGCTGGATGCCGCCGAACTGATGCTGCGCAAGGCCACCTGGCTCTACGACAACGGCAAACCCTGTGGCCGCGAAGCGAATACCGCCAAATACCTCTGTGCCGATGCTGGTTTCACTGCCGCGGACCGGGCGTTGCAGACGCACGGCGGCATGGGTTACGCGGAGGAGTACCACATCACGCGCTACTTCCGTGAGGCCCGGCTGATGAAGATCGCACCGGTCAGCCAGGAGATGATTTTGAATTTCCTTGGATCCAACGTCCTGAAGTTGCCGAGAAGCTATTGACCGTGACCGACGCACCAGTGCTGCTGTCCGATGACCGCGACGGGGTGCGGACGCTGACCCTAAACCGTCCACGCCGCAAGAACGCGATCAACCCGGCGCTGTGGATCGAGTTGCGCGACGCGCTCAACGCGGCCGGTCGGGACCGCGGCGTGCGCGCGCTCGTGATCGCCGGCTCCGGCGGCAGCTTCTGCTCCGGCGCCGACATCTCGGAAGCCGACGACGTCCATCCGAAACACAAGCTGCAGCGGTTGACCGATGTCGCGCTCGCGCTGCACGAGCTCCCGATTCCGACCGTCGCCAAGGTGACCGGGGTTGCCGTCGGCGCCGGGTGGAACCTGGCCCTGGGTTGTGATCTGGTGGTTGCGACGCCGGAATCGACGTTCTCCCAGATCTTTTCAAAGCGGGGCCTGTCAATCGACCTCGGTGGTTCCTGGCTGTTGCCGAAACTCGTTGGCCTGCAACAGGCCAAGCGGCTCACGCTGCTGGCCGAGACCATCGACGCCGCGCAAGCCCACGCGCTCAACCTGGTGACCTGGGTGGTGTCGGCCGCCGAGATCGACGCCTTCGTCAAGGACCTTACCGACCGGCTGGCGGCCGGTCCGCCGATCGCGCTCGCCCAAACCAAGGCTCTGCTGAACGAGGGCGCCGACCGCACCCTGCGCGACGCGCTGGCCAACGAGGCCCGCGCGCAGGCCGTTAATTTCGCGACGGCGGATGCGGCAACCGCCTATGCCGCTTTCGCGCAGCGGCGAGAGCCGTCGTTTACTGGTCGGTGGGCGTTATCGAGATCCGACCAAGAGAATCCGGAGTGAATATGCGTGACACGGTCATCGTGGAGGCGGTACGCACGGCAGTGGGGAAGCGCAACGGCGGGTTGTCCGGCATGCACCCCGCCGACCTGTCCGCGAT
>Ga0318576_10000085_pt1 | contig 17083 bp, 14 predicted proteins | sample GRESIP089b5f24_FD_203498 | JGI IMG/M metagenome (GOLD analysis project Ga0318576, IMG submission 203498) | Tropical soil microbial communities from Luquillo Experimental Forest, Puerto Rico - GRE.SIPMG.089b5f24 | ecosystem: Environmental > Terrestrial > Soil > Tropical forest > Bulk soil...
AGATACTTTGGCTGCGGCTTTCGAGAAACGCACAACGTTGGAAGTGAGACATGCTGTGCGTTCGGTTTTTGTCTGGATCACGGGCGCGGTGCCGTCGTGAGCGTCTTGTCGCTAACGACGCGCACGCCGTCGCCTCAGGCGACCGGGAGGTCAGCTCGATAGGGGTGGGGGGATACCCCTCCTGACCGTTCCGCCGGACCGAGCTTGCGCGGTCGGGCTTCCCCCTAGCAACAACAGTGGCAATAAGTTCCGCTCTACCGAGTGGTTAGCGGTGCGGGTGTTATTTGTGCCCCGCGCCGCGCCGCTCGCCCACCCAATCGAGGACGCCTAATAGTTCACGAAGTTTTTCGGTTAGGTCTCGGTGAAATCGGTCAGTTGCCCTGGCGTTCGGCTGCCGCTCGCTCGTCGAGCAACTGGTCGATGCGCCGGGCGTTCGGCGTGCGGCCTTCTTCCTCGCGGTTCATCGCCCGAGCCGCCCCGGCTTCCGCCGAGGCCACTCCTGATTGGTGACTTTCAAAGGCCCCATTCAGTCAGCGTCATCGGCAGCTTCGATCGACCAATTAATACGCAATTGTGAAGGCCTGCAAGCGCCTCGGCGGGCTGGGGTGAACTCCTGGTTGCTGACGACGATGCTTGCTTTGCAGTGGTAATGCGCTGCACCCGAAAAGACCTGCTGGACGGCGGGAATGCCTACCGGTTTCCCAGAACGCTTGCATTGAACGGCGAACCACTGGCCGCCTTTCTTGGCGACGAGGTCGACCCCGAAGTCGAGACCCAAGCCGAACTTAGAGTGCCTCTATTAGGTAAGGCTGACCTGAGTTAGGCTGCCCTAGTTGATTCCCATCTCATAGGAGCGAGGGTCATGTCTTCCGCCCAGATCGCCATCCTTGGCGCGATCGCCGGATTCACCATCTATCTCGGGCTGCCCATCGGCCGCCTGCGCGCGCCCCTGCCGCAGCTCAAGACGGCGCTCAACGCAGTGGCCACCGGCATCCTGGTGTTTTTGCTCTGGGACGTGCTCACCCACGCCTGGGCGCCGATCGACAAGGCACTTGGACACCACCAAATCAGTGAGGCGCTCGGCAACGGCCTGGTCCTCGCGGCCACCTTCGGTGCCGGACTGCTCGGATTGGTGTGGGTAGACCGGCGGCGCGGCCGCCGCGGCCCGACACCGGCCAGGCCCGGCGCGGCCGCCGTCGGTGAGCTCGCCGCCCCACCATGGGCCAACACCGCGGATCGGCTGGCGGTGATGATCGCCGTCGGCATCGGGCTGCACAACTTCGCCGAAGGCCTGGCGATCGGCAATTCCGCAGCCGCCGGCGACCTCTCCCTGGCGGTCATGCTGGTCATCGGATTCGGGCTGCACAACGCCACCGAAGGATTCGGCATCGTCGCACCACTGACCGGCCAACGCCCCTCCTGGGGCTTCCTCGCGCTGCTCGGGCTAATCGGCGGCGGCCCCACCTTCCTGGGCACCCTGGTCGGCCAACGATTCGTCAACGACACCGTCTCGATCGGGTTCCTGGGCCTGGCCGGCGGCTCCATCCTCTACGTCGTCATCGAACTGCTCGCCGTGGCCCGAGCAGCCAACCTCAAAACCATCACCAGTTGGGGCATCTTCGCCGGGCTGATGCTGGGCTTCGCAACCGATGCGATCATCACCGTGGCCGGCGCCTAGCGACACCGCAGGAAACCCCGTGAAACACTTCGCATACCCATACTCGCCGCCACCGGATTGGCCACCGCGGCGGCTGCGGGCCTGGCCGCACCGGGAGCGTATGGTTGCGCGCCGCTGGCAGCACAGCCCGCACGCAGCCCGCAGGAGTCTCACCGACCCCCGTCCGACGTCGTCGGGTCTCGTCGGTCAATCGGGTTGTGCTCGTTCAGATTTACACCAATCCCCGGCGATCCCCGTCAAACCCCGCGAAATCCCATTTCCCCAGGTCAAGCCGCCTTCTAATCCCTAGGTCGCACGTTCGAGTCGTGCCGGGGGCACTCTTCACAGGGGTTTCGGCCCTGCAGAAAATGCCGGGTCATCGATTATTCAGCGTCTATGTCCGCCACGGCGATCCGGCAGGTCAGGGACTTGGGCGGTACGCCTCGATCGCGATATGCCAGCATTGGGACGTGAGCGCACGCCAATTCGCTCGGTTGCTGGGTGCCGCGGTGGCGACAACCTGGGCGACGCTGCTGTGCGCACCGATTGTCCCAGCGTCCGCTGCTCCCTGCCCCGACGTCGAGGTGACGTTCGCCCGCGGCACCAACGAGCCACCTGGTGTTGGTGGGGTCGGACAGGCATTTATCGACTCGCTGCGCTCGCAGATTGGGGGTCGGTCGCTCGGGGTGTACCCCGTCAACTACCCCGCCACCGAAGATTGGCCCCCGTCTGCATCCGCCGGCGCCAGCGATGCGAGCGCTCACGTTCAGTCCATGGCCGCGAGCTGTCCCAACACCAGGCTGGTGCTGGGTGGATATTCCCAGGGAGCGATGGTGATAGATCTGATCACCATCGCCCGAGCATCGGTCGCGGGCTTCAACGCCGCGACGCTGTCGGCGGACGTCGCTGATCACGTCGCTGCGGTCGCCGTCTTCGGTAATCCGACGGACAGGTATCTCGGGGGGCCAATAAGCGCGATCAGCCCCTGGTATGGGTCCAAAGCCATTGACTTGTGTGCGCCCGGCGATCCGATTTGCTCTCCGGGCGGCTTGGCGCTGCCGACGCATGACGAGATGTTCTCCGCAGCGCACCTATCGTATGAGCAGTCTGGGATGCCCAGTCAGGCCGCGACTTTCGTGGCGGGCCATCTCTAACACGGTTTCACCAGATCCTAGAATCGCGTGACCCACCAACGCCAGCCGTCATTGGTAGAAGGTCGGCTGAACTCGCAATGAATCTCTCGGCAATATCGGTTGGCGCCGTCTAGCACCCGCGGCCGCACAATGGTTCGATCGAAATCGTAAGAAATACAACAGCTTCAGGAGAAGTATCCATGTCAACTCTGCCTGTCCAGCGTCAGCCCCGCACCCTGATGCCCGATTTCGCCGAGCTTCTGGGTGGCACTCCCCTGCTCGCCGGCCTGCGTCCGCTCTTCGACCGCAGCCTCCTTCGCGTCGAGGATGAGATGGACGACGGCCGCTACGAGGTACGCGCCGAGATTCCCGGCGTCGACCCCGCGAAGGACATCGATATCACCGTGCACGACGGGATGCTCACCATCAAGGCCGTACGCAGCCAGGCCGTCGAATCCCACGGTCGGTCCGAATTCAGCTATGGAGCTTTCGCGCGGTCCGTTCCGCTGCCGGCCGGAGCCGATGTCGAGGACGTCCATGCCACCTATGAAAAAGGCATCCTCGTCGTCTCGGTGCCGGTGCCCAACGGTGCGCCGCAGGCGAAGCGCATCGAGGTCGAAACCCGAGACTGATGCCCCGGCCGTAGTAACTAGCCGCTGAACGCGTTGGGGCGCTTGCCGTCGACGCTCGCGTAGAGGTACCAAGTACCCTTACCTGAGTCTCGCCCGGAGGTGCCGATGGCCCAATCCGACCTGGTTCTGTTCAGCGTCGACGAGCACGTCGCGCTCATCACCGTCAACGATCCCGATCGGCGCAATGCCCTCACCGGCGACATGTCAGCGCGCCTGCGCGCCGCCGTGGAGCGCGCCGAGGGCGACCCCGATGTGCACGCCGTCGTGGTCACGGGCGCCGGCAAGGCGTTCTGCGCCGGCGCCGACCTGAGCGCCTTGGGCGCCGCTGGTGGCGGAGAGGCCGAATCTGGACTGCAGCAGCTCTATGACGGCTTCATGGCCGTCGGCAACTGCCGGTTGCCCACGATCGCCGCGGTCAACGGCGCGGCCGTCGGCGCGGGGCTGAACCTGGCGTTGGCCGCCGACGTGCGCATCGCCGGGCCTGGCGCGTTGTTCGATGCCCGGTTTCAGAAGTTGGGATTGCATCCCGGCGGGGGTGCGACCTGGATGCTGCAACGCGCTGTGGGTCCGCAGGTGGCGCGTGCGGCCCTGTTGTTCGGCATGCGCTTCGACGCCGAATCGGCGGTGCGGCACGGATTGGCGCTCAGCGTTGCCGACGACCCCGTCGCTGCGGCGCTGGAGCTGGCCGCGGGCCCCGCGGCCGCCCCCCGGGGGGTGGTGCTGGCGACCAAGGCCACGATGCGAGCCACGGCCAGCCCGGGCTCGTTGGACATCGAGCAACACGAACTTGCCATGCGGACCGAGCTCGGGCCGCAGGTGCACTCGATCCAATCGCCCCAATTCGCAAGCAGATTGGCCGCGGCGAAACGCAGGTAACAAACCGCGACACATACGCCAGGTACACGACACGCCGGGCGGCGTCGCCCTGGTGCAAGTTTCGGGGAGCCAGACGTGCTATAGGTCCAGCAGCGCCGTCTCGGGTGACTCGATCAAATCCCTCAGCTCGCAGACGAACCGCGCCGCCTGGGCGCCGTCGGCGACACGGTGGTCGAACACACAGGTCAGTGTCATTGTCGACCGCACGGCAACCTCATCGCCGACGACGGCCGGGCGCGGTTTGATCGCGCCCATGCCGAGGATGGCAGCTTCGGGGTAATTGATCACCGGCACGCCGTCGTCGGCGCCGAGCGCCCCGAAGTTCGACACGGTGAACGTCGAGCCTTGCAACTGCGCGGGCGTCAGGGTGCCTTCGCGTGCGCCGGCTATCAATTCGGCTGTCCGGCAGGCCAGTTCCCGCGTGGTCTTGTCCTCGGCGTTGGTGATCACCGGGACCAGCAGGCCGCGTTTGGTGGCCACACCGAACCCCAGGTGGATCCCACGATGGACGTGTACCTGGGGACCTTCGGGCGATTCGACCCAGGTGGAGTTGAGAATCTCGTTGTGAATCAAGGAAATAACCAAAAGCCGCAGCGTCAGCACAAACGGCGTAATCTCCTGATGCGCGGAACGAAGCCGGTCGCGGAGCCGCAGCAGCGCGGTGCAATCAGCTTCGACGCTGACCTTCGCGGCCGGAATCTCCCTGTGCGACAACGACATCTTGTCCGCCATCCGCGCCTGCACGCCGCGGACCGGTCGAATGTCGGCCGCACCTCCGGACCCCTCAGCCGCCGCCAGCACGTCCGCTCGGGTGATCAGCCCACGCGCCGGTATCGAGGAGAGGTCAACCGAGAGCTCTTTTGCCAACTTGCGCACGGGAGGGGCGGCAAGCGGCCGACCGCGACGCCGGCTGGCGTCGATACCCGCGTCCGCGCCATAACCGACCAGCGTGGGCGCCGGAATCTCACCGTTAGACGCGGGCACCTCCCCGTTCGCCGGCGCGGCGTCGATGCGGACCAGCACCGCGCCCACCTTGAGCACATCGCCCTCGGCACCGCGGGTTTCGACGACCCGGCCGGCGTACGGGCTCGGGATTTCCACCTCGGCCTTGGCGGTCTCCACCGAGCACAATGTCTGATTGAGCTCGACGTCGTCGCCGACCGCGACGTTCCAGCACGTCACCGTCACCTCTTCGAGTCCCTCTCCAAGGTCGGGGACGCGGAACGACTTTACGCGCTCTCCAGGCGCATCAGCGCTCACGGCAGCTCCAGCGCTCGCTCGACGCAGTCCAGCAGCCGGTCGGGACCCGGCAACCACAGCCTCTCCAGCCGGGCCGGCGGGTAAGGGGTGTCAAAACCGCAGGCCCGCAACACCGGTGCCTCCAGTTCGTAAAACATCTCCTCCTGGATGCGGGCGGCCAGACCGGCTCCATACCCCAGGCTGCGGGGCCCCTCGTGCAACACCACGCAGCGACCGGTCCGGTGGATCGACGCGGCGATGGTATCGAAGTCCAATGGCACCAGCGACCGTAGGTCGATGACGTCCAGGCTCCAACCGCGCTGGCGCTGAGCCTCTTCCGCGGTTGCCACCGCGGTACTCACCAGGCTGCCGTAGGTTACGACGGTTACGTCCGTGCCGGGTCGGCGCACCATTGCCTGGCCGATGGGTGGTTCGGGCCGGCTGGCGTCGACCAGGCCGCGACCCTGGTAGCGCCGCTTCGGCTCCAGGTACATCACCGGATCGGGGCACACGATCGCGTGGCGAAGCAGCCAATACGCGTCGGCCGGGTTGGATGGCACCACCACCTTCAAGCCGGCGGTATGCGCCCAGTAGGACTCGGTGGACTCCGAATGATGTTCGGCCGCACCGATTCCACCGAACGACGGGATCCGGACCGTGACCGGCATGTTGATCTCGCCGTGGGTGCGGGTGCGGTACTTCGCAAGATGGCTGACCACCTGATCGAAGGCCGGGTAGGAGAATCCGTCGAACTGGATCTCGGGCACCGGCACGAACCCACGCAGTGCCAAGCCCACCGCGATCCCGATGATGGCGGATTCCGCCAGTGGCGTGTCGAAACAGCGCTCCTCACCGAAGGTTTCGGCCAGCCCCTCGGTCACCCGAAACACCCCGCCCTCGACCGAGACGTCCTCGCCGAACACCAGAACCCGATCGTCGGCGGCCATCGCATCGTGCAAGGCGCGGTTGAGCGCCTGCACCATGGTCAACGGTTGCGCGCCGAGTGCGACATCTCCTTTTGAGGCTGCCTTCGTGAGCGTTTCGTCGGGACCGGCCGGAGGATCGGCGAGCTGGGTCATTCACGCCTCCTCAGTCGTTCCGGGCCAATTCGGCGCGCAGCTGTTGGCGCTGCGCCTGCAATCCGGGCGTGATTTCGGCGTACACCGTCGTGAACACCTCGTCGATGTCGAAATCGGGCGCACCGAACACCGCGTCGCGCAGCTCGGCCCGCATTCGCTTGGCCCGGGCGGAAACCCGCTCCTCAAAACGGTCCGACCACAGTCCTTGGCCCCGCAAGTAAGCGCGATACCGGGGAATCGGGTCCAACGCGGCCCAGTGGTCCACTTCGTCCTGCGTCCGGTAGCGAGTCGGATCGTCGGCAGTGGTGTGCGGCCCGAGCCGGTAGGTGACCGCCTCGATCAACGTCGGGCCGCCACCGGCACGGGCCCGGGCGGCGGCCTCGGCCATCACCGCGTAGCAGGCCAGCACGTCGTTGCCGTCCACCCGGATCCCGGGCATCCCGTAGCCAATCGCCTTATGCGCAATGGAAGGTGCGGCCGTCTGTTTGGATACCGGCACCGAGATCGCCCACTGGTTGTTCTGCACGTAGAACACGCACGGCGCGACGAACACCGCCGCGAAATTCAGGGCCTCGTGAACGTCGCCCGCGCTGGTGGCACCGTCACCGAGGAATGTCACCGTCACCGAATCTTCGCCAAGGCGTTGCGCAGCCATCGCCGCACCGACGGCATGCAGCGTCTGGGTCCCGATCGGAATCGACATCGGGGCGCAGCATTTCCTGGTGAACTCCAGACCACCGTGCCAGGTTCCGCGCCAGGCGAACCCGACGTGTGCGGGCGGGATGCCACGCACCAGGTAAGCGCCGAGCTCGCGATATTGGGGAAACAGCCAGTCGGTCTTGCGCAGGCAGGCCGCGGCGCCGACCTGGGCGGCTTCCTGTCCGCGGCAGGACGCGTACAGCGCCAACTCGCCTTGGCGCTTCAGGTTGACGAACTCGGTGTCCAGCTCCCGGGTGACCGCCATCGTCTCGTAGAGCCAGCACAGTGTCTCCGCGGGAAGGTCACGGGTATAGCGGCGTTCGGGCGACGGCGTGCCGTCCGCGGCGACGAGTTGCACGGGCTCGAGGTCGACAGTCATCGGCACCTGAGGAATCTCCGCCATACCGCCTCCTAGCCCAGAGCCGCGTGGCAGGACGGGGCACAGCAAATCCTCAGCCGGGACCTACCGCGAGGAGAGGTCAATCGCCCACTGCAGGAAGGGCTCCGCTCGCCGCGACACTGGCGTATGTCTCATTATGCGCTCAAATCCGAAGTCACCGCGTTCATCGCAGGTGAGGCGGAAGCGTGTCGCGCCAATGGGAGTGTCGAGGTCCGGCAACGTCGGCAGCGCCGCGGCCTATCAGAAACGGGGTCCGCCAGCAACGGTCACCCCGGCGCGGGCTCCCCCGCACGCCGCAGCATCATTTCCGCGTGCTTGAGCACCGGCGAGTCGACCATCTGTCCTTCGAACGCGAACACCCCGCGCTCGGTCCGCGCGGCGGCCAACACCCTTCGCGCCCAGTCCAGCTTCTCCTCGCTGGGGCGATAGGCCGCACGCACCACCGGGATCTGGCTCGGGTGGATGCAGACGGTCCCGTCGAATCCCACTGCGACGGCGTCGTCGGCCTCCGCGCGCAAGCCCTCGATGTCGCGGATGTCCAAATGTACGGCGTCCAGCGCGATCCGGCCGAACGCGGACGCGGCGAGCAGAGTCGCCGACCGAACGTGGCGGGCGACGTCCCGATAGGTGCCGTCGGCCTGCCGGCTGGAGCTGCCGCCGAGGGTGGCGATCAGGTCCTCGGCACCCCACATCATCGCCACGGTGCCCTCGGCGGCGGCGATTTCGGTGGCGAACACCGTGCCGCGTGGTGTCTCCACCAGCGCGATGACCTCGCGCGGCGCGAGCGCGGCCACCTGGTCGGCCGATTCCGCCTTGGAGAGCATCACGGCCGTGTAGGCGGTCTCGGCCAGGGCGTCCAGGTCGCGGGCCTGCTGCTCGGTGTCGGCCGGGTTGATCCGCACCACGGTGCGCTCGGGGTCCAGCGGGGTCTCCCGCAGCGCCTTGCGGGCAGCCGGCTTGTCCGCTTCGGCGACGCCGTCCTCGAGATCGAGGATCACGACGTCGGCGGCATCTGCGGCCTTCGCGAAACGCTCGGGGCGGTCGGCCGGGCAGAACAGCCACCCGGGACCGGCGGCACGCAAATTCATCGAGCCTCCCCTGCGTCTGCTTCAAGCCGTTTCTGGACCAGCGTGGTGCGCACGGCCCGTGCCACGACGTCGCCGTGCTGGTTGCGCCCGGTGTGCTCGAGCGTCACGATGCCTTCGCGCGGTCGGCTCTTCGACTCCCGTTTGCCGGTGCAAACGGTCTCCGCGTACAGGGTGTCGCCGTGGAAGACCGGCTTGGGGAACGACACCTCGGAAAAGCCGAGGTTGGCCACGATGGTGCCCAGCGTCAGCTGCGCGACTGACAGACCCACCAGCGTCGAAAGGGTGAACATTGAGTTCACCAGCCGCTCGCCCCGGAAGCCCGGCTGCTCGGCGGCCCATGCCGCGTCGAGGTGTAGCGATTGGGTGTTCATCGTCAGCGTGGTGAACAGCACGTTGTCGGCTTCCGTGACCGTCCGGCCGGGCCGGTGCAGGTATGTCGTGCCGATCTCGAACTCCTCAAACCACAAGCCCCGCTGGACAATCGACTTCCCCTCGCCGAGTGTGAATCCTGCGACGCGACGCGCCGCTACGGCATCGCCAGATTCACACTCGCCGGATGTTTGGCCCGTCACGACAGACCCAGCGATCGCGCGATCAGCATCAGTTGCACCTCGGTGGTGCCCTCACCGATTTCGAGGATCTTGCTGTCGCGGTAGTGACGCGCCACCGGATACTCGTTCATGAAGCCGTAGCCGCCGTGGATCTGGGTGGCGTCGCGGGAGTTGTCCATCGCGGCTTCCGAGGCGACCATTTTGGCGATCGCCGCCTCTTTCTTGAATGGCTTGCCCGCCAACATCTTTGCCGCGGCTTCGTAGTACGCAGTGCGAGCTACGTGGGCACGCGCTTCCATCCGCGCGATCTTGAAGCTGATCGCCTGATAGGAGCCGATCGGCTCGCCGAACGACTGGCGTTCCTTGGCGTACTTGACGCTCTCGTCCACGCAGCCCTGCGCGGCCCCGGTCGCCAGCGCGGCGATCGCGATGCGGCCCTCGTCCAGTATGGACAAGAAGTTCGCGTAGCCGGTCCCGCGGGCGCCCAACAGGTTCTCCTCCGGGACGCGCGCGTCGGCGAACGTCAACGGGTGAGTGTCCGACGCGTTCCAGCCGACCTTGTTATAGACCGGTTCGACGGTGAATCCCGTTGTGCCGCTGGGCACGATGATCGTCGAGATCTCCTTCTTGCCACCCGCGAGCGTCTCGGTGACCGCGGTGACGGTGACCAGCGACGTGATATCGGTGCCCGAGTTGGTGATGAATTGCTTGGTGCCGTTGATCACCCACTCGCCGTTGTCGAGCCGGGCGGTGGTGCGAGTGGCGCCCGCGTCGGAACCGGCCCCGGGCTCGGTGAGCCCGAACGCGGCCAGCGCCCGGCCGGCCGTGAGGTCGGGGAGCCACTTGTGCTTCTGCTCCTCGTTGCCGAACCGGTAGATCGGCATCGCGCCGAGGCTGACCCCGGCCTCTAGCGTGATCGCCACCGACTGGTCGACCTTGCCGAGCTCCTCGAGGGCCAGCGACAGTGCGAAGTAGTCACCGCCCATGCCGCCGTACTCCTCCGGGAACGGCAGGCCGAACAGGCCCATCTCGGCCATCTTGGCGACGACCTCGTACGGGAAGCTGTGCTCCTCATCGTGTTTGGCCGACACCGGCGCCACCACGGTGCGTGCGAAGTCGGCCACCGTGTCCCGAAGATCCTCGTATTCCTTCGGTAGCGTCCCGGCCGTAATGGTTGTCGTCATGTCTCGTCCTTACTTTCTTCGTCCTGCACCAGCCGAGCCAGCACCTGGTCAACCGTCACCTGATCGCCGACGGACACCAGCACCTCCACGCGTCCCGAAACCGGTGCTGACAGTGAATGTTCCATCTTCATCGCCTCGACGACCACGACCACGTCGCCTTCGGAAACCTGCGCACCCGGGGCGACCTGAACGGCGATGACGCTGCCGGGCATCGGGCTGACGATCTCGGCCTGCCGGGCGCCCTCCGCGCGGTGAATCGTGTGTTCCTCGGCCTCTCTGAGGTGCCAGGTACCCCGTTCGTCGGCGATCCAGAGGTGCCGGTCGGCCTCGGCCCACCGGTAGTCGCGGCGCATCCCGTCCAGCGCCACGCTCATCTGCGTGCCGTCGACTTGCACACTGGCGGAGTGGATCTCACCGTCACCGACCTGCACCCTGGCGGCCCCGGGTAGCCCCCAGGCCGACACCGTCTCACTGCGCAGCGGGGTTTGCATCGCGGTGCGGACCGGCGCGGCACCGCCACCGACCCGCCATCCGGTCGGCGCCGCCCACGGGTTACCGCGAGCGCGGCGGGCCCTCAAAGATAGAGCCCACTGACGGTAGAGCCCACCGGCGGCGAGCACATCGTCGGGCGCCGCGAGCGGCGCGAAGTCCGCGACCCGCTCGTCCAGTAGCCCGGTGTCCAGGTCGCCGGCACGCACCCGCTCGTCGGCCAGCAGAAACCGGAGGAATTCGATGTTGGTCTGCACGCCGAGGATCATCGTCCGCGCCAGTGCCCGGTCGAGTTTCGCGAGCGCCTCATCGCGATCGGACCCGTGGGCGATCACCTTGCTCAGCATCGGGTCGTAGTCGCTCCCGACCGCCGTGCCGGCCAGCAGCGACGAGTCCACCCGCACGCCGGCGCCGGATGGTTCGAAAACCTGCAGCACCACACCGCCGGTGGGCAGAAATCCCCGCGCCGGATCCTCGGCGTACACGCGCGCCTCAATCGCATGCCCGCGCAATTCGATGTCGTCCTGGGCGAACGCCAGCTTCTCTCCGGCGGCCACCCGCAACTGCCACTCCACCAGGTCCAGGCCGGTGATCGCTTCGGTGACCGGATGTTCAACCTGCAAACGGGTATTCATTTCCATGAAGAAGAACTCGCCCGGGCGGTCGGCGGACACGATGAACTCCACGGTGCCAGCACCGACGTAATCGACGCTGCGGGCGGTGTTGCAGGCCGCCGCCCCGATCCGCGCGCGGGTCTGGGGGTCGAGCAGCGGCGAGGGCGCCTCCTCGATGACCTTCTGGTGGCGCCGCTGCAGGCTGCATTCACGCTCGCCGAGATGCACCACGTTGCCGTGGGCGTCGGCGAGCACCTGCACCTCGATGTGCCTGGGCCGCAACACGAACCGCTCGAGGAACAGCGTGTCGTCACCGAACGACGACGCGGCCTCGCGCCGAGCGCCCACCAGCGCCTCGCGCAGCCGGGCCGGGTCTTCCACCAGCCGCATGCCCTTGCCGCCGCCGCCGGCCGACGGCTTGATCAACACCGGATAGCCGACCTCGTCGGCCGCCGCGACGAGTTCGTCGTCGGTCAGTCCGGGCTTCGCCACACCCGGCACCACCGGGACGTCGAAGGCGGCGACCGCGTTCTTGGCGGTGATCTTGTCGCCCATCACCTGTATCGCCAGTGCCGGCGGCCCGAGGAACACCACCCCGGCGCGCTCGCACGCGGCGGCGAAATCGGCGCTCTCCGAGAGGAACCCATAGCCCGGGTGGATCGCCTGAGCCCCCGTGCGCACAGCGGCGCCGACCACCTTGTCGATGTTCAGGTAGCTCTCGCGCGCCGCCGCGGGTCCCAGGCGGACGGCCGCGTCGGCCTCGAGCACGTGCCGGGCGGTGGCGTCGGGGTCGCTGTAGACGGCGACCGACCGGATGCCCAGCCGGCGCAGGGTCCGGATCACCCGAACGGCGATCTCGCCGCGGTTGGCAACTAGTACGGTGTCGAACATCTTTACATCCGGAAGACGCCGTAGGAGACCGGTTCCAGCGGCGCGTGGGCGCACACCGAAAGGGCAAGTCCCACACAGGCTCTGGTGTCTGCCGGGTCGATGATGCCGTCGTCCCACAGGCGGGCCGTCGAGTAGTACGGGTTGCCCTGGTCCTCGTACTGCTGCCGGATGGGCGCCTTGAACGCCTCCTCCTCGTCGGCCGACCACGGTTTGCCCGCCGCGCTGAGCTGCTCACCGCGCACGGTGGCCAGCACCGACGCGGCCTGCTCGCCGCCCATCACGGAGATCCGCGCGTTCGGCCACATCCACAGGAAACGGGGCGAGTACGCCCGGCCGCACATCGAATAGTTGCCCGCGCCATAGGATCCGCCGATCACGACGGTCAGCTTGGGCACTCGGGCGCACGCCACGGCAGTGACCATCTTGGCGCCATGCTTGGCGATGCCGCCGGCCTCGTAGTCGCGTCCGACCATGAAGCCGGCGATGTTCTGCAAGAACAGCAGCGGAATCTTGCGCTTGTCGCATAGCTCGATGAAATGAGCGCCCTTCAAAGCGGATTCGCTGAACAGCACGCCGTTATTGGCGACGATCCCGACCGGGTGGCCGTGAATGCGCGCGAACGCGGTCACCAGCGTCTTGCCGTATTTGGCCTTGAATTCGCTGAATTCGCCGCCGTCGACCAGCCGCACGATGACCTCGTGCACGTCGTAGGGCACCCGCGGATCCGGGGGCACGACATCGTAGAGCTCCGTCTGCGCGTGCTTGGGCCCGACGGAACGCCCCACGTCCCATTGGCTGGGATCACGCGGGCCGAAGGTGGCCGCGATCGAGCGGACGATCCGCAGCGCGTGCTCGTCGTCGTCGGCGAGGTGGTCGGTGACACCGGAGACGCGCGAGTGCAGGTCGCCGCCGCCGAGTTCTTCGGCCGAGACGATCTCTCCGGTGGCGGCCTTCACCAAGGGCGGGCCGCCGAGAAAGATCGTGCCCTGCTCGCGGACGATGACGGCCTCGTCGCTCATCGCCGGCACATAGGCACCGCCCGCCGTGCACGAACCCAGCACCGCGGCCACCTGCGGAATACCCTTGGCGCTCATGGTCGCCTGGTTGTAGAAGATCCGCCCGAAATGCTCGCGGTCGGGAAACACCTCGTCCTGCCGCGGCAGGAAGGCGCCCCCGGAATCCACCAGGTAGATGCAGGGCAACCGATTCTGCAACGCGACTTCTTGCGCGCGCAGATGCTTCTTGACGGTGATCGGGTAGTAGGTGCCGCCTTTGACCGTGGCGTCGTTGGCGACGATCACGCACTCGCGCTCGGAGACCCGACCGATCCCGGTGATGATCCCCGCTCCCGGCGACTCGTCGTCGTACATGCCGTTCGCGGCCAGCGGGGCCAGCTCCAGAAACGGGCTGCCCGGATCGAGCAGGCGATCAACCCGTTCGCGGGGCAGCAGCTTGCCGCGGCTGACGTGGCGTTCGCGCGCGCGTTCATTGCCGCCCAGGGCAGCCGCCGCCAGCTTGGCGTTCAGCTCACCAACGAGCCGGCGGTGCTCATCGGCAAACGATGGGGCGGTCATCACGGACGAGCTCACGAGGGCCTCCCGGTTGTCGCCAGCGGAGGGGGAGCCACCACTTTGTCCATCGCCGCAGCAGCCTCCTCGCCGTCGGGGCGCGTCCTACAATTCAGTTAATGCTCATTAACTGAGGGTGAGGATACCATCGTCCCCGCCACCGCGTCCAGGGACGGAAAACGGGCGCTCAACCGTGGCCAAGGAGGCGCTCGATCGCCTGTTGCCGCATCTCGGTTTTGCGTACCTTGCCGGTGACGGTCATCGGGAACTCGTCGACGATCCACAGATACCGCGGGATCTTGAACCCGGCGATCCGGCCCGTACAGAACTCACGCAAGCCCTCGATGGTCAGTTCCGGCGCCCCTTCGCGCAGCACGACCACCGCCATGAGTTCCTCGCCGTACCGAGCGTCGGGCACCCCGATGACGTGGCCGTCGACGATGTCGGGGTGGGTGTGGAGGAATTCCTCAATCTCGCGTGGGGAGATGTTCTCGCCACCGCGGACGACGATGTCCTTTATTCGTCCGGTGATCTGGACATACCCGCTCGCATCCATCAGGGCCAGATCCCCGGTGTGCATCCAGCCTTCCGCGTCGATTACCTCGGCGGTCTGTTCCGGGTCGTGCCAATAGCCGGCCATCACCGAATAGCCCCGCGTGCAAAACTCGCCGGCGACGCCGCGCGGCAGGGTCTGGCCCGTCACCGAGTCCACCACCTTGATTTCCAGATGCGGACCCACCCGGCCGACGGTGCCGACGCGTCGCTCAAGCGCATCGTCGGTGCGCGTCTGCGTCGAAACCGGTGACGTCTCGGTCATGCCGTAGCAGATCGAGACGCCGGGCATGTGCATGCGCTCGATCACCTTGCGCATCACCTCGACCGGGCACGGAGCGCCGGCCATGATCCCGGTGCGCAGGCTGCTTAGTTCGTAGTCGGCGAACGCCGGCAGTTCGAGCTCGGCGATGAACATCGTCGGCACACCGTAAAGGCTGGTACACCGTTCGGCCTGCACCGCCCGCAGGGTGGCGGCGGGTTCGAAACCCGGCGACGGGATCACCATGCAGGCACCGTGGCTGGTGGCCGCCAGATTGCCCATCACCATCCCGAAGCAGTGGTAGAAGGGCACCGGGATGCAGATCCGATCCCGCGCGGTGTACTCAAGCAGTTCGCCGACCAGGTAACCGTTGTTGAGGATGTTGCGGTGGCTCAGCGTGGCCGCCTTCGGGTATCCCGTTGTGCCGGAGGTGTATTGGATGTTGACCGGATCGTTGCGATCCAGCGTCGCCGCGATCTTCTGCAATGTAGTTGGGTCGGCTTCGGTTGCCGCCAGCTGGTCCCAGCGATCGCTGTCCAGGAACACCACGTGGGTCAGGCCGGGGCAACGAGGCGCCACCTCGTCCAGCATCGCGGCGTAGTCCGTGGTCTTGAAATGTGGGGCGGCAATCACCATCGCGACCCCGGATTGTCTTAGCGCATACTCCAATTCGTGAGCGCGGTAGGCCGGGTTGACGCTCACCAGGATCGCGCCGATCTCGGCGGTCGCGTACTGGACGAGCACCCACTCCCACCGGTTCGGTGCCCAGATGCCGACCCGATCACCCACGCCAATCCCGGCCCGCAGGAATCCCGTGGCCAGCCGGCGCACCGACGCAAGAAGTTCCGCGTAATTCCACCGTCGTTGCGCAGCGACGTCGACGAGTGCGTCCCGTTGCGCGTGCTTGGCGGCTGTCTGGGCAAGGTTGGCGCCGATCGTCGTCTCGAGCAGCGGAGGCTCGCTCGGTCCTCGATCAAAGGAGAGTGCCACGGCGCTTCGGCTAGCCGAGATTGAGGTGTATGAACTCGACCTGGATTCCGTCGGGATCGACGAAGTCGAACATCTTCCCGAGGCCGTCTGCCACTTCTCGAATTGCCGATCGCGCCACACCGCAGGAATCAAGCCAAGTTGCCCATGCCTGCAACTCGTCGACAGAATTTGCCTCGAGCGCGAAATGATCGAGGCCGGTACGCACGGGGTTGAACCGCTCCCCTTCGTTGCCCGAATGCTCGCACACGTCGAAGACGCGACCGCCCAAGCTCAGGATGGCCATACGACCGGTAAATGAGGGACTCGTGCCGCCATTTGGTCCGACCAACAGATCCGCTCCAACCACGTCGCAATAGAAGCGCACACTGCGCTGAAGGTTTGTCACCGAAATCCCAAGATGATGCAGGCCGGTCAACTGCGGACGACCGCAACCACTTTCCACAGCTAGATCGTGCCATCGGCAGTGGCGAGGACAAGAGTGTTCGGCAAATTCAGACAATTCGAGTTAACGACGAATAACTCATGCTAAGTTAGTGGTGATTAACCGACCGGACGAATTGCGGACGGAGGCCCGTCGTGACAACGTCCGCCCCACAGGACCGCCCCGGCCCTCCCGACGCCCCAAATCGCCGCAGCCAGTTGAAATCCGACCGCCGCTTGCAACTTCTGTCGGCGGCCGAACTGCTGTTCGCCGAGCGCGGTTTCCTCGCGGTGCGGCTGGAAGACATAGGCGCCGCCGCCGGCGTCAGCGGTCCGGCCATCTACCGCCACTTCCCCAACAAGGAGTCGCTGCTGGTCGAGCTGCTGGTCGGGATCAGCACCAGGCTCCTCGCCGGTGCGCGTGATGTGCGGGCCCGCAGCGCCGACGCGGCCGCCGCGCTGGACGGCCTCGTCGACTTTCACCTCGACTTTGCGCTGGGCGAACCTGACCTGATCCGTATCCAGGACCGCGACCTTGCGCACCTGCCCGAGGCGGCCGAAAAGGAGGTACGCAAAGCGCAGCGCCAGTATGTCGAGGTCTGGGTCAATGTGCTGCGCGAGCTGAACCCCAACTTGGCCGAGGCCGATGCCCGGCTGACCGCGCACGCGGCATTCGGCCTGCTGAATTCGACACCGCACAGCATGAAGTCCCCCGACAATCCGCAAACCAAGCCCGCCTGCGCGGCGCGCCCACGCGCC
>Ga0318576_10000089_pt1 | contig 16910 bp, 15 predicted proteins | sample GRESIP089b5f24_FD_203498 | JGI IMG/M metagenome (GOLD analysis project Ga0318576, IMG submission 203498) | Tropical soil microbial communities from Luquillo Experimental Forest, Puerto Rico - GRE.SIPMG.089b5f24 | ecosystem: Environmental > Terrestrial > Soil > Tropical forest > Bulk soil...
TAAGCGCTGGCGCGCAGGTCGACCACGTTTGCCGCATCGCGGCCGTCGCCGACGATCACGGCGACGCGCTCGGCCCAGGCTTCAAGCGCCTTCCGCTTCTCGTCGAGGTATTGGTGGCGGTTGTAAGTTTCGGCGAGTCCCTTCTTGGCGTGGTTCAGCACGCGGTCGATCGTGTCTTGCGGGACATGCAGCGCGGCCATGCCGGTACTTGCCGTTCGCCGGAAATCGTGGAAGGTCCAGCCGCTCACACCGGACCCGCGGTCGAGGATCGCCTTCAAGCGCTTCTGCCCGGCATAGGGCTTATGCCCGTCTATCGTGAACACGGGCCTGCTTGGCCGAGGCCGATCGCCGAGCAAGGCGAGCATCGTCGGCGACAACGGGATCTCGTGGTCGCGCTTGCCCTTGTTGCGCGCCGCGGGCAGGGTCCACAGCGCGCGCCCGAGGTCGATCTCGCTCCACGTCATGCAGCGCACTTCGTCGCGTCGCTGCCCGGTCAGGATCCACGCCTTGACCAGCGAGCGGCTCGGGTCCGACAGCTGGTCGGCAGCGCGCCATATCGAGCGGAGCTCTTCGTCGGTCAGCACCCGATCGCGACTCGCCTCGATCTTGCGCTTCTTGATCGCCGCGGCCGGGTTGGTCTCGAGGTATTCACGCTCGATCGCCCAGTTGAGCGCGGCAAGCAGTTGCGAGCGGACTCGGTTGACCTGCGCGTGCAGCCCCTTTTCGTTCTGCAGGTCGTCCAGCAGCTGGACAAGATCGGCGCGATGGAGCTCGACGAGCGGCTTCTGCCCGAGCGGTCTACCGTCGATCCTGGCCGGCTTCACATGCATGTCGAACATACGCTCGACAAGTCGACATCTCCGTTGGTTGGTTTTGCAGTACTTGTCAACGTACCCGTCGAGCAGGTCTCCGACGGTCTGTGGGCGCTTGGCGGCTTTACGCTCCTCCTCGCGCTGGCGCTCCTCTTGCTCAGGCAAGTCTATCCCGCGGGCTGCGGCGGCGGCTATTTCCTTGGCGCGCGCCCGCGCCTCAGCGAGCGTGACGGCGGGATAGGACCGATAGGTGACGCGTCTGCGCTCGCCGCCCTTGAGGTGGTAGCGGATCGACCACGCCTTCAAAACAACGCCGTTTTTGTCTCGCGGAGAGACCCTCAGCTCGAGCCCGTCCGCCTCTGTGTCGCTATAGGTGTCTCGCTCCGAGGCTGGCGGGGTGACGCTCTGCAAGAATCGATCTGTCAGCCGCTTTTTCATCGCTTCTCTTGCCCTCGATTTTGGGACCCGGAGATCCTGGGTCCCGCAGGGGTCCCAAGATGCGCCGGGCTGTGGCGAATACCAGCGAAAGCCGGTGAAGGAGATAATGCCTTTTCAGACACTGCTTTTCAACCGGTTTGTGAAGGCCGGCGAGGGATGGCGAAAGCCAGTGAGGGGCTAGGCGCCACGTCTCCCAGACGTGAAGCCTCCCTGTTCAAACTTGGCCGGAACTTTGGTTTCGGCCATTTTCTTATGTCGGCGAACTGCATCGACTACATGTCTCGACCTGACATTCAAGCAACGCGCCATGTCATCGTGGCGCCCGACGTTGGCCGGCTTGCCGCACTTCGACCCGGGTTACTCCGCGGTATCGATGCGCGTGCTGAACAATCCGGGCATCACCCTCGAAATGACCGGCAAGGTCCTGTATGGCAGCGCCTCCTCAGACCGGACGAGAGGACTTCCGGCCACGGCACTGCGGGCCGCCTCGAAAAACCATATGCTATTGAGCGATCGCCCAGAGAGGCAGCAGAATTGCTGTCCAGCCCAGTACCGATAACGTGAGGACGCACAACATTGCCGCCCGCACCGAAAGGCGACGTTCGGTAACGCTCTTCGCCTCCAGCGGCGCAGTCGAATGACGAAGGCTTTGAAATGCCGTCACGATTACCACCTTCAAACCGATCGGGGGAGATCCTCCCACGCCGGGAATTAAGATCTGGTGAACTCGTTCAGGACCGCAGCGGTCGAGCAAAACTTAGCTCGTGACCGTCGGGATCGGTCAGGTGGAAGAAGCGCTCGCCCCATTCGGCGTCGCGCGGCCCCGTGTCGGGCAGGCAGCCGGCGGCGATGAGCCGGGAATAGAGCGCGTCGACGTCCGATACGAAGAATATCAATCGTCCCCACCAGGACCAGCGGCGCTTCGGCGACTGGACGATCAGGTTGAGAAAATTATCGCCGGCGCGAAAACTGCTGAATGTTGCATCCTCACTGCCATACAGCAATTCAAACCCCAGCATGCGGTAGAAACGGACAGCCCGCCGCATGTCGTGTGTAGCAAGCGTGACTGCGCTGATGCTCTCGATCACAGCAACCGCCTCTCCAGCGACAGACCTCCGATCATTGAACGATCAAATCGGGTGACCGCCTTCGCTGCTCTCCGTCGGAAATTAGCCAATATAGACCTCCCAGGGCTAACGCCAGACCGCCGAGGCCCAGAAGCGTCTCCACGCTCGCAGCTGCGTAATCCAATAGAACTAACTTCCGAGCGAGCACAATGATCGTAATGAGTACGACGATACGGACTTGAATGGCGCCCGACCTTTGCCTAATCGCCAAGACGATCGAGTGATTGAATTCCACCAGGATTATGACGGTCAGGATCAAACCGAAGGTATCCTTTAGTGCAACCGTTTCAATGAATCCTACACCAGATACCAAATCTTCAAATATTTTGATCGTCACAATGATTAACGAATAAACGATAACTAAGCAAATAATCAACACTAGAACGCTTAAAACAATTTGCTCGAACCACTCGTATATTGTACGGCCTTTGGCCTGCTTCCGAAACACGTCGAGCAGAAACACGCACCCCCCTATGGGCAAATGATGGCGAATAAGTTGGGTCCGGACGGACAGTGTGCCATGCTTATGCGAGGGCGCAAGATCGTGTGTTGAGGGTCCCAGGACCAGCTATTCCGGTATACAGCACCGGGCGAAAGCAGCAGCTCGTTCTCGCTATCCGACGATCTTGTAAATTGCGATCGGGGGTCAGATTCCTGCTTGGAGGTAGAAATGGCAAAGACTTTTTTGAAGCGGCAGGCGGCGCAAGCGCGGGCCTACTCGCAAGCGGTCGTCAGCGACAGCGGAAAGATCATTTGGTTGGCGGGACAGGTCGCAGCAGAGGATGCATCGGGCATCTCTCTCGCCGGCGATTTTGACGGCCAGGTGCGCGAGGTGTTCTCCCGATTGGCGAAGACGCTCGAAGAAGCTGGCGGCGCGCTCGGCGATATGGTGACCATGACCGTCCCCATCACCGATGCGCGGTTTGGCGACCGGTTTACTCGGCTACGGCAGGGAATCTTCGGCGACAATTTTCCGGCGAGCGCGCTGATCACGGTCGCCGGTCTCGCGCGCCCAGAACTGCTGGTCGAAGTTCAGGGTATCGCAGTGATCGACTGATCGGATGAAGACATAATCGAGACAGTCTGCGGACTGCGGCTCACGGTTGATGTATGTCAAACCAGCGCAGGAGTGATAGACTATCTTTCGAACAGATCCTCAGGGAGGTGGTCTAATGCGCGCCATGGATGTCATGACGACCAACGTAATTACGGTCGACCCCAACACCTCGGTGCAGGCGCTGGCAACGCTCCTGTCCGAACGCGGAATCAGTGGGGTGCCGGTCGTTGACCGTGACAACCGCCTGGTCGGCGTCGTCACCGAGGGTGACCTGCTGCATCGCGCCGAAACCGGCACGGAACGCCGGACCCAGCGCCGCCGCTCGCGCTGGTTGGACACCTTCGCCGCGGATCAGGAGGCGGCTCGTGACTATGTCAAGGCGCACGGCCGCACCGTGCGGGAGATCATGACGCGGGACGTCATCACGGTTAGTGACACGACCGAGCTCGCCGACATCGCGACCTTGCTCGAAACGAGACGGATCAGGCGCGTGCCGGTGGTTCGCGACGGCAAGCTCGTCGGCATTGTCAGCCGGGCGAACCTCGTGCGGGCCCTGGCGGTGACGAAGAACGAATCGGCGATCGAGGCCGACAGCGACGACCGCACCATCCGTGAAAGGCTGCTTGCCGAGCTGAAGGGACAAGAGTGGGTTCACATGTGGGCAGCGGATGTCATCGTCAGGGACCGGGTCGTGCACCTCTGGTTCTCCGACGACCGGTCCGAGGAAGAAAGGCAGGCGTTGCGCGTCGCCGCCGAGAACATTCCGGGGGTGCGGCAAGTGGAAGAGCACGTCGTACCGGCCCCCGTCTTCCCGTCGTTCTAGCTGGCCAACGACAGCCGCTGGCGTTGCACCAGAACAACCAGCGCCGCTGACAGAGGGTCAGGCGCGACGTTGTACGCGCCGCAGAAAATCGATGAAGATCGCTGCCAGCAAGCCTTCCTTGGCGTTCCAGTCCTCCAACGCCACATCAAGATCGGGACGATCCTCGGTCAGGACCTCGTGATACTCGGCGTTGGGCATCAACCGGTGGGCGATCTGGCCGGGCTCGCGCGGGTGGGTCAGATCGTTACCCGGGATGATGCAAGCGGGCATAGCCATTGAGCGAAGCTCGGCCGCGCTGATGCCGATGACCGGATGGTCCGCCCCCTCGTTGAAGGCTCGGTGCCATTGGCTCATCACGGCGTTGAAGCGCTCCGCACCCATCGACATCAGCCGCTCACGGTTAGCCGGGTTGCTCGCGATCAGCTCGCCAAAGTGCTCGGTGCGGCAGATCGCCTCCATGCCGCCCCGTTCCGCCGCTTCGATGAACTGGGTGTAATAGTTCTGAGCCAGGCGCCTGGCCGCGTAGGCCCCGCCGGTGACCCGCCACAGCAAGAGACCGCGCACATCGGCCGGATGACGTAGCGCCGCCAGTAGAGCGAGCCGGCAGCCCGACGAGCTGCCGCCGATGAACGCGGGAAGCGCGTCGAGTTGCAGCAGCAACTCGTGAAGGTCGGCCGCCCACACCTCATTTTCGGAATCCCCTTCGAACGAAATGCCGGAGGCGCCGCAATTGCGCCGGTCGTAAACCAGCACGCGATTGCCCGCCTCGGCGATCTTCTGCCCAAGCGGCTTTACCCCTTCGAGACCACGCCGCCCGCCGGGTTGGAGCGCCACCCATGGGCCGCGCTCGCCGAAAACTTCGTAATTGATATCGACGCTGCGGGCGGTCGCGATCGGCATGGTTCACCTCCTGGTCGAGATGCGCAATTATGCGATCCTAGCCGACATCGATCGGATACGGCGAGGGATCACCTTGGCGGCAGCATGATACGCGAAGAGCTGATTTTCGTAGCGACTTGCGACATCTCCGGTCTCGTGCGCGGCAAGGGGTTCCCGACCCGCGAGCTGCCGCTGCGCCTGACCAAAGGTGTGGGGTGGACCGGCAGCAATCTTATGATGTCGCCATTCGGACCGATCTGGGACACCCCGTTCGGCACCGCCGGGGATTTCATGATCGTCCCGGACCCCTCGGTCGAGGTCCGGGTGGATTTCGCCGACGGCTCGGCAATCGAGCATTTCTTTCTGGGCGACATCTGCAACACCGACGGCAGTGCCTGGGAATGCTGCCCGCGCGATTTTCTGCGCCGCGCGGTCCGGCAACTCGAAGAGGTGGCCGGCGTCGGCCTCCTCGCCGCGTTCGAGCAGGAGTTCCTCTACACCGGCACATCCGATCGTCCGGGTGACGCGTACGCCCTTGGCGCCTTTCGCCGCCAGGGCAGTTTCGGCGAGAGTTTCATTGCGGCCTTGCGAGCGGCCGGGCCGGTTCCCGACACCTTTCTCGCCGAGTATGGTCCGCGCCAGTTCGAAGTGACGGTGATGCCGCAACCCGCGTTGGCAGCGGCCGATCACGCCGTAATCACCCGCGAGATTGCACGCGCCACCGCGCACCGGCTGGGGCATCGCGTGATCTTCTCGCCCAAGCCCGACCCCGAACTGGTCGGAAACGGGGTGCACGTTCACATGAGTTTAGTGGATGCCGCAGGACGGCCCGCGACCCATTCGCCAGGCCAGCCGATGGATCTCAGCGAACCGGCGCAGCATTTCTTCGCCGGCATGCTGCATCACATGCCAGCGATCTGCGCGATAACCGCGCCCTCTCCCGTCTCATACCTGCGCCTGGTGCCCAACGCGTGGGCGCCGACCGCGATCGATCTGGTGCAGCAGGACCGCGGCGCGAGCCTTCGGATCTGCCCGGTCTTCGCTGCGGCGACGCCGGACCAGGTGATGCGCCAGTTTCATGTCGAGTTCCGCGTCGCCGACGCCTCGGCCAGTCCCTATCTCGCGTTGGCCGCTGTCATTTTTGCCGGGGCCGACGGGATCCGCCGGAGACTTCCCTTACCCCCCGCAGGCGGCAGCCCGGCGTCGCTTCCCCGGTCGCTGCCCGAAGCGCTCGACCGGCTTGCGGCTAGCGAGACGATCGCCGGCTGGTTCGGCCCGACTCATTTTGACGCCTACTTGCGCTTTAAGCGGGTCGAGGCGGAAAAGATGGCGGGGCTTTCCCACCCGGAACTCTGCGCCCGCTACGCCGAGGTCTATTAAATTCAATGGCCGAGACAATACTCGACTCCGACGAACCCGATCCGGTGACCTTCGACAACGAGGCTGGGCGGTCGGTTTTTTTTCTGACTTGCGACCATGCCGGCCGGGCCATCCCCCGCCGGCTCGACAGGCTCGGCTTGCCCGACCACGAGACCCGGCGCCATATCGCCTGGGACATTGGCATCGGCGGTGTCGGACGTCGCTTGTCGCAGCTGCTGGACGCGACGGTGATACTGCAGACCTATTCCCGTCTGGTGATCGACTGTAATCGCGATCCCAAGGTCCCGAGCTCGATTCCAGAGATCAGCGAAACGACTGAGATCCCCGGCAACCTCGGCTTAACGGAAGCGGCTCGCACGGCGCGGACCAATGCAATATTCCGCCCCTACCACGACACGATAGCGGCGGCGCTCGACCGGCGCGCAGCGGCAGACCGCGCCGCAGTACTGGTGGCTCTGCACAGCTTCACCCCGGTCTTCAAGGGTGTCGCTCGCCCGTGGCATGCCGCGGTATTGTACAATCGAGACGCGCGCTTGGCCCTTCCTCTATTTGAATTACTGAACGCCGAAGACGGTCTCGTTGTCGGCAATAACGAGCCTTACCGCGTCACTGATTTGACCGATTTCACGGTTCCGGTGCATGGCGAGCGACGTGGTCTGCCCCATGTCGAGATCGAGATCCGCCAGGACCAAATCACCGACTCAGCCGGCCAGGCTGCCTGGGCCGAGCGCCTAGCGCGTGTGTTGCCGGCCGCATACGCAGAGTTCTTGTGCCGATGATCACACTAAGCCGTGAAGTACCGGTCGACCCAGTCCATGCGGCGCTGCTGATCGTCGATGTCCAGAATTACTGCGCGCATCCCGATGGCACCGGCTCTCACAAGCTCGATGCGCAGCAGCACCGTTATCTGTTCGGCAGCCTGCGCGAAACCGTGCTGCCCAATCTGCAGCTTCTGCAGTTAGCCTGCCGCCGCGCGCGCATCGAGGTCGTCTACGCGGCGTCGAGAACATGACCCGGGACGGTCGCGACCGCAGCCTCGACTACAAGATCTCGGGGATCGACGTGCCACGCGGCTCGTGGGACGCGCAGATCCTGGACGAAATCGCCCCGGGTGCGGATGAGATGGTTTTCCGGAAAACGTCCAGCAGCGTCTTCATCTCGACCAATATCGATTATGTATTGCGCAACCTCGGGGTGCGCTCGCTGATCGTGGCGGGAATGATGACCGACCAGTGCGTCGAAAGTGCGGTGCGCAACGCCTGCGACCTTGGGTATCTCGTAACGCTGCTGACTAACGCCTGCGTCACCGAGAGCGCCGAGCGCCACCACCAGGCCCTCGTTGGCATTCGCGGCTATTGCCGCCAGTGCCGCACTGATCAGCTTCTAGCTGAGATAGAAGCGCTCACCGGACCGCGTTGACGCGAAGCCTAGCTGTTCCCGTCACGAAAACCCGCGTGGCAACAGGTCTACGTTGATCGCCTTTCCACTGGTGCCCGCTTCCCAAAGGGGAAAGGCACGGTATCGTGCCAGCCGTGCAGCCATTGCAGTCCGTTGCCCAGTTATCGATATTGACAGGGTAATAGTGGCCCCGCTAGGTGCATGAAAATGTCGACCACCCAGGTGCTGATCCATCTTCCGGACCAGCTCGTCAGGCGGTGCAAACGCCGTATTTCGGTGCGACAGCGCAGCAGGTTCATTCAGCGGCTGGTCGAAGACGCTCTGCCCCTCGAGGTTGGGGGCGATGACAATCCCCTGTATCAGGCCGCGCTCGCCCTCGAGAAAGAACACGAGCTGGCATCAGAAATGGCCGAGTGGAGGCTGCCACGATCGAGGACGGCCTTGGCGATGGCAAGAACGCCAGTCAGTGACCCATGGAGGCGCTCGTCCGCCGCGAATCGCCCGGCGATATCTGGTGGGTCAATCTCGATCCGGGCTCGGGGCGGCGAGATCCGCAAAACGCGCCCGGCTGTGGTGGTGACGGCGAACATCCGCGAGGATCGCGACAACACTGCAGCTCACAACCCTAATTCGATCGGGCTCTGCCTCTCCTCAATACGACCTTGGCATGCCGAGTACGTGCTGGCCGATATAGGCGAGGATCAGATTGGTCGAGATCGGGGCCGTCTGGTAGAGGCGGATCTCGCGCCATTTGCGCTCGATGTCGTATTCGCGGGCAAAGGCAAAGCCGCCATAGGTCGTCATCGTCGCCTCGGCGGCGCGCCATCCCGCTTCGGAAGCTAAAAGCTTCGCCATATTGGCGTCAGCACCGCATTCCTGACCGGCGTCGAACAATGCCGCCGCGCGGCGGCAGATCATGTCGGCGGCTTCGAGCTCGGCATAGGCCCGCGCCAATGGGAACTGCACTCCCTGGTTCTGGCCGATCGGCCGGTCGAAGACAACGCGCTCCTTGGCGTATTCAATGCCTTTGTTGAGCAGCCAGCGGCCGTCGCCGATGCATTCTTGGGCAACCAGAATGCGCTCGGCATTCATCCCGTCGAGGATGTAGCGGAAGCCCCTGCCCTCCTCCCCGATCAGATTCTCAGGCGGCACTTGGAGGTTATCGAAAAACACCTCGGTAGTGTTGTGGTTGATCATCGCCTCGATCGGGCGGATCTCGACGCCGTGGCCGAGGTTCTCACGCAGATCGACAAGAAACACCGAGAGCCCGTCAGTGCGTCGCTTGACCTCGTCGACCGGTGTCGTGCGCGCTAACAGCAGCATCAGGTCGGAGTGCCGGGCGCGCGAGGTCCACACCTTCTGCCCGTTGATCACATAATGGTTGCCCTGCTTGACCGCCCGGGTCTTGAGCTTGGTCGTATCCGAGCCGGTCGTCGGCTCCGTCACCCCGAACGCCTGCAGCCGCAATTCGCCCGACGCAATTTTTGGTAGATAGCGCCGCTTCTGCTCCTCGCTCCCGTGCCGCAACAGGGTGCCCATGATATACATCTGCGCGTGGCCTTGGCTCGCGGTGCAGCCGGACGCGTTGATTTGCTCGAGAATTACGGCCGCCGCCCTCAGCGGGAGCCCCGACCCCCCGTATTCTTCAGGGATCAGCGAACCGAGAAACCCGCTCTGCGTCAGCTCGGCGATGAACTCGGTCGGATAGGCTTGCTCCGCCTCCAATTTGCGCCAATAGGCGCCGGGATAGCGCTCGCAGATCTTGTGCACCGCTTCGCGCAACTCGGGATAATCATCGCCGAGGGCGACCATGGTCGGCAGCTCGCTCACCCTACCCTCCTCTTTACGCGGATCGATCAAGATAGCCGTGCTGCGAAAGCTTTGCACCACACAGGCGCAGAGGGCGCTAGGGTATCGTGTCGTTCGGCTGGCCACTCCATTACGATTATCACTATCTTAGAATTGCCAAATTCATATGACATATTCTCGGCCGATGGCGGCACCCGGAACCGACACCGGATCGAAAGACAGTTTCAACTTAAAGGAGAGTGTTTGCTGCAGATTTGCTGCAGGTGCAGTAACAGGTAATAAATCACTCAACTCTTCATTGCGGCCGTCCCCAACTAGCCGAAAGCCCGAAGTCTGCTTCTGTGTTAATCAGGAGGGCTAAGGTACAGGAGGTCCGATGTCCAGCACTCGCCCGCTCTCCGGTGTGACCGTGATCGAAATCGGTCACAGCGTCGCTGCACCCTATGCCGGGATGATCCTCGGCGAGCTCGGAGCCGAAGTCGTCAAGGTCGAGAACCCGAAAGGAGGCGACCCCTGCCGAGGCTGGGGCCCGCCCTTTACCGGCGACACCGCAACCGCGTTTCATGCCTTCAACCGCGCCAAGCGCGGCATCACGATCGATCTCGCCGATCCGGTGCAGGTCGATGAGCTTCGGGCGCTGATCCGCGACAAGGCCGATGTGCTGATACATAACCTCAAATACGGCACGCTCGACCGCTACGGGCTCTCGGCCGAGTTGCTCACCACCGAAAACCCGAGCCTCGTCTGGTGCAATCTCGGCGCCTTCGGGTCGACCGGGCCATTACGAGATCGGCCCGGCTACGACCCGATGATGCAAGCTTATGGCGGGCTGATGAGCCTGCTGGGCGAAGACGGGCGGCCGCCGGTCCGGGTTGGCGTCTCGATCATCGACATCGCCACCGGGATGTGGTCGGTGATCGGCATCCTCGCGGCGCTGCAGGAGCGCCAGCGCACCGGGCGCGGCGGGGTGGTTGACACCTCGCTGTACGAGACCACGCTCGCCTGGATGGCCCTGCCGATCTCGGCCTATCTAGCGAATGGCGAAATCCCGAGGCGGCATGGCTCGGGCCTCGAGCAGATCGTCCCTTATCAGGCATTTGAAACTGCCGACGGTTTTATGATGGTGGCCGCCGGCAACGACAATTTGTTTCGCCGGCTGTGCGCCGCGATCGGCCGTCCGGGTCTAGCCGAACAATCGCGATTTCGCACGAATGCCGAGCGCGTCCTAAATCGGCGGGAGCTCGTCCCGATCCTGAGCGACCTTTTCCGGACGGCACCGATGGCGGTCTGGGCCGAACGTCTCGATGCTGCCGGCATCCCGAATAGTCCGATCCAAACCCTCGACAGGGTGGTCAGCGACGCGCAGACCGAGGCACTCGGGATCATCCAGCAATGGGCGGGAAGCCCTGCCTTGTCGCTCGTCGGATTGCCGCTGTCCTTCGACGGCACCCGCCCAGCCTTTGCCAAGACGGCGCCCCGGCTCGGCGAGGACAATGCTGAAACTGTCCGCCACGCTCTATGATTTGCCGCCGGCGGGGCTTGATCGCCGCCTCTTTAGGGGTGGCGTTGACCTCCTGTGCCCAGCTCGCGCCACAGCAGCCTGCCGGCGCACTCGTCGAGGTTCGCGAAGATTCGTCGCACCGGTTCATCACGTTCATCGGCCCGAAAGCCCAGCACACGCCCCCCTTTCTCGGCGTCCCGGAGACGAATTTCTACTGCCTGCGCAGCTTTGTCGATCGCCAAACCGGCGAGACCGCGCATCAGCTCTATGTCACCGATAGCTATTTCGGCGCCGAGCGCGGCTGGAACGCGGCCCACGACAGCTCGGGCGCTCCGTTGCCGTTTGTCGCCATCGGCGATGACGAGATCACCTGCGATGCCGGCTGCTCTTATGTCGAGGAATTTGCCGCAAAGCTGCCGGACAGCACTTTGCGGGCAAGCCCAGCTGACCTTGCGGTTACCTTCTCGTCGCGTTCAGGCGACGAGAAGACGACCGTCGTCCCGGCCGCACAGATCACCGCCCAGCTTACGGCGATCGACGCAAGACGCACTTTCGCGGAGCCGGCTGCGGCGGACGGCCAGCCCATCGCGGTGAAGCGATCAGCGGCTCACTAAATGAGATACACTGACCGCGTACGGTCAGGAGGAGGCTGAGCATGAAATTCGGACTGTTTGGCGGGGCAAGGGCCCGCGGCGGACCGGCCGGCGACAGCTACGCCTATCACGACTTCATCAATTATGTGGTGGAGGCAGAGCGGCTCGGCTTTTCGAGCGTCTTTCTGGTCGAGCACCATTTCACCGGGTTTGGCCAGGTCTCGGCGTCGATGAACCTGTTAAGCTACCTAGCGGCCCGCACCGAGCGCATCCGCCTCGGCACCGCCGTTGTCGTATTGCCCTGGCACAACCCGATCCTCGTCGCCGAGCAGGCCGCCACACTCGATCTGTTGTCGAACGGCCGGTTGGATTTCGGGGTCGGCAAGGGGTACCGGAGCTATGAGTTTTCGGGGTTCTGCATCGCGCCCGAGGAGGCGACCGAGCGGTTCGACGAGGCAATGGAGGTGATCCGCAAGGCGTGGACGACACAGGGCCGGTTCTCTTATCAGGGCAAGCGCTGGCGGTTCGACAACGTCGTGGTCGAGCCGAGCCCGATCCAGCAGCCGCATCCGCCATTCTGGCTCGGCGCCGGCAGCGGCGAGTCGATCCGCCGTGCCGCGCGCGAAGGCTACAATCTGCTGCTCGACCAGATCGCGCCCACTGATCTGGTCATCGACCGCGTCACGACCTTTCGCGAGGAATGCGAGCGGATCGGCCGGCCTTACGACCCGACGACGGTTGGTGTGACCCGAGGGCTGCAGATCGTGCACAATGAGGAGGAGCGCAAGCGAGCGATCGTCACCCGCCGAAATGTGCTCAAAAACATCGGCGACCTCGCCCGCGGTCCGGGTGCCGAGCATTATGCCCACATCAAGGAGGACGAGGAGTCATTCGTGCTCGACGACGCACCCTTGCTTGGCACGCCGGAGGAGATTATCGCGCGGTTGAAGCGCCTCGAGGCGGGTGGGGTCGATAATGTGTTGTTCGCGGCCCCGGGTGCTTCGGTCGCCGGCCTGCGAACTTTTGCCGAGGAGATCATGCCGGCTTTCGACCGCGAGCCGATGGCCCTCGCCCAGGTATGAGAAGGCGGCGATGATGCATGTACGAGCAGCGACCGGACCGGCGGTAGCGCAGCGGCAAACCGCGCTCGCGGACTTGCCGGAATGGGACCTCTCCGACCTCTATTCCGGTCGCGACAGTGAGGCACTGAAGCGCGACCTCGTTCAGCTCGCCAGCGACGCCGAAGCCTTTCGCGAGCGCTACCAGGGGCATCTCGCCGATCTGTCGGGCGCGGCACTAGGCGCTGCTATCGAAACTTACGAGCGCTTGCAGGAGCAGAGTGGACGGATCATCGGCTACGCTTCGCTGGTCCATGCTGGTGATCTCGCCGATTCCGAAATCGGCCGCTTCTTCCAGACAATGCAGGAGCGGATCAACGCGGTTTCGACGACACTCCTATTCTTCACCCTCGGGCTCAACCGCATCAACGACGCCGATCTCGCGGCCAAGCAAGCCGATCCGGCGCTCGCGAGGTACCGCCCGTGGCTGCGCGACACCCGCGCCTTCCGACCCCATCAGCTTTCGGACGAGATCGAGAAGCTGCTGCACGAGAAATACGTCACCGGCCGCGCCGCATGGACGCGACTCTTCGACGAGACCATCGCCAATCTGAGATTCCCGATCGGCGATAAGGAGCTGACCGAAGCTGAGGCGCTCAATCTCTTGTCGGACCGCGACCGCGAAACCCGCCACGAGGCGGCACTCGTCATCGGCGACGTCTTGGGGAAGAACGCGAGAACCTTCGCGCTGATCACCAACACGTTGGCCAAGGACAAGGAGATCGAGGACCGCTGGCGCCGGTTCGCGCGCCCGATCTCGTCGCGCAATTTGGCGAACTTTGTCGAGGACGAGGTGGTCGATGCGCTGATCGCTGCGGTGCGCGACAGCTACCCGCGCTTGGCGCACCGTTATTACAAGCTCAAGGCCGGTTGGTTCGGGGTCGCGCAACTGCCGTTCTGGGACCGCAACGCGCCGTTGCCCGAGGACGAGGACCGTGAGATCCCCTGGTGCGAGGCAGAGGAGACGGTACTGTCAGCCTATGGGGCCCTCTCGCCAGAGCTCGCCGCGATCGGCAGGCGCTTCTTCGCGGGACGCTGGATCGACGCACCGGTGCGACCGGGTAAGGCTTCGGGCGCCTTTGCCCATCCGACAGTACCGAGCGCGCACCCCTATCTGTTACTCAATTATCAAGGGCGGGTGCGCGATGTGATGACCTTGGCGCACGAGCTCGGCCACGGCGTTCACCAAGTTCTTGCCGCCAAGCAAGGTTACCTGATGGCCGACACGCCGCTGACCCTTGCCGAAACCGCCTCGGTTTTTGGCGAGACGTTGACGTTTCGCTCATTGCTCGCGCGCGAGATCGATCCGCGGCGGCGCAAGATCATGCTCGCCGCCAAGGTCGAGGATATGCTGAACACGGTAGTCCGCCAGATTGCGTTCGCCAGCTTCGAGATCAAAGTTCATGACGAGCGCCGCGAAGCTGAGCTGACACCCGATAAGCTCGGCGAGATTTGGCTCGAGGTTCAGCGCGAGAGCCTCGGCCCTGCGCTGAGTCTCGACGACCCCTACCGGTATTACTGGACTTATATTCCGCATTTCATTCATACGCCGTTCTACGTTTATGCTTACGCATTCGGGGACTGTCTGGTGAACTCGCTCTACGCAGTCTACCAGGACGCCCATCAGGGCTTTGCCGAGAAATATCTGGAGTTATTAAAAGCCGGGGGGACCTTGCGTCACGGAGACCTTCTGGCGCCGTTTGGCCTCGATGCGGCCAACCCCTTCTTCTGGTCGAAAGGCCTGTCGGTGATCGCCGGGTTTATCGACGAGCTTGAGCAGCTGCGCTGACCAACTTGCGGTGACAGACGACAACTCCTTTTCGGGGCGAGTTCGCCGCTACGCCCAGGTGTCGACCGCTATGGGCGGACTCGCCGCGCGACTCGCGGGCGAGCGTTATCTCGGCCTCAACCTCGACCGCGGACGCCACGCTGCTGAGTTGAAGGCGGCGCTCGGCGGCATCAAGGGGCCGCTGATGAAAGTGGCGCAGCTCTTGGCGACGATCCCCGATGGGCTCCCAAAGGAGTACGTGCAGGAACTCGCCCAACTGCAGGCGAACGCGCCCGCGATGGGTTGGCCGTTTGTCAGACGGCGCATGGCAGGTGAGCTCGGCTTCGCCTGGGAAACCAAGTTTCGCAGTTTCGCCAAGACGGCGGCACGCGCCGCTTCGCTCGGCCAAGTGCACCGGGCCACCGCACTCGACGGCAGACCGCTCGCCTGCAAGCTGCAATACCCCGACATGGCTTCGGCGGTTGAGGCCGATCTGCGGCAGTTGAAGCTCGCGATGGGTCTTTACGAGCGCTACGACCGAGCGGTCACGACTGCCGAGATTCATGCCGAAATCGCGGACCGGCTGCGCGAGGAGCTCGATTACCGGCGCGAGGCCGCGCATATGCGGCTTTACGGCGAGATCCTGCGGGGCGAGCCCGGGGTCGCGGTGCCGGTACCGCTGCCCGAACTTTCAACCCGCCGCCTGTTGACGATGACCTGGCTCGACGGAGCACCCATTCTCGATGTTTCGAAAGCACCACTAGTGGAACGCAATCAGATCGCGTTGCGGATGTTCCGGATCTGGTACGTGCCTTTCTATTATTACGGGGTCATTCACGGCGACCCACATCTCGGCAATTACACGGTGGCGCCGGAGCGGGCCGTCAATCTGCTCGATTTCGGCTGCATCAGGGTCTTCTACCCCTCATTCGTGCGCGGTGTCATCGATCTCTACCATGCATTGCAGCGCGACGATCGTGACCTCGCCGTTCATGCCTACCAGAGCTGGGGGTTCGGCAGTCTGTCGCGTGAGATGATCGAGGTGCTCAATCGCTGGGCCTTGTTCGTTTATGGTCCGCTGCTCGACGATCGCGAACGGCTGATCCAGGAAAGGCGGAGCGGGGCTTACGGGGCCAGCGTGGCAGAGGGCGTCCACCGCGATATCCGCCGTCTGGGCGGGGTCAGACCGCCGCGCGAATTCGTCTTTATGGATCGCGCCGCGATCGGGCTTGGCTCGGTGTTTATGCACCTCAGGGCCGAGATCAACTGGTACCGGCTCTTCCACGAACTGATCGACGATTTCGACGAAGCGGCGCTCACCACCCGCCAGCGTTCGGCGCTTATCGCAGCCGGCGTACCATTGCCAATTCCCTCAACGAGAAAGCCGCAATGATCCAGCGCGCGCTCATTTCGGTCAGCGACAAGACGGGGTTGGTCCCTTTCGCCGCCGCGCTGGTCGCGCGCGGTGTCGCGCTGATCTCGACCGGAGGGACGGCGCGGACACTCACGGCGGCCGGGCTGCCCGTCACCGAGGTGGCCACGGTCACCGGCTTCCCCGAGATGCTGGATGGCCGGGTAAAAACTCTGCATCCGGCGATCCACGGCGGGCTCCTGGCGCGGCGCGACCGGCCCGATGATGTCGCCGCTCTCGGCGAGCGGGGAATAGCGCCCATCGACCTCGTCGTCTGCAACCTCTACCCCTTTGCCCAAACGGTCGCCTCCGGAGCCAAGGCCGCTGATTGCATCGAGAGCATCGATATCGGCGGCGTAGCATTGATTCGTGCCGCCGCCAAAAATCGCGACGCTGTTACCGTGGTAACCGATCCTAGTGATTACGAGTCGGTGCTCGCCGAGATCGAGGCCCAGTGCGGATCGATCGGGGCGACCATGCGTTGGCTGTTGGCCCGCAAGGCCTATGCCCTGACGGCCGTGTACGACGCGGCTATCGCTGAATGGATGGGGCGGGAGGAAGGGGTTGCGTTTCCCGAGACGACAGTCCTAACCGGCCATCTGGCGCAGCAATTGCGCTACGGCGAGAACCCGCATCAAGCAGCAGCTTTCTACCTTACAGGTAGCGGGCGGATCGGGTTAGCGACGGCGCGGCAGCTCCAGGGCAAGGAGCTGTCCTATAACAACTATAGCGATGCCGATGCCGCCTTTGAGCTGGTGGCCGAGTTCACAGCGCCCGCGGTCGCGATCGTCAAACA
>Ga0318576_10000092_pt1 | contig 16843 bp, 19 predicted proteins | sample GRESIP089b5f24_FD_203498 | JGI IMG/M metagenome (GOLD analysis project Ga0318576, IMG submission 203498) | Tropical soil microbial communities from Luquillo Experimental Forest, Puerto Rico - GRE.SIPMG.089b5f24 | ecosystem: Environmental > Terrestrial > Soil > Tropical forest > Bulk soil...
GTGCTCGCCATCGCCAAGCTCCGACCGATCCCCCGAACCCGGCGCTGAGCTCCGCCGCCTTGCCGAGCTGGCGTTCCGGCTTGGCGATGGCGAGCACGTCCTTCTGCAGCATGTGGGCGGCGGTCTGCCGATAGGGGTGCAGCCGTTCGTCGCCGGTGCGATCGTACTCGCGGAACGCGTCGACCTTCCACTGCTCGCTACTGAGCCACGCAGGGATCCGGCTTTCGATAGCGCCGAGGTCGACGCAGATGAGGATGTGCCCCGGCTTGGCGCAGAGCGCTGCACGCGAGAGCTCGGCCGCGACTGCGAGCGGATTGCCCCAACGGGCGAGCTCGGCGTAGTTGCCGGCGATCAGCGCATCGACCAGGCTGGCCGGGTACTCGGCGTCGTTGCGCTTGAGATTGTGTAGCTGCGGACCAGGACTGGACCATCGGCCGGGGCCGGCGCCGTAGATGCGTCCCCAACCGCGGATCCGGCTGTCGTTCGGATCGGCGAACGCCAGCAGCCGCTTGGCCATGCGGACGCTGGCATAGGCGCCGCGCTGGCGCAGGGTCAGCAGCTCGCGCACCACCTCGTCGGGGTCGTGCGCCAGAGTCGCCGCGACCGAGCGCTTGTTCAAGGAGGTCATGGCGTGCCCGCGGGCGTTCACCGCGTCCTTGATGCGGGTCACCTGGTCGACCGACGTGATCACGCCCACACTCAGCTCATTCAGGCGGGCGTTGACGGCATTGCGCTCCTTGACCGCGAGCGTGCGCATGGCCTCGAGAAACGGGATATTGGCGCGGATGCCGCGCCCGTTGATCTCGGCGTCGAGCAGGAGTTGCGCACGCTCCTCCGGGATTAGGGGCTGCAGTCGGGGGCTGTTGTAGGATGCGCGTGTCGCGGCGACGTCGCTCAAGCAGCGTTTGTGCAGAAGCGCGAGATCGCGCTCTCGAACGGCCGGGTCCTCGGGCTTCTTGCGCTTTTTCGCGGTCTGCGGGCGCGACAGTCGCAGCATTGCCCGACGCGCCTCAGGATCCTTGCGGTAGGGCAAGCCTAAACTCTCGCACCTTAAGCCGACCTCGGCTGGGAAGGCGTGCGCGAGCGCGCGCCGCTGGGCGCAATCTTGATTCTCGATCGGGATCGGGGGAAAGCCGTAGCGCTTGACCAGGATTTGGGCGTGAATGGCGCGCTCGAACTCCCAGTTGTCCGACACGAATATGTAGCGGGTGGGATCGGCGAACGACGCCGGCACCGGATCACCAGGGCGCCACGTCTGCACTTCGTCGTCGTCGATCGCCCAGCAGAAGAAATGGATGCCGGTGGTCGGATCGCTGGCGTAAACGTGCGCGCCGCGCTCCTTCAGGCTGACCTGCGAATAGGTCTCGATATCCCAGTAGATGATCATCGCCGCCTCCCAGGGGTGCGAGAGGCAGTTAGCCTCCCGCGTTAGTGTTGGAGTCTCATCGACGGGCTCATGCCCAATCGGGCAATTTGTCCGCGATCGCCTCGGCAACGGTGACCGGCTTGACCGGCGTCATGTGGTCGAGGATCGTCGATGACGGCGAAGCCGCGTCCGCGGGCGGCGGCGTCGGTGCGGAGGCCGGCGAGGTGTTGGCCGGCGTCACAGGCGTTGTCGGTGTAGGAGTCGATGCCGCAGTTGTCGTCGGTCCACTGATTTGTGGAGCCGGCGCTTGCAGTACCGGCTGCAAATTACCCGGTGTCCGCCAGTCTCCTGTCGGCTGCAGATGCGCCCGCATTTGCGGTCCGAATCTCGCCGACTTCCAGGGACGCTGTTCCAGATGCACGACTGGAAATACATGCGAACCGCGTAACATACGCTGTACGGTGACTGCTTCGTGCAAGGCGTCGTAGCAGAGCATGGCACCGAAGGTGTCGTGCTCGTACGTGAACATGGTCCCCGTCTTAAAGTCGACCAGGTAAAAGACGTAGACGAACTTCCACGGCTTCTCGGGCTCGCCGCTTAATCCTATCGGCCATTCCGACCGCGGGATCGAAGCGTTAAGCTCGTCCAGATTGGGAAGCGGATCGTCGATATTGTACGTGGCCCGCTTGTTTACCCAACTCCGAAGCGCCTTGAAGTAGTAGATCACCAGCATGGTGTCGGGGATGGGTAAACCATCACGGTCTCGCCAACCCGTCGTTTCAGTCCATCGAGCGGGCGTTCCGTGGGAAACACGGGTGCTCGATATCTCTAGGGGAAAACCATCACTATTGGATGGTGACCCCGGGATAACCGCATTCATTTGTCACTCCTATGATCTGTGATGTTTGCTACTCATGCCGGGCTTCGCCCCGGTGGGCGCCCTCGCAGTGAGGGGAAGCGGGGAATAGGATCGCCTTGAGCGTGCGAAACGGCGGCTCGTCCTCGACGGTGTCGTCGATCGGCTCCATGTTGTGTCGCTCACGGAGCTGGGTGACTGCGGCGTTGAATTCGTGCAACGTGACCAATTTGCTGTTGGTGTCGATCGTTGCCCAGTCGATGGAGCATGCGAACCCGATCAGTTGCGACGGCTGCACGTGCTTCAGGTTCGTGAACATGCGGAATAGCTCGCTCAACACAGCGCTGTGCGGCCCGGTGAGCACGGCGGCTTTCTCCTCGGCGTGGAATTTTTTCCACCAGCGCAACAGGCGTGCGTCATCGGCGAGCTTCTTGTCCTTCTTCTCGGATCGACTACGCCGCACGGCTCTGCCCCCCGACGTCATCGTTATCGTTGGCGGTGAACTCGACGATGGGCTCGCCATCGTCGTCGGGGCCAGTCCAGAAGTCGTCGGGATATTCGAGGTTGATCGCAACGCCGCTCTCGGCGCCGAGGAACGTGCAGACGGCCCATACGTCTTCGCAATTGAAGAACGGGCCGCCGATGACGAAGGGCGCATTCCAATCGTTGTCAAACCAGATCGCGCATTCGTGGTCCCATCCCGGGCGCACCCCTTCGGGCTCCCACCAAGTTGTCGCGATGCCGCCACGACAGACGGCGAAGTTCTTCACCTTCTTGCCGCTTGAGAACGGCCCGATCGCGCGCGGACCCGGGAGCAGCACAACCCATCTGTCGCTGGTGAACAGCATGAGAGCGGTCATGGCGTTTCGCTCCTGCTTTCAGCCCGGTTGCCTTTCGAGGCTCCACTGCACGACGTCGCCGTCGAACGGCGCGATGATGTGCAGAAGCCAGCTGCCGAGCTCGTTCTCGCCGAGCTCGGTCATGCCCCTGACCAGGCCGAAAGCAGTGTCCTCGTTGGGGTCTTCCGTGGGGACGGTCTCATAACGCAGGCCAAGCGCGGCCAGTGCCTCCGCAGCGGCGCTCGGCACCACAGTGGTGTAGCGAAAGAGGATTTCCGCTTCGAAGCTGTTCTTGTTCGTCATGACGTTGCTCCTCCTGTTGAAGACGGTGTTTCGCGCGGAACCTTAGAAAGCAGTGCTGCCCACACACGCCACGGCAAGACGACCATCGGGTCGGCGTTATTCCGGCGCAGGAACAGGACGTCGTACTCGCCCAGCCAGGTTTCGAGTTGCGTAAAGCCGGCGCCGTTCTTGCGCGCCTTTGACTCGGCGACGATGGGCGCTTCCTCGCGGCCAAAGGGATAGATGTCGATGTCGTGCCCACTACCGCGGAAGCGGCTAGCGCCGCTCAGCGGATAACGCTCAGCGTGAACGCCAATCGCCTTGTGCCGCTCGACCAGCTCTCTTTCTATTCTGTCGCCCTTCTGACGATGCCGTGCTCCGCTCATGACGCGCTCCTCTTCGCCATCTTGGCCCGCCCCTCGGCGACCCAGGCATCGTGCTCGTCCTGCAGCGCGATCAGGATCTGCGGGTGATCGGCGGCGAGCTGGCGCATCAGCAGGACCCGATCGGTAAGCTCTGCGGGGATCGTCACGCCGGTGCTCCAGACGTGAACGAAATAGGCGGTGCTGCTACCGCACTGGATGCCTTGGAGGGCGAAGTCGGCAGCGACCTCGAAGCCGCCGCGCGTCCGATCGGTCGAGAACACATAGACGAGCTCGCCTTTGTGCATGCCGCGGATAACCCTCATGACACGCCTCCGCTATCCGGGCGACGAGCCAACACTCGACCATCCGGCTCTTCGAAACGCATTTCGGTGATCGCGGGCGGAATGGGTTCAACGACCGGGTAGGGCGTGTAGATGCGCTGCCGTCTCCGCCATCGTGATCGCCATGCTGCTTGCGCGAGACGCTCGCCGCGGTACCAGTCCAAATTCTCCCGTGTCGTATTGACCGACATGCGCACGGTTTCGTCATCGCTGAAACGGGCCACGATGGTCGGTCCAACTCGATCCCTGCGTCTGGCGGCGTACTTTGCTTTCGGTTTGCTGACGCGATAGCCCGCCGCCTTCACGACGCCGAGCGCGTATTCCAAGGTCCATTCGGTGGGCTGTGGGTTTGGCACCGGCTCGAGCGCGTCCAAGGTTGCCGGCGACGCGGGGACAGGCGTGTTGTTCACTCCGTCGACTGCAATGAGCGCGAGCAACGGCTTTTCAGGTGTCTTACGCATGATGCTGCTCCCCCATCTTCTTTGCCTGCTGCTTCGCGTACCGTTCAGCGAAGCCGTCGTAATGATGCTGCGCGATAGCCTGCGCGTCTGCGAGTGAATGGGCAGCGCCTATGGTTGTGACCCAACCTCGGAAACGGAATTCAACGGCCCAGCCGTCCGTGAGTGGGCTGACAACATAGCGGTGCGTCTTGCTATGATTGGCGTAGTAGTTGCCATGGTGCGGCTGCCAATTGAGTTGCATGACACGCCTCCCCTATGCTGCTGACTGTGTTGCTGGTTCCGTCAGAATTTGCTGACGCAGGAAGTCGACCGCGGCCTGCGCTTTCGACGCGGCGGTGAAGATCGCCTTCGGATCGCCCTGCAAGAGCTTGAGGTAGTTCTCGATGTACGCGGCGTGCGAGATGAAGCCGTCAACCGCGAACTCGGCGCAGAGGAAGGCCGCGCCCAACTCAGCGATCAGTTCCTCTGCGGCCTTAGCTTCTAGACCGAAACGTGCACCGAGCTGCCGATCGAGCCGCGACGGATGCTTGGTCCAGTGAATGAGTTCGTGGAACAGGGTGGCGCAGTACTCTGCCCGTCCGTCGAAGAGCTTGAATGACGGCACAGTAATGTGATCGAACTCATTGCTGTAGTAGGCACGGTCTACGATTGCGCTCTCGCAAATCTTGGCGCCCGTGGCGGCAATGAATTCATCGATCAACGCGTCGCGCCGATCGGGATTAGGACCTTTCGGAGGTGTGGTCAGACGATCCGGTAATTCATCGCACTGGGCGATATTGAATACCGTGTAGTGTTTCAGAAACCGAGTGTGATGCTCAGTCTCTTCCTCCCCCTCGGCGGCGGAATGACGGATCCAGTCCTTGACGAAGACGACATGAAAGCCGTGCTCACCCTTGCGAACATGACCCCCGGCTTCGAGCGCTTGCTTGAAGGTGAGGAACCGAGGTTGCCAATCGTGCCGGTGTGCAGCCCACAGCAACAACGTGTTGATGCCGGAATAGGGACGGCCGCTCACCGCGTTGGCGGGGACGTTCAAGCCCGGCGTCTCCGACCACGGCTTAACCCAAGGGCGCACGCCGTTCTTCAGCTCGGCGATGATCTGGTCGGTAACGGTCTGATAAAGATTTTGCATGGCAATGCTCCCTCAAATGAAAGGCGCCGCCCGCATTTGCGCGGGTGACGCCCCGGGTTGTGATTGCTGATCGATCTAGACAGTCGCCGTTTGGCGTTCAATCGCGACCAGCATGGCGAGCGTGGCGTTGACGCCCCGCTTGGCGACGATGTCCGCCAGCCGTTGCTCGGTGCTCGCGGACGCCGGCAACGCTTGCACCGTCGGCGGCACCAACGGCAGCGTACCGGCAAGAATCAATTCACGCTCCTTCTGCCGCTTCAGCGCCCAGCCGACATACGACCGGTTCACCCGCCAAAGCTCTGCGCTCTGGATGATGGTCGGTCGCACGAACAGGCTGGTGTCGTTGAACAGGTCGGCGGCCTCGAAGGCGCGCTCGTGCAAGCTCTTCTGCACGTGTGCGACCCACTGGCCGGTGACGACCCGAGTGGCGGAGTTGACTAGCGCAAATCCGCCATTACCTTCGCTGAGCCCGTGTTCCATCGGGCATCTCCATAAAGACCTTGAACCTGAGGAACCGGCGCTGATGACGCCGGTCTCCTCTCCCATACCGCTAGGTCCTGAGGCGGAATGGTTTCTGGGCGGGATGCCCAAAAGCTCTCTATGCGGCGCGGCGCGCTTTCTTGGTGCTGCGCTTGTTCTCGGCACAGCGCGCGGCCTTCGCGTAGACGTCGGTGATGGTGATGCGGTCGATATCAATCTGACCCAGCACCTTCGTAAACATTCGCAATGCAAGCAGGGCCTGATCCTCGGCGCGCTTGATGTCTCCAGCCGCGGCGTTCAGCGCGGCCGCAGTCCGCATATGGCTGACCGCATTCCGAAGGATCTCGCTCTCTCGCAACAACACTGGCCCGGCACCCTTGGTCGTCGACCGCAGTCCAGCAATCCGGCGCTCGAGTTCCAAGCGCATGTCCGCATTGATCGTCCGTAGAAACGGAGGGAGCGTGAAGGCGGTCCACACTGCGGTCAGCTGCGTGTTGGTCAGCGCCTTCAAGGCTGCTACCACGCTGGCTACCGGATCCGGCTCCTGCACCGTGGACTCGGAAGCGTTGCTGGCTTCGACTTTAGGCTTGGTGAGTAGACGAACGGCAGCGCGCAGGCTCAGCTCACCCACTCGCTCGATCTCGGCCTCAATCGCATCACGACTGCGGGCCAATTGCATGTACAAAAACGCCGTCCGTACGCTCAAGAAACAATTGTCTTTAAGCCAGCGCTTCCAGTTCCCCGACACTCGCTTCTGTGCCGCGATCAAGGCGTCGCCGACATCGAGATCGTGGTGCAACGCGTTGCACCGCTCACGCCGGGCCAGCGCGAGACCGGTACGAATTTGACGGGCAAGCTCGTCGAGGACCTCGACGCGGAGGTCGGAATCGGCTGTGTCCTCCGCAGAGGCGAGCCGGCCGTTGATTTTTTGACTGGAAACCTCAATATTCACGACGATCTCCCAAGGGTAGGCATACTCTGAGATCACAGGAACCCGGCCGGTGGACTAATCACTCCCGGCCGGGTTTCGTAGTTTTAGGCGGCACTTTCGCGCTCAATCCGCCGAACCTCTGCCGTTTCAGCCTCACGCTGAGCACGCCAATCGTTTTCGGCCTGGGGCGAGATGAGAACGCGGCCGTCAATCCTCAATTCACGCGGACCTTTGCCCTTGCGCTTCAAGTCGAAGTATTTTGATTGGCTGATGGCGTTCGAGATGCAGAACGACAGGATCGTGTGCGCGTCGCCAGGCCGGCGATTATGGCTGCGCTCAAGATATGCGACCCGGCGCCGCTGTTTGCTGCGCCGCCGCCGCTTCTGACGGGGGGACATGATTGCTGCTCCGCGCTGGATGAATAGGGATGGAGTCGTTAAACCACCCAACAAGCGCGAAGTAAAAATGGTGGCGGGAAATTATTTTTCGGGCGTCTCGCCACCATACGGAGGAGTCGCACCGTCGGGCGGGGGCGTCACCGGCGGCTTGAACCGCTCCTTCAGGAAAAGCTGAAGCTGGCGCGCCCGATCACGTTCGCGGCGTTCACGCGTGATGTGATCCTTCAAGGTTTCTGCGTCTGGCAAGTCACCGTCAATGACCTGCCGTAGGGCCGCTAGCAAATAGTCGATCAGCGGGCCGTAAGGCTTGCCCCCTGTGCTCGGCCGGCGGACGCCAAGGTGCTGGCCGCCAAAATTGTTGAGCCAGATATCGCACAAGCGGGAGATGACCCATTCGCGTTGCGGGTTGGCGGGACTGGCCCGGCGAATCGCACGGGCGGCACACCACAACGACATCGGCCGCCGCCGCAGCCGTGAGATGCTCCAGAAATCACGCTGGAGCCTCACGTCCTCGGGGGCAAAAGCTTCGGCCCGGCCCTCAAGGATAGCCTTGAAGTCCTCCGGTGAAAGGGCGGGCCGCCACCGCTGCCAGTACATCTGCGCAAACGCGTCGATGCGCTTGAGCATCTTCTCGGCGTCGGCGATGGCTTCGGCTGTACGCTCGCGATCGTAAGTAAAGGCCGGATATTCCTCAAACAGCACCACTGAGAGCAGCGCCCGCGCCTCCGTGTCCGGCACGAGCCCGGCCCCCTCCGCGGCAGCACAGACCTGCCTCCAGGCCTCGTCGGGGAGGTCCACGGCTCAAGACCGCAACTTGACGACCTTGCCGGGCGAGGTCATCGGGCTCGTGTCGAGCAGCGCCGCTCGGATCAAGTCGTCGGCGTGATGCACGATGAACTTGCCGTAGTGGCGCTCGATGATCACGGTCGAGGTATCGTGCCAGTCGGCGACGATCTTGATCGGCACGTTCTGCCGCAGTGCTCGAACGATCGACGAGTGTCGCAGGCTGTAGATCGTCGTGCCGGCCGGCAGCCCGGCTGCGCGCGCAGCCTGCTCGAACAGGTGCCGGTGGTCGGCCTTCTTCGGCTGCCAAGCCGTTCCGTCCTCACGCACGAACAGCGGCGCGTGTGCCGGTCGGCCGGCCGCAGCTCGCCGCAGCCGCGCCGCCAAGTCGGGCGTGATCGGGATCGGCACATGCCCGCCACGACCGCCGCCGCGCCCCTTGTGGCTGGCCGGAACGGAGAGCTTGTCCCGGAGCAAGTCGTTGACCATGCAGCGTGCGATTTGGCTGCTGCGGCTACCGACCTCGGCGTGCGCCTGGACGTAGAGCCCGAACCGCTCGGAGATGTCGTAGGAGGTGGCGACCACGGCGACCACCTGCTTGTCGGGGAGCACCGCTTCGCGCGCCTTCACGGTGCCGGGAAGCGCCTCGAGACCGACCTTCCAGGCTTGCGCATTGGCGGCGACACGGGCGTCGAGCTTGCTGGCCAAGTTGAACGCGGCGTGCGCCGGCTTGAGCACGCGGTTACAGGTCGCCGGCAGCATGCCGCCCCCGATCAACGCATCGCGCCAGGCGCGGAGCTGCTTGCTGGTCACCTGTGAAAGCGGCTGTGCCGCCAGATGCCGCGGCAGATGGTGCGCCACCCACTGGGCATTGTAGGCGCTGCGCCCGCGCCCGACCAAGTCGGCCTCGTAGGCGGTGATCGCCTCGCTGATGGAGACCGGCCGATCGGCGGCCGCGTTCGCGTCCCCCCGCGCGAGCGCCCGCGCCTTGTTGGCGGCCTGCTCGTAGTCGAACACCGCGATCCCATCCGCCGGCTGCTTGTCGTCGGCGTGGCCGAACACCTTCTGCCAGCGCCCGCCCTTGCCGTCGGCGGCGATCACAAGCCAAGCCCCGGTACCGGACTGGGCCGCGCGGTAGGCGACCCACACACCGGGGAGCAGCCTGGTCGCGTAGGGCTTGTCACGCGGCTCGAGCCGGCCGCGGCTGGTGGGGGTCTGCAGGTTGAGCTTGGTCATGGATCCTCTCCGGCGACTGTCCAGCCGATGTCCAGTATCGCTCCGGCTGGGAGCAGGTGGGTGGAACTGCGTAGAGCTCCAACATAGCGGGTAGTGCCAGTGTTGCAAGCACATCTAGCAGTTCCAAACAGTCGCACGCAGGCGCATGGAAAGCGCAATTACTCTTATAGGGAACGTGTACGATGTCGACGCCGGTTCGCAGCTTGAACAATTCGGCCGCGAGGTGGGTGGCATTGCCGTGGCCGGCCGATCCGTAATTGAGCTTGCCCGGGTTCGCCTGGGCGTAGGCGACGAGCTCCGGCACCGACTTCGCCGCAAATGCGGGATGGACGACCAGCACCTCATGATTTTGGGAAACCTTCGCGATGGGGGCGAAGGCTTTGCTCGGGTCGTAGTCGCGATTGTTGCTGACCGCAGGCAGCACGACGAGCGTAGAGATGTTTCCGCATAGCAACGTGTAGCCGTCGGGGTCGGCGCTCGCCACCGCCTTTGCGCCGAGGCTGCCCGCGGCGCCCGCGCGGTTCTCGACGACGACGGGTTGTCCGAGCGTCTGCGGCAGGTGCTGCGTCAGGATGCGGGCCGTGACATCGACCGGCCCTCCGGGCGGGAAGGGCACGATCATCTTGATCGGCCGCGTGGGATAGGACGTCGTCTCCCCGGCGGCGGCGAGACCGCAGGCAAGCAAGAGAATTGCCGCGCAAACGATGCGTTTGCCGCGCATGGCTTTCTCCAGCGACCCGCCGGCTCTCAATCGACCTTGATGCCGGTCTCGTTCGCAATCGCCGTCCAGCGCGGTGCCTCGGCGGCGATGAAGGCAGCAAAATCCTGCGGCGAGCCGATTTTCGCTTCCGCGCCCAACCGCGCAAAGCCTGCTTGCGCGTCCTTGGATCGAAGGATCTCGTTGATCGCGGCGTTGAGTTTCTCGACGATGGGGGAGGGCGTTCCCGCCGGCGCCAGCAGCCCCGACCAGAACGAGGCGAGGAGCTTGGGGTATCCGCTCTCGGCCGTGGTCGGCACGCCCGGCAGCAGCGGCGAGCGCGCCTCGGTCGCTACCGCCAGCGCCCGCAATCGTCCGCCTTGCACGTGGGGCAGAAGAATGGCGGTGGTCTCGAAGATCATCTGCACCTGGCCCGCCAGGAGGTCGGTGACGGACTGGCCCGCGCCGCGGTAGGGCACGTGAATGATGTTGATGTCGGCTGCAAGCCTCAGCATTTCTCCGAGCATGTGCGGCTGCGTGCCGTATCCGGACGATCCGAAGGTGATCTTCCCCGGATTGCGCTTCGCATAGGCAACGAGCCCCTCGAGCGAATCCGCCGGAACCGACGGATGAACGACCAGCATTTGCGGCGCGTAGATGACCATGGCAATGGGCGCAAAACTCTTGATCGGATCGTAGTCGAGTGTCTTGTACACCGCGGCGGCGGTGACGAGTGGTCCCGGCGAGCTGAACAGCAGCGTGTAGCCGTCCGCCTCCGCGCTCGCGACCGACTTCGCGCCGACGGTGCCGCCCGCCCCGCCCGGACGATTTTCGATGACGAAGGGCTGCCCGAGCATGGCCGTCAACCGATCCGCAAGGAGGCGGATGATGAACTCCGTGGGCCCACCCGGCACGAACGGCACGACGATCTTGACCGGGCGGTTGGGATAGACTTGCGCCGCCGCGGGCGCGATGAGCGCGCCGAGGCCCGCCGCGACGCAAACCGCCAGCAAGATTTTGCGAGCCGAAAAGAATTGCTTGCCGCTCACGGCATTCCGTCCTCGGTTTCCTCGCCCTGTTGCAGGACGGCTTCTTCGGCCGCCTGTGTGAAGTCTAGCTCTGCGCCCGCGTGAGCAGAAGGCTGCTCGCGTTTCATCCCCACAACGCCGGCGTCGGCGGGTGAACTTGGCTGCCGTCGTAGCGAAGCCCGTCCGGCCGGTCGCGCGCGAGCAAAAGCGCCCCGTCCAGATCAACGACACGCGCGCGCTGGGCAACAAGCATCGCCGGCGCCAGCGCCAGCGAGGTCGCGACCATGCAGCCGACCATGAGCGTAAATCCAAGCCGCTCGGCTTCGCCGGCCATGACGAGCGCCTCGGTCAAGCCGCCGGTCTTGTCGAGCTTGATGTTGACGGCGTCGTACTTGCCCACGAGCGAGGGCAGCGAGGCGCGAGCGTGCACGCTCTCGTCCGCGCAGATCGCAATCGGCCGCGTCATGCGCGCGAGCGCATCGTCGCGATCGGCGGGCAACGGCTGCTCGACGAGCGTGACGCCGGCTTGCGCGCAAGCGGCGAGGTTCGCCGCGAGATCGTCCGGCGTCCAGCCTTCATTGGCGTCGACGATCAGCTCCGCCCGCGGCGCGGCAAGCCGCACCGCCGCGATCCGCGCCGGGTCCCCCGGGGCTCCGAGCTTGACCTTTATGAGCGCGCGCGCGGCGGCCGCGGCGGCGGCTTGCGCCATCGCGTCCGGCGTGGCGAGCGAGATCGTATAGGCGGTCGTGACGGGTTTGGGCGCGGCGACCCCGAGAAGGTCGTGCACCGGCCGTCCGGCGCGCTTGGCCGCCAAGTCCCAGAACGCGCAGTCGAGCGCGTTGCGCGCCCCGCCCGCCGCCATGGCGGATTGCAGGCGTTCGCGATCAAGCCCACGGGCAATGTCCGCGGCCATCGCGGCGATCGCGGCCGCCACGCCCTCGACCGTCTCGCCGTAGCGCGCATAGGGCAAGCATTCGCCGCGGCCGCGATGGATGCCATCGGAGAGCTCCGCGACCACGACGACGGCTTCGGTCTTGGCGCCGCGGCTGATGGCAAACGAGCCGGCGATCGGCCAGCGCTCCACCCGAACGGAAAGCGCGAGAGGGGTCATCGGCGTGGTATCATGCGTCATCGCGAAGCCTGGGCAGGCACGACGCGTGATGGCGCCGCATTGCTTCGGCGGCGCCGATGAGGCTAAAAGCAACCGGCCGTCGAGCAGGAGCCGCAACGATGCCGCGCGTCGGCATTTGCACGAAGCGTCCCGTGCCGCGCATGGTTGGTTTTTGCGTGACGGTCGCGCTTTGCATGAGCGTAGCCTTTGGCATAACGCGTGGGCGTGCGCAAACGGCCGCCGCCGACAATTCCGCGATTTACCTGTACCAGGGCGCCGACCGCAGCGAGCGGCTGATCGCCAAGGCGCGCGAGGAGGGCACGCTCACGTTCTACACCTCGATGGCAACCACCGAATCGGGACCGCTCGCCCAAGCCTTCGAGAAGAAATACGGCGCCAAGGTCCAGCTCTGGCGCGCGCTCAGCGAGAACGTGTTGCAGCGCGCGCTCACCGAGGCGCGCGGCGGCCGCCGCAGCATGGACGTGGTCGAGACCAACGCGCCCGAGGTCGAGGCGCTCGCGCGCGAAGAGGTGGTGGGAGAGTTCAACAGTCCCTCCCTCGCCGATCTGCCGCCCTGGGCGATCCCGCCGCATCGGCGCTGGTTCGGCGACCGCGCCAATCTCTGGGTCGTGGGTTACAACACCGGCAAGGTCAAGCGCGAGGAGCTGCCCGCGATGCTCGAGGGCTTCGCCGATCCGCGATGGAAAGGGCGCCTCGCGCTCGAGGCGACCGACAGCGACTGGATGTACGGCGTCGTCAGCTTCATGGGCGAGGCGCGCGGACTTGAGTTCTTCCGCAGGCTCGCAGCCTTGAAGCCCGAGATGCGCAAGGGCCACGTCCTGGTGGCGCAGCTCGTGGCCGCCGGCGAATTGCCGCTGTGCCTGACGATCTACAGCGGCAACGCCGACTCGATCAAGGCGAAGGGCGGACCGATCGATTGGGCCGCAGTCGAGCCGCTGGTCGGGCGCCCGCAGGCGATCGCGGTGGCGGCGAACGCGCCGCATCCGCATGCGGCGCTCCTGTTCGCCGACTTCGTGCTCTCGCCCGAGGGGCAGAAGCTCCTCGGCGACATGGGCCGCGTGCCCTCGAGCCGGATGCAGAAGACGCTGCTCGACGCGCACAAACACGTCATGGTCGATCCGATCAAATCGCTGGCCGAGGCGCCGAAATGGGAGGGGCTGTGGAACGAGCTGTTCCTGAAGTAGCCTCTGTCGTCGGTTCACCGTTCACCGAAACGAAGCGGGCGCGCTCGTGGCGCGCCCGCTCGTGTTGACCGCGCGCGCTCGTCAGTCGAAACGGCCGGCGGCGTGGGCGAGCATGGTGTAGACCTTGCCCGTCTCCGAGGTGAGATAGCTGCGCGCCAGCATCTGGCCACGGTCGTCGCGCGAGACCTCCTCGAGCAGCCGCTCGAACTCGCCGATATAGCGGTCGACGGTGCGCCTGAAATCGCCGTCGCCGCGGTAGCGCTTGCGGATTTCCTCGAACGCCTTCTGGCCCTGCATGGTGTAGAGCTTGCGCGTGAACACGCCGCGTTCGCCGCGCTTGTAGCGATCCCACAACTCGGCCGCCGCGTCGTGGTCGATCATGCGGGCGATGTCGACGGCGAGCGAATCGAGCGAGTCGATGGTGTGGCGCTCGGGGCGCGCGGCCTCGGGCGGCGCCTCGCGCGGCGGCGGAGCTTCGCGCGGCAGCGGAGCCTCGCGCGCAGGCGCCTCGGCCTCGTGCGAGGCGCGCGTGAGCAGCTCGGAGAGCCAGCCGCTGCGCCCGCCGCCGGCCTGCGCGGGACTGAGCGCGGGCGCCTCGGCGCGCCGCGTCGGCATGACCGGCGGCGCAACCACGCCGGTGATGTCCGCGCGCTGGCGCGCAGGCTCCGGCCGCGGGCTGCCATTGGTGCGCGGCGGCTCCTCCCGTGCGACGCCACGGCGGGCAGCCGTCTCCACGGGCTCCGCCCGGCGCACGACGGTCTCGACCGGCTCCAGGCGGCGCGCGGCTGGCTCGACGGCGTCGAGGCTGCGGCTGTGGCGCGCTACGATGCGATTGAGCTCGGCCAGCGCCTCGATCTGATCGACGATGACGCGCCGCATGTGGGAGGCGGTGTCCGCCGTCTCCTGCGGCAGCTCGAGAATACCCTTGCGCAGCTCGACGCGCGTCCCCTCCAGCTCTTGACGCATCTCGGCGGTCATCTGCTTCAACTCGTCGAGCACGTTCGCGAAGCGCTGCGCCGCCTGCGAGAGCATGGCATGCGACTCTTCGCTCGCTTGCTCGTAGATGCTGTGCATCGCCTCGCTCAGGCGCGCCCGTTCCTCCTCGGCGCCGCTGCGGATCGCTTCGAAATTCTCGGTGATCGTTTGGGCGCCCGTGCTCGCCGATTCCGCGGTCAGGCGGGCGATGTCGCGCGCGCGTTCGCCCGCGGCTTCGAGCGATTGGTCGAGCACGCCGGCAAAGCGCGTGAGCCGCTGCTCCAGATCGCCGGCCTTGCCGTCGAGCGTGGCGGAGAGCTGCTCCAGCGAGGCGCTGCGCTCGGTCAGCGCGCCTGCGGTCCGCTCGTTGCTGGCATCGATGAGCGCGACCGCTTCCGCGAGCGAGCGCGCATGGGCGTCGAACTGGCCGGCGACCTGGCTGAGATCGTTGAGCGTCTGCGCGGACATCGCCTGGAAGCTCGTGATGTTGCGCTCCACGTCGCTGTTCGCCGTACCGGCCTTCTCTGCGACGTCGTTCATGGCTGCGACGAAGTCGGAGACGCGCGTGACCAGCGTGCTCTCGATGTCGCTCATGTTCTCGTGCGCGCCGCTGAGCACCTCCTGCAGGAGAATGTTGGCCTCGCGCAGGCGCTCGTAGAGTGCGGTCGTATCCGACCGCAGCATGCTTTGCGTCTCCTGGATCTCGGTGACGGCGGCTGACGCCGTCTGCTTGGACTGCTCGACCGCCGCGTGGGTGGTGTCCTGCAGCTCTTTGAGCGTGCGGCTGATGGTCTTGGCCGCGCTTTGGGTCGCCATTTCGGCGGTTTCGCGCAATTCCTTGATCGAGCGACTGACGGCTTCGCCGGTTGTCTCGGTCGCCGCGATATGGCTCGTCTGCAGGTCCTTGAGCGATTGATTGACGGCGCCGGTCGCAGTCTCGCTCGCCTCGCTGATGAGCCGCGCGATCTGCTCGCTGTTGTCCATCATGGTCTGGGTGAAGTTGAAACCCTTGGCCTCGATCGCCTTGACCGCGTGATCGGTGACGCGGCTGACCTCGCTCACGAACTCCTGGCTCTTGTTGGTGAGCGCGGCGAGCAGGCCGCTTGATTTCTCGTCGACGATCTTCGTCATCTCGGCGGCGCGCTGGCCCACCGCCGTCGAAATCTCCTCGGCCTTGCCGACGAAATTGCGCGCCACCTCGGCACTGACCGAAAGCAGCGTGCGTTCGACCTCGCCGGCGTTCTGCTTGAGCACGTTGCTCACGCCGGTGGACATGCCGCTGATCACGCGCTCGGCGTCGTGCGCGCTCGAGCGGATCGCGGTCGTGGTGCTGGCCGCGAGCTGGGTGAGCGAACGTTCCGCCTCGGCGCTGTTGGTCTTGACCGCGTCGCTGAGTTGCTGGATCCCGGCATTGATGGTGCTCGAAGCGGCGGTCGAGAGATTGCCGAGCGAGCGCTCGGCCTCGCTGGTGCTGGCCTTGATGACGGCGGTCAGCTGCTCCGTCCGCGCGCCGATCGCCTCGACCGAGGCCTTGGTCAGCTTTTCGATCGCCTGCGCGGCATCGCCCGTATTGGCCCTGATCGTGCTGCTGAGATGCTCGGTGCGCGCGGTGAGCAACTCGGCAGCCGATTGGCTGCGGGCGTCGATTTCCCTGGTTAGGCTGTCGGTACGGGCGGTGAGCAACTCGGCAACCGATTGACTGCGCGTTTCGATCTCCTTGGTAAAGCTGTCGGTGCGGGCGGTCAGCAACTCGGCAGCCGATTGGCTGCGCGCCTCGATTTCCTTGGTCAGACTCTCGGTGCGCGCGGCGAGCAAGTCGACGGCCGATTGGCTGCGCGCCTCGATCTCCTGGGTCATGCTCTCGGCGCGCCCGCTCAGGAGATCTTCGAACCGGCTGATGCGCGTATCGAGATTGTCGGCCACCTCCATCGCTTTGACGCCCAGCGTCCTGTCGATGTCCTCGATCTTGGCGCCGATGCTTTGGGTAAGCTGGGCGCCGCGCGCGTTGATGACGCCGGTGACGTCGGCGATGCGCTTGTCGAGCGCGCCGACGACTTCGTTTCCACCCTCGGTCACCTTCCTGGCGACGTCCATGACGCGCGCAGAGAGCGTCTCGCCGAGCGTCTGGGTCCGCCCGTCAAGAGCGTCGCGGAAACGGTTGAATTGCTGGTCGAGGCTCGCCGTGATCTCGGCCGACTTGACCGTGACGCGGGTGTCGAAATTGTCCAGGTAGTCGCGCATCGCGCCCGAAATGTCCTGCGTGCGCTCGCCGAGACGTTCGACCATTTCGCCGCCGTAGGTCTTCACGGTGCGGTCGAACTCGGCAAGATGGCGGGTGATGAGATTGCCGAGCGTGG
>Ga0318576_10000110_pt1 | contig 16175 bp, 14 predicted proteins | sample GRESIP089b5f24_FD_203498 | JGI IMG/M metagenome (GOLD analysis project Ga0318576, IMG submission 203498) | Tropical soil microbial communities from Luquillo Experimental Forest, Puerto Rico - GRE.SIPMG.089b5f24 | ecosystem: Environmental > Terrestrial > Soil > Tropical forest > Bulk soil...
CCTCGTGCTCGTCTTTGTGCCCTCGGGCCTGCTCGGCCGCGCCGCGCCAACGAAATCGTAACATGGCAGAACTGGAGAGGCCGCCGCCGATCGGTACCATGGGCCTCGGGCCAGCCTTGCGGGCGAAGATGCCCGCGATCCTGCCGAACTCGAGCATAACCCGCACGCGCCTCGCCGTAGTTTGCGTTACGGCGGCGGCGCTGCTGTTCCCGCTCATCAACGGCAATGACGCCGACATTGACTCGGCGGCCAATGCGCTCGCTTTCGCCGCCCTGGCGCTGGGTCTCAACATTGTCGTCGGCTTCGCCGGACTCCTAGATCTCGGCTACGCCGCGTTCTTCGCGATCGGCGCCTATGCCTACGGCGTGGCGAGCTCCTGGCAATTGCAGCCCGAGTGGACGAGCTTCTGGGAGCCGTTCCGCTGGCTCGATCTCGTCGCGCGCCATCATCAAGCGAGCGGTGACGTCGTCCATTTCCAGGTTTCGTTCTGGCTGATGCTGCCGGTCGCCGCCGCAATCGCCGCCTTTTTCGGGATACTGTTCGGCGCCCCGACCCTGCGCCTCAAGGGCGATTATCTGGCGATCGTGACCCTGGGCTTTGGCGAGATCGTGCCGATTGTCGCGCGCAATACCCCCTCGGTCACCAACGGCGCAATGGGCCTCAACGGCGTAGGGGCGCCGCAGTTCTTCGGCTACGACTTCGGCGTCAATGCGACGCCCTATTATTATGTCGGCCTCGCCCTCGTCGCGGTTCTGATCCTAACCAGCCAGCGCCTGAAGGAATCACGCGTCGGCCGCGCCTGGATGGCGATCCGTGAGGACGAGGTTGCCGCTGCAGCGATGGGCGTCGACCGCGTCCGTTTCAAGCTCCTGGCCTTTGCAATCGGCGCTGCCTTCGCCGGCGCCACCGGCACCTTTTATGTCGCCAAACTGCAGACCGCGACACCAGAGATGTTCATGTTTCCGGTCTCGGTCATGGTGCTGGTCATGATCGTGTTCGGCGGCATCGGCAGTGTCTGGGGCGTCGTCGTCGGCGCGATGCTGCTGCAGATCCTGCAATCGTGGTTCCTCGAAGATCTGTCGCAATGGCTGCATGCGCTCGGCCGCCTCGTCAATGTCGACTGGCTGCAGCATGTCGAGCTCGCTTCGTCGATCGAGCTGATCTTCGGCCTGATCCTGGTCCTGATGATGCTCTACCGCCGCGAAGGGCTGATCCCGGCGAAGCGTCGTGTCGCGCCGCTGAGCCTCGACGAGCAGGCAGCGCAGGCCGTGCGGGGCGGCTTCGACCGGCTCATCGGCCCCCTCCCTAACCCTCCCCCGTTTGCGGGGCAGGGAAGGGTGGGGGTTCACGCCGAGGGCCCGCTGCTCGATGTGACGGATCTGACCATCCGGTTTGGCGGGCTCGTCGCGCTGCGCTCGATTGAATTGAGTGTTCCTGCGCAGACGGTCGTTGCCGTGATCGGACCCAACGGTTCGGGCAAGTCGACACTGTTCAACGCCATCACCGGTCTCGTCCCTGTCGATCGCGGCATTATTCGCTTCGGCGGCGAAGAGATCGGCCGGTTGCGGCCGCATGCGGTACTGGAGCGCGGCATCGTCCGCACCTTCCAGAACATCCGCCTGTTCGCGAACCTGACGGTCCTCGAGAACGTCATGGTCGGCATGCATGCGCGGCTCGATACCGGCCCAGTGGGCGCGCTGCTGCGGCTGCCGGCGAACCGCCGGGAGGAAGCGGCGGCACGCGAACGTGCGCTCGACATCCTGTCGCTGTTCGGTAACCGGCTGTTGCCGCGAGCCGATCACCTCGCCGCCAGCCTGTCCTATGCCAACCGGCGGCGCACCGAGATCGCCCGCGCGCTCGCCGCGCAACCAGAGCTGTTGCTGCTCGACGAGCCGACGGCGGGAATGAACCCGGCCGAGACATTGGAGCTCGCCGACCAGATCCAGAGCCTCAACCGGCACCGTCTGACGATTCTGTTGATCGAGCACAAGCTCGACGTCGTCGCGATGCTGGCGGACAACGTCATCGTGCTCGACCACGGCGAGAAGATCGCCGAGGGGCCGCCCGAGGTGGTGCGCCGCGACGATGAGGTGATCCGTGCCTACCTGGGCAGGAGCGCCGTCCCCGCCTGAGACCCTCACGCCTTGTCGAGCCAGACCGTATCGTGCCGCACCACATCGTAAATACCAAAGCTTTCGTGTGGATTGCGGCCCTTGACGTAATCATACCAAAGTTCGTGAATTCTCTCCCACGCGACGGGCAACAGCGGCGGATCTTGTTCCATGATCGTTTCGGCCCGGCGGATTAGATCCTGACGCTTCTCGGCATCGATTTCGCGGTCGATTTGTGCCGATAGGGACTGGAATTCCTTGTTATCCCAGAACGCGTAGTTCTGCGGGCCGTCTTTGCCATACCAGGCGCTGAAGTAGTCGGAGGGGTCGAGCAGCGCCGACACAATAGCCCCGATTGCCAGGTCGAAATTGCCACTCGCGGCGTCGCCGAACCACACCGACTCGACCACCGTACGCAGATTGCATTCGATGTTGAGCGCCTGTTTCAGCATGACCTGGATGGCTTGCGACCAGAGCTTGAAGATGGCGACCTCGCGGACCATGAAGTCCAAGCCCTTGATCCCATCAGGATGACCGGCTGCCGCCATAAGCGCGCGGGCTTCCTTGATCGCGGCCTCCGAATCCGACTGGTAGCCGAACCACTTATCGCGTTCTTCCTTCGGCGCAGCGAACTCGGAGAACGGATAGAGGAAGCCGCCGACCATCATCGGCGCCACATCCTTGACAACCTCCATCAGCACCGGCCGGTCGAGGACCAAGTGCATCGCGCGCCGGACCCGCGGATCGTCGAACGGTTTTCTCCTGTTGCTGATCCAGGTTGCGTGAACGACGCTCTGGGAGTGTGTCTCGGTCGACATTCCCTGCGTCGTGGTTGCCTTTCGGAACGTAGCGGGATCTGTTGCAAAAACGTAATCGACACGGTTTGCCAGTATTGCCGATGCCATTTCTGTAGAAAACGGCAGCACATGGTAGAACTCTATTCCGTCCAAATAAGGTAATTCCTTATTCCAATAATTTTTGTTTTTTTCCATCGTCCAGACTTCGTTCTCGGTGTACTTGACGCTACGGAATGGACCGGTGCCCGGATAGATCTGGACTTTGCGGAGGTCGTAACGGTTGTCTTCCAGCGTTTTCTTGCGCACGATCACGTTCCAACCGCTGGCGATCGCTGACATCATGAAGTTGACTGGGCGCGGTTCCGATAACTTGAATTCGACGGTGTATTTGTCGCGCGCGTTGATCTCGCTGACCGCCTTGAACAGTATGCTGCGCGGGATGCTGATGCCCTGCGGCGGCTTAGCGATCCGGTCGAAGGTGGCCTTCACGTCGTCAGCCGTCAGCTGGGTGCTGTCGTGAAACTGGACGTCATCGCGCAGCAGGAAGGTGTAGGTTTTGCCGTCCTTGGCGATCTGCCAGCTATGCGCCAGATCGGGGATGATGGTCTTGCCGCCGTCGCGCGGGTCGTGCCGGATCAGATTGTCGAACATGCATCCCATTGCACCGAGGTTGAAGATGGTGCCGGACTGGTGCAGGTCGAAATGCGGCGGCCGGATTGGGATACCCATGCGCACCACGCCGCCGTGTTTGGCGTTGGGCTCGCCCGCTTTGAGCTGAAATTTGGCGCCGTCGAATTCCAAGGGTATGTCGGCCGCAGCGGTGAGGCCCCAGCGCATCGCGTAGACCCCTGTCGCCACGGCTGCGCTGCTCTTCAGAAAATCGCGGCGGTTCCACCCGGTCGTGCGGCACGAAGGTCAGTCATTAGGCGCTCCGCCGTTGGCTATTTTTGGACGAAGCCTGCTGAGCTCCGTTTTTTCGTCAAGCCAACATATCACCGAACTGGCAGGTGTCACTCGTCAACTGCCGATGGCCAGATTGACCATCACGAGGTCGCATTTATGCGCCTCCAGTCCGCGGCGCAGACGGATGGTCCAGACATCCTCCGGCTTCAACCGGCGCTTCCGGCCATCACAAGCCGCGCTCCCCCCCGGCCTGCGCCGGGGCAGGCTTGACGGCGCCGGGCCGGTTGCCAAAGCTGCTGCCCGCGATACAGAGTGAGAGAAAGGAGATGCCGATGCTGCCGCTGGTTCTCTCGTCCGACTCTCACGTGTTCGAACAGCCCGATCTGTGGCAGACCCGCATCGATCGGACGTTCCGCGACCGTGCGCCGCGGATCGAGCGGATCGAGGGCGGCGACCATGTCGTGGTCGAGGCGGATCAGATCCTCTCCGGGATTGGCCTGATCTCGAACGCCGGCGTGCGGTTCGAGGCCCCCGAAACGATCTCCCCCCAGGGCCGCTTTGAAGACGTGCTCCGCGGCGGGTACGACCCCGAGCAGCATCTCAGGGACATGGCGCTCGACGGAGTGGCCGGCGAAGTCCTCTATCCCTCGCAGGGACTTTTTACTTCAAGGTGGCGGACCCCCGCTGATGTCCGCGATCGTTCGCGGGGCGGGGTATCGGCCAGGGCGTTTCGTTTTGGCCAAGGGGCGAACCCCTTTAGCCGACATCCCGCGCGCCGTGAGCCGCGCCGCCGCAGTCGGGACGAGCCGCGGATGGCTGCTGGCCCGCCAGGCTCACGGGAGCGGTTTGAACTCGAAATTGGTGACGACGACCTCATAGGGCAGGGCGGAAGGCGGCGGCGCGTATTGCGGCGCCGGCTTCGCAGGGACATACCCGATCCCGCCATTCCACAGGTTCAGGTGGAACCTCTCGCAGTTGGTGGCCGGGATATACGGGTTCTGATCGTCGTCCGTCTTCCACGAAAAGCTCGGCGAACCGGGCAGTGTCGCAAGACTGAAGCTGCCATCATACTGCTCGAAGGTGACCGGCTGGTGCGCCGCATGCCATCGCATCACGAGGGTCACGGTGTCGCCGGTGCTGACGATATTATAGCGTTTGATGTTTTTGGGGGCCTCCCAGTTCTGGACGGTGAACTGCGCGTTGCCGGTGCACAGCCGCGAATTGTCAACGGTCTTGCAATCGTTTGACCCGTTGAACCCCCAGCGGCTGATTTCCGCCGGGTCGAGCTCGCGGAACGGATTGTTCGTGTCACCAGTCGCGTCGCCCTCGGTGCCGAACCGCTCGAATGTGAACGCGCCGAAGGTCACGTTCGGGTCGAGCTGGCTCCATGTCGCCGCCGTTTTGATCTTTGCGGTGACGAGGTAATCGCCGTAACCGAGGTTGGCGGGCGACATGTCCGAGTCCGAGTTGAACATCAGCGCGACTTCGGCTGCGGCTGGCTTGTTCTGTTCGTCCGGTTTCTGCCCGACATCCTGCTTGCGGATAAACAGGTGCAGGCCCTCGCCATCGACAGACACGTTTTGCGAGCTCCAGATGTTATAGTTGTTCCAGTACCAGCTCGGGTTTTTGAATGGCGGCCCGCGAAAAGCGAAATTGGTCCACCACTTGTATTTCTTGAAATCGACCAGGCATTGCGACCCCTCGGGACACTTGCAGCCCGGCCTGTCCCTGTCACACGGGGTGACCAGGCCGGCCGGCGCCAATTGATCCAGCGGGCAATTCGGGCCGGCGGCCAGCGGCGCATTGGTTTTGCGCGGGCTCGAATCCGCGGTCTGCGCAGTCTCTCCGGGGATGAAGTCTCCGGGCCCGTCGAAGGAAAGAGTGACCGGCAGCATGCCGATCGCGCTGCCCTGGACGCGGCCTCTGAGGTTCACTCGGCAGGTGAATGCCTCGGCATCGGCGGGGAGCCGAACCTCTGCTGTCAGGCTGTGGATGCGCAACTCTAGCGTCGGGTCGTCGAGCTGTTGTCGTAACACGCCTTCGAAGAACACTTCGGTTGCCGCCCTGTCGGGCGCCGCTTCGAAATGCGGGATTCCCGCTGAGTCCTTACTGGTCTTGACCGTCCCGGTGATGCGCAGGGTCTCGAGATTCGGAGCGTGCTGGTCGCCGACGGACATCATGAAATGGCCGGTCTGCAGATCGGGATCGCGCGGGCCGGTATAAAACCGGCACGATCCCAGATCCTGGTAATCGATCTGGCTCGGGACCTTCTCGACAAAGTTGCCCGCCGCGAGATCGCTGGTCGCCGACGCATCGGGCAGGAACAGGAGAAATGCCAGAGCGCCGAGCAGAGCATGCTTACTGGACCAAAGCATTCCCGGTTCCTCCCCTTGCTCTCTGCTCGTCTACTACCGCGTGCGCATCGCTCGCGGGCGGCCCAATCTTTTGCCGATCGCAGCCGGTCTGGCAAGCACGTTTAGCGATCAGCGGCGCGTAGCCATCACCCGCGGCATCGGCCGGAACGCGCCGATTGCGGCCGCTCGCGTGACAAACGAGGCTCGGCCCACCTTAAGCCGACCGTGCCGGCAGCCGGTCACGGGTCACCAACCGCGCTCACCCCCGGCCTGCGCCGGGGCGGGCTTGACGGCGACGGGCGGGTTGCCGAAGGTGCGGCCCGCGATCGGGTGAGAAAGGAGATGCCGATGCTGCCGCTGGTTCTGTCGTCCGATTCTCACGTCTTTGAACCGCCCGATCTGTGGCAGACCCGCATCGATCGGGCGTTCCGCGATCGGGCGCCGCGGATCGAGCGGATCGGCGGCGGCGACCATGTCGTCGTCGAGGCGGATCAGATCCTCTCCGGGATCGGCCTCATCTCAAACGCCGGCGCGCGGTTCGAGGCGCCCGAGACGATCTCCCCCCAGGGGCGCTTCGAAGACGTGCATCGCGGCGGGTACGACCCCGCGCAGCATCTCAAGGACATGGCGCTCGATGGGGTGGCGGGCGAAGTCCTCTATCCTTCGCAGGGACTCTTTTACTTCAAGGTGGCGGACACGCTGCTGATGTCCGCGATCTTTCGCGCGTACAACGACTGGCTCGCCGAGTTCTGCCGCACCGATCCCGCCCGCCTCAAGGGCATCGCGATGATCAACCTCGACGACGTCGAGGACGGGATCCGGGAGCTGGAGCGCGCCGCCCGCCTGGGTCTCTCGGGCGCGATGATCACCGAGTATCCGGCCGAGGACCGCCGCTACGACCAACCCGAATACGAGAAGTTCTGGGCCGCTGCGGTCGCACTCGACATGCCCTTGAGCCTGCACACCGCGACGCGGCGCCAGGGCAAGATCCGCGGGGCCGGTCCCGGAACATTGCGCGATGCCAGCAGCCGCGCGACCAAGGCGTTCTATCCGGCATTGTCGATGTGCGACATGATCTTCTCCGGCGTCTTCGAGCGCCATCCGCGCCTGACATTGGCCATCGTCGAGTTCGAGCTGTCCTGGGCGCCCAATGTGCTCACCTCGATGGATTACACGTACCGCGAACGCCACGGCGAGGCCCTTTACCGTTTCAAGGACGGCTTGGTCCCGAGCGATTTCTTCCGCCGCAACGTCGTCTTGAGCTTCCAGGAGGACGCCATCGGCATTCGCCTGCGCGACGTCATCGGCGTCGACAACATGATGTGGGGCTCGGACTATCCGCACAGCGAGTCCACGTTCCCCCAATCGCGGCAGATCCTGGCGGAGATCCTGGAGGGCGTGCCGGCGGACGAGCAGGCCAAGATCGCCGGCGCCAACACCGCCCGCGTCTACCATTTCGATGTGGCGAGGCTGACCGCACCTGCTTGAAGAGCCGTCTTTGCCCTTGCCCACGATGCCCCAACTGGAAGATCATCGCCAAATCCGTCAGAACTGGGGATGTCAGATGACCTCTGTTTTGGCGGACGGAGATGCATGTGCCGCGGAGCGCCCGATCTACAGACCCCCATAGTGCCGTCCGATCGGCGCGGACGGCAGAGCCTAAGAACCTGTCTCAGATGCAAGTTGGATCCGGCTCTGACCTGTTGGGGCTGGCGCAAGCCCTCGGGAACCGCCGGTTTCGTCACTTGGTACAGGCCAAGACTCAGGTCATCAGCCGACAGCACGATCAGCAAAAGGGCGAAGATGGCTCGGACGAAGCTGCGATTTCGCAGCGGATCGAGGCAGCACGGACCAGCGGGCACAAACTGCCGGAGCAGACCCGAGCGCAAATGGAGAACGCGTTCGGCGCGGATTTCAGCAACGTCCGAATTCACGCCGACCCAGAGGCCGAAGCGCTCTCCAGAGATATCGGCGCTCGCGCTTTTGCCACCGGCCCGGACGTGTTCTTTGGCAGAAACGAGTACAACCTGGAGTCAGCGCCCGGCCGCGAGCTGCTCGCTCACGAGCTGACTCACACGGTACAGCAAGGAGCCAGCCCGCCGCTTCGTCGAAGCCGCTCGGGTGTGCTGAACCGTCCGGGTAACAGGCTCGGTACACCGTCGGCGGCGCGTGGCGTCCAGGCTGCGCCTGTGGTGACGGCCGTCAACGCTCCCGCCGAGATCGGCGTGGGCAACTCAATCACGGTCTCGGCGGTTCTGGCGGGAGCGGGCAGTGTGGTCTGGACACCCCCGCCCGCCGGGTTGGCCCTCACGCCGCTGGGCACGAAAAAGGCGAAGATTACTGCAACGCCAGGTGCCGTGGCCGCCGCCGGCACGACATTCAAGGCACAAGCGACACTCACCGGCGCCCCGGGTGACTCGGCGCAATCCAACAACATCCTGATTGTCGCCGTGACGGGGTTGACGTTTGCGGCTAATCCTGCGTTCGCGAACCAGCCTTTAGTTGGTGGTGGTGTCGCGATCTTCCCGCCAAACACGGCGGATCCAAACCGCAGCGGTTATGGAGGGAACACAGGAGTTGCGGCTGTAGTGACGGCTCCGGCCGGCCGACCGGCGACGCTCGCGCTGGCAGGAGGCGCCGCCGCCGCCGGAGCGACCGCGGCTGCGAGTGTAGTCACACCGGGTGCGGCAACCGGGTTTATCAACGTGAAGGCCAGCGACACCGCGACACAAACCTTCCTGGTAAAACAACTTACGGTCAATCCAGTACCAGTGAAGGTTTCAAAGCTGGCGAATGTGGGTGCTGCACCGGCTGGGACGTACGGCTTTCAGAGCAAGATCACGTTCCAACCCTCCGATGCCACAGGAAACCCGTTGAACCGGCCGGTTGGCGAGACGATCACGGTTCAACAGGACGACTTCGGACTCGGTTCGAACATCAACGCCCCTATAGGCCCAAACCCCGGGCCTGTCGGAGGCCTGAGCGCTCCCGCCAACGGGTGGACCGACCAGCTGTTCACCCCCGCCGCTCCGGGTGGGGGAACTCCGGTGGCCGGTGTCGTGCCCGGCCAGGATCCTTTGGACGCCAACAATTATATCGGCCCGGGGGTGGCCGCGAAGCTACCGCGCGTCTGGATCATAAGGCAGGGATTCCATCACCAGAGTTGGATGGGGGCGCAGAGCGACGAATTCGATCACGGGATTCATCGGCGCTCGCTGATCCTGGTGGGCGGCGCTCCGGTGTTCAAGACGGAACACATTTTTCCCAGTGCGAGCGCCGCACCGCCGCCAAACCCCTACGCGGGTCCGCCTCTGATTAACCTCTCCGCCGTAGCGGTTGCGCCGAACGGCGCCGCTGCTCTTGCCGCGGACGGCATTGCGACCGCCCAGGTTACGGTGGTCACCAACGTGCCCGGACGCAACGTGAACTGGCTGGTGGTGAACGGGCCAATCGCATTTACGGTTCCGAAGCTGGGTGCTGCGGTAGGTGTGGCGGCGCCAGCCACGGTGCTGGCCGGCATGGTTCCCGGCAAGTTCCCGATCAAGGTGCAGGATACAATCTTTCCCAACCGCCAGGCCAAGGGGTTCGTGACCGTTGTCCCTGTAACCATAAAGAACATTGCCGCGGCTCCGTCCCCGGTTCCGGCGGGAACGCTGGCGAGCGTGGTCAGCGTGAACGCCAACCCGGGAGGCCGCACGCTCGCTCCAACCGTGGACCCCGTTGCGGCCGCTGCCACGGGAACATTGACCGCCGTCACACCGGCAGCGGCCGCGGCGGCGGCGGCCGCACGGCAGATCACGGTGACCCGCCCCGCGGGATTCACAGGTTTCGTGACCGTAACCGCACGCGATTCTTTGCGCCGCGGCGTGTCCCAGTCGATCAAAGTCAAGTTTCTCTAGAGATATCGGATGGCCATCGAATCCTCGGCGGGTTGGGCTTACGGTGCCCTGAAGTTCAAGATCACCTGCCGGTTGCGCGACGACATGGTGCCTGCGGGCGGGCCGGTCGTGGGGGAGATCCGTTTCACCAACCAAAGCACCAGCCCGGGATCATTCGTAACGGCTTCGGAACTCGGCCGCCCCGCGTATCTGAAGTTCACGGGAGAGTTGGTGCAGCCGCACCTTACTTTCAGAGATCCGCTGGAAAAGGTGCTTGCTTCTCCGGAAGGACCGATCGCCACGATCGAAGTGCCTGCGGCAGAAACCCGCGAAGTTCGCGTGGTGGTGAATCAGTTTCTTTGCCTCGAAGATGCGCGGGCCGTGCTTTCACCCGGCACAAAGGCCTTGATGCGCATTGGATGGCGCCGGCAAATGGCCGAGATCGCGACAGCCGAACGGCGCATCGGCCACGAGTTCGTGGGCGGTTGGCTGGAGCTTGAGGTATTACGCGACGATGAGCTCCTTCGGACGTCTATTACAGCCCTGGCGGAAAGGCTCGAGAAGGACCGCAACGTAATTGCGGCAGACCCAGTCGGACGCAGGGAAGCAAGCTTGGCGTTGGCATCGCTGCGGGTACCGGAAGCAATCGAGGCTCTGCGGCGCCTGACCTCGCATCCGGACCTGGAGGTGCGCATGAGGGCGGAGCAAGCGCTTCTGACGGGGGATCGATGATCCCCGGCCCGGGCGACGGACTGAGGCAGCCATGGGTGAGCATCGCAGAAAGCTTGGTGCCCAGGGCTGACGCCTGCGCGAATTACGACAGTGCAAGACGCTCGCCCTGCGAATCGTGCCCTACCTCGCCCTGTTGCTCGTACCTGCCGCTAACCTCGTTCCGTGTCAGCACGCTTAGCGATCTCGATTATGCGGCATATCTGCTCAATTTCGAGCGGATCGAATTGGGTCTGAGCTCGGCAGGCGACTGGAGCGTGTTTTATCGCTATCCTTGCCGCTTTCTCGACCGACGGACATTTGCGTGCACAATTCACAACAGTCCCGAGCAGCCGCACATTTGCCGCAACTATAACCCCTACCAGTGCTGGTACAAGACAGCACTGACCAGGAGCTCGACAGCCGAGTATGTGCGGCTAGATCGCACGCGGTTGCGCTATCTGATGACGGGAATCGGCTTCGACACACGCGGACAGATATTGGAGTCGCCCGACTGGCAGGCGTTGCTCGAAGGAATAGACAATCTGTTTGACGGGTCGGAGGCGCCGGCCGAGCCAGAGCCGGTGCAGGCGTGCGCGCCGACAACCACCACGGACGGGTCGTTCTCATTTCGTCAGTTACAGAATCCTTGTAACGGTTGCGCGGCGTATTGCTGCCGGGTCTTACAATTTCCGATCGCACGGCCCGCCGAAATCAGCGCGCTCGATTATCTCACGTTCTGCGCCGGTTTTCCCGGGATCCGTATCGGGATCTCCGATGCGCATTGGCTCATCCTGGTAGAGACACGCTGTCGACACCTGGAGCAGAACCGGTGTTCGGTCTTCGGCCAAAGCGAGCGGCCGCTGGTATGCAGATATTTTGACGAATGGCGCTGTTCATACAAGGCGCTCTATGAACGGCCGCAGTCCTCCGGTTGGATGCATATAGGCCTAGAGGAATACCGGCGGGTTCTGGACTGTGTGGAGTTCGACGCAAGCGGGACGGTGGTGCGGTTGCCAGCGGTGGCGGAGTTGCGTGCGGCGGTTCAGGCTGAAGAGAGTTTGGCGGACGCCGGCGGCTTAAAGGCCGCTACAATATGAAGTGTGCAATCCGCAACCGCCATTTCGGCGGTAGTTCAACGGTTTGGTGCTGAGCTTCTGAGCCGGTTATCTTCGACTACAGCGTCGGCTCGACATGGAGGCGGCTCTGGCGGGGCGCAGGCCGAACTGCGCGATCCCCGAGACCGTTGGCCACGAGATCCTCTGCGAGGCACACGTGCACTACCTGGATCTCGCCGCCGAGCGGGCGGGACTAGCCGGCCAGTATCGGCGACATAGCGCCATCCGGCTCGAAAGCTCGCGCGCCGCTTTTCCGGCACACCGCCCGCGTGGGCTTGGCCGGTGCGATGATCACCGAGTATCCAGCCGAGGACCGGCGCTACGACCAACCCGAGTACGAGCGGTTCTGGGCCGCCGCCGCCGCGCTCGACATGCCATTGAGCCTGCACATAGCGACGCGCCGCCAGGGCAAGATCCGAGGCGCTAATCCCGGAACATTGCGCGACGCCAGCAGCCGCGCGACAAAGGCGTTCTGTCCACCGCTGTCGCTGTGCGATCTGATCTCTTCTGGCGTCTACAAGCGTCATCGCCGCCTCACACTGGCCATCGTCGAGTTCGGGCTGGCCTGGGCGCCGAATGTGCTGACCTCTATGGATTACACGTACCGCGAGCGCCACTGCGAAGCACTCTACCGGTTCAACGACGGGATGAGGCCCAGCGACTTCTTCCGCCGCTATCACTGGGTCCTCCGCCCCGGGAGGACCCAGCGGCCGCGGCGTCAGTTGACCACAGGGAGACGCAGGAACCTAGTTGAGATGGTAGATCCTGGCAGCATTGCCGCCGGCGATCTTGGTCTTCTCCTCTTCAGTGCAGCCCGTCAGGATCTCCTCAATGATTTGGTGGCTCCTGGGGAAGGTGGACTCGACATGGGGGTAGTCTGAGCCCCAGAGGAGATTGTCCACACCGATGATGTGGCGGTCGCGTATGCCCATCTCATCTTCCTGGAAACCCGCAAACACATTGCGGTGGAAATAGTCGCTGGGCAGCATGGCCTCCTTGAACCGGTAGCGCTCTTGCTGGACGCGCTGCGTGTAAGTGTAGTCGATGCGGTTCAGGAAGTGGGGAATCCAGGACAGTTCGTGCTCCACAGTGCCAATCTGGAGTTTTGGATAACGCTCAAAGACGCCGCTGAAGATCATGTCGGCAAGAGACATCCGCACCCAGTGATCGGCGTTGGCCAGAAAGGAGTTGCGCACGCGATTGCGGTCCTCGAGCCCAAAATCCTGCCCCGGGCCCGGCCGGTTGGTCGCGATGTGCATGCCAAGGGGAATATCCAGATCCTGGGCCGCCGCCCACAGCGGCTCGTACATCGGATTGTCGTACCCCTTCCCCTCCGGGGGAAAGAAGGTGATCATGCCGCCCGCCAGCCCCATCTTGGCGCAGCGCTGCAGCTCTTTGACGCCCTCCGTCACATCGTCCACGTTGATCATGGCGATGCCCTTGAGGCGCTTTGGCTCCGCGCCGGAGAACTCGGCGAGCCAGTTGTTGTACCCCCTGAAAATCTCCGACAGCAGCGCAGTGTCGGGCACGCTGTAGAGCAGCAGACCGACCGTGGGATAGACGATACTCACATCGACCCCATCGGCATCCATATCCGTGAGGTGTGCCGCGGGTTCGTAGCCGCCGCGCCGGACTTTGTCGAAGGTCGTGGTCCGGACCATCTTTTCCGGCGCCTCAAACCGCATGCCTGTCTGCGCCCCGGCGCTCAGCCCGATCGTGCGGTGGCCGTTGCAGAACCACCAATCGCCATCATACTCGCGCACAAGCTGTGGGACCCGGTCTTTGAACGCCGGCTTGGCTCTGCTCGTCCACAGGTCCGGCGGCTCAAACACATGATTGTCCGATGATATGACCCGGTAATTCGCCATGATTTGACCCTCCCGCTTGGTGGTGAGCGTCCTCGCAGTCCTGCCGTCTACGTGACCCTCACCAACCCCACCATACCACGTTTGCAAAGGCCAGGATCTATGTGTATAGAAATGAGCGATCGTACACATTTTGGTGGATCGGCGCGATGCGCACCAACATCGAGATCGACGACAGGCTGATGCAGAAGGCGCAGCGCCTGTCCGGCCTCAGGACAAAGCGCGCGGTCGTCGAGGCGGGGCTGCAAATCCTGGTCCGCCTCAAGGAGCAGGAGGAGATCCTGGGGCTCGCCGGCAAGGTGCATTGGCAGGGGGACCTCGATCAAAGCCGCGCAGGCCGGGGTGCGCGGTGATCCTCGTCGACAGTTCGGTGTGGATCGACCACCTGAACGACACCGCGACGGGCGCCGTGCAGCGGCTGCGCGCGCTGATACCGGTGCAGCCGTTGCTGGTCGGGGATTTGATCCTGTGCGAGGTGCTGCAGGGATTGCGCTCGGGTCGCGAGGCAAGGCTGGTCGAGCGCGCGCTGCGGCGCTTCGCCATCGTCTCGCTGATTGACGCCGATCTGGCCGTCAAGGCGGCCGCCTATTACCGCACGCTGCGCGCCGAAGGGATAACGATCCGCAAGACTGTCGATCTGATCATCGGCACGTTCTGCGTCGAGCGCGGGCACGCCCTGTTGCACGACGACCGCGATTTCGAGCCGATGGTCCGCTTCCTCGGGCTCCAAGCCGCCTGATCGCGGGGGTAGTCACGGCGAGGCGATTTACCGGTTCAAGTGCCCGCCCTCGCGAAAGCGGGGGGCCTGCCCTCGCGAAGGCTAGGGAATGCATGTTGGCGAGCGACTTCTTCCGGCGCAACGTCGTCCGACCCAACCCCTTGCTTCAAGTCGGCCGGTGCTCTTGGCATTCTGATCACTGATGCACGACTCGGAAGAGAGGCGTCCTAAGATCGACGCATTGCAACCGCTATCCCGCGAGCCCACAGGAAGGGAGGGTGATTGATGTTCCCGAGCCCCACTCGCATGTTCTTGACCAAGGGCGTAGGCGTCCATCGCCATGCTCTAACGGCATTCGAGTTCGCGTTGCGCGATGCGGATATCGAGCAGCAAAATCTGGTTTATGTGTCGTCCATCTTCCCGCCGCGCTGCCAGGTTATCACCCGCGAAGAAGGGGTCGAGCTGCTCAGGCCCGGAGATATCACCTTCTGCGTGATGGCCCGCTCGGAGACCAATGAATTCGGGCGCCACGTACATGCCAGCCTCGGCTTGGCGACCCCGGCGGATCCGAACATGTACGGATATATATCAGAGCTACACGGGTATGGGATGACCGCGGAGGCGAGCGGCGAACAGGCTGAGGACCTTGCCGCGACCATGTTGGCTTCGACACTTGGCCTCGATTTTGATCCCGAAGCCGCGTGGAACGAGCGTAAGCAGATATACGAACACAGCAGCCTGATCATCGACAGCACGTCGATCACCGCCGCAGCGGAATGCGGTCCGAACAATCATTGGACCTGTGCGATCGCCGCTGCCGTTTTTCTGTTCTCTTAGAGTAGCCGAGGGTGCCAGACGAGGAGCAAGTCAAGATCGCCGATGGCAACACCGCCCGCGTCTACGATTTTGGTATAGCGAGGCTGACCGTCCCTGCTTGAAGAGCTGCGCTAATCGGATCGGCAAACTCGGCGTGCCCGCGCTGCGTACCTCAAGAACGGCGGCACGCCGGAGAAGGCCGCGGCGATGGCGAACCATGCCTCGACGCGCATGGTGCAGCTCTCTACGATCGCCGGCGCGAAGAGGTCAGCCTCGACGAGGTCAAGCGAATCGTGATTTGCCACACCAAAGTGCAGAGAGGCGGCATGAACTGTAACGCGATCAATTTTGACGACAAATTCAACCTATTCACTGAGCAATGGCAACCTAAGGTCATTGCCGAGATGAATGACTATCAGTTCAAAATAGTGAAATTGCACGGTGATTTCATATGGCATAATCACAAAGATACTGATGAAACGTTCATTGTAATGGACGGCGTCTTACGCATTGACTTTCGTGATGGCTCCGTTCAGGTGTCGGCTGGCGAAATGTTCGTGGTCCCCAAGGGCGTTGAGCACAAGCCTTATGCCGAGCACGAGGTTAAGCTCCTCCTGATCGAGCCGCGGGGTGTGCTCAACACCGGGCAGGAGGGTAGTGAACGGACTGCGCCAAATAACGTGTGGATTTAACGGCCGGCACAACTCCAGCGGGTCGAGCCAGACATCTTCCATGCGCTGGCCAATTGGCGCGAACTCTCCGAGGTCGGACGGGTCTGCAATGCCGGATTGGCTGCCATCCACGAGGACAACCGCAATGTCCGGCGCATCAGAGCAGTTATAAGGTTTCAGGGAGGCGCGGCCCGAACTAAGCGTCATCCCCGAGGCCGCCGGCCAAGACGATGAGC
>Ga0318576_10000117_pt1 | contig 15925 bp, 17 predicted proteins | sample GRESIP089b5f24_FD_203498 | JGI IMG/M metagenome (GOLD analysis project Ga0318576, IMG submission 203498) | Tropical soil microbial communities from Luquillo Experimental Forest, Puerto Rico - GRE.SIPMG.089b5f24 | ecosystem: Environmental > Terrestrial > Soil > Tropical forest > Bulk soil...
GTGCTCCGCCGCCAGTCGGCGGAACTCCTCCCGGGAGGTGGTGGCGGCGAGGTGGGCGTGCACCGAACCATCCTCCCAGATGCGGGTAAGGCAGCTCGCGAGCGTAACACCGCTGCGATTTTTGGCCGATTTTTCGCAGCGGCGTTACGCTCGCGGCATGAAAACTGGTGACACCGTGGCCGACTTCGAACTGCCCGACCAGACGGGAACGCCCCGTGAGCTAAGCGCCCTGCTTGCCGACGGACCCGTGGTTCTTTTCTTTTACCCGGCAGCGATGACGCCCGGCTGCACCAGGGAGGCCTGTCACTTCCGCGACCTGGCCGCAGAATTCGCAGCCGTCGGGGCCAACCGGGTCGGCATCAGCGCCGATCCGGTGCAAAAGCAGGCCAAGTTCGCCGACATGCAGAAGTTCGACTACCCCCTGCTGTCGGACACCGAGGGCAGTGTCGCCACCCAATTCGGCGTCAAGCGCGGCCTGCTGGGGAAGCTGATGCCGGTCAAGCGCACCACATTTGTCATCGACACCGATCGCACGGTGCTCGACGTGATCTCCAGCGAACTGAACTTCAATTCGCACGCCGACAAGGCGTTGCAGACACTGCGGGCGCGGTCGTCCGCATAGCTGCCGCTTTTCTCACGGGATGATCGCCAGAAACACATAAGCGGCGAGCAACACCAGATGCAGCTCGCCCTGCAATCGGGTGGCCCGGCCCGGCACCACGGTCAGCACGCTGATCACCACGGTCACCGCGAACAGCACGATCTGGATGGCGCCAAGGCCGAGCAACAGCGGTCCTTTGAGCCAAATTGAGGCGAGCGCGATCGCCGGGATGGTTAGGCCGATGCTGGCCAGCGACGAGCCATAGGCCAGGTTGAGGCTCGTCTGAATGCGGCCCTGCCGCGCCGCCCGCGCCGCCGCGAGCGTCTCCGGCAGCATCACCAGGGCCGCGATCGCCACCCCGACGAATGACGGCGGGAAACCGGCCGCCGACACCAGATGCTCGATCGCCGGCGACTCCTGTTCGGCCAGACCCACCACCGCCAACAGCGCGACGAACAACAGCCCCAGGCTCCTCAGCGCCGCTCCGGTGCTCGGTGGCTCCGCGTGGGTCTCATCCTCGAAGAAGCTCTTTTGACCCTTCTGCGTGATCGGCAGGAAAAAGTCGCGATGTCGCACGGTTTGGGTGAAGACGAACAGCAGGTAGAGCCCCAGCGAGGCGACCGCGGCGAAGATCAACTGCCCGGGTGAGAATTCATTGCCCGCGTGGCTGGTGGTGAAGGTGGGCAGCACCAGGCTAAGCGTCGCCAGCGTGGTAAGGGTGGCCAGCGCCGCCCCGCTGCCCTCGGCGTTGAACAAAGTCACGCCATAGCGCCGGGAACCGAGCAACAGCGACAGGCCGGCGATCCCGTTGGTTGTGATCATCAGCGCGGCGAACACGGTGTCGCGGGCCAGCGTCGACGTCTCGTTCCCGCCGGACGCCATCAGCGTGACGATCAGGGCGAGCTCGATGGTCGTCACCGCGGCGGCCAGCACCAGCGACCCGTACGGCTCGCCGACCCGGTGCGCGACCACCTCCGCGTGGTGGACGGCGGCCAGCACGGCAGCGATGAGGAACGCCGCCTCCACCACGGCAACTAGCGGCCCGGGCTTCATAGCGAACGTAACGACCAGCGCGACGAGCGCCAGCGGCGGCGCGACTGTGGTCCATGAGGCCCAGGACACCCGTTTCAGCATCGCCCGCCATTCTCATCGAAGTCGGCCGAGGGCGCGCCCCGAGACGAGCGCCACTCTCGGCAAATACACGCCTTCCGCGGTCACCGCGTCAGTAGCATGCTCACATGCCGATAAGCGACGGCCGCGCCGAAGGCCTCCGGGAAGGCGAGGTGTTCGCCGGCTACACCATCATTCGGCGCCTGGGGACCGGCGGCATGGGCCAGGTGTATTTGGCGCAGCACCCTCGGCTGCCCCGCCGCGACGCCCTCAAGATCTTGCCCACCGAACTCACCGCGAACGACGAGTTTCGCCAACGCTTCAACCGAGAGGCCGACCTGGCCGCGAGCCTGTACAACGAGCACATCGTCGGCATCCACGACCGTGGCGAATACGAAGGGCAACTGTGGATCTCGATGGACTACGTGGAGGGAACCGACGCCGCGAAATTGCAGCGCACCAAGTATCCGTCCGGCATGCCGAAAGCCGATGTCGTCGAGATCATTTCGGCCGTGGCCGACGCGCTCGACTACGCGCATTCGCGCGGACTGCTGCATCGCGATGTCAAACCATCCAACATCCTCCTCACCGAAGCCAGCCCCCGACGACGGATCCTGCTCGCCGACTTCGGCATCGCCCGCGAATTGGGGGAGATCAGCGGCCTCACGGCAACGAACATGCTGGTGGGCACCACCGCCTACTGCGCGCCCGAACAACTGCAGGGTTCGGATCTCGACGGGCGGGCCGATCAATACGCCCTCGGCTGCACCGCCTTTGACCTGCTGACCGGGTCCGCCCCGTTTCGCCACTCCAACCCGGCGGTGGTCATCACCCAGCATTTGTCCGCCCCACCGCCGCACATCGGGGAGCGCCGACCCGAACTGGCCGACCTCGACGGCGCCCTTGCCAAGGTGCTCGCCAAAAGTCCCGACGATCGCTACCCGACGTGCGCCGACTTCGCGGCGGCACTGGGTAGCCAGCTCAAGACCGCCCCCGCCGAGGTGGCAGCGGGTCCGACGCAAGTCATTGCGGCACCGACGGAAGTGATCGCACCGCCCCCGAGCGCATCGCCAACCGCGCCGAAGGCGCCCGGCAGCAGCCGGCGAGGACCGGTAGTGGCGATCGCGGCGCTCATCGCCGTCGCGTTGGTAGCGGTGGGCGCCTACGTCGGCGTCCGCATGCTCGGCGGCCGATCCCACCAGCACAACAACAGCAGCGCCCCCTCGCAGTCGGTGGCGCCGCCGCCCGGGAATGCCGCTCCCCCGCCGTCGACGCCGACGATCAAGCTGTCCAGCCAAATCACCGATCAATCGAATGTGCTCGGCCCCCTCGAGTACGACGCGGTGAACCGAGCGGTCACCAGGCTCTACAACGGGCGCGGCACCCGGCTGTGGGTGGTGTACGTCAACAATTTCGGCGGCCTCAAGCCGTTCCGATGGGCCGAGGACACCATGCTCGCGAACAATTTCACCGATAGCGACGCCATCCTGGCCGTGGCCACCGACGCGACGGCCTTCGCCTTCCGGGTGCCGAACGCGGTGATCAACGGGAAGGCCATCGATCTGGAGATCATTCGCCGTGACCGCATCGGGCCCGCCGTGCTCCGCCACGAATGGGCCCGCGCGGCAATAGCCGCGGCCAACGGCTTGGATGTGGCGCCCAGCTAGCCTTCAGGTTCCAGCAGCACGTCGGCGTCGAAGCAGCTGTGATCGCCGGTATGGCAGGCGGCGCCGACCTGGTCGACAGTCAGCAGCACGGTGTCGCCGTCGCAGTCCAGCCGCACCGAGTGCACGCGCTGGGTGTGGCCGGACGTCGCCCCCTTGATCCACTGTTGGCCGCGGGATCGCGAATAGTAAGTGGCCTCACGGGTTTCCAGGGTGCGGGCCAACGCGTCATCGTCCATCCAGGCGACCATCAGCACGTCGCCGCTGCCGCGCTCCTGCACGACGGCGGCGAACAGTCCTTCGGCATTGCGCTTCAGGCGCGCGGCGATTTTCGGGTCGAGCGTCATCGCACGGTGATCCCTTCTGCGGCCATCGCTTCTTTCACCTGCCCGATCGTCAGCTCGCGGAAGTGAAAGACGCTGGCCGCCAAGACCGCATCGGCGCCGGCGGCGACCGCCGGCGCGAAATGCTCGACTGCTCCGGCGCCGCCGCTGGCGATCACCGGCACCGTGACCGCTTCGCGGACCGCGTGCAGCATGGGCAGGTCGAATCCGGCTTTGGTGCCGTCGGCGTCCATCGAGTTCAGCAGGATCTCCCCCACCCCGAGATCGGCGCCGCGCGCCGCCCACTCGACGGCGTCGATGCCGGTCCCGCGGCGACCTCCATGGGTGGTGACCTCCCAGCCCGACGGCGTCGGCGCCGACCCGGCGGGCACCGTACGGGCGTCGACGGACAACACGATGCACTGGGAACCGAATTGGTTCGCCATCTCCGCCAACAGGTCTGGGCGGGCGATGGCAGCGGTGTTGATCGAGACCTTGTCGGCCCCCGCGCGCAGCAATACGTCGACGTCGGCCACAGTGCGCACCCCGCCACCGACCGTCAGCGGGATGAACACCTGCTCGGCGGTGCGGCGCACCACCTCCAGCATCGTGGCCCTACCCGACGAGGACGCGGTCACGTCCAGAAAGGTCAGCTCGTCGGCGCCCTCGGCGTCATAGGCGGCCGCCAGCTCCACCGGATCACCCGCGTCCCGGAGGTTTTCGAAATTGACCCCCTTGACCACCCGCCCGTCGTCGACGTCCAGGCACGGGATCACACGCACGGCAAGGCCAGTACCCGAGTACATCTCAGTAATCCTCCGGTTCGCCCACGGCGCGCAGGATCTCGAGGACCTCGCCGTGCACTCCGGGCGCCGCGGCCAGTATCGACCGCGCGGCCGGGGTCCATGGTCGGCCGGCCAGGTCGGTGACGATGCCACCGGCGGACCTCACCTGCGCCACCCCCGCGGCGTGGTCCCAGACGTGGCCGCCGAAAGTCACTGCGGCACCGAGTATTCCGTCGGCGACGTAGACAAGGTCAATCCCGGTGGACCCGTGCATGCGCAACCGCGAAGACACCCGGCTGAGACTTTCCAGCACCGCCAGCCGATACCGCCCCGGGAACCTGCCGCGGGAGTCGGCGCTGAAAGTTCCAACCGCCACCAGGCGTTCGGCCAGCGCGCTGTGAGCCAGCAGCGGCCGCGGGGCACCGTCTTTCATCAATGGACGACCCGCGACGGCGGTGTAGCGCTCATCGGTGAACGGCAGCCAGGTCAGGCCCGCCACCGGATCTCCGTCGTGCAGCAGGCCCAACAGAATCGCGGCCATCGGCGATCCGGCGGCGTAGTTGAACGTGCCGTCGACGGGATCCAGCACCCACACCCACGGCGAGTCGACGGCCGTGCCGCCGAACTCCTCGCCGTGCACCCCGATTCCGGTGGCCTCTTCCAATGCGGCAACGACCTGACGCTCGATGGCAAGGTCGACCTCGGTGGCGAAGTCGTCGCCCTTCTTAGGGACCGCGGAATCGGCGCGGTGGCCGTCCAGGAACCGCGGCACCGCCGCATCCAGAATCGCCGACGCCTCAGTGACCAGCGCGTCCAAATCCATTGCGGCTACTCCCGCACCGCGGCCAGCGCCTGCGGCAAGGTGAATCGCCCGGCGTAGAGGGCTTTGCCGACGATGGCGCCCTCGACCCCGCGGCCGGTGAGGGTCGCAATGGCGCGCAGGTCGTCCAGGCTGGACACGCCACCGGACGCGATCACCGGGGCGTCGGTGCGATCGGCCACGGAAGCCAGCAATTCGAGATTGGGGCCGCCCAGCGTGCCGTCCTTGGTGACATCGGTGACCACGAACCGCGAACATCCTTGACCGTCAAGGCGTTCCAGCACGTCCCACAGGTCACCGCCGTCGGTCTCCCAGCCGCGGCCGCGCAACCGGTGCTCCCCGGCTGGATTGCCCTTGTCGCACTGCACGTCAAGACCGACGGCGACCTTGTCGCCGTGCTCGCTGATCGCCCGCGCGCACCATTGCGGATTTTCCAGGGCCGCCGTTCCGAGATTCACCCGCGCGCAACCGGTGGCCAACGCCGCGGCCAGGGAGTCATCGTCGCGGATGCCGCCCGACAGCTCTACCCGCACGTCGAGCTTGCCCACCACCTCGGCGAGGAGTTCGCGGTTGGAGCCGCGGCCGAACGCGGCATCCAGGTCGACCAGATGGATCCACTCGGCCCCGTCGCGCTGCCAGCCCAGCGCGGCATCCAGCGCCGAGCCGTACTCGGTTTCGCTGCCGGCCTTGCCCTGCACCAGGCGCACGGCGCGGCCGTCGACGACGTCGACGGCCGGTAAGAGTATCAGCGGCATCACTGGCATCCTTTAAAGTCCGTCGACCCAGTTGCTCAGCACGGCCGCACCCGCGTCGCCACTCTTTTCCGGGTGAAATTGGGTGGCCGCCAGCGGTCCGTCCTCGACCGCGGCCAGAAACGGCACGTGATGGGTGGCCCACGTCAGCACGGCGTCCGAGGAACCATCCCAGCGCTGCGCGGCATAGGAGTGCACGAAATAGAACCTGGCGTTCGCGTCCAGCCCCTTGAACAGCGCACTGCCCGGCCCGGAATTCACGACGTTCCAGCCCATGTGCGGGACCACCGGGGCGTCCAGCCGGGTAACGGCCCCCGGCCACTGCCCACAGCCCTCCGTCTCCACCCCGAATTCGACGCCGCGGGCGAACAGGATCTGCATGCCGACGCAGACGCCCAGCACCGGACGTCCGGCGGCGACCCGCTCCGCGATGATCCGCTCGCCGTCGATCTTGCGCAGGCCCGTCATGCAAGCCTCGAAGGCGCCGACGCCCGGTACCACCAATCCGTTGGCGGCCGCAGCGGCGCCCGCGTCGGCGGTCACCTCAACCGACGCACCGACCCGCTGCAGCGCGCGTTGCGCCGATCGCAGATTGCCCGAGCCGTAGTCTAAAACAACAACCGATTTTGCTGTCACAGAACACCTTTGGTGGACGGCACGCCCGACACCCGGGGGTCGGGCTCGACCGCCTGACGCAGCGCGCGGGCCACGGCCTTGTACTGCGCTTCGGTGATGTGGTGCGGATCGCGCCCGTACAGGACGCGCACGTGCAGCGCGATGCGGGCGTTGGACGCCAGCGTTTCGAACACGTGCCGGTTGACGACGGTGTGGTAGGGCACCGCGCTGCCGGTAATGGTGGTGTGCTGCAGGTGATCCGGCTCTCCGGTGTGCACGCAATAGGGCCGGCCGGACACGTCGACCGCGGCGTGGGCCAGCGTCTCGTCCATCGGGATGAAGGCGTCGCCGAACCGGCGGATGCCCTTCTTGTCGCCGAGGGCCTGCCCGAGCGCTTGACCCAGCGCGATGGCGGTGTCCTCGATGGTGTGGTGCCCTTCGATCTCGACGTCGCCCTGGGTGCGCACGGTCAGGTCGAAGCTGGCGTGGGTGCCCAGCGCCGTCAGCATGTGGTCGTAGAACGGCACGCCGGTGTCGACGTGAACCTGCCCGGTGCCGTCGAGGTCGAGCTCGATGACGATGTCGGATTCCTTGGTGCGGCGCTCAATACGCGCACGGCGGGTCGCTTTCGCTGTTTCGGTGGTCACGGGGCTCCTACAGGGGTGGCGGGGGCCAGGTCGGTGGCCGCGATCTGGGCGCTGGCCCGCAGGAACGCGTCGTTCTCATCGGCCAGCCCCGTGGTGGCGCGCAGGTAGCCGGGGATGCCGACGTCGCGAATCAGGATGCCGGCGTCCAGGTAGCGCTGCCAGGTGGTCGGGGCGTCGGCGAACGCGCCGAACAGCACGAAGTTGGCGTCGCTCGGGATCACCCGAAAGCCCATGCCGCTCAAGGCCGTTGTGACGCGCTCGCGCTCGGCGATCAGGGTCGCCACGCTGCCCAGGGTGTCGTCGGCGTGCCGCAGCGCGGCCCGGGCCGCGGCCTGGGTGAGCGAGGACAGGTGATACGGCAGCCGCACCAGCAGCATCGCGTCGATCATCGCCGGTGTGGCGACCAAGTACCCGAGCCGGCCGCCGGCGAAGGCGAACGCCTTGCTCATGGTGCGGGTCACGACGAGCTTGGCCGGATACTCCCGCACCAGCGCCACCGCGCTGGGCTGCGAGGAGAACTCGCCGTAGGCCTCGTCGACGATCAAGATGCCCGGCACCACGTCGAGCAGCCGCCGCAGGTCCGGCAGCGAAACGCTCTGACCGGACGGGTTGTTGGGGCTGGCGATGAAGACCACATCGGGCCGGCGGTCGGTGATGGCGGCCACGGCGACATCGACATCGAGGCTGAAGTCGTCGGCGCGGGCCGCTTCGAGCCATTCGGTGCGGGTGCCATCGGCGATGATCGGGTGCATCGAGTAGGACGGGACGAACCCGATCGCGCTGCGGCCAGGACCGCCGAACGCCTGCAGCAGCTGTTGCAGGATCTCGTTGGAACCGTTGGCGGCCCAGAGGTTTTCCACGCCAAGCTGGGTGCCCGTCTGCGCGGTGAGGTAACCGGCAAGGTCGCGACGCAGCGCTACCGCGTCGCGGTCGGGATAACGATGCAGGCCGACGGCGGCCTCGCCCGCCGACCGCACCACGTCGTCGACCAGCGCCTTGGTGGGCGGGTGCGGGTTCTCGTTGGTGTTCAGCCGCACCGGAACCGCCAATTGCGGTGCGCCGTATGGCGATTTGCCGCGCAGGTCGTCGCGCAGTGGCAGGTCGTCCAACGTGGGCTCGGGCGCGGTCATCGCTCGAACCTCCGCCGCACCGCCTCGCCGTGCGCCGGCAGGTCCTCGGCTTCGGCCAGCGTGACCACGTGTCCGGAAACGTCTTTGAGGGCCGCCTCGGTGTAGTCGACGACATGGATGCCACGCAGGAACGTCTGCACCGACAGGCCGCTGGAATGCCGGGCGCAGCCCGCGGTCGGCAGCACGTGGTTGGATCCGGCGCAGTAGTCGCCGAGGCTCACGGGTGCCCACGGGCCGACGAAAATGGCTCCGGCCGAACGTATTCGGCTGGCCACCCGCGGCGCTTCGACGGTCTGAATCTCCAGGTGTTCGGCCGCATACGCGTTGACGACCTTGACGCCGGCGTCGACGTCGTCGACCAGGATGATCGCCGATTGACGGCCGCGCAGCGCGGCTGTCACCCGTTCGCGGTGCACCGTCGTCTCCAGCTGCGCCGCCAATTCGATGTCGGTGGCGGCGGCCAGGCTCTCGCTCGGGGTCACCAGCACGCTGGCCGCCATCACGTCGTGCTCGGCCTGGCTGATCAAGTCGGCGGCCACGTGCGCGGGATCGGCGGTGTGGTCGGCGAGGATGGCGATCTCCGTCGGCCCGGCCTCGGCGTCGATGCCCACCCGTGAGCGGCACAGCCGCTTGGCGGCGGTGACGTAGATATTGCCGGGCCCGGTGACCATGTCGACCGGCGCGAGTTCCGTTCCGTCGGTGTCGGTGCCGCCGTAGGCCAGCAGTGCCACCGCCTGGGCACCGCCCACGGCCCACACCTCGCCAACTCCGAGCAGCCGGGCCGCGGCCAGGATCGTCGGATGCGGCAACCCGTCAAAGCGCGCCTGCGGCGGGCTGGCCACCACCAGCGAGCCGACGCCGGCGGCCTGCGCCGGCACGACGTTCATCACCACGCTCGACGGGTACACCGCGTTGCCGCCGGGCACATACAGCCCCACCCGCTCCACCGGAACCCAGCGCTCGGTGACCGTCGCGCCCGGCCCGAGCGTGGTGGTGACGTCGGTGCGGCGCTGGTCGGCGTGCACGGCGCGGGCGCGCTCGATCATCACCTGCAGCGCGTCCCGAACGTCGGGGTCCAGACCGGTCAGCGCGGCGTCCAGCGCGGCCTCGGGGACCCGGACGGCCGCGGGCCGCACTCCGTCGAACGAGCCCCCGAACTCCAACGCCGCGTCCGCCCCGCGCTCGGCGACGGCCTGCACGATCGGGCGCACCTGCGGCAGCACGCTCTCCACGTCGGCGCCACCGCGCGGCAGCGCGGCCCGCAACCGGGCAGCCGTCAGCTCCGCGCCCCGCAGGTCGATGCGGGCGATCAGAGGTGCTGAAGTGGTGCTCATTGCGTTCATTCTCCCAGAGGAACTCAAGTCGATATCCGACCGGTACAGTGCCGTCATGTCGAAAAAGGATCATCCCAACAATGCCCCGGGCGTCCCGATGGTCTTTCCGGTCTGGTTTGAGAACTTTCAGGTCAAATACCTCAACAAGGCGCTCAAACCGATCGCGCGCTACCTACCGGGAACGGCAACCATCGAGCATCGCGGTCGCAAGTCCGGCAAGCCGTACAAGACCATCGTGACCAGCTACCGCAAAGGCGACACGCTGGCGATCGCACTGGCCCACGGTAAAACGGACTGGGTCAAGAACGTGCTGGCCGCCGGCGAGGCCGACTTGCACTACGCCCGGCGCCAGGTGCACATCACCAACCCCCGGATCCTGCCCGCCGGTTCCAGCGATGGCGAGGGGCTGCCGCGGATGGCGCGCGTCCAGCTGCCCCGGATGGCGGTTTTTGTCGCCGACATCGCCTGACGCTCCTCGTCACCCCGTCGGGTGTGCGCTGAGGGCGGCGTTTCGGCGATTTCTCCGCCGAGGACACACACTCAAAGCCCAGAACGCACACTAAGCCCTGGTGAAGACGGTCTTGCCGGTCATCATCGGCCAGGCCGACGGCGCGTCCTCCCACGGAACGACGCGGTCGACGGCCGGCGACAGATCCAGTCCGTCGGCGAGCAGGTCGATCACCCGCGGGATCACCACACGCGCATTGACCCGCCCGGTGACGAACCGCACACCGCGGGTGTACATCGACAGCAACGGCACCTCGACCGTGGGCTGGAAATAGACCCCGGTGTCGGTGCACACGCCGTCTGGCCAGGTCGCGCGCAGCGTCGCGGCAAGTAGCGCCGGGTCGCCGGAGGTGTGCACGGTGACCGGATACCGCTCCCAGGCCTTGTCGGGTTTGGCGACGTCGTGGGCCACCGCGCCGAGTTTCTCGGCGGCGGCCAGGCGCCGCGGGTCGGTGTCGACGTAGTCGACGTGGGCGCCCAGGGCCGCCGCGATGGCGGCCGCATACAGCCCGATGGACAACCGGCCCACCACAAGCACGCGCCGGTCGACCTCATCGAGGTCGGCCAGCTCCGTTGCATAGGGCGCGACGGCCCGCCAGGCGTCGGGAATGTTGTCCGATAGCGAGGCGATGGCGACCGGATCCGCGGTCGCCGGAATTGGGATCAGCATCGCGTCGGCGTGCGGCACGAGCACCAGATCGGACATGAAGCCCCCGCCATCCAGGCCGGAAATCGGGGCCATCCCGTATGCCGCCATCAATGGGAACGAACCGCACGAACCCGTCACGCCACGGCGGCATTCGCGGCAGGTTCCGCAGCTGATCTGGAAGGGCACCACCACCCGGTCGCCCGCCTGAACCCCGCGCACATCGTCGCCAACGGCGACGACCTCGGCCAAACCCTCGTGACCGACAGCGTGTCCGGGCGGCATCGGCAGCCAGCCTTGGCTCACGCCGACATCGAGATCACAACAGGCCACCATCAGCGGCCGGACCAGCGCCTGCTCGGGCGCCGTGATCTTCGGGTCCGGCACCTCGCGCCACGCATACCGCCCCGCATCTTCGAACGTCAACTGCCTCATCACAACATTTTTGAGCGATCACTCAAGTATTGTCAATAGCATGCCAAGACCCGATCGCAGCCGCGCCGCCTTGGTCGACAGCGCCGCGACGCTTTTTCGGCGCCAGGGCTATGCGGCGACCGGACTCAACCAGATCCTCGACGAGGCCGGCGTCAAACCCGGTTCGCTGTATCACCACTTCCCGCGGGGCAAGCAACAGTTGGCCGCCCAGGTCGTGGACACCGCCGGGGCCGGCATCGAGCAATTGCTGCGTCGGTTCCTGTCCACGGGCCGATCGGTGGCCGACATCGTTGACCGCTGGATCGATCTGCTGGTGGCCGGGCTGGCCGGAGACCAGCGCGATGGCTGCCCGATCGAGCCGATCGCGACCGAGTCGGTGAATGCCAGTCCTGCGGTGCGCGAGGCGTCGGCACGCGCCTTCAAGGGTTGGTGTGCGGCGGTCGACGAGCGGCTGCGCTCCGACGGCTGGTCCGCGGCGGAGGCGCAACAGGTTGCGATCGCGGTGATCTCGCTGATCGAGGGAGCGCTAATCCTGTCGCGGATCGCCGGTGATGCGGCCGCGCTCAGTGCCGCCAAACCCGCGGCGCGCGCTTTGTTGCGGGAATCGAGTGTGCGCTAACGGCTTCGGGTGCGCGCCTATGGCGAGGTTCGGGCGATTTTTCCGCACTGGAAGCACACCCAGAACCGAGCGGCCGGGCCTACATATCGAGGCCGATGTCGAGCGCGCGCACCGAGTGGGTCAGCGCACCGACGGCGAGGTAGTCCACACCGGTCGCGGCGTACGTCGCCGCGTTCTCGAGGCTTAGCCCACCCGACGACTCGAGCAGGACGGCGGGCGCCCGGGCGTCCCGACGCTGCACGGCCGTCTGCGTCTGCCACACCGGAAAGTTGTCCAGCAAGACCAGCTCGGGCTTTTCGGCCAGCACCTCATCGAGCTGCTCGAGCGAATCCACCTCGACCTCGCACGGCAGATCCGGGGCGGCTTCGCGTACCGCGCGCAGCGCTTCGACCACCGACCCCGCGGCCGCAACGTGGTTGTCCTTTATCAGCGCCGCGTCGCCAAGCCCGAGGCGGTGATTGACGCCCCCACCGACTCGCACCGCGTATTTCTGCAGCATCCGCAGACCCGGCAGGGTCTTGCGGGTATCGCGGACCTTGGCGTTGGTGCCCCGCACCGCGTCGACCCAGGCCGCGGTCGTGGTGGCGATCCCGGACAGGTGGCAGATCAGGTTCAGCATCGTCCGCTCCGCGGTCAACAGGCCACGGGTCTTCGCGCGCACCGTCAACAGCGACTGACCCGGCTGTAGCCGGGCACCGTCCTCGACGCGATCGAGCACCCGATAGGCGCCGGACCCGAGCACCTCGTCGAGTACCAACAGCGCGACGTCCAACCCGGCGATCACGCCCGGCTCGCGGGGCACCATCGACGCCGTGGCGACCGCACCATCGGCCACCGTGGCCAGCGTGGTGACGTCGGGACCGTAGCGCAGATCCTCTTGCAGGCCGCGCCGAATGGTGTCGCGAGCGGCGTCGAGCTCGCAGTCGGACAGCATCGTCAACCCACCGCCGCCAGCGCCTCCACCAGCACCGAGTTGTGGTCGTCGGCCAGCCGCAGCACGCTGCTCCGCGCCTGCTCCGGCGGGGCCCCCGGATACTCGGCGCGATGGTGGCAGCCCCGGCTTTCGTTGCGCGCCAACGCCGCCGCGGTCACCGCCCGGGCCGTCAGCGTCAACGCGACGTCCTCGAAATCGCGTCGGCCGGCCACGTTGCGGACACGCGCCCCGGACAGCGTGCCGGACAACCGGTTCAGGCCGGCGGCATCGCGCACCACGGAGGCATCCCGGCTCATCGCGCGTTGCAGTTGGCGGCGCTTCAGTGCGGTGTGCATGATTGTTTCCCGCACCGTCGCGCGCGGACGCCCGGCCGCCGCCGCATGTGCGACCGCGGCCTTTCCGGCGCGCCCACCGACCACCAAACCCTCCAGCAAGCTGTTGGACGCCAAGCGGTTGGCGCCGTGCATTCCGGTGCGGGCCACCTCGCCCGCGGCGAACAGCCCAGGCAGTTCGGTCTGGCCGTACACATCGGTGACGATGCCGCCGCAGCTGTAGTGCGCCCCCGGAACGACCGGAATGGGTTGACGGTTGGGATCGATGCCGGCGGCCCGGCAGGCGGCGGTGACGGTGGGGAACCGCGCCTCGAAGCCCTCGATGCCGCGCGCGTCGAGGAAGACGCACGGATCGCCGGTGGCCTTCAGCCGCGCATCGATGGCCCCCGCGACGACGTCGCGCGGCGCCAGGTCGCCCATGGGGTGAACGCCCGCAGTTACCGAATTACCTTGCCTGTCAAGCAATACCGCACCCTCACCACGGATGGCCTCGGTGACCAGCGGACGCCGTCCGCCGGTTCGGCCGCCGAACAGCATCGTGGGGTGGAACTGGATGAACTCGAGATCGCTGACCGCGACACCGGCCCACAGCGCCAACGCGATCCCGTCGCCGGTGGAACCGTCGGGATTGGTGGTAGCGCCGTAGAGGTGCCCGAGGCCGCCCGAAGCCAGGATCACCGAGGGCGCGCTGACGATCCCGTACCCGTCCTGGTTGCCCACCAGCACCCCGGTCACTGAGGCACCGTCGTGCAGCACCCGCAGGGCGACGTGGCCGGTGCGGATGTCGAGCATGGTGGCGGCGTGGTCGAGCGCGCGCTGGACCTCGGCGCCGGTGGCGTCGCCACCGGCATGCACGATGCGTCGCCGAGAGTGTCCGCCTTCGCGTGTCAAATCCCAACCGCCGGAAACTGATTCGTCAAACCGCGCCCCGTGACCGACCAAGTCGGACACCGCGCGGTAGCCGTCGGCGACGATCGAGCAGACCGCGTCGGGATCGCACAGGCCCGCGCCCGCGGCGAGGGTGTCGGCGACATGGGCGTCGACGGAGTCGTCGTTGCCGGGCAACACGACGGCGATGCCGCCCTGCGCGTAGTGCGTCGCGGTCGCCCCTCGCGCCTGGTCCGCCTTCGACAGCACGACGACATTGCGGCCGGCGCGATGGGCGGCCAGCGCGGCGGCCAATCCCGCTACGCCCGTGCCGATTACGACGACGTCGGCGGTATCGGCCCAATCGGGATGGGTCATCATTCGCCGCCGCCCGGCTGCCCGATTTCGATCATGCGCTGCACACTGCGCCGGCCCGCCGCCGCGATCTCCGGGTTGACGTGAACTTCGTCCGCGCCCTCGACCAGGCAACGCAACAGCGCGGCCGGGGTGATCATTTTCATGTACTTGCACGACGCGCGTTCGTTCACCGCGCGGAAGTCGACTTGGGGCGCCGCCCGGCGAAGCTGATACAACATGCCGACCTCGGTGGCCACCAGAACCTTGCGTGCCTGGGTCCGGTTGGCGGCCTCGAGCATGCCGCCCGTGGACAAGATCCGCACCCGGTCCGCCGGGAAGGCACCCTCGCCGGCGAGGTACAAGGCCGAAGTGGCACAACCGCATTCGGGATGCACGAAGAGTTCGGCGTCGGGGTTTGCGCGGGCCTGGTCGGTGAGCTCGTCGCCGTTGATGCCGGCGTGCACGTGGCATTCACCGGCCCACACGTGCAGGTTCTTGCGACCGGTCACCCGACGCACGTGGGCGCCCAGGAACTGATCGGGGCAAAACAGCACCTCGCGGTCCGGGTCGATGGACTCGACCACGTCGACCGCGTTGGACGAGGTGCAGCAGACGTCGGTGAGCGCCTTCACGGCCGCCGTGGTGTTCACGTAGGAGACGACGACGGCGCCCGGGTGTTCGTCCTTCCACGCACGCAGGTCGTCGGGGGTGATCGAATCGGCCAGCGAACAGCCGGCCCGCTGATCCGGAATGAGCACGGTCTTGTCTGGACTCAGGATCTTGGCGGTCTCGGCCATGAAGTGCACGCCGCAGAACACGATGGTGTCCTCGGGCGCGTCGGCGGCGATCCGCGACAGCGCCAGCGAGTCGCCGACGTGATCGGCGACATCCTGGATGGCGGGCAGCTGGTAGTTGTGCGCGAGCAGGGTCGCGCCGCGCAACTTCGCCAGTCGGCGAATCTCGTCGGCCCACTGCTCATCGGGGTCCAGGCCGGCGTAGCCGCCGGGCGTGTCCGTGATGCGGGCAGCCATGTCATCCGCGAGCGTGTCCATGCGATTCAAAACCGTCATGGGGGCTCCTTTTCGTCCCGGGAAGGTTTTCGACTTACAATCGAAAACATGGCCAATGGTAGCACCGCCCACGAAGTGCTCGCGGTCGTGTTCCAGGTTCGCCAGGTTACGGCGGCCCCCCGAACAGAAAAACCGCAGCTTAACGTGCTGTTATGGCAGCGTGCCCGGGATCCGCAGAAGGGCGCCTGGTCGCTGCCGGGTGGCCGGCTGCGCAATGACGAGGACCTGACCACGTCGGTGCGGCGCCAACTGGCCGAAAAGGTCGATTTACGAGAGCTGGCTCACTTGGAGCAGCTTGCTGTGTTCTCCGACCCGAACCGGGTGCCGGGCACCCGGGTGATCGCGTCGACCTTCCTCGGGCTGGTGCCCTCCCCCGC
>Ga0318576_10000126_pt1 | contig 15534 bp, 9 predicted proteins | sample GRESIP089b5f24_FD_203498 | JGI IMG/M metagenome (GOLD analysis project Ga0318576, IMG submission 203498) | Tropical soil microbial communities from Luquillo Experimental Forest, Puerto Rico - GRE.SIPMG.089b5f24 | ecosystem: Environmental > Terrestrial > Soil > Tropical forest > Bulk soil...
GTTCAAGGAAGCACGCATGGCAGAGAGCACTCGGTCGATGCGGAAGGCAATCTTCGATCGCGATATCCTGCCGATTTGGAAGAACCGCCTGTTGACCGAGATCACGCCAGACGATCTCCGCGCACTCTGCAATAAAGTGAAGGATCGTGGAGCGCCAGCGACGGCCATTCATGTTCGCGATATCGTCAAACAAATTTATGGTTTCGCGATCCTCCATGGCGAGAAGGTTGCGAATCCGGCGGACGCGGTTGGTCCCGCTTCGATTGCCACGTTTGTGCCAAAAGACAGGTCGCTTTCGCCGGCTGAAATCCGGATCTTGTTTCAGGAGATCGAGCACATCGCCACACTGCCTACGATCCGCCTGGGCCTACGACTAATTCTGCTGACAATGGTTCGCAAAAGCGAATTGCTAGATGCAACATGGGATGAGGTGGATTTTGAAAATGCAGTCTGGAGCATTCCGAAGCAGCGAATGAAGCGCGGCAAACCACACAATGTCTATCTCTCCCGGCAGTCGCTGGACATCTTGATTGCACTCAAGACCTGCGCAGCCAACTCACGTTATGTGCTGCCGTCGCGCTATGACGCGGACGCTCCCTTGTCGCGGGCTACGTTCAACCGCATAACGATGGCAGTTGTGGAGCGTGCTAAAAAGAAGGGTCTGCCGCTTGAGCCATTCACCGTGCACGACTTGCGTCGCACTGGGTCGACCCTCCTGAATGAGCTTGGTTTTAACAGCGATTGGATCGAGAAGTGCCTGGCTCATGAAGAGGGGCGTTCGTCACGCGGCGTCTATAACAAGGCTGAATATGAGCCGCAGCGGCGACACATGCTGCAAGAGTGGGCTGACGTGATTGATTCCTGGGTCCAGGGGCAGAAGCGCACGCCAACTCTCTACCCACCGTCAATGCAGTTGTCGGCGTCTTAAGCTATTGCCGGACCGGTCTCGCTTTTCGCCGACGTACATCGGGAGCAGGGGCACGGTTGATCATCTCGGCATCGGATGTGCGCCGACGCGCGTCGAGCCAAGCTTCCACTTCTGCGAGGTCCCAAGCTACACACCGTGTTGTAAGGTAGAATCGGCGAGGAAATTCCCCTCGCTGCTCCATCTCGTAAATCGTTGTGTCGGCAAGCGGCACGATCTGGCGTAATTCGGGCCTCCGGATGGCTCGTTTAGTGCCGAGTGATGGCCCCGATGGCTTTCTGCAGCCCACTAGGCCAGAAACCGCTTGCAATGGCACGGCTGACTTAGTCTCGCTCACGATCGCTGACATCCCACGAATATGGCCTCGACACCACATGAGAGGGCGCCGATAGGGAAGGGCAATTCAACGGGCGTCGGGCCGTCGGCGGCCACAGCGTGCAAATCGGACAGCTATTCATCAGACAAAGTCGGCGGACAGTTATAGCCTACTGCGCTCCGTCGCAGCTCTTATCAGTGGACCAGTCCATCCCATGGTGGATTGGAGCGAAAGATTAGCTTGATCAACGCATTGGCGAGAGCGGTGTGCGATTTCTGCACAAGCCTGTTCTACTTTTCCTTCGCTTTCGTTCCTGCGACAAGCTCGCCAAAACCGCGAGCAGCGGTGGAATCAGTGGTGCCGAGGTAGAGCACCTTGTTCGGGACGAGGGGGTCGCAGGTTCAAATCCTGCCATTCCGACCAAAATACTAAGTACTTAACTGATCCCGCAAAACTCGCGCCCAAGAAATTGCCCAAGAAACCAGCCGCCCGCCGCTTTTTCAGCAGGCAGCACCTTTGAGCAACAGACGCCAACCGCCTACGATATTGCTTTCGGAGACTTTATTGGCGCTGACAACCTCGGTCCTTTTCTTGACCGGAGCAGCGCCACGAATGACGTTGTCAACCTGCTGCGCCAGCGCTTCGATGCGATTGCGCGAAGTCGTGGGTTGCTGCCGGTCGAGTTTGCCTCCAAAGAAGTCGGCTGGTTCTTTCCGATGGAATTTTGCCCGAAAATAAGATTGCCTTTGACGCTCCCGATGGACGGCGCGTCCGCCGTTCCATGAGCGGCAAGTTCAAAGGTTTGCGATGGCATGTTTGTCTTCTTGCCAAACCCCGCGTATGGCCCGAACTCGTCTATCGGGTTCACGCGAACGTCGTCCTTAGCGCCGACGGCAAAACGGCGCTACCGGGGGAGAGGACGCACAAGCGCCGACGCCGATTGACCAAATCGTGGTGGAATGACGTATGGCGCGACCGGCTGGTCGCGGCGATGCATTTTCTTGCTGACGGGAATCCGGCAATTGCAGCGGCGGCCGGGAATGACTCTTTCCAGATTTCTATCTGGCCGCTTCTCCTGAAAGTCCCTGTATCCTACGACGCCGTCGATCCGCCCTTACCAACCGAAGAGGACGATGAAGGCAATATCGTTCCTAGTGCGGCGCTCGAAGACGAATTCGAAGACCTCGACGAGCCAGAGCCTGACGACGATGGCGAGGATAACGAATGACCATCCAAACCCATTTCATCGACGAGCCTTTGCTCGAATTCGGGAGCTGCCAGAAGCTCGAACATCGGCAGGATGGACTGTTTCTCTATGGCCCAGTTGCCAGTCAGGGTAGCCCCGGGGTTATCCACGTGGGCATTGTCGGCACCGCCGACGGCATCCAGCTCGTCACCAAATGGCTCGAAATTCTGATGCGGCGATTGCCGGTGGAGCGGCCCGAGCAATTGCACAGTTCACCATGGCCGGGGTTTCAGGCCGCCTTTGGCATCCGTCTAGAAACCAAACCGCTCGTCACGATTCCCCTCTCGAGCAACGACATTTCAAACGCAATACGCAAGACCAACCGCCACGACGCCGTTCGGTCCGCCGTTCAGCTCTTCGAGAACGCAATTCTTGAGCATCTTCGCTCCGACGACCGGTGGCCCGACCTTTGGATCACGATCGTGCCTGAAATCGTTCATCGGTACGGACGACCGCAAGTCGGTGGTCCGAAAGATTCCACGCCATCCACACTGATGTCCGAAAAAGCCGCCGCAGAGATTCTCCGCAGTGGTGGATCGTTGTTTCCTGATATGGCGGACGAGGCTCAAATCTATATGTTTGCCCGAAATTTCCACCATCAGCTCAAGGCGCAGCTTCTTCACAAAGAGGTCGTCATTCAAGTCGTCCGCGAAACCACACTTGATCCCGAGCTTGAGCTTGACCGTTTCGGCAACCCGACGCGCTCTTTGCAAGAACGCGCTCGCATAGCGTGGAATTTTTCGACGACGCTTTACTTTAAGGGAGCCCGCGTCGAACCTTGGCAAATTGCCGATGTGAGACCGCGCGTTTGTTATGTCGGCCTCGTCTTCAAAGAAGACCCTTCGCCCAAGGAGCAGGGCGACGCTTGCTGCGCCGCGCAGATGTTTCTCAATTCCGGCAATGGCGTCGTCTTTCGCGGCGCGCTGGGGCCGTGGCATTCATCGAAGAGCCGGGAATTTCATCTTCGCCGCGAGCCAGCGAGGGATTTGGCCACGGAAGTCATCAAAGCCTATACCAAAGACCATGGCGGGCCTCCAGCCGAGCTTTTCATTCATGGTCGGCAGCGCTTTAAGGACGAAGAATGGGATGGATTTGCTTCAGCCGTTTCGCCCGAAACGAAGCTCGTCGGTGTCCGCATTCGACCGACGCAAGACCTCAGACTGTTTCGCGCAGACACGGATATGCCCGTGCTCCGCGGCACGTCCGTGACAATGTCTCGCAAAGAGGGCTACCTCTGGACAACTGGTTATGTGCCCCGCATCCGGACCTATCCCGGATTCGAAACACCCAAGCCGCTATTGATTGAAATGAATCGCGGCGACGGCGACCTCGTGGCCATCATGCGCGACGTGCTGGCGTTGACCAAGATCAACTACAACGCCTGCGACTATGCCAGCGGCTTGCCTGTCACTTTGAAGTTTGCCGATCGCGTCGGCGAAATCTTGACTGCCTCGCCGCGTGGATTGGAAGCACCACCCATGCCATTCAGGTTCTATATCTAGCTGCCCAAGCCTGCTGATGTGTCCTCTTGTCGGCACCGGCACAATCAAAAGGCTTCCCCGCGGCCCGAGCTTCTGGTCTCAGCCGCCCGCTTCTGCGGAGACAACCGCAACGCCCCGAGAGTGAGGGGTTCGGTCGAGATCGGCCGTGACGGGTTCAAAGTCGCGAGAGAGGCTCGCGGCGCCCGTCGCGGAGATCCGCGATGTCCACACACACTGCTCGCGCTCGCGCCGGCCGGGACCGGCCGAGCCTCTATCAGGAAATCACCGACAAGATCATCGCCGAGCTCGAGGCCGGCCGGGTACCTTGGGTCCAGCCCTGGGGGACTGTAGCGGCGAAGGCGTCGCTCACGATGCCGAAGAACGCGGCCACCCAGCGCCGATACTCAGGGATCAACGTGCTGATCCTTTGGGAGGCGGTAATCGAACACGGTTTCAGCACCCAGAATTGGCTCACCTTCCGCCAAGCGCTGCGGCTCGGCGGAAATGTCCGCAAGGGCGAGCACGGCACCACGGTCGTCTATGCCGACCGCTTTGTACCGGACGAGGAACGCGAGCGCGCCGAGCGCGACGGCGATGAGCCGAATACGATCCCATTCCTCAAGCGGTTTACGGTGTTCAACACCGATCAATGCGACGGTCTGCCTGCGGAATTGACTAGCGCTCCCGCACCTGTACCAGACGGTCTCATTCTGCCGCACGCTGAAGCGCTCATCGACGCGACCGCCGCCGACTTCCGTATCGGTGGCGATCGCGCCTTCTACAGCCCGGCGTATGACTTCATACAGGTCCCGCGGCCCGAGGCGTATTTCGAGCCGATCAACTGGCACCGCACGGCGGTACATGAGCTTGGTCATTGGACTGGTCATCCGTCACGGCTTGGCCGCGATTTGTCGGGTCACTTCGGCTCGGCGCTGTACGCCAAGGAAGAGCTGGTCGCGGAGATTACCAGCGCCTTTGTGTGCGCCTCGCTCGGTATCGTGCCGACGGTGCGCCACGCCGATTACATCGGATCGTGGCTCGAGGTATTACGCGAAGACGATCGCGCCATCGTGCGCGCTGCCAGCGCCGCTTCGAAGGCGGCCGACTATCTGCTCGCGTTTCGCCCCAATACTGACGATGCCTTGGAAGCCGCGAGGGCTGTCGACCGCCCGGATGCGACCGCCGCCCCGGCAGCATGCGCAGGCTGAGCGCTTGGCGCCGACTCCGCCACTTCACACTCATTCCGGCGATGTGAGGTGTTCAACAGTCGCGCCGCCGCGGCAGTGGCGGTGTCGAAAGAGTGAGAGGAAGGAGGGTCGTCCACGACGGGTTGGAGGTCGAGAGAAAGGCTTTCGGCCGCCCGTCGCGGAGAATATCCACATGGCAACCGCCAAGATTACGCTCAGCGCCTCGCGCGACATCCCCTTCAACAAGCTGGTGCTCAGCCAGTCCAACGTGCGCCGGGTCAAGGCCGGCATCTCCATCGAGGAGCTTGCCGAAGACATTGCCCGGCGCTCGCTTCTCCAAAGCCTCAATGTCCGGCCGGTGATGGACGCCGACAGCCAGGAGACCGGCATGTTCGAGGTGCCGGCGGGTGGCCGCCGCTACCGGGCCCTCGAACTCCTGGTCAAGCAGAAGCGCATGAACAAGACCCAGCCCGTACCGTGCGTGGTGCGGACCGAGGGCTTGGCCGAGGAAGATTCGCTTGCGGAGAATGTCCAGCGCGCGGATCTTCATCCGCTCGACCAATTTCGCGCATTCCAGATCTTGCGCGAGAAGGGCTTGAGCGAGGAGGACATCGCCGCGCGGTTCTTCGTCAGCCCGAGTGTCGTCAAGCAGCGGCTGAAGCTTGCTGCGGTCTCCCAGAAACTGCTCGACGTCTACGCCGAAGATGGCATGACGCTGGAGCAGCTGATGGCGTTCACGGTGACCAACGACCACGCGCGCCAGGAGCAGGTCTGGGAGGCGCTCGACCACTGCTACAACAAGGAGCCGTACCACATTCGCCGCCAACTGACCGAAGGCGCGGTGCGTGCGGCCGACAAGCGGGCGCAATTCGTCGGCGTCGAGGTCTATGAAGCCGCGGGTGGCGTGGTCCTGCGCGACCTGTTCGAGCATGACGACGGCGGCTGGCTGCAGGACCCGACGCTTCTCGACCGCCTAGTCACGGAGAAGCTTAAGGCCGAAGCGGAGACGCTTCGCGCCGAGGGCTGGAAGTGGATCGCGGTCGCGGTCGAGTTTCCGTACAGCCACACGGCAGGTCTGCGCCGGCTCGACGGAACGATGGTCGATCTGACCGACGAGGAGCGCGCGACCCGGGAGGCCTTGCGGGCGGAACTCGACCGTCTCGAAGCCGAATACGCCGATGCCGATGAACTGCCGGACGAGGTGGACCAGCGGCTCGACGAGATCGAAACGGCGCTCATCGCGTTGGAAGAGCGCCCCGTCATCTACGATCCGGCGGATGTCGGACGCGCTGGCGCGTTCGTCAGCATCGACAGCGAGGGCAAGCTCCGCATCGACCGCGGCTACGTCAATCCGGTAGACGAGCCGCCGGCGCAACCCACCGAGACCGATGGACGTGATCCTGCGGTCGCCGAACCAAGTACCACGACGCGACCCGTCATCACCGTGCACACCAATGGAGTGTCTGAGCCGCAAGCCGAAGCCGATGAAGACGACGGCCTCAAGCCGCTGTCGGAGCGCCTCATCACCGAGCTGACGGCGCACCGGACGCTGGCGCTGCGCGATGCACTGGCCAACGATCCGAGCGTCGCATTTGCCGCAGTGCTGCATGCGCTCTGCCTGGGGACATTCTATCGGATGTCATCAGGCACGTGCCTCGAGATCTCCACCAAGAGCGCAGGCTTCAATGCCCAGGCGCCGGGTCTCGCCGACAGTGCCTCCGCCAAGGCGATCGAGGCGCGCCATCAGCAATGGGCGAAGCAGCTGCCGCACGACGACGATGATTTCTGGCCGACGCTGGTGGCATTGGACAGCGACAGCCAGGCGGCACTGTTCGCGCACTGCGCCGCGCTCAGCATCAATGCCGTGCATGAACCGTGGAACCGCAGCCCGGCGCGCCTTGCCCATGCCGACGCGCTTGCTCGCGCCGTAAACCTCGACATGGCGGCAGCCGGCTGGAAGCCCACTGTTGACAATTATCTCGGCCGCGTCCCGAAGGCGCGCATTCTCGAAGCCGTGCGCGAAGCGAGGGGCAAGGCATCTGCGCAGCTGATCGATCGTCTAAAGAAACCGGAAATGGCCAGGGAGGCCGAGCGGCTATTGACGGATACGGGCTGGCTCCCCGAACCACTGCGCACGACGGATGCCCAGGTCGGCTGCGGCGACGCCGAATCCGAAACCTCAACGGACGCTCTGCCGGCGTTCCTCGCCGACGCGGAAGACGGCAATCCGGAGGATCCGGCCGAGGCCGAGGAGCCCTTTCACCCCGTCGCGGCGGAATGAGTCATACCAGCGGGGCGCAATATCCGCCCCGCATCTTCCAACCTCCGAAGCCCGGCTTTGCGCCGGGCTTTTTTCATGACGGCGCAGCCCGACGGAGAGCGAGCCTGCTGCGCTGAAAGTGAGAGGACGGCCGGAACGGGTTTGAGCCGGCTGGGGTCGAGAGAGCGCCCAGCGGCTCATCCCCGTCCTCGCTCTCCTGGATTTCCTCCCATGCATTCCATGCTTCTCTCGCCGGCCGCGCTGGCGGCCGCTCGCTGCACCGCGCCTGCAGCTGCTTCACCGGATACCGGCGCGGCACTTGTCACCGCGGCCAGATTGCTTGTCGCCGATCTCGAACACGGCCGCGCCATCGATGCGCAGAAATTGCGCAATGTGATGAGGACGGCCTTCCACGGCTCGGATGCTGAAGGCGCGTGGAATTGGAAGACCGCCTACGACGCCTGTGAGGGGGCGCAGATTCTGTTCCTGCGCAAGTTCGGACCGGCGATGCGCAAACGCGCCGCATCGCCTGCGGCATTCCTCGCCATGCTGACAAAGCTCGCGGCGCTCGTTCCTTCGCATACGCGCCGCTCCGAGGAGAGTGAAGCGCTCCAGCAGTTCTCCACGCCGATTGAGCTCGGCTTCGTCGCCAGCATGGCGGCCGCGCTTACGTCCGACGATCTCGTGCTCGAACCATCGGCTGGCATCGGGCTCCTTGCGATTCATGCCGAGCTCGCTGCGCAGCTGCATCTCAACGAGCTCGCTGACGCACGCGCATGTCTGCTCGATCAGCTGTTCGGAGGCATCGGCGTCACTCGGCATGACGCCGCGCACATCCACGATCATCTCGATGGAGACATCCATCCGACCGTCGTGCTGATGAACCCGCCGTTCTCGGTGGCGGCGCATGTCGATGGCCGGGTCGCCGATGCCGCGTTCCGGCACGTTGCGTCGGCGCTGGCGCGTCTTGCCGACGGCGGACGCCTGGTCGCCATAACGGGCGCCAATCTTTCTCCCGACAATCCGACGTGGCGCGATAACTTCGTTCGGCTGCAGGAACGCGCACACGTCGTGTTTTCAGCGGCAATCGATGGGCGCGTTTATGCCCGCCATGGCACCACCACTGAGACGCGTCTGACCGTTATCGACCGTATACCGGGTGACGATCCGACAGCATTCCCCACTTCGCCTGGCACGGCATCCGACGCGGGAGTGCTGCTCGACTGGGTGACGGCGCTCGTTCCGTCGCGACCCGCCGTGACGGCAGCAGCTACCGTCGCGCCGAGGATGCAGCGGGTCGCTCCGCGAATACGCAACGCGCAGCGTATTCTCCTTTCCCGGACCAAGTGTTCCGCGGCGGCAGGTGATCCGGGTGCTGTTGAACTCACTTACGAGACTATTGACTGGGCGCCGCAGTCCGGCGGCCGCATCACTGATGCGCTCTATGAAGAATACGCGCTTCAGTCGATCCATATTCCTGGCGCGAGAGCGCACCCGACACGGCTCGTGCAATCAGCTGCCATGGCATCGGTCGCGCCGCCGAAACCCAGCTATCGCCCACATCTTCCGCCGGTGGTCATTACGGATGGCTTGCTGTCCGATGCGCAGCTCGAGAGCGTCATCTATGCGGGTGAAGTCCACGCCGGATATGTCTCTGGCGCGTGGACGGTCGACGAAACATTCGACGTCGTATCGGCTGCATCGGATGACGCCGACAATGCTATCCACTTCCGCCGCGGCTGGTTTCTGGGCGACGGCACCGGCGCCGGCAAGGGCCGTCAGGTTGCCGGCATTCTTCTCGACAATTGGCTCAAAGGCCGCCGCCGCGCCGTCTGGCTCTCGAAATCGGACAAGCTGATCGAAGATGCGCAGCGTGATTGGTCGGCACTCGGCCAAGAGCGATTGCTCATCACGCCGCTCTCGCGCTTCCGTCCGGGAAGTCCGATCCGGCTTGAGCACGGCATCCTTTTTACAACCTACGCCACGCTACGGTCCGACGCCCGCGAGGAAAAGCTTTCGCGCGTGCAACAGATCGTCGATTGGTTGGGCCGCGACTTTGATGGGGTCATCGTCTTCGACGAGAGCCACGCCATGCAGAACGCGGCTGGCGAAAAATCCGAACGCGGCGAGCGCGCGCCATCGCTTCAGGGGAGGGCGGGCTTGCGCCTGCAGCACGCCTTGCCGAATGCGCGTGTGCTCTATGTGTCGGCGACCGGAGCGACCACGGTCCACAATCTTGCCTATGCCCAGCGGCTCGGGCTCTGGGGCGGAGCCGATTTTCCCTTCGCCACCCGCGTCGAATTCGTCGAGGCGATCGAAACCGGCGGTGTCGCCGCCATGGAAGTGCTCGCCCGCGACCTCAAGGCGCTCGGCCTTTATGCGGCCCGCTCGCTCTCCTTCGCGGGCATCGAATATGAACTCCTCGAACATCAGCTCACCGACGAGCAGGTCCGCGTCTACGACGCCTATGCGGCCGCGTTCCAGGTCATCCACAACAATCTCAATGCGGCGCTGCAGGCCGCTAACGTCACCGGCGAGACCGGCACGCTCAACAGCCAGGCCAAGTCGGCGGCGCGTTCGGCGTTCGAGAGCGCCAAGCAGCGCTTCTTCAATCATCTGATCACGGCGATGAAGACTCCGACCCTGATCGCCGCCGTGGACCGTGATCTCCAGCAAGGACATGCCGCCGTCATCCAGATCGTCTCAACGGGCGAAGCGCTGATGGAGCGGCGCCTTGCCGAAATTCCGACCGAAGAGTGGGGCGACGTTCAGGTCGATATCACGCCGCGCGAATACGTTCTCGATTACTTGGAGCACGGCTTTCCGACCCAGCTCTACGAGCCGTTCACCGACGGCGAGGGCAATCTCTTCTCCCGCTCGGTGTTTCGTCACGGCCAGCCGGTGCAATGCCGCGAGGCCATCGAGCGGCGCGACCGCATGATCGAGCGGCTCGCGTCCCTGCCACCGGTGCAGGGCGCGCTGGACCAGATCGTGCAGCGCTTCGGCACCGACAATGTCGCCGAGATCACCGGCCGCTCACGCCGCATCGTGCGCAAGACCGGGGCAGGTGGTCTTGACCGCTTCGCCGTCGAGGCGCGCGCGGCTTCCGCCAATCTCGCCGAAGCACAGGCCTTCATGGACGACGAGAAACGCATTCTCGTCTTCTCCGACGCCGGCGGCACCGGCCGCTCCTATCACGCCGACCTCGCCGCCAAGAACCAGCGCCTGCGCGTGCACTACCTTTTAGAGGCCGGCTGGAAAGCCGACACCGCGATCCAAGGCCTCGGCCGCTCCAACCGCACCAACCAGGCGCAGCCGCCGCTGTTCCGGCCGATCGCCACGGATGTGAAAGCCGAGAAGCGCTTTCTCTCCACCATCGCACGGCGGCTCGATACGCTCGGCGCCATCACCAAGGGGCAGCGGCAGACCGGCGGCCAAGGCTTGTTCCGCGCCAACGACAATCTCGAGTCCGTCTATGCGCGGGCGGCGCTGCGCCAGCTCTACCTCCTCATCTTTACCGGCAAGGTCGTGGGCTGCTCGCTGCAAATGTTCGAAGACGCGACCGGCCTACGCTTGACCGACAACGACGGGAGCTTGCGCGAAGATCTGCCGCCGATCACCACCTTCCTCAATCGGCTGCTGGCGCTCACCATCGATCTGCAGAACACGCTGTTCGGCGTGTTCGATGATCTGCTCCGGGCCAAGGTCGAAGGCGCCATTGCGTCTGGCACCTACGACATCGGCGTCGAGACCATCATCGCCGAGAGTCTCACCGTCACCGATCGCCGGACGCTTTACACCCACCCGCAGGGCGGCGCCGAGACCAGCGTCTTCACCATCACCCGCCGCGATCGCAACCGGCCGTTCACTCTTGCCGAGGCTCTCGAGCGCGCGCGGGATCGGCACGCCAAGATTTTAGTCAACGACCAGTCTAAACGCGCCGCTGTGCAGGTGCCGGCGGCGAGCCTGATGCGCGACGACGGCACTGTCGAACGGCGCGCGCGCCTGCTGCGGCCGATGGAGCGTCCAGCCATTGCGCTCGACGACCTGGCGCACAGCCATTGGCGCGAGGCCAATCCCGCTGAATTCGAGCAGGCCTGGGAGGCTGAGATCCCGCAGGTGCCTACGTTCGCCGATAGCACTCTTCACGTCGTCACTGGGCTGCTGCTGCCGATCTGGAAACGGCTGCCGAATGACTCGATGCGCGTCTATCGGCTGCAGACCAACGACGGCGAGCGCATCATCGGGCGGCTAGTCTCGCCGGCGTGGGTGGCCGAGACGGTTGAGACCGACGCGCCGATGCTCGCTCCGGCCGACGCCTTCGCGGCCGTGCTCGATGGACGCGCCGTCTTGCAGCTCCAGGACGGACTGGAGCTCCGCCGCGTCAAGGTCATGGGCGAATTCCGCATCGAGCTGTCCGCCTTCTCAGACGGCATGGTCGAGCGGCTGAAAGCCATCGGTCTCATCTCCGAAATCATCTCCTGGAAGCTTCGGCTGTTCGTGCCGACCGGCACCGCCGGCCCGGCAATTCTCGCCAAGCTCATGGAGCGCCATCCGCTCGTTGGCCTCGCCGACAAGACGGCAGCGTGAGGCGGGAGCCATGGCCTCACAAGCTGCCGAACTGGCGCGCCGCCTCGCGCGCGATGCCGAGGCGGTGTGCCGCCGCTACCTCTCCAATGGCCGCCGCCAAGGCCGCTATTGGGTGGTCGGCGATGTCGCCAACACGCCGGGCCGCAGCCTGTTCGTTCGGCTCACTGGTCCGGAGAGCGGCAAGGGCGCCGCCGGCAAATGGACCGACGCCGCCACCGGCGAGCACGGTGACTTGCTCGATCTCATTGCGCTCAGCATGGGATTCGATCGCTTCACTGATGTGCTCGATGAGGCGCGGGCGTTTCTTAGCCTGCCACGCGTCGGACCGACATATGATTGCCGCGCACCGCGGTCACCGGCTCCGATCGGATCGCCGGAATCCGCGCGCCGTCTGTTTGCGGCATCGCGGCCGATTCCGGGCACCATCGCGGAAGCTTATTTGCGTAACCGCGGCATTACGGCTTTCCACGAAACGGCGGCGCTGCGCTTCCACCCGCGCTGCTACTATCGGCCGGACGCCGACGCGGCGACCGAGGTGTGGCCGGCGCTGATCGCGGCAGTAACCGACCTCGCCGGCACGATCACCGGCGCACATCGCACGTGGCTCGACCCAGCCAGCGGCGACAAAGCACCCGTCGATACGCCGCGGCGGGCGATGGGCCATCTGCTTGGTCATGGCGTTCGCTTTGGCACCGCAGCTGACGTGATGGCCGCCGGGGAGGGCATCGAGACCATGCTGTCGCTGCGTAGCGTTCTCCTGCGTATGCCCATGCTCGCGGCACTCTCGGCCAATCACCTCGCTGCCATTCTGCTTCCGGCAACGCTACGGCGCCTTTACGTCGCCCGCGACCGCGATCCCGCCGGCGACGTTGCGGTTGCGGCCTTGACTGAGCGGGCACGCGCGGCCGGCATCGAAGCGCTTGCGCTCTCGCCGGTGCTCGCCGACTTCAACGAAGATTTGCGTCACCTGGGCAACGATGAGCTTCGCGCTGCTTTGCGCATCCAGCTTGTCCCGGAAGACGTGCAGCGGTTCCTGCATGCGACGGACGCCGTCGAGCCGGGATGACGAATGCGATCCAGGCTCTCGACTCCGCCGATCGTATCGGTTTGCGGCGATCCTCGCTTCCCGGAATGCGGCCGCGACGCGGCCTTCAAGAGGGCGATCGGACGGCAAGCGGACCGCGCCCGCAACGGCGGGCGGCGGCTATTTTCCGCCGCCGGAGAGCGATTCTGCCCACGCGGCGCGACAAGCAGGTCTCCGGCTTTGCAGCGCGAAGCAAAATAGCTGCTGCCCGCCGTCCTCCGCTGTGCTCCGGCCGCTGTCGCTTACGCTCCGCGGTGCAGGCCCGGTCCGCCCGCCGTCTTCTGATCGCCGTGAAGGCCGCTGTTGCGCGCGGCCGATCCGAGAAGGAGCTCACCATGACGACCGATCGCGACGACCTTGAATTCTCATCCCTGCACACGTCATCACCAACCGACAGCGTCCTCACCGAGCTGCAGCTGCATGGACATCGCCCGTTCCAGGACGAGCCCGATCCGCGGCCACTGCCGGAAGCCAACGCCATCGCGGGCGCCGTCGCCGACATCTTCGATGCGCTGATCGCGACGCTCTCCGACACGCGCCTCGAGCCCGATCTCGATGATCTACTCTGGTCGACGGTCAACCTCTTCCACCGCGCCGCCGACCGCGTGCAACGCGAGCTCGACAACAACGAGGTCGCGCAAAAGCGCAGCCAGAAGGAACAGGACGGCTCTGAAATCCGCTCGGTCGAACTGGAGCGGCTCATTGCCGAGGGCCTCACACTCATCGAGCGCCGCAACAGCATGGAGCTCTTCCGCGACCAGGCTGCCGATCACTTCGAGCACCACACCGGCTCGTGCTGGCGACCGCGCTCCGGGTCCATGGTCAATCATCGCAGCATGACCGCAGCCATGATCGACAGCCGCGATTTTCTCGCCGCCAAACGCCGCGCGGAAACCGAGCTCTTGCTGCCCGCCGGCGCCAAGATCGCCTTCACCGGCGGCCTCGAATTCAACGATCATCGCGCTATCTGGGACACGCTCGACAAAGTCCGCGCCAAGCATCCCGACATGGTGCTGCTGCACGGAGGCAGCCCAAAAGGCGCCGAACGCATCGCCGCCTGCTGGGCCAACAACCGCAAGATTCCCCAGATCGCCTTCAAGCCTGACTGGACACGCTACGCCAAGGCGGCGCCGTTCAAGCGCAATGACCAGATTCTCGCGGTGCTGCCGATCGGCGTGATCGTCTTTCCTGGCTCCGGTATCTCGGCCAACCTGGCCGATAAGGCCCGGAGGCTCGGCATCCCGGTATGGAGGTTCGGCGGCGCCTAAGCGCCGCCACTGCATCTGACGCAATTGCGGAACGTGACTTGCCGCCTTGCGCCGGCTAAGTCGCGCTCCACTTCCTCACGGCTGCATCGCCCTGAGATGGATTCCAAAGATGAAGGAGATCTGCTAATCTCGGGTTGCGCCGTGGTGGTGGTGGGAGGCGCAAGCCGTCTACCTGCACGGAGACCTACCGCCATGCTCATCATCGGCATTATTCTCAGCTTTGTTGGCCTCGGCTACCTGTGTTGGCTCATCTTTGCGCTGGCAGTCGATGCGCTTCCATTGTTCGCGGGCTTTACCGCAGCACTTGCCGCGTATCGCAGCGATTCGGGGCCGATCGCAGCGATTGCAGTCGGTGCAATTATGAGCGTCATGGTCCTGTTTGCCGGACAGATTGCCTTTAGGACGTTGCGCTCGACGCCCGTTCGCGCAGCAATCGCGCTGTTGTTCGCGATGCCGGCCGCCGTTGCGGGCTATCATGCCGCCCATGGGCTCGCCTATCTCGTCGTACCCATTGAAGGTTGGCGTCAAACCATGGCAGTCGCCGGCCTTTGCCGCCTACGTGAGGTCGCTCACCCTGCTAACGGCACGGACCAGACAGATTGCGACGCCATGCCTCGTGTCGAGTGCGATTGACGTGAATCAGATCGTTGAGTCCTGATCCAGTCCGTTTTGTTGCGGCGCTTCACGGCGAGCCAAGTCGCGACCTCGGTTGCCCCGATACCAATGATGATGCCGGCGCGCTGTCGCCCCGTTTGGACGGCAACGAGAGACCGCCTTTCTCTACGCAGGAGTTTCTTTTTCTTCGCCCGATGGGCACGGCCTCTTGTGCGGACCGCTCGATATCCGCCACGTGTTCTCCTTGAGTATCTCGGACCAGGCGAGCCATACGGCCTCCGATGGCTTGATCTGGCCAAAGGACGGCTATGCCTCGATCGCCTCTGCCGCAATGGCGGCGGCGAGACTTTCTTCCCCTGGGCGTGCCACCCCGCGCGCAAGCGCGCGGGGACCCCGGTTCGCCCATTCCTCGCGAAGCAAGAAAGTCTCTCCGCCGCCATCCTCCGCTGCGCTCCGGCCCAAAGAGGGTGCGTCGTCGATCGCCTTCGGCCTGCAGATCGCCATCGAGGCCGCGATGGTCGCGGGCTCGAACAGCCAAGGAGAAGTGACATGGCAAATATCG